>Ga0187780_10002283_pt1 | contig 14419 bp, 13 predicted proteins | sample 1015_Q2_SP10_20__FD_132429 | JGI IMG/M metagenome (GOLD analysis project Ga0187780, IMG submission 132429) | Tropical peat soil microbial communities from peatlands in Department of Meta, Colombia - 1015_Q2_SP10_20_MG | ecosystem: Environmental > Terrestrial > Soil > Wetlands > Peat | place... | reverse complement strand
AGCATGGAGCGCAGCATGCATTGCGCCGTTGGTCATTGCGGGCACTGCCAATACGGGGCAAGTTTCGTATGCCATGACGGCCCGGTTTTCGCCTACCCACGGATCAAGGAACTCTTCCGTTGCAAGGGATTCTAGTGAACGCGCCATCGCCGAGGCCAAAAGTGGCCGTGCACAAGTTCAGCTCCTGCGATGGCTGCCAGCTGGCCTTGCTCAATCTGGGAGAAACACTGCTGCAATTGGCGCATATGGTGGACTTTGTCCACTTCGCCGAGGCTGGTCCGGTAAATCCAGAGGCGCCTGCAGACATAGCATTTGTGGAGGGAAGCGTTTCAACGCCCGAAGATAAGGCGCGTATCGAACGCATCAGGGCCAATTCGCGATTTCTGGTCACCATTGGCGCCTGTGCTACCGCCGGCGGAATCCAAGCTTTGCGTAATTTCGCGGATGCAAAACAATGGGTCGCGGCCATCTATGCCAAGCCCGAATATATCCGGCTGCTTGACGACTCAACACCGATTGCCGAACACGTGAAAGTGGATTTGGAACTTTGGGGTTGCCCAGTAAATGCGCGCCAAGTGCTTGGAGCGCTGCGAGCGCTGCTTTTTGGCGTGACGCCGGCCGAAGAGCAGGACAAAGTCTGTCTCGAATGCAAGCGTCGGCAGACGGTCTGTGTAATGGTCGCCAGGGCTTTACCCTGCATGGGCCCCGTAACGCGCACCGGTTGTGGAGCGCTGTGCCCGAGCTTTGGACGAGATTGTTATGCCTGCTATGGCCCTGCTGAGAACCCCAATACAGAAGCGCTTTCGCGGCGCCTGGAGGGTTTGGGACTGATGCCCGACGCGGTCGCACGACGCTTTCGCTTCATTAATTGTGGTACACCGGCCTTTCGAAAGGTCGTGTCGCCTGCACCGACAAAAGCCAATGACTGACCAGTTCCAGAGCAGCCCGGCGCGGAGCGAAGGACGGACGGTACAAATCGATGTACCCGCGCTGGCGCGCGTCGAAGGCGAAGGCGCGCTTCACTTGCGCATCCGTGGCGATGAAATCGAAGAGTTGGTGCTGCAGATATACGAGCCTCCGCGGTTGTTCGAAAAAGCCCTTGAGGGTCGTTCGTTTGAGGAGGTCCCGGACATGGTCGCGCGCATCTGCGGCATCTGTCCGGTGGCATACCAGATCAGCGCGGTAAACGCGCTCGAGAGCGCCTTCGATATCAAAGTAGATCCCTGGGTACAGGCAATGCGCCGCGCGCTGTACTGCGGCGAGTGGATCGAGAGCCATTGCCTGCATATCCATCTGCTGGCCGCGCCGGATTTCTTCGGATACGAAAGCGCGATTCAAATGGCGCGAGAGCACCCGGAAGTTGTGCGTCGCGGTTTGAAATTGCAAGGACTGGGTAACGACCTGATCCGGTTGTTCGGCGCACGCTCCGTCCATCCTGTCAGTGTGCGGGTCGGCGGCTTTCACCGCGCCCCCGCGGTAAATGAGGTCGCGGCGATGCGCGAGCGGTTGTATGCGGCACTGATCGACTCGGAAGCGCTGGTGCGCTGGACCGGGTCGATTCGCGTTCCTGACGATCAACAGCGGTTCCCCAGTGTCGCAATGCGAAGTGGCGAGGAGTACCCGATACAGCGGGGTTACATCAGCGCCGACGACGGTCTGGCCATTGGACCGGAGCAATTCGAACACCATTTCACGCAACAACACGTTGCGTATTCAACTGCCCTGTACAGCCACTACCGCGGTGGCGCCTATCTGGTGGGTCCGCTGGCTCGCTTGAACCTAAATCGTGATCGACTTACGGCCGCGCATCAACAGTTACTGCAAGACGCCGGCATTGCCGCTCCGAGCGCGAATATGTTTAATAGCGTGGTCGCTCGTGCGGTTGAAGTGCACTATGCAATCGGGGAAGCCGCGCGGTTGCTTGAGAACTACAAAATTCCCACTTCCCCCGCCGCCGCTGTCACTCCACGCGCGGGGGTCGGCTATGGTTGTTCCGAGGCGCCGCGCGGTCTGTTGTGGCACCGCTACCGCGTAGACGCGCAGGGGCAAATTCTCGAAGCCAACATCATTCCACCAACGAGTCAGAACCAAGCACGCATCGAGCAGGACCTGCGCCTATCGTTATTGGCATTTGGCTTGCATCATGATGACGAGCAACTGCGTTTGCACTGCGAGAAAGTCATCCGGAACTATGACCCCTGCATTTCGTGCGCAACGCACTTTCTTCGTTTGCGTACGGAGCGCCTGTGACCAACGTGCGCGTCATCGGTATCGGATCGCCGGCGGGTGATGATCAGGCGGGCTGGTTGGTCGTCGACGCGCTGCAGCGTCTGGACCTCACTGAGCGTTTGCCTTGCGCGTTGCGGATCGTCGCCCTGGACCGCCCGAGCGCCCAGCTGATTCACGAGTTCGAAGATGCTGATGTCGTCGTGCTTGTCGACGCGACGCGTACGGGCGCGCGGCCTGGTACGGTCCACCGGATCGCCCGCTCCGAGTGCTTCGAGGTTGATCGCTCGCTCTCCGGACACCAGCTTGGTGTGGCGTCCGCGTTGGAGCTGGCCGACGCGCTCGAACTTCTGCCCGCGGACCTCCGGATATACGGAATTGAAATGCAATCGGCCATGGCCAACTGCGGTCCGAGCCATTGCGTGGCCTCAGCCGCATGCGAGCTGGCTCAAATAATTGCGGACGAACTGCTGCAAAGATTTGGTGCGCCGGCCGCATCGGACGCCGCCGGTTGAAGACAAAATCACGGAGCGCAAGCAATCCGCGGCCGTACGAGTGTGGCGATTCCCTAGCTTGCCAGCGCTTCGTTTACGATCGTTTGTGCCTCTTGTTGAATAGCGCGAAGGTGATCGCGACCGCGAAAGCTCTCCGCATAAACTTTGTAGATGTTCTCCGTGCCCGAGGGCCGTGCGGCAAACCAGCCGTGTTCTGCAACCACTTTCAGACCGCCGATTGGCGCACCGTTTCCAGGCGCCTGCGTAAGGATGGCTTTGATCGGCTCGCCGGCCAACTCCTTTGAACGCACCCGCTGCGGCGTAAGACGCGCCAGGCTCTTTTTTTGCTCTGGCGTGGCCGGCGCATCGATGCGCTCAAAGACCGGCTCGCCAAAGCGTCGCGCAAGTTCGCTGTAGATCTCGCCAGGATCCCGGCCCATTCGCGCAGTGATTTCCGCGGAGAGCAGGGCCAGCGAGATGCCGTCCTTGTCGGTCGTCCAAACGCTCCCGTCCTGACGGACAAACGAGGCCCCGGCACTTTCTTCCCCGCCAAAGCCCAGCGAACCGTCGAGCAAGCCATCGACAAACCATTTGAATCCAACGGGTACTTCGTACAACCTGCGCCCGCTTAGCGCTGTGACGTGGTCGATCATCTGACTGCTAACGATTGTCTTGCCCACACCGGCATCGCGACGCCAGCCCGGTCGGTGGCCGAACAGGTAATGGATGGCCACGGCAAGATAATGATTGGCCGGCAGCAGGCCCACACTGCGCGCCACGATGCCGTGCCGGTCGTGATCCGTATCGCAGGCAAATGCGATATCGAAGCGATCCTTCAGACCGATCAGGCTGTGCATTGCGTACGGCGACGACGGATCCATACGGATCTTTCCGTCCCAATCAACTGTCATGAAGCGGAAGGTCGGATCAATACTATCGTTGAGGATCGAAAGATTCACCCCGTAACGCTCTGCGATCGCCGACCAATAGTGAACTCCGGCTCCGCCTAGCGGATCGACCGCCATGCGCAAATTCGCGCCGCGAATACACTCCATATCGAGCACGTTGCCCAGGTCCCCGACATACGCGGCCACATAGTCGTGGCGCCGAGTCGTTACCGCGGCCAGCGCCTGTTCGTAGGTAATTCGCCGCACGCCCCGCAGCTGTTGCGTGAGCAGTTCGTTGGCCCTCGTTTCAATTACGCCCGTGACCTGGGTGTCCGCCGGCCCGCCGTTGGGAGGGTTGTACTTAAATCCGCCATCCGTCGGAGGATTGTGTGACGGCGTAATGATGATGCCGTCGGCCAACGCGCGCTCGCGCCCGCGGTTGTACGTGAGGATCGCGTGAGAAAGAACGGGTGTCGGCACGTACTCGTCGCCCGCGGCAATCATCACGTTAACGCCATTTGCGGCAAGTACTTCAAGTGCACTCGCGAAGGCGGGCTCCGAAAGTGCGTGCGTATCGATACCGAGAAACAGCGGCCCGTTGATGCCTTGTCGCTCGCGGTACTCGCAAATGGCCTGGCTGATTGCAAGTACATGCCATTCATTGAAGCTGCCGTCGAAGGAACAGCCTCGATGCCCGGAGGTGCCAAACGCAACCCTTTGTTCGGGCTGTTGCGGATCCGGTCGGTTGGCGTAATAGGCCGTTATCAACCTGGGGACGTTAACCAGCATCTGCCCAGATGCTGGTTTGCCAGCGTCGCGACTTAGATGTTCGGTACCCATGAGAATTCCATATTCGAGGTTAGTGGGTCGGCTCCATCTCCGGGCGATACTGTCCTTTGCGTGCTGCGGCGTTGAGCTTGCCCCGAAGGCTCAGAGCCTTTTGCGCCGCTTCGACGTTCTCGCTCTTTCCTCGCCAGGCGTCGAGCACCGGTTGCTGCAGCGCTCTTGCATAAGAAAATGACAGTTCCCATGGCGCCCGCGGGAAAAGGGCATTCATGGCATTGAGGTTGGCGGTCGCCTGCTGCGGGGTTTGTCCGCCCGAGAGAAAGTTGATACTGGGAACCGCCGCAGGGACGCTGCGCCGCAAAACTTTAATGGTCTCCCGTGCGATTTCCTCAGGACCTGCTTTTCGTGGGTAATCTTTTCCCGGCAAGACCATACTGGGCTTAAGTAACATCCACTCGAGTACCACTTTGTGTTCCAGCAGTGCCCCAAACACGGCTTGCAACACGGCCTCGGTAACCTCCGAGCAACGTTCCATGGTGTGATCGCCGTCCAGTAGCACTTCGGGCTCCACGATCGGGACGAACCCCTGCTCCTGGCATACGGCTGCGTAACGCGCGAGCACTCGGGCATTTACCGCAATGCCAAGCGCCGTGGGATTGCGCTCCGTGATCGGATACACCTCCCGCCATTTTGCAAAGCGCGCTCCTTGGCCTTTGTAGCCCCGCAGCCGCTCCGCCAGACCGTCGAGCCCCTGCGTAACAAGGTCTCCAGGAGCGTTGGCCAAGGCAATGGTTCCTTTGTCAACCTTGATGCCAGGAACAACACCCTGGCGGGCGGCCGCAACGGGCAAGGGCGTCCCGTCGCCGGTCTTCTGACCCAAGGTTTCCTCAAAGAGAATTACACCGCTCAGATACTCGCCCAAGCCGGGAGCGGTCAGCATCAACGAGCGAAAGGCGCGGCGGCTTTCCTCGCTCGATTCCAGCCCGATCGCCTGAAAGCGCTTTGCTATCGTCGGCAGGCTTTCGTCGGCCGCCAAGATACCCTTGCCCTGCTGTACCAAAGCCCCAATTGTGGCTTGTAGCTCTTGATCCATCGTCATGTCAGCCCCGCATCAAAAGATGGATGCCCCAGGTCGCGTGCGCGCCACGCATCAATGCGTACAGCCTATGGTTTGTTGGGCAGCGCGAGTTGATGAGTATCAATGTCCGGGGCAAGAACGAACAGTCTAGGCCCGCACCTCTGAAAAGTCCGCATGCTTGCGGCCGCGTGTTTCACCGCAATGGCAAGGCAACTTGCCCGCCCCGCAGCCGTGCCGCCGATCGCCCCACGAAGGGCGTTGCAATTTGGTTTGCTGCAGCTACTGGATCGGCTTTTGATAGCGGCCCGCGCCGCTTTGGACCTCGGTTCTGCCAACGCTGCACCCCGCGGTTGCGCGAAGTTGGTCAAACGCCACAGGGCGGTACCCCTGTGCGGCTGCAAGCGACTGCCTAACTGCCCGGCCGCCAGCCATTGAGGTCCTCTTTCAAAGGCGCAACGTGACTCGCGCTTTCGCCTTAGCAGATCCCAGGACGCTGCCTAGAAAAGCGCTTAGCCGTAGAGGCGGCGAAGTTCGGTTTTAAGCAATTTGCCGGTTGCCGTGTGCGGCAAGCTCTCCACGATAATGACCGCGTCCGGTTCGCACCATTTGCTCACCTTGCCGCGGTAAAAAGCGCGAATTTCATCGGCCGTCGCGGCCGCGCCAGGCTTGAGTACCGCAACGATTACCGGCCGCTCTCCCCATTTTTCATCCGGTCGGGCGATCGCGGCCGCTTCGCGCACCGCCGGATGGGCGACAGCGATATTTTCAAGCTCAATGGAACTGATCCACTCACCGCCAGATTTGATCACGTCTTTGGTGCGATCGACGATTTTCACGAATCCGTCGACATCGATCGTGGCAACGTCCCCGGTATCAAACCAGCCTGGTTCACTGTGAGCGGCCACGGGGTCCTGCCGAAAATAGCCGTCGCAAACCCAGTAGCCGCGCACCTTCAGGCTACCGAATGTAGTGCCATCGAACGGCAGTTCCTTTCCCGTTGCATCGACGATCTTGGCGTCGATCCCAAACAGCGGCCGACCTTGCTTAAGGGTTATCGCCGCGCGTTCTGCAGGTGACATCGCCTCCGAGCGCCGCGTTGGGCTATTGATCACACCCAGCGGGCTCATTTCGGTCATTCCCCAAGCGTGAATCACCCGGACGCCTAGGTTCTCAAAGGCCTCCATCATTGCCGCAGGACACGCTGATCCGCCAATGACCACCCGATTTAGCCGCGAAGGGCTCTTGCCCACTTCTTTAATATGTGTCAGTAAACCGAGCCAGACGGTAGGCACGCCCGCGGAAATCGTTACGCCCTCCGTCTCCATCAGCGAAGTCAAACTCGGACCATCCAGATGGGGCCCGGGCATCACCAGTTTGCAGCCCGAAATGGGCGCGGCATGAGGAATGCCCCACGCGTTGACGTGAAACATCGGAACAACCGGCAAGATCGCATCGCGCGCCGTAAGCGCAAAGGCATCGGCAAAAAGCACTGCCATGGAATGCAGTACGGTCGAACGGTGACTGTAAAGGACACCGCGTGGATTGCCGGTCGTGCCCGAGGTGTAGCACAGGCCAGCGGCGCTATTCTCATCGACGATACGCCACTCAAAAGTTTCGGGCTGCCCCGCTAGCAGTTCTTCGTAGCACAGCACGTTTGGCAGCGTTGTCGATGGCATACCGGCGCGGTCGGTCATCACAACGAATCCGCGTACTTTCTTGAGCTTTTCCGCCATGCCCTCTAGGAGTTTGACGAAAGTCAGATCCGTGAAAACGTACCGGTCTTCGGCGTGATTGATGATGTAAGAGATTTGGTCGACGAACAGCCGTGGGTTTATGGTGTGGCAGATCGCACCAATACCCGACACGCCGTAATAAAGCTCCATATGACGGTAGCCGTTCCATGCCAATGTGCCGACGATGTCTCCCTCTCTGAGGCCAAGTTCCCGAAGCGCGTTGGCCAACTGTTTTGCCCGCCTTGCCAATTGCGCGTAACTGTAGCGGTGGACAGGCCCCTCCACCGTCTTTGAAACGACCTCACTGTCCCCGTGGTATCGCGCTGCAAACTCCAGCAACGATGGAATCGTCAGCGGCACTTGCATCATTTGTCCGAGCATCGGAATTTCCCTCCTGTCGTTTCGTCGCCGGCCAGCAATCGCTGCCACAGTATTTCATCAGCTCAAAATGCCAGCAAGGGGATTGGGCGCGCCCAGCGAGCTTCGCCACAAGATAGCGCGCCTGGGCCCGCAGACTCCCCCATTAGGTCATTTGCCATGCTGCGTGGGCGGGCATCAGGCTGTCACGTCTTGCGAAAAAGAAGGCCAGCGTCGGCATTTGCCAGATTGCCCGGATGGGGCGCGTCGGCACTGCCCAGTATGAAGTCCAGCGCGCGAACCAGCGTCTTAGCCATCAGCCATAACGGCGCGCTACGAGTTCGGCCACGCAGACGGGTTTGTCCGATCCTTCCCGTTCGATTCTGGCCTCGATGGTGAGCTGAACGCCTTTTTCAATTGCCTCGCAAGTTAGTAGTTTGAAATGGCCGCGCAGGCGGCTGTCCGCCGGCACCGGGGCGGGAAATCGCACACGGTTCAAGCCGTAGTTCACGCCCATGCGGCTATCGCGAAGGCTAAATGCGGATGCGAGCATGCAGGGCAAGAGGGACAACGTCAGGTAGCCATGGGCAATGGTCGTACCGAAGGGACCCGCTTTAGCTCGCTCGACATCCACGTGGATCCACTGATGGTCGCCGGTGACCTGGGCAAAGGCGTCGATGCGGGACTGATCAACGTCAACCCAGTCGCTCGTACCGAGCTCGCGGCCAACTAGCTGCGGCAGTTCATCAAGGCGATAGCTAGTTCTCGTCATGGCTGCGCGCCCGGCAACACGACGATTTTGCCCATGGCGCGACGCGTCGCCAGTCGTTCCATGGCAGCGGCGGCCGCCGATAGCGCTACCCGCTCCGTCACGGGCGGATGAAGCTTGCCCGCTAGGAACCACTGGCCAAGCTGTCGCATGTCGGCTTGACCTTGGAGGCGGTCGCGACGCATCGCCTCGCCCCAGAAGACTCCCAGCAGCGCGCGCTCCTTTAGTAGCGCGAGATTAAGAGCGACCTTTGGAATTTCACCGGAAGCAAAACCAACCACGAGGTAGCGCCCGCGCCAAGCCGTAGCGCGCAGCGCGCTTTCGCTGTACGCGCCGCCGACCGGGTCATAAACCACGTCCACTCCACGGCCAGAGGTCAGCGCCTCGACTTGTCGTCGCCATTCAGGCTGCGCATAGTCAACCGTCTCGTCCGCACCTGCACGCCGCGCCATCGCGAGTTTTTCGGCACTCGAAGCGGCGGCGATGACCCTGGCGCCGATGGTCTTCGCGATCTCGATGCCGGCGATCCCCACCCCTCCCGCGGCTCCCAAAATCAATACGCTCTCCCCCGGAGCCAACTTGCCAATCGTGGTCAGCGCGTGCAAGGCCGTGCCGTACGCGAGCAAAAAAGATGCGCCCAACGCAAAGTCCATTCCGGCAAGCAATGGCACCGTTTGCGCCACATCGGCCAGGCACTGTTCGGCGAAGGCACCCGTCCCGCAAGTCGCCATTACGCGATCGCCTGGTTCAAATGCATCCACGCCTGCACCTACGGCGATCACCACCCCCGCCATCTCGGCACCGGGTGTAAACGGTAGCGCGGGCTTTGCTTGGTACCGACCTTGCACCATCAAGGCATCGGGGAAGTTGATCGAGGCGGCTTTCACCTCCACCAGCAGTTGACCGGGGCCGGGTACCGGCGCGGGAACTTCTTCCACGCGCAGGCTTTCAATCGGGCCAAAGTCGTGACAAACCAGTGCTTTCACTTGGATCTTTCCTGGTCCTTACGCGCCTTGCTGTTCCGTGCGGTGGCGGGCCAATTCCATCTTCGCGATCGCGTCGCGGTGCACTTCGTCCGGGCCGTCAGCAAAGCGCAACGTCCGCGTCCCTGCGTAAGCCCGCGCTATCCCGAAATCCTCGCTGACGCCGGCCCCACCGTGAACCTGCATGGCCCAGTCGAAAACCTGGCATGCCATAAGCGGTGCAGCAACCTTGATCATTGCGATTTCTTTGCGCGCAGCCTTATTACCCACGGTGTCCATCTTCCACGCCGCGTGCAGCACGAGAAAACGTGCTTGATCGATCATGATGCGTGCATTGGCGATTCGCTCGCGGGTGACGCCCTGATCGGAAAGCTTGCGCCCGAACGCGACCCGCTGAAGCGAACGGCGGCACATGTCTTCCAGCGCCCGCTCGGCTCGGCCAATCGCGCGCATGCAGTGGTGAATTCGCCCCGGGCCCAACCGGCCCTGCGCAATCTCAAACCCGCGGCCCTCGCCAAGCAAAATGTTGGACACGGGCACGCGCACATTGGTGAACTCGATATCAGCATGCCCGTGCGGCGCGTCGTCGTAGCCAAAGACCGGCAAATGCCGCAAAACTTTCACGCCGGGCGTATCCATCGGCACCAGGATCATCGATTGTTGCGTGTGCCGATCGGGACTTTGCGGATCGGTCTTGCCCATAAAGATCAGAATCTTGCAACGCGGGTCATTAGCCCCCGAAGTCCACCATTTGCGCGCATTGATCACGTAGTGATCACCGACGCGTTCGATGCGCGCTTCGATGTTTGTCGCATCGGAGGAAGCAACGGCGGGCTCAGTCATGGCAAAGCCTGACCGGATGCGACCTTCCAGCAGCGGAAGCAACCAGCGCTCTTGCTGCTCGGGTGTGGCATAACGTACCAACGTTTCCATGTTGCCCGTATCGGGTGCAGAGCAGTTAAACGGCTCGGAGCCGATCTCCGATCGGCCCATGATCTCCGCGAGCGGGGCGTACTCGAGGTTGGTGAGGCCCGCGCCATATTTTGATTCGGGCAAGAAAAGGTTCCACAGTCCGGCCGCCTTTGCTTTGGCCTTGAGCGTTTCCATGATCGGCGCTGGCTGCCAGGCATTGCCGGACGCTCGCGCGGCGTTCACCTGGGCATCAAATAGCGCCTCGGCCGGGTAAACGTTTTCTTCCATAAAGGCGAGCAAGCGCTTTTGCAGCTCCTTGACTTTGGGCGAATATTCGAAGTCCACGGCGCTCCTTTCGACGTTTGTAATTCACTGTTTCGGCGCAATGCTCTGCGCCAGCTGCCACGCCTGCTCGGCCAACGGCCGAGTGCGCTTGCCGGTGTCCAGCGCCAAAGGACTTGCTGCGTTGCCTTGCAGGGCACGCGCAACGATTCCTTGCAAGATCCCCACCAGTCGAAACATGTTGAAAACGAGGTAATAGGTCCAATCTGCGCTTGATACCGCTTGACCACTTGTGCGCGAGAGGTAGCGCTGCAGGTACGCGGCCTCTGTTGGTATGCCCAATGCGTCAAGATCGATGCCTTGCAAGCCACGCAAGATATCGAAAGGCATGTGCCAGGCCATGCAGTGGTAGGCAAAATCGACCAGTGGATCGCCCAAGGTGGACAACTCCCAGTCAAGCACCGCCAAGATCCGCGGCTCACTCGGATGAAAAATTACGTTGTCCAATCGGTAGTCGCCGTGCACGACGCGCGTTTGCCCTTCTTGCGGAATGTGTGCCGGCAGCCAATCGATCAGCCGGTCTGCAGCCTCGATTTGTTCGGTCTGCGCAGCCCGATACTGCTTGGTCCAGCGGGCGACCTGGCGGGCGATGTAGTTGCCGGGTTTGCCGTAGTCAGCCAAACCGACAGCGGCCGGATCGATTCGGTGCAACGCTGCAATCACCCGATTCAACTCATCATAGATCGCCGCACGCTCGGCGCGCTGCATTCCCGGCAATGCTGGATCCCAGAAAACGCGCCCGTCAACATAGTCCATCACGTAAAACGCGGTGCCAATGACTTGTTCGTCCTCGCACAGTACAAGGGCTCGTGCAACCGGCACCTCGCTTCCCGCAAGCGCGCGGATTACTCGAAACTCCCGATCGACGGCATGGGCCGAGGCCAACAAGATTCCCGGCGGTTTGCGGCGCAAAACATAGCGCCGGCCTCCTGCGCTAAGCAAAAAGGTCGGATTCGACTGCCCGCCCTTAAATTGCTGCACCTCTAAGGCGCCGGAATATCCGTTCAAATGCGTCCGCAGGTACGCCGCCAGTCGCTCCTCGTCAAAAGCATGCTGAGGGGCTACCGGCCGCGTGCCCGAGAAATTTTGCTGCGCCGTAGCGCTCATGTGATCGACGAGCCCCCGTCGACGGCGAGAAATTGGCCGGTGATGTGGCGCGATGCTCGACTGGCGAGGAAAACGACCGCACCCTTTAGGTCCTCCTCGCCACCAAGACGGCCCAAGGGTGTGCGTGCAATCACGGCATCGGAAACCTTCTCCAGCAGGCCGGCCGACATCTTGGTGGGGAAAAAGCCCGGGCAGATCGCGTTGACATTGATATCAAAGCGTCCCCACTCCGCGGCGAGCGCGCGAGTGAAATGAATTAGCGCCGCTTTGGAGGTGTTGTAGGCGATGGTGCGCATCCCCGAATCCGCGGATGCCTTCAGCCCAGCGATCGAGGCAATATTGATGATCTTGCCCTGGCGACGCGGAATCATGCAGCGTCGTCCGACCTCACGCGAGAGAAAAAACGGCGCATTGACGTTAAGGTTTATCACCTTGTTCCAGGCCTCATCCGGGTACTCCTCAGCCGCTGCGCCCCACGTTGCGCCGGCGTTGTTCACAAGGATGTCGACGTCGCCCAGCCCTTTTATGACGTCGTCGACCAAAACCGGAATCCGGTCGAATCTTTGCAAGTCGCTAACGCACGTTAGCGCCTGCACCCCGCGTTTTGCCAGATGCTCCTTCGCTGCTTGCAACTCATCGGATTTGCGGGCGCTGATGGCCACCTTGCAGCCCATCTCACCCAGCGCTTCGGCAATCTGCAACCCCAGGCCGCGAGAGCCGCCCGTGACGAGTGCAACCTGTCCGTTGAGCCGAAATAGATCCATGACCGCCATTTGCGCTCCTCCCTAGCACACTTCAAACAGGCCCGCCGCGCCTTGACCCCCACCCACACACATAGTCACAACAACGTACTTGACGCCGCGGCGCTTGCCTTCGATCAGCGCGTGCCCGGTGAGGCGCGAACCGCTGACACCGTACGGATGACCAATGGCGATTGCGCCACCATTGACGTTGAGTCGTTCGTCGGGAATACCCAGTTTGTCGCGACAGTACAGCACCTGGCAGGCAAATGCCTCATTGAGTTCCCACAAACCGATGTCCTGCATCTTCACTCCGGTTCGCTGCAGCAGACGGGGAACGGCAAACACGGGTCCGATTCCCATTTCCTCGGGCTCGCAACCCGCGATTGCAAACCCGCGGAAGATTCCCATGGGCCGCAAGCCGCGCTGCTCGGCAAATTTGCTGTTGACGACCACACATGCCGAGGCTCCGTCGGAAAACGGGCTCGCATTGCCCGCAGCGACGATGCCGCCAGGCAACGCCGGCCGTATTTTGGAGAGCGCATCAAACGTGGTATCCGGACGTAGACCTTCATCAGCGGATATCGTCACTTGGCGCGTGCCAATCTGGCCCGTGGCCTTGTCAATGACACCCATCGTTGTTGACATTGGCACGATTTCGTCTTGGAATTTTCCCGCTGCTTGAGCCGCGTTGGCGCGTTGCTGGCTGCGCACGCCGTACTCATCTTGCAGCTGGCGCGAAATCCCGTATCGCTTGGCAACGAGTTCGGCCGTTTGCAACATATCCCAATACAGCTGTGGCTTTTGTTTCAGCAACCAGGGATCCCGCAGCATCTTTCTGTTGGCATCGTTTTGCACGCACGAGATACTCTCCACGCCGCCAGCGACGATGACCGGTACGGCCTCGGTCATCACTCGCTGTGCAGCCATCGCAATGGCCTGAAGTCCGCTGGAACAAAAGCGGTTGACGGTGACCCCGCCGCTGCTTACAGGCAAACCAGCACGCAGTGCGATCGCGCGGGCAATATTGCCGCCCGTGGTGCCTTCGCACAGCGCTGCGCCCATAATCACGTCCTCGACCTCTCCGGGATCAAGGCCCGCACGTGAGACCGCATGCCCAACGGCGTGCGCGCCTAGTGTCGCGCCGTAGGTCATATTGAAGGCACCCTTCCAGCTCTTGGCCAGTGCGGTGCGCGCAGTGGAGACGATGACGGCGTCGACCATGAGACGCACTCCTTTTGTTGGGACTGCGGTCCCGATCTCAGCTAAAAGTCTTTCCTTCTTGAGCCAAGCGCACGAGCAGGGGCGCGGGTGTCCAAGCCTCTGCATCGGTCGGCGACTCCTTGGCGATGCGCCGCAGCGCACGTACGACGTTTGGTAGACCAACTTCGTTGGCGTAGTGCATCGGTCCGCCCCGATGGGCCGGGAAGCCGTAGCCATTTAGGTAAACGATGTCGATGTCCGACGCACGCTGCGCGATACCTTCCTGCAAAATTCGCGCGCCCTCGTTTACCAGCGAAAAAATGCAGCGCTCCACGATTTCTTGATCGCGGATTTTGCGCGGCGTGTAACCGCGCTCCTTGCGCCATTGCTCGATCATCTGATCGACCGCAGGGTCTGGCAGCGGCTCGCGACGGCCAGGCTCATAGCGATACCAGCCGGCGCCGGTCTTTTGTCCAAAGCGCCCCGCTTCGCAGATTCGGTCAGCGACACTCGACAGATCTAATTCTGGGTGCTCGGCGCCCCTGCGCTTACGGATGGCCCAACCGATGTCCAATCCCGCAAGATCGCCCACACGGAAGATCCCCATCGCCATGCCAAACTGCTCCAAGCTTCGGTCGACCTGTTGCGGAGTTGCACCCAAGTTGAGCAAATCATTGGCCGCCGCCCCATAACGCGCAAGCATGCGGTTGCCGATGAACCCATCACAAACACCGGAAACGACGGCGATTTTGCCAATGCGTTTGGACAGTTGCATTGCGGTCGCGAGCACGTCAGGCGCCGT
>Ga0187780_10002282_pt1 | contig 14423 bp, 10 predicted proteins | sample 1015_Q2_SP10_20__FD_132429 | JGI IMG/M metagenome (GOLD analysis project Ga0187780, IMG submission 132429) | Tropical peat soil microbial communities from peatlands in Department of Meta, Colombia - 1015_Q2_SP10_20_MG | ecosystem: Environmental > Terrestrial > Soil > Wetlands > Peat | place... | reverse complement strand
GACAATATTTCGATGGAGATCAGTTTGATCACTCCGGTGGCTTTGGAGAAGGGGCTGCGGTTCGCCATCCGGGAGGGCGGCCACACGGTGGGCGCCGGCGCTGTCTCCGAGATCATCGAGTAGACGATCATGCGCGAAATCATCACGCTGCAGTGCAACGAGTGCAAGAACCGGAACTACACGACCACCAAGAACCGAAAGAAACATTCGGACCGGTTGGAGTTGAAGAAGTTTTGCAATACGTGCCGCAAACATACGGGGCACAAGGAAGTGAAGTAAATCCGGGCAAGGCTACGAGTCACTCATCCTTCGCCCAGGAAGCGGGCTCAGGATGAATTTTCGGGCCTTCGGCCCGAAAATTCAGGGGAGTAGGTTCAACGGCAGACCGCCGGTCTCCAAAACCGGATGTGGGGGTTCGAATCCCTCCTCCCCTGCCAGTAGTTTGGCGGGTGGAGCGGTAGGAAACGGCGGAGCAGGGCAGGCGGAGAGATGGCTGAACCGGCACGTCCCAATCGAGAGGAGCAACCGGAGCGCGAGCGGGCGTTTTCACTTCCGGAGCCGGTGGAGAAATTGTCGTCTTACCCCAGGCGGCTGCGGAGCTACCTGCACGACGTGCGCCTGGAGATGAAGGCGGTGAACTGGCCATCGCGGGCCGATGTGTGGTCCACGACGATAGTGGTGGCTGTGACAGTAGCGTTTTTTGGATTTTACTTTCTGCTGACCGATTCTACGGCCCAGCGGATCATCAGCTGGTTGATTGACTTTGGAAAGCATCACTGAAGGAACGGGCATGGCGAAGCAGTGGTACATCGTCCACACCTATTCGGGCTTTGAGAAGAAGGTGAAGGAGAGCCTGGAGGGCCGCGTGGCGGCGTTCGGGCTGGGGGACAAGATCGGGCAGATTATCATCCCCACGGAATCGGTGGTCGAGGTGCGCGGCGGCAAGAAGGTGATCTCGCCGCGCATGTGCTATCCGGGGTATGTGCTGGTGGAGATGGATCTGGACGACTACACCTGGCACGTGGTGCGCGCCACGCCGAAGGTCACGGGATTTGTCGGTTCGGGGCAGATGCCCTCGCCGCTTTCGGAAGAAGAAGTGCAGAACATTTTTCACCGTGCTACGACTACGGCGGAGAAGCCCAAGCCCAAGCTTTCCTTCGAGCGCGGTGAGAAGGTGCGCATCGGGGAAGGGCCGTTTGCGAATTTCACGGGAGTAGTGGAAGAGGTGAATACGGACCGCAGCACGCTGAAGGTTTCGGTGACGATTTTCGGCCGGTCCACGCCGGTGGAGCTGGATTTCGTGCAGGTGGAGAAGGTGGCGTAGCAAGGCTCTCGCGCTGGTCGCGACGGAGCAGGTCAGGGGAATAAGCGATGGCGAAGAAAGTACAGGCGATGGTGAAGTTGCAGTTGCCGGCGGCCAAGGCGACGCCCGCGCCTCCGGTGGGCACGGCGCTGGGGCCGCACGGCCTCAACATCATGGATTTCTGCAAGCAGTTCAATTCCAAGACGGCGAAAGAGCCGGACGGGATGATTATTCCGGTGCTCGTGACGGTGTATAGCGACCGCACGTTCACGTTTATTTTGAAAACTCCCCCGGCTTCGGAACTGCTGAAGCGCGCGGCGGGCATTGTGAAGGGCTCGCCGGAACCGAACCGCAACAAGGTGGCCAAGGTGACGCGCAAGCAAGTAGAGGAAATCGCCAAGACGAAACTACCCGACCTGAACACGGCGAATCTGGAATCGGCGATGCGTTCCATCATGGGCACGGCGCGCAATATGGGTATCGAAGTAACCGACTAAGGGAGCAGGAGAGGGAGCGATGGCTGGCAAGGCGAACAATGGTGGGAAGAATATGGAGCGCGCCCGAAAACTCGTGGAGGCGCGCCCGTACGGCCTCGGCGAGGCCGCCGCAGTCCTGCAGAAGGCGCGTTTCGCCAAGTTCGATGAGACCGTGGAGCTGGTGTTGAATCTGGGCGTGGATCCGAAGCAGTCGGACCAGATGGTGCGCGGCACGGTGGTGCTTCCCCACGGGCTGGGCAAGTCGAAGCGGGTACTGGTGATCGCCAGCGGGGAAAAGGTGCGGGAAGCGCAAGAAGCGGGCGCGGATTTCGTGGGCGGCGAGGACATGGTCCAGAAGATCAACGAGGGCTGGACGGATTTCGAAGCGGTGATCGCCACGCCGGACATGATGAAGTCCGCCGGGCGCTTGGGAAAGGTGCTGGGGCCGCGCGGGCTGATGCCCAATCCGAAGACCGGCACGGTGACGTTTGAAATTGCGCGGGCGGTGAAGGAAATCAAGGCCGGCAAGGTGGAGTTCCGAATTGACAAGACCGGGATCATCCATTCGCCGATCGGGAAGATCAGCTTCCCGGCGCAGAACCTGGCGGAAAACGCGCAGGCGCTGCTGGGCGCGGTGGTAAAGGCCAAGCCGGCGGCCGCGAAGGGAAAATACATCAAGAAGATCACGCTGACCTCCACGATGGGACCGGGAATTTTGATTGATCCCGCCGAGGCGGAGGCAGCGACGGCGGTGGCAGCCTAGGATCGGGGCGGAAAGAGAAGGAGTTCGGCATGAAGAAGAAGGCCGAAAAGGTGAAACAGGCGGACGACCTGCGGGCGCAGTTCGCTAATGTTTCGACGGTGATTCTCTCGACGTTTCAGGGAATCACGGTCGAAGAGGACACTAAACTGCGGCGCTCCATTGAGGCCGCAGGCGGGCGCTACGAGGTGGTGAAGAATACGGTGGCGGAGCGCGCCGCCGAGGGCACACCCATCGCGCCGCTGCTCAAGGGCCTGACGGGAATGAATTCCATCGCCTACACAGCCGCCGATCCGGTGGCGCTGGCCAAGGTGCTGACGAAAGTCGCCAAGGACGTGCCGGCCTTCAAGTTCCGCGCTGGATGGGTTGAAGGGCGCGTGATTGCGCTGGAAGACATTGCGCAACTGGCGCAACTGCCCAGCAAGGAAGAGCTGGTGAGCAAGATCATGTTCATGCTGAACGCCCCGGCGCAGCGGGTAGCGTCGGCGCTGGCAGCGCTGCCGCGCAATCTGGCGGTGGTGGTGAACGAAGCAGGAAAGGCGAGCAAATTTGGGGCCGGCGGCCCGGCGACGGGAAGCGAGCCAGCGCCCGAAGCGGCTTCCTGACACGGTTTTTGGATTCAAGGGATTTCTCATTTCAGAGGGAGGATAGAAACGGTAATGGCTAGCAAGGTAGAAACGATTCTGGAAGAAATCAAGGGTCTAACCCTGCTGGAAGCTTCCGAACTGGTCAAGAAGATGGAGGAAGCTTTCGGCGTATCGGCGGCAGCAGCAGCTCCGGTGGTGGTAGCCGGCGGAGCAGCAGCTGGCGCGGCCGGCGCGCCTGCTGCGGAGGAGAAGACGGAATTCACCGTCGTCTTGTCCGAGGTCGGCGCCAACAAGATTAACGTGATCAAGGCGGTTCGCGAGGTCACCAGCCTCGGGCTGAAAGAGGCGAAGGATCTCGTGGACGGCGCCCCGAAGACGGTGAAAGAAGGCGTCAGCAAGGACGAGGCCGCCACGATCAAGAAGAAGTTCGAAGAGGCCGGAGCCAAGGTCGAGATCAAGTAGTGGCAGCCCGCGGCAGCGCCCGGCGCCGGGTTGCAAGGGATTCGCGTACGCGCGTGCTCCTTTTGAATCTAGAACCTCAACAGATGTCCATTCCGGACCGGCGCGGGGGTGTCCGCCGGCCCGGCTATCAGTATTTGCCTGAAGGGGATCGTACATGACTTATCGCAATGGGAATCGCGTCCTTCGTGAGCGGGAACGCCTGGACTTCGCCAAGATCAAGACGACCGTCCAGATCCCCAACCTGATTGACGTGCAGAAGAAGTCCTACCAGCGCTTCCTGCAGATGGATTTGCTGCCGAGCGAGAGGGAGGACACGGGCCTGCAGTCGGTGTTCACTTCCGTGTTCCCGATCCAGGACTTTCGCGGGGTGTCGCAACTGGACTTCGTGGACTACGCCATCGGCAACTGGGAGTGCAAGTGCGGGCACCTGCGCGGCTTGCACCACTTGCGGGCCACCTGCCGGAGCTGCGGCGCTTCGGTGGTCACCAACCCTTACAAGACGGGCGACGTGCTGTGCGGCAAGTGCGGGGCTTTCAACAAGAATACGCCTACGTTCTGCAACAAGTGCGGCGATCCGGTGACGCTGCAACTGAAGTACGACGTGAACGAGTGCCAGGAGCGCGGGATGACCTATTCCGCGCCGCTCAAGGTCACCATCCGCCTGACCATTTACGATAAGGACCCCGAAACCGGCGCCAAGTCCATCCGGGACATCAAGGAACAAGAGGTCTTCTTCGGCGATATTCCGCTGATGACGGAGAACGGCACGTTCATCATCAACGGCACCGAGCGCGTCATCGTCAGCCAGCTCCACCGCTCCCCGGGCGTCTTTTACGAGACGGCCAACAACCGCACGTACTTCCTGGGGAAGATCATTCCCTATCGCGGGTCGTGGGTGGAGTTCGAATACGACACGAAAAACATCCTCTACGTGCGCATTGACCGCAAGCGGAAATTCCTGGGGTCCATTTTCCTGCGCGCTCTGGGAATGAAGTCCAACGAAGAGATTCTGCGGACGTTCTACCAGGTGGAGCGGATCACGCTGCGCGACGGCGGGCTTTACTGGAATGTGTCCGAGGGGTTGATGGACCGCAAGCTCTCGCGCGAGATCAAGCATCCGCGCACGGGCGAGACGCTGGTGGGCGCGCACAAGCGCATCACCGAGCCGCTCTACAAGGAACTGGTCAAGGCGCGCGTGCAGCAGACCGAAGTGGGCGTGGCCGATCTCGAGGGCGCTCTGACGGTGGGGGAACTCGTGAACCGCCAGACGGGCGAAGTGCTTCTGGAGGCCAACCGGCCGCTCACGGCCGAGTCCTGGACGGCGCTGGCCGAAGCGGGAATCACGGAGGTGGACATCTGCTTCCCCGAGCGCGACGAAGCGGGGATCATCCTTTCGCGCACGCTGGACAAGGACAGCATCCACTCCCCGAAAGAAGCGCTCATCGAAATTTACCGCAAGCTGCGCCCGGGCGATCCGCCGACGCTCGAGACGGCCACGGCCCTTTTCAACGGCATGTTTTTCGACGCGCGGAAGTACGACTTTAGCAAGGTGGGCCGGCTGAAGTTCAATATCAAGCTGGGCATCGAGACGCCGCTGGACAAGCGCACGCTGGACCCGGCGGATTTCGTCGCCGCCATCAAGTATCTGCTCAAGCTGCGGCGCAATATCGGCAGCGTGGACGACATTGACCACCTGGGCAACCGCCGCGTGCGCGCGGTCGGGGAGTTGCTGGAAAACCAGTTCCGGATCGGGCTGGTGCGCATGGAGCGCGCCATCAAGGAAAAGATGTCCGTTTTCCAGGAAATGTCCACGGCCATGCCGCACGACCTGGTGAACGCCAAGCCGGTGATGGCGGCCATCCGCGAGTTCTTCGGCAGCTCACAACTGTCGCAATTCATGGACCAGACCAACCCGCTCAGCGAAATCACGCACAAGCGGCGGCTATCCGCCCTGGGGCCCGGCGGGCTTTCGCGCGAGCGCGCGGGGTTCGAGGTGCGCGACGTTCACCCCACGCACTACGGGCGCATCTGTCCGATTGAGACCCCGGAAGGTCCGAACATCGGCTTGATCAGCTCGCTTTCCTGCTACGCGCGCATCAACGAGTTCGGCTTTATCGAGTCGCCCTACCGGAAGGTGAAGAACGGCCGGATGATTGATTACGTTCAGATCGTCAACGCGGGCGACAGCGAATTCAAGGTGGGCGAGATTGTCGAGCAGGAAAAGGTGGAAGCGAGCAACGAGGATTTGAAGCGGCGGCGCACTGTGGTCGAACCGTACTGCTTCTACCTTTCGGCGTGGGAAGAGGACCGCTATGTCATCGCCCAGGCTAATGTGGCGCTCGACGAGCGCGGCAAGATCACCACGGAACTGGTCAACTGCCGGCAGGCGGGCAACTTCGTGCTCAAGAGCCGGGAAGAAGTGGATTACATTGACGTTTCGCCGAAACAGCTGGTGTCCGTAGCCGCGAGCCTGATCCCGTTCCTCGAGAACGACGACGCTAACCGCGCGCTGATGGGCTCGAACATGCAACGCCAGGCAGTGCCGCTGATCCGGGGCGAGGCGCCGTTGGTCGGCACGGGCATGGAACGCGTCACGGCGCGCGATTCGGGCGCGGTCATTGTCTGCCGGCGCGACGGCATCGTGGACCAAGTGGACTCCGAACGCGTGATCGTGCGCGTGGAATCGGACCAATCCGGGGTGCTCAGCCGCGAGGTCGGCTCGGACATCTACCTGCTGACTAAGTTCAAGCGCTCCAACCAGAATACCTGCATCAGCCAGAAGCCGCTGGTCCGCGCGGGCGACCGCGTGAAACAGGGCGAGGTGCTGGCCGACGGGCCTTGCACCGACCGCGGGGAACTGGCGCTTGGCCGGAACGTGCTGGTGGCGTTCCTCCCATGGGGCGGGTACAACTTCGAAGACGCGATTGTGGTGAGCGAGAAACTGGTGCAGGAGGACTACTACACCTCGATCCACATCGAGGAGTTCGAAATCGAGGCGCGGGATACGAAGCTCGGCCCGGAAGAGGTCACGCGCGACATTCCCAACATCAACGAAAGTTTCCTGCGCAACCTCGACGAAAGCGGCGTGATTCGGATCGGCGCCACAGTGAAGCCCGGGGACATTCTCGTGGGCAAAGTGACTCCGAAGGGCGAGACCACGCTGACGCCGGAAGAGAAGCTGCTGCGGGCCATCTTCGGCGAGAAGGCGGGCGATGTCCGCGACGCTTCGCTCTACTGCCCGCCCGGCATAGAGGGCACAGTGGTGGACGTGAAGATCTTCTGCCGCAAGGGGGCGGAGAAAGACGAGCGCCACAAGGCCATCGAAGGGGCCCAGGTGGCTAAGCTCGAGAAGAACCTCGCGGATGAAATCCGCATTCTCACCGATGAGCGCCTGAAGCGCCTGACGAGCCTGCTCGGCGGCCAGAAGCTGGTGGCCGACCTGCACGACGAGCGCACCAACAAGCGCCTGCTCACCAAGGGAACGGAGCTCACGCGCGAGATTCTGGAAAAGATTTCCACGCGCAATCTGAAGCGGCTGCGCTTGAGCGACAAGGATCCCCTGCTCATCGAGAAGATTGATGAGATCGAGGAGATGACCTCGCGGCAGATTGACGTGCTGCGGAAAATCACCGACGAGCGCATCGGGAAACTCAAGAAGGGCGATGAACTGCCCCCCGGCGTCATCAAGCTGGTGAAGGTGTACATCGCCATGAAGCGCAAGATGTCGGTTGGCGACAAGATGGCGGGACGCCACGGCAACAAGGGCGTCATCGCGCGGATTGTTCCGGCCGAAGACATGCCGTATATGCCGGACGGGACACCGGTGGAGATTGTTTTGAATCCGCTGGGCGTTCCCTCGCGCATGAACGTGGGCCAGATTCTGGAGACGCACCTCGGGTGGGCCTCGAAGGAACTGGGCGAGCGAGTGGGCAAGGTGCTCGATTCCGAAGGGCGCGCCGAGGCGGTGCGCAAGTGGTTCAAAGAGGCCTTCGGGCCGACCTCGGTCTGGCGAGCGATTTCGCAACTCGAGGACGACGAGTTGCTGGACCTGGCGCGCAGCTTCCGCGAAGGCGTGCCCGTAGCCACGCCGGTGTTCGACGGCGCGCGCGAAACCGACATTCGCCACCTGCTGGGATTTGCCGAACTGCCGGAGAGCGGCAAGATCACGCTCTACGACGGCATGAGCGGCGAGCCTTTCGCGCAGGAGGTCACCGTCGGGTACATCTACATGCTCAAGCTGTCGCACCTGGTGGACGACAAGATTCACGCGCGCTCCATCGGGCCGTACTCGCTCATCACGCAGCAACCGCTGGGCGGCAAAGCGCAATTCGGCGGCCAGCGTTTTGGAGAAATGGAGGTGTGGGCGCTCGAAGCCTACGGCGCCGCGCACATCCTGCAGGAACTGCTGACGGCCAAGTCCGACGATGTTTACGGCCGCGCCAAGATTTACGAAGCCATCGTGAAGGGCGAGCCGGGCATCGAGCCGGGCGTGCCCGAATCGTTCAACGTACTGGTGCGCGAGCTGCAATCGCTCTGCCTGGAAGTGCAGCTCATGAAGCGCCAAAGGCCGCAGGTGGAAAGCGCCGAAGCGGCCGATTGACCGCGCCTGCCGGGAAATTCCCGGCAAGCCGGCCTGGATTGAGGATTGGTTATTTGGTCCGGCGTAGCCGGACAGGAGGAACAGCCCTTGTACCGATCGAGCCCTTATGACCGTGCCAGCCAGATTGCCGATTTTGATTCCATCCGCATCAGCCTGGCGAGCCCGGAAAGCATTCGCTCGTGGTCTCACGGCGAGGTAACGAAGCCGGAGACCATCAACTACCGCACCTTCAAACCGGAGCGTGACGGGTTGTTCTGCGCCAAGATTTTCGGCCCGGTCACGGACTGGGAGTGTCTCTGCGGGAAATACAAGCGCATGAAGCACCGCGGGGTGATCTGCGACAAGTGCGGCGTGGAAGTGACGCTCAGCAAGGTGCGCCGGGAGCGCCTGGGCCACATCGAGCTGGCTTCGCCCTGCTCGCACGTCTGGTTTTTCAAAGGACTCCCCAGCCGCATCGGTTACCTGCTGGACATCACCATGCGGGATCTCGAGCACATCCTATATTTCGAGACCTTCGTGTGCATCGAGCCCGGCGAGGTCGCCAGCCTGAAGGAAAAGGATGTTCTGCCGGAGGAGAAGTACCGCGAGCTGCAGCGGGACTACCCCGGAAAATTCCAGGCGAGCATGGGCGCGGAGGCCATCAAGGAACTGCTGCGCCGGGTGGACGTGGACAAGCTCTCCGAAGAGTTGCGCGAGAAGATGAAGGCCGATCCCAGCCTGCAGAAGCGGATCAAATATGCCAAGCGGCTGAAGGTGGTCGAGGCGTTTCGCAAGAGCGGCAACAAGCCGCAGTGGATGATTCTGGACGTGATCCCGGTCCTGCCGCCCGAGCTGCGCCCGCTGGTGCCGCTCGACGGAGGCCGTTTTGCGACCTCGGACCTGAACGACCTCTACCGCCGTGTAATCAACCGCAACAACCGCCTGAAGAAGCTGATGGAGCTGCACGCTCCCGACGTGATCGTGCGCAACGAAAAGCGCATGTTGCAGGAGGCCGTGGACGCACTGTTCGACAACGGCCGCCGCGGGCGCGTCCTGCGCGGCACGAACAACCGGCCGCTCAAGTCGCTCTCCGACACGCTCAAGGGCAAGCAGGGCCGGTTCCGCCAGAACCTGCTGGGCAAGCGCGTGGACTACTCCGGCCGGTCGGTGATCGTGGTCGGGCCGGAGCTGAAGCTGCACCAGTGCGGCCTGCCGAAGAAGATGGCGCTCGAACTATTCAAACCGTTCATCTATCACCGGCTGGAAGCCGCGGGGCATTGCACGACGATCAAGCAGGCCAAGGAGTTCGTGGAGGCGCAAGAGCCGGTGGTCTGGGACATCCTCGAGGACGTAATCCGCGAGCACCCGGTCTTGCTCAACCGCGCTCCCACGCTGCACCGGCTGGGCATCCAGGCGTTCGAGCCCACGCTCGTTGAAGGCAAAGCCATCCGCATCCATCCGCTGGTCTGCACGGCGTTTAACGCGGACTTCGACGGCGACCAGATGGCCGTGCACATCCCGCTATCGCCGGAGGCGCAGGTAGAGGCTTCGGTGCTCATGCTGAGCTCGCGCAACATCCTTTCTCCGGCGAACGGCGCGCCGCTGGCCGTTCCCACGCAGGACATGGTGCTGGGCATCTATTACATGACCAAGGCCAAGCCGCAGGCCAAGGGCGAGGGCCGCGCTTTCGGATCGCCGGAAGAAGTGATCATGGCGCTGGAGGCCGGCGAGGTGGAATTGCTGTCGCCCATCCGCTTGCGATACACCGGCGAAGTGATTGACCTGATGACCGCCTACGACGATCAGGACGTCTTGCACACCGAGCCGGTGAACCTGAGCAAACAGTTCCTGCACACGACGGTGGGGCGCGTGATCTTCAACGACCACCTGCCGCACGACATGCCTTTCATCAACGGCTTGCTGAAGAAGAAGGGCGTCCAGGCGCTGGTGCAATACTGCTACCTGCGGTTTGGATTGGAGAAGACCGTGCAGGCGCTCGACCGGCTCAAGGAACTCGGTTTCGTCTACGCCACGAAATCGGGCGTGTCCATCGGCATCAACGACATGGTCATTCCCAGCGTCAAGACCAAGCTGGTGGACACGGCCGAGCACGAGGTCGTGCGCGTCCAGCAGCAGTATCTCGACGGCGCAATCACCAACGGCGAACGCTACAACAAGGTCATCGCCATCTGGAGCGATGTCACCGAAAAGGTGGCCGACGAGATGTTCAAGGCGCTCGAGGCGCAGGACAAGGAAGGCGTGATCAATCCGGTCTACGTCATGGCCGATTCCGGCGCCCGCGGATCCAAGCAGCAGATCCGGCAGCTCTCCGGAATGCGCGGCTTGATGGCCAAGCCTTCCGGCGAGGTCATCGAAACGCCTATCACCTCGAATTTCCGCGAGGGGTTGACGGTGCTGCAGTACTTCATTTCCACGCACGGCGCCCGCAAGGGTCTGGCCGACACGGCGCTGAAGACCGCCGATTCCGGCTACCTCACGCGGCGTCTCGTAGACGTGGCGCAGGACGTCATCATCAACGAATTCGATTGCGGCACGGCCGACGGCATCTACGTAGAGCCGATTCTGGAGGCCGGCGTCGAAGTCGAGCCGTTGCGCGACCGCGTGGTCGGCCGCGTTTCTCTGGAGAGAATCAAGGATTACGAGGGCAACGTCGTCGTCGAGATCAACCAGGAGATCACCGAGGAACTGGCCAATGCGATTCAGGCCGCGGGCATCGAGCGGGTGAAAATCCGCTCGGTGCTCACCTGCGAATCCCGGCGCGGCGTTTGCGCGCGGTGCTACGGCCGAAACCTAGCCACGGGACGACTGGTCGAGCTGGGCGAAGCCGTGGGCGTGATCGCTGCGCAGTCCATCGGCGAACCGGGCACGCAGCTGACCATGCGCACGTTCCACATCGGCGGCACGGCGACCCGCGTCACCGAGCAGTCCAAGGTGGAGGCCCGCAACAACGGCTTCGTGAAATTCATTGACATGAAGGTGGTGGAAGGCCGCGGCAAGGCACTGATCGCCATGAACCGCTCCGGCCTGATCGCCGTGGTGGACGAAAAGGGCCGCGAAAAAGAGCGGCACCACGTCGTCTACGGCGCGCGGCTGAAGGTGGAAGACGGGCAGCCGGTCACGCTGGGCCAGACCATGGTCGAGTGGGACCCGTACACGTTCTCCATCCTCACCGAATCGGGCGGCACCGTGGAGTTCAAAGACTTGCAGCCCGGCGTCACCATCGAGGAGCAGGTGGACGAAGTGACCGGGTTGTCGCAACTCGTGGTCACGCTGCCGCTGGGCGACGAGAAGCACCAGCCCACCATCCAGGTCCGCGATTCGTCCGGGCGCGCCCGCAAGAAGTACCTGATGCCGTCGCGCGCGCACTTGATGGTGGCCGACGGGGACGAGGTGCAGCCGGGCGACGTTCTGGCCAAGATCCCGCGCGAGACCACCAAGACCAAGGACATCACCGGCGGTCTCCCGCGCGTCGTGGAGCTGTTCGAGACGCGCAAGCCGCGCGATCCCGCGGTCATCAGCGAGATTGACGGCATCGTAAAGTACGGCGAAATCGCCAAGGGCCTGCGCAAGATTTATGTCGAGAGCGAGGATGGCAGGACCGTGAAGGAATACTCCATCCCGCGCGGCGTGCACATCAACGTGCAGGAAGGAGAGCACGTGCGGGCCGGCGAGCCGCTCATTGACGGGCCGCTCAACCCACACGACCTGCTCGCCGTCCTCGGCGAAAAATATACGCAGGCCTACCTGGTGAACTCCATCCAGGAGGTCTACCGCCTGCAGGGCGTCAACATTAACGACAAGCACATCGAAACGATCGTGCGGCAGATGATGCGCTGGGTGAAGGTGGAGGACGTCGGCGACACGCCGTTCCTGCTGGAAGAGCAGGTGGACAAGTTCCGTTTCCGCGAGGAGAACAACGAAGTGATTCGCGACGGCGGACGTCCTGCGACGGGTCGCCCGCTTCTGCTGGGCATTACCAAGGCGTCGCTTTCCACCGACTCGTTCATCTCCGCGGCGAGCTTCCAGGAAACCACCCGCGTCCTAACCGAGGCGGCCATCTCCGGCAAGGTGGATTACCTGCGCGGCCTGAAGGAGAACGTCATCATGGGCCGGCTCATCCCTGCGGGTACGGGCCTAGAGCGCTACCGCAACATCCAACTGCTGACGGAGATGCCACCGCGGGAAGAGGGCGAAGCGGGCATCGGCGCCGGGTTGCCGCCAACCGGTCCGGAACTGACGCCCGAAGAGGCCGCGGCACTCGATTTCCTGCGCAAGGACACCGACACCGTCGCCGAGGGCTAGCGCGACGGGAATTATTGGCGGTAGCGGCGTCCTGCGCACGGGTCCTGGCTTCGTACACCTCCGACTTGGGGGTGTGCGAAGCAGTCCTCTCGCAAGCACCTCGGAGCCTCTTCTCCCTAGGCCACGTCGTCTGAATCACCCGCTTTGATGGGCAGCAGCTGCCTATTGAAAGACTCGGCATCGTCACGGTAATGTCCGTTGGCGCGCCGTCCTCTGCCTTTAGAATAGACAGAGTGTCCATGCGCGCGCGTTCCTCGAATAAACAGGGAAGCCGGAAAAGTTCTGCGCCTTCCTCCGCCACGTCCTTGCCACAACGGTCTGCCGGCGATCCACCCGCGCCAAGCAGCTACCGCGAACTGATTGACAACCTCGATCAAGCGGTTTTCACACTGTCCCCTGACGGAAAAATACGCGCAGCCAACCGCTGCTTGCGGGAGATTCTCGGGGTCACATCCCGGGGGTTGATCGGCCGGCGCCTGGATGAGTTTGTCGCATCGCCCACGAGAGAAGAGGTCCGCGCCGTACTGACCGAGCTTGGCAAAAGCGGTTTCTGGGCGGGCAGCGTTCCGGTGCGTTTGAAGCAGAACGGCGTCTTGCGACGCTTCGAATGCCGTTTCCGGGCGCTCGTGAAGGGCGGGGAAATCGCCGTCATTATCGCCACTGCGCGGGACGTGACCGATACAAAGGCGATGGAGCAACAACTGGCGCGGTCGGAAAAGTTTGCGGCCATGGGACAGATGCTGGCCGGCGCCGCCCACGAGCTCAATAATCCGCTCACGGCCATTCTGGGCATCGCGGACCTGCTTCGCGAACGAGCTGCGGACGACGCCATGCGTCGGCACGTCGAAATTGTTCTGCAGCAGGCCCGCCGCGCCGCGACGATAGTTCAGGACCTGCTGGTTTTTTCGCGCCCCCAGCCGCGCGAGCGGACACCGCTGCAATTGGAGGAGCTCGTAAAACAAATTGTGGCGCCGCAGCGCGCGCCACTTCATGAGAGGAACATCCGAGTGAACTTCCATGCCGACGGCGACATCCCACCTGTCGAGGGGGACGGCAAGCTGCTGGCGCAGGCGATTCACAGTATCGTTCTCAATGCGCATCAAGCCATCTCCGCTGGCCGCGGGGAGGGGCTGGTCGACATTTCCGTGGCTTCGCGGGATGGACAGGTGCGCGTGACTATCGCCGACGACGGCCCGGGCATTCCCGCCGAGAACATCAAGAAGATTTTCGATCCCTTTTTTACAACCAAGCGGCCGGGCGGCGGCAGCGGGCTGGGGCTTACGATTTGTCTCGCGGTCATCAAGGACCACGGCGGCCGAATCGAAGTGGAGTCCAGCACGGGCAGGGGCGCCGCGTTCCATGTGTTGCTGCCGTCGGCGATAGAGGCGCCGGCGGAAACGGCGCCGGATACTTCGCATGCTTCCGCGGCAGCGTCACGCTCCGTATCGTCCCGCCTGCAAACTGTACTGGTGGTTGACGACGAGGAGAGCATCCTTCAGATGGTGCGGGAGGGCTTGCGCGCGCGCGGGATGAAGGTTGAGACGGCAAAAACGTGCGCCGAGGGACTCGCCCAACTCGCCCGGGGCGGCTTCGACGCAGTAGTGTGCGACCTTCACCTGCCGGATTCGAGCGGGGAGCAGTTGTACGAAAAAGCGAACAGGGAATTGCGAGAGCCGCCCTCGCGCTTTATCCTGATGACCGGCGACTTGGCTGATTCGGAAACTCTGGAGCAGCTGCGCCGGAAGGGCGTCTGCAAATTGCAGAAACCTTTCCGACTCTCAGCGCTGGCTGCGTTGCTGAGAGATTCGACGCCGGATTCCGATCCGGTCGAGCCGGCCCGGCCCGCTGAACCTAGCCTGGTGTGAACCTATTTTGAGGCATGCTGCGCGGGCGGCGCGGCGTCCACGCCCAGGTCCCACACGAAAAAGCTGAT
>Ga0187780_10002280_pt1 | contig 14428 bp, 16 predicted proteins | sample 1015_Q2_SP10_20__FD_132429 | JGI IMG/M metagenome (GOLD analysis project Ga0187780, IMG submission 132429) | Tropical peat soil microbial communities from peatlands in Department of Meta, Colombia - 1015_Q2_SP10_20_MG | ecosystem: Environmental > Terrestrial > Soil > Wetlands > Peat | place... | reverse complement strand
GCGCCGCGCCTCGCGCCCCTCATCACCGCGATCGGCATCTCGCTCATCCTGCAGCACCTGGCGATGCTGGTCTGGAGCCGCAACAACCTCGCCTATCCGCAGCTCGTGCGCACCGAGTCCTACGCGATCGCGGGGGCGGAGATCACCAACGTGCAGCTCGCGATCCTCGGCCTGTCGCTCGCGATGATGGCCGGGCTCGCGTTCGTCGTTTACCGCACACGCCTTGGCCGCGCCATGCGCGCCGCGGCGCAGAACGCGCAGGTGGCGCGCCTGATGGGAGTGGACGTAGACCGCGTGGTCGCGGCGACCTTCGTCATCGGTGCCGCGCTCGCCGCCGTCGCCGGCGTGATGGTCGGCAGCTACTACGGCATCGCGCACTACGCCATGGGCTCGCTCCTCGGCCTGAAGGCCTTCTCCGCCGCGGTGCTGGGCGGCATCGGCAATATCCCCGGTGCGATGCTGGGCGGCCTGCTCCTCGGCGTGGTAGAGGCGCTGGGCGCGGGCTACATCGGCGACCTGACCGGGGATCTTTTCGGCTCCAATTACCAGGATGTGTTCGCGTTCCTGGTGCTGATCGCGGTGCTGGTCCTCCGGCCCTCGGGCCTGCTCGGCGAGCGCGTGGGAGACCGCGCGTGAAGGCGGCGGCGCGCGTCTGGGCCGGCGTCGCACTGGCCGTGCTCGCGCTCGTGCTTCTTCCCCTGGCGCTCGCCTGGGTCGGCACGGCCTGGGTCCGGATCGCGAACCTCGCCATCCTCTACGTGCTGCTCGCGCTCGGCCTGAACATCGTGGTCGGCTTCGCCGGGCTGCTCGATCTCGGCTATATCGCGTTCTACGCGGTGGGCGCCTACGCCTACGCGCTGCTCGCCAGCCCGCATTTCGGCCTGCACCTGCCGTTCTGGGCCGTGCTGCCGGTCGGCGCCGCGATCGCCGCGTTTTTCGGCGTGCTGCTCGGCGCGCCCACGCTCAAGCTGCGTGGCGACTATCTCGCCATCGTCACGCTCGGCTTCGGCGAAATCGTGCGCATCTTTCTGAACAACCTGTCGCAGCCGGTGAACATCACCAACGGCCCGCAGGGCATCGCGCGGATCGACCCGGTGCGCCTCGGGCCGATCGACTTCTCGCGCGCCGACTCGCTGTGGGGCGCTACGGTGAGCGCCCCACTCAAGTACTACTACCTGCTCCTCGCCATCGCGGCGGGGATCGTGTTCGTCACCGTGCGGCTGCAGAACTCGCGCATCGGCCGCGCCTGGGAGGCGATCCGCGAGGACGAGATCGCGGCGCGCGCAATGGGCATCCACACCCGCAACATCAAGCTGCTCGCCTTCGCCATGGGCGCTTCCTTCGGCGGCGTGGCGGGGGGGATGTTCGCCGCGATCCAGGGCTTCGTTTCGCCCGAGAGCTTCGTCCTGGTGGAATCGGTGATGGTGGTGGCGATGGTGGTGCTGGGGGGGATGGGCAACATTCCCGGCGTGATCCTCGGCGCGCTGCTGCTTTCCTTCGTGCCGGAAGTGCTGCGCTGGACCGTGGAGCCGCTGCAACGCCTCGCGTTCGGCCGGCAGCTTGTCGATCCGGAGGTGATCCGGATGCTGATCTTCGGCTTCGCGCTAGTGCTGATCATGATCTTCCGCCCGGCGGGGCTGCTGCCCTCGGCCGTGCGCAAGCGCGAGCTCGCGGCGAGGTCGGCGTGACGAAGCTCCAAGGAGAAGCTCGCCGGAACGAGCTTCTGCGCGCGGCGAACCTGCGCAAGCGCTTCGGCGGCGTGGAAGCGCTAGCGGGCGTCTCCTTCGCCGTTGGCAGCGCCGAAATCTACGGCCTGATCGGGCCGAACGGCGCTGGCAAGACCACGCTGTTCAATCTGCTGACCGGGATCTACCGCCCGGATGAAGGTTCGTTCTTTCTCGACGGCAGGGACCTTGCCGGAATGCGTCCCGACCAGGTCGCGGCGGCCGGGATCGCGCGCACCTTCCAGAACATCCGCCTGTTCGCCAACCTCTCCGCGCTGGAAAACGTGATGATCGGGCGCCATGCGCGCACGCGCGCGGGCGTCGTCGGCGCGGTGCTGCGCGACCGCGCGACGCGCGAGGAAGAGCGCGCGATCGAGCGGCGCGCGCTCGAGCTGCTGGAATTCGTCGGCATCGCCGCGCGCGCCAACGACGCCGCGGGCAGCCTGCCCTACGGCGACCAGCGGCGCCTGGAAATCGCGCGCGCGCTCGCCACCGAGCCGCGGCTGCTCGCGCTGGATGAGCCGGCGGCGGGAATGAACCCGACCGAGACGCGCTGCCTGAAGACGCTGCTGGAAGCGATCCGCGCGCGGGGCATCACGATCCTGCTCATCGAGCACGACGTGCGCCTGGTGATGAACGTGTGCGACCGCGTGCTCGTGCTCGATTACGGCGAGCCGATCGCCGAAGGCGGGCCGGCCGAAGTGCAGCGCGACCCGAAGGTGATCGAGGCCTACCTGGGAACGCCGCGTGCTGCTTGAAGTGAGCGATCTCGAGGTGCGCTACGGCGGCATCCGCGCCGTGAAGGGTATCGGAATGGAAGTCGCGCCCGGCGAGCTCGTCTGCCTGATCGGCGCCAACGGTGCAGGAAAAAGTTCGATCCTTAAGGCGATCTGCAGGCTGGTCGGTTCCACTTCAATGAAAATCGTCTATGACGGAAGCGATATCAGCCGGGCCCCGGCGCACGAGCTTCCGCGCCGGGGCCTGGTGATGGTGCCGGAGGGGCGCGGGATCTTCGCGCAGCTCACGGTCGAGGAGAACCTGCTGATGGGCGCCTACGCGCGCGGCGGCGCGGCGAGCGAGGCCGATCTCGAGCGGCAGTACGCGACCTTCCCGCGGCTGAGGGAGCGCCGCGCGCAGACCGCGGGCACGCTTTCGGGCGGCGAGCAGCAGATGCTCGCCATCGGGCGCGCGCTGATGGCCCGCCCGAAGCTGCTGCTGCTGGACGAGCCCTCGATGGGACTCGCGCCGATGATGGCGGCGAAGATCTTCGACATCGTGCGCGAGATCGCGCGCGCGGGCGTGACGATCCTGCTCGTCGAGCAGAACGCGTTGCGCGCGCTCGAGCTCGCCGACCGCGGCTACGTCATGGAATCCGGAACGGTCCAGCTGCAGGGAGCCTCGCGCGAGCTGCTCGCCAACCGGAAAGTGCGCGAGGCCTACTTGGGCGAGGCGGTATCGGCCTGAGTGGTGAAGCTGTCGTAGTAGAACTCGTGCTCGGGCAGCCTGCAGAGCGTGGTGAAGTCCTTTTTCGCCGACTCGACCATGATCGGCACGCCGCAGGCGTAGACCTGGTGGCCGGAGAGGTCGGGCAGGTCTTCCATCGCGGCGCGGTGGACGAACCCGGTGCGGCCGCGCCAACCGTCCTCGGCAAGCGCCTCGGAAACCACGGGAACGTACTTGAAATTCGGGTGCTCGTCGGCCCACTTTGCCGCCAGGCCGTTGAGATAGAGGTCTTTCGGCCGTCGCCCGCCCCAGTAGAGCGCCATCGGGCGCGCGATGCCCTTGTGGAACGCGGCCTCGAGGATGGACTTGATCGGCGCGAAGCCCGTGCCCGAGGCGACGAACAGGACCGGCTTCGGCGAATCCTCGCGCAGGAAGAAGGTGCCGTGCGGGCCCTCCAGGCGCAGGATGTCGCGCTCCTTCATCTTGCCGAAGACGTGGTCGGTGAAATGGCCGCCGGGGACATGGCGCACGTGAAGCTCGAGGAAGGCGTCGTCGTGCGGCGCGTTCGCCATCGAGAAGCTGCGGCGCGCGCCGTCCTTGAGCAGGAACTCCAGGTACTGGCCGGCAAGAAATTGCAGGCGCTCGTTGGCCGGAAGCTTGAGCTGCAGCAGCATCACGTCGTCGGTGACGCGCTCGAGTTTCTGCACGCGGCAGGGCAGGATGCGCGCGGGAATCTCGCCCGCGGTGCCTACCACGCGTGCTTCGATCACCAGATCCCCGAGCGGCTTCGCCTGGCAGAAGAGTGCCCTGCCCTGCGCTCTCTCCTCCTCCGGAAGCGCTTTCTTCTGGTAGACGCCGTAGTCAACGGTGCCGGAGACGATCTTTCCCTTGCAGCTGCCGCAGGCGCCGTTGCGGCAGCCGTAGGAGAGCACGATCCCCTGGCGCAGCGCGGCGGCGAGCACCGTTTCGCCGGCCTCGACCCCGAAGCGCAGGCCCTTCGGCTGAACGGTCACGGTGTGCATGGCCGCTAAAATAGCCGACCCGGAGGAAAGCTGCATGACCCCGCTCGTGGTGCTCACCAATCTTCCCGACCGCGCCGCCGCTCAGCGCCTCGCCGACGCGCTGATCGAGAAGCGGCTCGCCGCCTGCATCAACATCCTCGCGCCATGCCGCTCGGTGTACCGCTGGAAGGGCGCGGTGCAGCACGATGAGGAGCACCCGGTGCTGATCAAGACCACGCGCGAGCGCTACCACGCGCTGGAAGCCGCAATCCGCGCCGCGCACCCCTACGAACTTCCCGAGATCGTCGCGGTCCCAATCGAGCGCGGCCTCGCCGCCTACCTGCAATGGGTGGAAGCGGAGACCGCAGCGGCAACATGAGAAAACTTGGTCTACTCCTGGGGCTTTGGCTCGCAGGGTGCGCCGCCCTGGCGCAAGTTCCGGCGAACCTGCTCGAGCCGGAAAAGGCGTTCCAGTTCTCGGCACGCGCGCTCGACGCGCGCACGCTCGAAGTGCGCTTCGCCATCGCCGACGGCTACTACCTGTACCGCGAGCGTTTCCGCTTCTCGGCGGCGGGCGCGAAGCTCGGCGCGGCGCAGTATCCGCCGGGCTTGCGCAAGCACGACCAATTCTTCGGCGAGGTCGAGACGTACCGCAAGGAAGTGCGCATCCTGCTTCCGGCCGAGGGCGCGGGCAGGGTCGACCTCAGCGTGGTCTCGCAGGGCTGCGCCGATGTCGGCGTCTGCTACGTCCCGATGGAATCGAAGACGACGCTGCAGCTCGCTTCCTTCGGCGCCTCGGGCACGTCCGAAACATACGGCGCGTCGGGCGCGCCGTCGCGCTCGCTCTCGATCTTCTCCAGCGACCTCGACATCGCGGCGCTGTTCCAGGGCAACCTGCTGCTGGTGATCGCGAGTTTCCTCGGCTTCGGGCTGCTGCTCGCTTTCACGCCCTGCGTGCTGCCGATGATCCCGATTCTCTCGGGGATCATCGTCGGCGAAGGGCGCGACCTGAACAAGCTGCGCGCCTTCATCCTCTTGGCGAGCTACGTGCTCGGCATGGCGGTCGCCTACTCGCTCGCGGGCGTGGCCGCCGCCTACTCGGGGAACCTGATCGCCGCCTCGCTGCAGAACCCGTGGGTGCTGGTTGCCTTCGCGCTCGTCTTCGTCTGGCTCGCGGCGGTGACCTTCGGGCTGCACGACCTGCGGCTGCCCTCGTTCCTGCACCACCGGCTCTCGGCCGCGCATCACAAGCTCGAGGGCGGGCGCGTCGCCTCGGTGGCGGCGATGGGCGTCCTTTCGGCGGTGATCGTCAGCCCTTGCGTCGCGGCGCCGCTCGCCGGCGCGCTGCTCTACATCAGCCAGACGCGCGACGTCGCGCTCGGCGGCGCGGCGCTCTTCGCCATGGCGCTCGGCATGGGCGTGCCGCTGCTGGTAGTCGGCGTCTCCGAAGGCGCGCTGATCCCGCGGACCGGGCCGTGGGTGAAGCGGGTCAAGCACTTCTTCGGCGTGCTGCTGCTCGGCGTCGCGGCCTGGATCGTGTGGCCGGTGCTGGTGCCGGCCGGCGCGCAGACGCGCTTCGAGCGCATTGGTTCCGCGGCCGCGCTGGACGAGAAGCTGCGCGCGCCGGGCAAGCCCGTAATGCTCGACTTCTACGCCGACTGGTGCGTCTCGTGCAAGGAGATGGAGGCCTTCACCTTCAGCGACCCGCGCGTGAAGGCGAGGATGGACGCGATGCTGCTGCTGCAGGCCGACGTCACGGCCAACACGCCCGAGCACCGGGAGCTGCTCAAGCGATTCTCGCTCTTCGGTCCGCCCGGGATCGTCTTCTTCGACGCCGAGGGGCGCGAGATCCAGGGCCTGCGCGTCATCGGCTACCAGAACCCGGAGCGGTTCCTCAAGAACCTTTCGCGCGCTTCATCTCCCTAGCGGCATCCACGGCGAAGTAGGTCAGGATGCCGTCGGCGCCCGCGCGCTTCATCGCGACGAGCGCTTCCATCATGCAGCTCGCGGGGAGCCAGCCGCGCTCGATCGCGCCGCGCAGCATCGAATACTCGCCGCTCACCTGGTAGACGAAGGTCGGCGCGCGGAACTCGTCCTTCACGCGGCGCACGATGTCGAGGTAGGGCATGCCCGGCTTCACCATCACCATGTCGGCGCCTTCGGCGAGATCGAGCCCCACTTCCCAGAGCGCCTCGTCCGAGTTGGCCGGGTCCATCTGGTAGGTTTTCTTGTCGCCCTTGCCGAGGTTTTTCGCCGAGCCGACCGCGTCGCGGAACGGGCCGTAGAAGCCGGACGCGTACTTCGCCGCGTAGGCCATGATGCGGGTGTGGATGTGCCCGGCTTTTTCCAGCGCTTGCCGGATGCGGCCGATGCGGCCGTCCATCATGTCGGAAGGCGCGACGATGTCGACGCCGGCCGCGGCCGCCACCAGCGCCTGCTTGACGAGCGCATCGAGCGTAACGTCGTTCACGATGTAGCCCGATTTGTCGACGATGCCGTCCTGCCCGTGCGTGGTGTAGGGGTCGAGCGCGACATCGGCCATCAGGCCGAGCTCCGGGAAGCGCATCTTCAGCTGTGCCGCCGCGCGCGGCACCAGCCCCTTCGGGTTGAACGCTTCTCGGCCGTCGGCGGTCTTGCGCGAGGGCTCGATCGCCGGAAAGAGCGCGAGCACCGGGATCCCGAGCTTGAGCGCCTGCTCGGCGTGCGGCAGCAGCCGGTCCACGCTCATCCGCTCCACCCCCGGCATGGAAGCCACTTTTTGCGTGCGGTTTTTCCCCTCGATCACGAACACCGGGTAGATCAGGTCGCTCGTGATGAGCACGGTCTCGCGCATCAGGCGCCGCGAGAACTCGTCGCGGCGCATGCGGCGCATGCGGACCGAGGGGAAGCTGCCGTAGATGTGCATGTTTTATAAGGGGTCGCGCCCAGCGGGAACTTTTCGCCGCGGGCGCCCATCTTACCGTCAGACGATGCAGATCGTCTCCCGCTTCACCTCCCTGAGCGGGTCGCCTTGAACCAATCAAGGCGTTTTCGCCCCCGGTTTAAATCCCCTTTACCGGGGGCTTTTTATTTGCGGCCCGGGAGATCCAGCCTTCCAGGAGCGCCCGGGCCGCCGCCACGCCCTCGCCGCTGTGGCTGGAGAAAAGCAGCGCCGGGATCCCTGGGCAGCGTCGCCGTAGCCGCTGCAGCGCCTCGTCGCGGCCGCGCCGCGACAGCTTGTCGGCCTTGGTGAGCAGCACCAGGGCGCGCCGTCCCTCGAGCCCGAGCCAATCGATCAGCTGCAGGTCGAGCGGCGTGAGCGGGTGCCGCGCATCCATCACCAGCACGAGCGCCACGCGAGGGCCGCGCGCCGCGAAATAGGCGCCGACGAGCTCGCGCCACTGCGCGCGCACCTGCGCGGGCACCTTGGCGAATCCGTAGCCGGGCAGGTCGACCAGGCGCGCCGCGCCGCCCAGGTCGAAGAAATTCAGCGTCTGCGTGCGCCCCGGCGTCTTGCTCGCGAAGGCAAGGCGCCGGCGCGCGGCGAGCGCGTTGATCGCGCTCGACTTGCCTACGTTGGATCGCCCCGCGAACGCGATCTCCGCCGGCCCTTCCTCGGGCAGGGGCGCGGACGGTCCTACGGCGGCGAGAAAGGCAGCGTGCGAGAACGGGCTCATGGCGCTCGGGTACGGAAAAATTGTAATAAAATCGCCCGCTTCATCAGGGGGAAGCATGAAGCGCGTCGTGGTGCTGCTGGCGGTGTCGTGGGCGTGCCCGGCCTTGCCGCAGGGCGAAGCGCCCGCCGCCGTGAAGCAGGTGTGCGTGGCCTGCCATGCCCTCGACGGCAATAGCGTCGGCCCGGCGAACCCCAAGATCGCGGGCCAATTCCCCGAATACCTGCTCAAGCAGCTCGGCGACTTCAAGGGCCGCGGCGGCAAGAAACCCGAGCGCGAGAGCCCGGTGATGATGGGCATGGCGTCGGCGCTGTCCGCGGCCGACATGAAGAGCGTGGCGGGCTACTATGCGGCGCAAACGCTGAAGCCCGCCGCGGCGCGCGACAAGGAGCTCGCGGCGAAGGGCCAGAAACTCTATCGCGGCGGCAACGCCGCGAGCGGCGTGCCGGCCTGCGCGGGCTGCCACGGACCGGCCGGCGCCGGGATTCCCAGCCAGTACCCGCGCATCGCGGGGCAGTTCGCCGAGTACATCGAGACACAGCTCAAGGCGTTTCGCGCCGGCAGCCGCGCCAACGACCCGAACGGCATGATGCGCGGCGTCGCCGCGCGGCTGACGGACGGGGAGATCCGCGCGCTTTCGGAGTACGTCGCCGGCTTGCGCTAGGTCCGCGAACGGGGCGGAATAATCCCCCCGAGGCCGGTGTTTTCGATGGCCGATTCAACCTCAGGAGGCACGAATGAAGAAAGGACTGATTGCCGCCGCGCTTGCGTGCTCGCTTGCAGCCGGTTTCGCGCTCGAGGCGCTGGCGCAGGTGAAGCCGGAGATCCTGGTGAAGCAGCGCCAGGCGGTGATGACGCTGCAGGGCAAGTACTTCGGCCCGATCGCGGCCATGGCGCAGGGCAAGGCGCCCTACAACGCGGAGATCGTGTCCCGCAACGCGACCTATCTCGAGAACCTGTCGCAGATGGCTTGGGACGGATTCGATGCGAGCACCGAAGGGGTGAAGAGCGCGGCGCTGCCCGCGATCTGGAAGGAGCCGTCGAAATTCAAGGAGGCGGCCGACCGCCTGCAGGCCGAGGCGGGCAAGCTCGCGGTCGCGGCGCGGAACAAGGACGAGGCCGGCGTCAAGGCGCAGTTCGGCGCGGTCGGCAAGGCCTGCGGCAGCTGCCACGAAAGCTTCCGGCAGAAGTAGCAGCAGACTTCTTGAAGCGGCATTTGAGCCCCGCGATCGCGGGGCTTTTGCTTTTTGCAGCGCTGCTATCGGGCGCGTCGCAGCCGTCGCGCGCGCAGGACGCGAAGCGCGGCGAATATCTCGCCAAGGCCGGCGGCTGCCTCGGCTGCCACACCGAGGACCGGAAGAGCGCGGTCCCCTACGCCGGCGGGCGAGCGCTGAAGACGCCGTTCGGTATCTTCTACGGGCCGAACCTCACTCCGGATCCGCAGGCAGGCCTGGGCAAGTGGAGCGAGGCGGATTTCGTCCGCGCGCTGCGCACCGGGATCCGGCCCGACGGCGAGCCGTTTTTTCCGGCCTTTCCCTATCCGTCCTTCACGCGCATCACCGACGCGGACCTGCGCGACCTGTGGGCGTACCTGCGCACGCTCAAAGCCAGCAGCCAGCCGAGCCGCGCGCACGAGCTGCGCTTTCCCTTCGGCTGGCGCTTCCTGCTCTGGGGCTGGCGCTGGCTGTTTTTCTCGCCGCAACCCTTCGCGCCGGATCCCGCCCGAAACGCGACGGTCAATCGCGGCGCCTATCTTGTGCAGGCGCTCGGCCATTGCGGCGAGTGCCACACGGCGCGCAATTTCCTCGGCGCGACCCGCAGCGACCGGCTGCTCGCCGGCGCGGCGAAGGGGCCCGAGGGCAAGCGCGTGCCCAACCTCACGCCGGCGAAGCTGAAGAAGTGGAGCGACGGCGAGCTGAAGGATTTCCTCACCTCCGGGCTCACGCCCGAGGGCGACGTCGCCGCCGAGGCGATGGGCGAAGTGATCCGCAACACCACCAGCCAGCTCACGCTGGCGGACCTCGCCGCGCTCGTCGCCTATCTGCGCGCGCTCGCGCCGCTCCCCGACGAGCCGGATTGAGACTTATGATGGCGGAATAGAGGGGCGCGGCGGCCTGTTGTGAAGCATGGATGACACGCAAAGCATCGTCGAGCTGATCCCGCGGCTGCGCCGCTACGCGCGCGCGCTAGTGAGCGACCGCGCCGCCGCCGACGACCTGGTGCAGGACACGCTGGAGCGCGCCTGGGCGAAGCTGCACCTGTACCGTCGCGGCACCGACCTGCGCGCGTGGCTGTTCACCGTGATGCACAACGTCCACGTCAACCAGGTGCGCGCTTCGCGGAGCACCGCGCCGCTCGAGGACGAGATGCCCGAGCTCGCGCTGCGCGCGCCGCAATCCGACGCGCTCGTCGTGCGCGACGTCGAGCGCGCGATCGCGCGCCTGCCGGTCGAGCAGCGCGAGGTGCTGCTGCTGGTGACGCTGGAGGACCTGAGCTACGACGACACCGCGCGCGCGCTCGGCATCCCGATCGGCACCGTGATGTCGCGCCTGGCGCGCGCGCGGGAAAAGATGCGCGCGATGCTGCTCGGCGGCGCGCCCGGCGCGAAGCTGCACATCGTGAGATGAGCGTCGCATGAGCGACAAGCTGCCGATCACCGAAGCGGACCTGCAGGCCTACTGCGACGGACGGCTCGCCGAGGGGCGCCGCGCGGAAGTCGAGGCCTGGCTCGCCACGCGTCCCGAGGACGCGGAACGGATCGCCGCCTACCGGCGCCTCGGCGACGAGGTGCGCTCGCTCTACGACACGGTGATCACGGAGCCCGTCCCGGGGCGGTTGCTCGCGAGCCGCCGCTCGCGCACCCTGCGCGCGGCGGGCGTCGCGGCGGCGTGGCTGGCGATCGGGGCCGCGATCGGCGGCGTCGCCGGGTGGCAGATCGGCGCCAGCGCCCCCGCCGCGGCGCCGCAGGCGGAAACCGCCGTCTTCGCCAGGCGCGCCGCGATCGCGCACGCGACCTACTCGCCCGAGGTGCGCCACCCGGTGGAAGTCGGCGCGGACCAGGAGGCGCACCTGGTGGCTTGGCTGTCCAAGCGCATCGGCGCGAGCGTGCGCGCGCCCAAGCTCGATGCGACGGGCTTCAGCCTCGTCGGCGGAAGGCTTCTGCCCGGCGACAAGAGCCCGGTGGCGCAATTCATGTACCAGACGCAGGCCGGCCGGCGCCTGACGATGTACGTGCGCACGGAAGCGACCGGCCACCGCGAGACCGCGTTCCGCTACGCGCGCGAGGGCAACGTCGGCGTCTTCTACTGGATCGACCGCGACTGCGGCTACGCGCTCGCCTCGGCCGACCTCGACAAGGACGAGCTGCTGCGCGTGGCGAACCTGGTTTACAAGCAGATCGAGAACTAGCCGAGCGCGCGCTCGATCTCGCGCAGCTCGTCCTCCGGCGTCACGCCCTTGCGCAGCCGCCGCCCGCAGCGCGCGTACCAATAGCGCGCGTTCGCCAGATCGCCCTCCTGCCGGTGCAACACGGCGTGGATCCAGCACGCGAGCTCGCCGTCCTCGTCCTGCATCACGATCTCATGCGCCTCGCGCCACTTGCCCGCGAGTGCTTTCGAGACGGCTTGTTCGAGGAGTCGCTTGGACAGCATTTTCGATTATCGGCTCGCCTTGAGTACTTGTCGAAAAAGTCCGGTGAGCACGCCGAGCTGGTAGTTGGCATTGAGGCCGCTCGGGTTTGGGAGAACCCAGACCGCACTGCCCTCAAATTTATCCGCCTGCCTGCCGATGCGTGCCTCGGGCTGCGCGAAGGCGAGGCGGTAGGCGCCGAGGCCGAGGAAGGCGACGAGGTGCGGGCGATTCTTTCTGATCTTCGCGGCGAGGCGCTGGCGGCCGGCGAGGAATTCGGTGGGATCGAGCTGGTCGGCGGTGGCGGTGGCGCGATTGACGAGGTTAGTGACGCCGAAGCCGGATTTCAGCAGCTCGCGCTGCTCCGATGGATGAAGCTGGCGCCGCGTGAAGCCCGCAGCATGGAGCGCGGGCCAGAAGCGATTGCCGGGGCGCGCGAAGTGGTGGCCGGTAGCGCCCGAATAAAGGCCGGGGTTGATGCCCACGAAGAGGACGCGCAGGCGCGGCGCGATGACGTCTTTAAGCCCCTTCCCCGCTGCGCGCGAGAGCTCGAGCTTGGTCGGCCGGAAGGGAAGACAGGGCCCCTTCCCCGTCTTACGCCGGGCGGACGATATAGCCGCCCGATTTTTCGTCGGGCTCAAGCTTGACCAGGCCTTTCTTCTCGGCTTCCTCGAGGAGATCGGAGAACGCGCGATAGCCGTAGTAGGACTCGTTGAAGCCGGGCTTGCGGCGCTTCAACGCCTGCTTGATCATCGAGCCCCAGATCCGCTCGCCCTCGCCGCGCTCGGCGATCAGCGCGTTCAGCGTCTCCATCACGAGGTCGAACGCTTCCTGCTGCTTGTCGCTGCCCGCGGGCGCGGTTTCCTGGCGCTTCTTGGCGGCGCGGCGCTTCTGCTCTTCCTCGCGCACCAGGTCGTCGTAGTAGATGAACTCGTCGCAGTTGGCAATCAGCAGATCCGAGCTCGAGTTCTTGACGCCGACGCCGATCACCGTCTTCGCGTTCTCGCGCAATTTGGAGACGAGCGGCGAGAAATCGGAGTCGCCAGAGACGATAACGAAGGTGTCCACGTGCGACTTGGTGTAGCAGAGGTCGAGCGCGTCGACCACCATGCGGATGTCGGCGGAGTTCTTGCCCGATTGCCGCAGGTGCGGGATCTCGATCAGCTCGAAGGCCGCGGCGTGCATGGTCGGCTTGAACTCCTTGTAGCGGTCCCAGTCGCAGTAGGCCTTCTTGACGACGATGGTGCCCTTGAGGAGCAGGCGCTCCAGCACCTTCTCGATGTCGAACTTGGCGTACTTCGCCTCGCGCACGCCGAGCGCGACGTTCTCGAAGTCGCAGAAAACGGCGAGGCTACGCGCGTCCGGGCTGATGGGCATGGCCTCGCCGCTCCGGGTGCTCGCTGCGCTTGAGCCAGTCCTGGAGCCGCTCGAAATAGAGGTAGATCACCGGCGTGATGTAGAGCGTGAGCACCTGCGACAGGAGCAGCCCGCCTACCACCGCGAGGCCGAGGGGCATGCGCGCGCTGCCGCCCGCGCCGAAGCCGATCGCGATCGGCAGGCTCCCCATCAGCGCCGCCATGGTGGTCATCATGATCGGCCGGAAGCGGATCAGGCCCGCCTGATGGATCGCCCGCTCGGGCGGCAGTCCCTCTTTGCGCTGCGCCTCGATGGCGAAATCGATCATCATGATCGCGTTTTTCTTCACGATGCCGATCAGCATGATGATCCCTACGAAGGCGTACATGTTGAGCTCGATGCCGAAGGCCATCAGCGTGAGCAGCGCGCCCAGGCCCGCTGTCGGCAGCCCTGAAAGAATCGTGAGCGGGTGGATGAAGCTCTCGTAGAGGATCCCCAGCACGAGATAGATCACCACCACGGAGAGCAAGAGCAGGATGCCCATGCCCTGGAGCGAGGACTGGAACGCCTGCGCGGTGCCGGAGAAGGTGGCGTTCAGCGTCGCCGGCACCTGCAGCTCGCGCATCGCGGCGCGGATCTGGTCGATCGCCTCCGAGAGCGCGACGCCGGGCCGCAGGTCGAAGGAGAAGCTCACCGAGGGCAGCTGCCCGAGGTGCGTGACCGAGAGCGGCCCCACGTCATAGGTGAGCTTGGCCACCGCGTCGAGCGGAACAAGCGCGCCGGTCGACGAGCGCACATAGAGCATCGGCAGCGAGGACGGATCGATCTGGTATTTCGGGTCAAGCTCGAGGATCACCCAATACTGGTTGGTCGCGGTGTAGATCGTCGACACCTGGTGCGCGCCATACGCGTTGTTGAGCGCCGCCTCGACCTGCTGCGCCGAGACGCCGAGCGCGGAGGCTTTTGGCCGGTCGATCTCGACGTTCACCTGCGGCCGCGCGATCTGCAGGTCCGAGGACAGATCGACCAGCGCGGGAAGCGCGCGCAGCCGCTGCTCGATGCGCGGCGCCCAGCGGTAGAGCTCCTCGGTATTCGCCCCCTGCAGCACGTACTGGTAGGGGCTCTTGGTGAGTTGCCCGCCGATGCGGATCGCCGGAACGTTCTGCAGGAACACCTTGACGCCGACCAAGTTGGCCAGCTTCGGCCTCAGGTCCCGCACCACGTCGTCGGCGGGCTTGCGCTGCGCGAAGGGCTTCAGCGTGATCGTCATGCGGCCGATGTTGAGCGCGGCGTTGAAGCCGGTGGTGCCGATGAAGGACATCACCGCGTCGACGTTCGGGTCCTGGCGCACGATCTCGGCCACCTGTCGCTGCAGCACCGCCATGGCGTCGAAGGAGATGTCCTGCGGCCCCTCGACGAAGCAGAACAGTTGCCCCGAGTCCTCGCTCGGCAGGAAGCCCTTCGGCGCGCGCGCGAACAGCACCCCGGTCGCGACGCAAATGGCGAGGAACATCGCCAGCACCGCGCGCCGGTGCGCGAGCGTCCAGCGTAGCGTGGCGTCGTAGGCGTCGCGGGTCGCGTCGAAGGCGCGCTCGCACAGCATGTAGAGCCGGCCGTGGCGCTC
>Ga0187780_10002278_pt1 | contig 14432 bp, 16 predicted proteins | sample 1015_Q2_SP10_20__FD_132429 | JGI IMG/M metagenome (GOLD analysis project Ga0187780, IMG submission 132429) | Tropical peat soil microbial communities from peatlands in Department of Meta, Colombia - 1015_Q2_SP10_20_MG | ecosystem: Environmental > Terrestrial > Soil > Wetlands > Peat | place... | reverse complement strand
GTGATGATGCTGCTGGTCTTCTCCCTCATCGTGTCATTCGCGGCCCTGAGCGATCCGAGCGGACAGATGGCCGTGGTCACCTCGATGATCCCCGTCTCGTCGCCCATCATCATGCCGGTGCGGGTGGCGACCTCAGACGTGCCGACTGCGCAGCTGGCCCTGTCGCTGGTGATTGCCGCCGCCACGGTGCTGCTGGTGGTGTGGCTGTCGGCCCGGGTGTACCGGATCGGGATCCTGATGTACGGCAAGCGGCCCAACCTGAAGGAGCTGTGGCGCTGGGCGAGGCAGGATTGAGCTGAGGGGCGGCGCGCTGAGGCGTTCGCGGCGGGGCCGACGTTGTGGGCCCCGTTGCACGTGCAACACCCCCTCCCTGCCCTGCAAGTCCGCTAGCCCGTTGCACGTGCAACAGATAGATTCCCCCGCCCCATGGCTCGGGTCATCGCGATCGCCAACCAGAAGGGCGGCGTCGGCAAGACGACGTCGGCCGTCAACCTGGCTGCCTCCCTGGCGGCGGCGGAGAAGCGCACGCTGCTGGTCGACGCCGACCCGCAGGCGAACGCCACGAGCGGCGTGGGACTGGAGCGCGACGGGCTTCATCTGACCTTGTACGAGGTTCTGCTCGACAACCGGCCCCTGGCGGACTCGGTCCGCCGCGCCGTCCACTTCCCCTTCCTCGATGTGGCACCCGCGTCCCGCGACCTCGTCGGCGCCGAGGTCGAGCTGGTCTCGCGGCCGCACCGCGAGACCATCATGCGCGGCGCGCTCGAGAGCGTGCGCCGGTCGTACGACTATGTCCTGATGGACTGTCCGCCGTCGCTCGGACTGCTGACACTCAACATGCTGACGGCGGCGGACTCGGTCATCATCCCCATCCAGTGCGAGTACTACGCGCTGGAAGGGCTGTCCCAGCTGCTGAACACCGTGCGACTGGTGCAGCGCAACTTCAACCCGCGCTTGGCGATCGACGGCGTCCTGCTCACGATGTACGACGCCCGGCTCAACCTCTCGCGCCAGGTCGCCGACGAAGCGCGGGAGTACTTCGGGGCGCGGATGTTCAAGGCCGTGGTGCCCCGCAATGTGCGCCTGGCCGAGGCCCCAAGCTTCGGAAAGCCGATCCTGCTCTACGACATCGGCTCCGTCGGCGCGCAGTGCTACCTGAGCGTCGCGGAGGAGCTGATCCGCCGCACCGCCTCCAAGCTGGGCGCCGAGGCCCGCGAGACCACCAAGCACGCTGCGGAGGCGGCGACGTGAGCGGCGCGACCGGGAGCCGGCGCCGACTGGGCCGGGGTCTCGAGGCCCTGCTCGGCACCGGCACCGTGGAGGAGGCCGAGCGCGAAGGGGCGCTGCAGGAGCTTCCGGTGGACGCGGTGGAGCCCAACCGGTTCCAGCCCCGGCGCGCGATGGATCCCACGGCCCTGGCCGAGCTGAAGCAGTCGATCGCCAGCAGCGGGCTGCTGCAGCCGGTCATCGTCCGACAGGTCGGGCCGGGCTATGAGCTGGTGGCTGGCGAGCGACGCTGGCGGGCCGCCCGCGAACTCGGGTGGAAGAGGATCCCGGCGGTCGTCCGCGACGTCGACGACCGAACCCTGCTGACCCTGGCCCTGGTCGAGAACCTGCAACGCGCCTCGCTGTCGGCCATCGAGGAGGCCGAGGGCTACGAACGGCTGGCGACGGACTTCAAGTTGTCGCACGCGGCCATCGCCGAGGCCGTCGGCCGCGACCGCTCGACTGTCGCGAACGCGGTGCGCCTGCTGAAGCTGCCCAAGAGCGTCCAGAAGCTGGTGGCCAGTGACGCGCTCACGGCCGGACACGCACGCGCGCTGCTCAGCCTGGGCGACGACCGCCGGATCGAGCGGCTGGCCCGGGAATGCGTAGCGAACGGCTGGTCGGTGCGCGAGATCGAGCGCCACGCGCGCGGCGGACCGGCGGGCCGTCCCGACGGCAAGGGCCGCGCGGGACGGCGTGCGGTGCCGGCCGAGGTCGCGAGGATCGAATCGGCGCTCCGGAAGAGGCTTGGAACCGACGCGACCGTGGTGCTCACGGGGAAGGGGAAGGGACACCTGCAGGTGCGGTTCTACTCCGAGGAGGATCTGGGCCGGTTGCTCGAGCTCATCCTCGGCCGCAGGTGGGACGGCTAGTGCGAGGCCCCGGCTACACCGTCATCATCCACCGCAACGGGGCGCTGTTTTCGCGACAGCTGCAGGTCCCGTCGTGGGTGGTGCGAGCGGGGCTGATCGCCGCGGCTGTCCTGCTCCTCGCCGCGGTCGCCATCGTCGCGACGTACGGGCCGGTCCTCACTGCCGCGCTGCGGGCGCCGCTCCTCCAGCGGCGCGTCGAGCAACTGACCCGGGACAACGCCCGCGTCACCGAGCTCGCCCGCGAGCTCTCCGACGCCGAGGCGAGGTACACCCATCTGCGCGGCATGCTCGGCGCCCAGGTGCCGGCCCCGGCCGGAACCGCGGAGAGCCAACTCGCGGCGGGCGAGGAACTGCTCTACATCGCGCCGGCCATGGTGGCGCGGCCCCCGGCGCGCGACTCGGGAGGGCGGCCACAGGTGGGTCTGTCGGTGCCGAACCGCTGGCCGCTGTCGGTGCCGTCGTACCGCACGCGCGGGATGGTCGCGGACACGCCCAGCGAGGAGGTGCACCCGGGCATCGACCTCGCGGTGCCGGAGGGCTCCGACGTCAGGGCGTCGGGAGGCGGAATCGTTGAGCGGGTGGGCCGGGATTCGTCGTACGGGCTGTTCGTGTTACTCGAGCATCCCTCGGGCTATCAGTCCATGTACGGTCACCTGTCGCGCATCGTGGTGTCGCGGGGAGACACCGTCGCGGCGGGCCAGGTGATCGCGCTCTCCGGCAATACCGGCCGGTCGACCGCCCCGCACCTGCACTTCGAGGTGCGACTCCACGGCCGGTCCATCGATCCGACCACGCTGGTGCGGGAGGGACCGTAGGCATGGGCATTTTCGGCGGCAGCAAACCCCAGCCCGAGGGCGGGAAGGCGTCGCCGTCGGCGAGGCCATCGGGCGCGGCCCTGAGCCTGTCCATCGTGGGGGCGGGCATGGTCGTGCGTGGCGACCTGGAGACGGACAGCGTCGTCAAGATCGAGGGCACGGTCGACGGGCACGTGAAGGCTTCGACGCAGGTGCTCGTCGCCAAGGGCGGCGTCGTGCGCGGCGACATCGAGACCGCCGAGGTGATCGTGGGCGGCGTGGTGAACGGCGCCATCCGGGCGCGCGGGCGGGTGGAGGTCCAGGCGGGCGCGTCGATCGACGGCGACATCACGACCCTCCGCATCTCCGTCGCCGAGGGAGGAACGCTGAACGGCCGCATCAAGATGGGCGAGGGTTCGCCGCTTCAGGAGAATCGGCGGACCGATGCGGCGTCCGAGCCACCGGAATCGTCGACGACGCCGTCCCGGGCTCCCGGCGGTTTCGGCCGGAGCCAGTAGGCAGCGAGCGCCGGCGGCGCGCGGCGTGGTCGACCGTTTCACGGCCAGGCAGTGACGTGACCCCCTCTCCACGGGCTTGAGCGGTGCGCCTCGAAGACCTCGTGCGGTACCTCGACGACTACCTCCGCACCGGGGAGGTAGCCGACGACCCCAACGCCCTCAACGGGCTCCAGGTGGAGAACGCCGGCGACGTGCACAACGTCGCCGTCGCCGTCGACGCCTGTCAGGCGGTGATCGACCAGGCGGCCCAGCGCGGCGCCGACCTGTTGATCGTGCACCACGGGCTGTTCTGGGGCGGCCTCGAGCCGCTGGTGGGCCGTCACTTCCGGCGCGCCGCCTCGCTGGTGCGTCACGGCATCGCCCTGTATTCGGCGCACCTGCCGCTCGACCGGCACCCGGAGGTCGGCAACAACGTGGTCCTCGCCCGCAAGCTCGGCGTCGAGGTGCGCGGCTGGTTCGCCGAGTATCGCGGCGCGCCGCTCGGAACGTGGGGCGAGCTGGACCTGCCGCGCGACACCCTGGCCGCACGGCTGCACGAGATTCTCGGCGGCACGGTGCGCGTCATCGCGGGCGGGCCGGAGCGCGTGCGGCGCGTCGGCATCATCACCGGGAGCGCGGGCTCCATGATCCCGCAGGCCAAGCGCGCGGACCTCGACTCGTTCGTCACCGGCGAGGGGCAGCACTGGACCTACTTCGACGCGGAGGAGCTCGGCGTCAACGCCTTCTACGCCGGCCACTACGCGACGGAGACCCTCGGCGTGAAGGCGCTGGCGGAGCACATCGCGGAGCGGTTCCAGCTGCCCTGGTCGTTTGTCGATCATCCCACCGGCTTGTAGCGCCCGGCCGCGGCGGCGGACGGCACCCCGACGCGCCGTCCCGTGATCGGCCCGCTCATCCGCTCGCCGCGCCACGTGCCTCGCAGCAGCCCGCTCGTCCCCGGCCGGCGGCGGAGACTCGAGAACCTGTTCAGCCATGCGGTCGAGACACTGGCCGGCCCGTTCGGCCTGTGGGGCCTCAAGCGGCTGACCGTCGAGCGCCGCGAGATCCCGGTGCGCGACCTCGCGCCGTCGTTCGACGGCTACCGGGTCGCGTTTCTCTCCGACCTGCACTACTCCGCCGTGGTGCCGAAGTCGTGGATCGCGAAGGCGGTCGTCGCCGCCGTCGCGCTGCGCCCGGACCTGATCCTGCTCGGCGGCGACTACCTCTCGCACAGCCCGCGCTACGCCCGCGGCCTGGTCGACCTGCTGCGGCCGCTGGCGGCGCCGGACGGTGTCTTCGGCGTGCTCGGCAACCACGATCACTACGTCGGTGCCGAGCTGGTGCGCGACGCGCTGCGGTCGGCGGGAGTGGTCGAGCTTCGCAACCGGTGCACGTTCGTCCGGCGCGGCACCGACGCGTTGGCGGTCGCCGGGGTCGGTGACCTGCGCTTCGACGTCGTCGACTTCGCTGCGGCGCTGGAAGGCGTCCCCGATCGCGTGCCGCGCGTGGTGCTGTCCCACGATCCGGACGTCTTCGCGTTCTGGCCCGCGGACCTGCGCCTCGACCTGATGGTGTCGGGCCATACCCACGGCGGCCAGGCGCACCTTCCGTGGCTGGGGCCTCCCTACGTGCCGTCGCAGTTCGGCTACCGCTATCTGGCCGGCCCGATCCGCGAGGAGGACCGGCAACTCTACGTTTCGCGCGGGATCGGGGCCATCACGGCGCCGATCCGCTGGCGCTGTCCGCCGGAGATCACGCTGCTGGTGCTGCGGCCCACTTGACAGGTCGGCCCCAAAGTGCCACTGTATCGGTACAGCGATACAGATGGCAGGGGCCGTGTTCCGGCACATCGATCCTCGCAGTCCCGTTCCGCTCTACGCGCAGATCGCCGATCGCATCCGCATCGCGATCGCGACCGGGGACCTCGCGCCGGGCGCGGCGCTCCCCTCGGTCCGGCAGCTGGCGTCGCAGCTGCGGGTGAACCCCGCCACCGTCGTGCAGGCCTATCGCGAGCTGGAGGAGGCTGCCGTGGTCGAGAGTCGGCAGGGCGCAGGCACGTTCGTCCGTGAGCTGGCGCCGCCGAAGCGGGAGGCGGAGCGGCAGCGGGAGGCACGCAGGCTCGTGCGACGGCTGCTCAAGGAAGCGGCCGCTCTCGGCGTCACGCGCGAGGATCTCGACCAGGCGCTGAAGGTCGAAATGAAGGCACGGTCCACATGAACAACGCGATCGAGACGCACGATCTGGCGTACCGGGCCGGCAAGCACTTCGAGATCGCCGGCCTGGGCCTCACCGTGCGCGAGGGATCGATGTACGGCTTTCTCGGCCCCAACGGTTCGGGGAAGACGACGACGATCCGGCTGCTGCTCGGGATGCTACGGCCGCGCCGCGGGACGATCAGCATGCTCGGCCGCTCGGTGCCACGCGACATGCCGGAGATCCTGGGCGAGACCGGCTACGTGCCGGAACGGCCGCATCTCTATCCGTACCTCACGGTGTCGGAGGCGACGCGACTGCACGCGGCGTTCTACCGCAGCTTCGACGCGGCCTACGCCGCAGACCTGCAACGCCGCTTCGGGCTGCGTGCCGACCACCGTATCTCACACCTCTCCAAGGGCGAGGTGGGCAAGCTCCACGTCCTCCTCGCGCTCGCGCAACGGCCCCGTCTCCTGATCCTCGACGAGCCCACGGACGGCCTGGACCCGGTCGTGCGGCGCGACGTCCTGGCGGCGCTGGTGGATTTCTGCTCGCAGGGGACGACGACGGTCTTCATCTCGAGCCACCTCGTCCACGAGCTGGAACGGATCTGCGATTGGATCGGCATCCTCGACGAAGGGAACCTGGTGGCCGAGCTGCCGATGGCCGAATTCAAGAACGGAATCAAGCGACTGCGGGTGGTGCGCGCGCCCGCCGTGGTGACCGGCGCGCCGTTCGTGGTCTTGAGCCGAGAGCCGTCGGACGGGGAGCAGACGTGGGTCGTGCGCGGATGGGAACCGCGGATGGCGGAGTGGCTCAGCACGGCCAACGCGGAGCTGAGGGAGGTGGTCGACCTCGACCTCGAGGAGGGATTCGTGGAGCTGCTGAGGGTTTCCCGAGTTCCGGCGGCCTGAGACGGGGGGGTGGAGCGTGTACAGACAGATTCTCTACGTGCAGTGGTGCGCGTTGCGGCTGCCGGTGGTGCTCCTGGGCGTGCTGGCCTTCGCGCTGCCGCTGCTCACCGTCACCTACGGCGGCGGCCTCGAGGGCGCACCGCCCGGGCAGGTGGCCCAGTGGCTGTACGCGGCGCAACAGATCGGACAGCTCGTTCCGTACGTCGCGATGCTGGCGGGCGTGCTGCTGGGGATCGGGTCGTGGGCGCCGGATCACGCGGGCAAGCACGTATATGCGCTCTCGCTCCCGGTGACGAGGGCTCGCTACGTGTGGTTGCGCTTCGCCGCGGGAACGACGCTGCTGCTGGTCCCGGTGACGGCCATCGGCATCGGCGCGCTGGTGGCAACCGTTTCCGTGAGGCTGCCCAGCGGCGTCCACGCGTATCCGCTGGCGCTGACGGCGCGGTTCCTGCTCGCCTCGTTCGTCTGCTACGCGATCTTCTTCACTATCGCCATCAGCACCCGTCGTGCGGCCCTGGCGGTACTCGGCGGCATCGGCGGTCTCCTGCTCGCCGACGCCGTGCTCTGGGGGTTCGGGGTGGGCGCCACCGTCACACCGACCGTGTTCATGTGGCTCACCAACTGGCCCGGACCGTTGAGCATCCTGATCGGGAGGTGGGCGCTGTTCGATGTCTAGGACCTTCGCGGTTGGCCTCGCGCTCGTGGCATGCGCCGGCGGGGCGCGAGCACAGACGGGGCGAGGTGCGGCCCGTCGATCACACGCGCTGCTGGCGCAGGCGCAGTCGTTGTGGCGCGGCATCGCGGTGAGGGACTCGGTCGCCAACGCCAGGACGGCCTGGGAGCGCCGCGCCCGCCGGTTCGATGCGGGTCCGCTCACCGTGCTCTTGCCGGACGCAGTCGGCACCGAGACCGGGTTCCGGATCACGGCGGGCGCGGCGGAGTATCTGCGGGACGCGCTTCCCGCGCGGTTCCTCGCGGTTCGCGTAGTCGTGGCGCTGGCGGCGACCGGCGTGGATTCGACGGTGCGCACGGAACGTCTGAGGAACCGGGCTCGCATCCCGGTTGGCGTGGAGCCGCGACCTGATACGCTGGCGGACGGATGGAGCGTCGCAGCGGCCGTCGCGTGGGACTACCGCGAGACGTTGGACTCGACATGGCGGGGTTGGTTGCCACCGGACTTGGGCTTGGGGTGGACTCCGAAGCGGGACGGCCCGGCCACGGTTCGCGAGCTGATGCGCGGAGACACCCGCGTCGGCGCGGGCTGCCTCGAGGGCAAGGTCGACGCGTGCAGGCTCTGGCTCGGTCTCGATGCGGACACCGAGCCCTACAAGGTGCGCTACCGCCCCCGGGAGCTTCAGGCGCTGGTGAGCGGGCGCTGGTTCCCGACCCACCAGTCGGCGGAGCTCGCGCAGCAGTGCGCGGCTGAGGCGCGGGATGCATGCCTGCGTCTCACTTCGCTCGGCTACCTGCCGCCGATTCCGGCGGGCCCGAGTCCGCGCGCGAGCTTCGTGCGCTTCGTTCTGACGCGCAGCCGTCCTGGCGCGTTGCCGCAGGCCCTGCAGGACCGAGCGGGCAGCGTCGGGGACCGTCTCGTTCGGGCGACCGGCGTTGCGGAGGACTCACTCGTGCAGGGTTGGCGGGCATGGGTCCTGACGGAAGGAGGGATGCCCGAGGTCACCGCCAACCTGCGCGACGCGTGGCCGGTGGCGGTCTTCGCCGGCCTGCTCGTTCTGGCTGCGGCGCGGAGCGGACGATGGCGCTGATCCGGAGGTGGTGGCTGTCGTTGCCGGTGCTCGTGGCCCTCGTCGCGTTGGTGACCCTGTTGCCGCCGCGAGTCCCGAGTGCCGACCGCGTGTGGTTCGGGCTGGTCTACGTGGCAGGCGCTGAGGTCTACGGGGGCGCGTCCCCGTCGCCATACCGCAGGGACGTGCAGGAGGCGGTGCGCGTCCAGGAGACGGCCGTCGAACAGGCCGGCCTTTCAGACTCGGTCCTGGCTGCCGCGCACGGCGCGCGGGCGTTGCGGTCCAGCGACGGCGCCGTCACGGTCGTGTACGAGGCGCCCCTGTCGGCGGACTCGGCTCGGTTCTGGCTGGACGCCGCGAGCCGAGAGCTCGCGCTCTACCCGTCTCCCGGAACGCGCGGCATGCCGCTCGTCGTCGCGCTGTTCGCGAACCCGACCCGAGCAGGCGGCAAGAGAATCGCCTCCTGGACGGTGCGCGAGCTCGTCGACCAGGCGGAGACGAGCAACGCGTGCATCGTGCTGGTGGACCTGTTCAACAAGCCCGACTGGATGCGGGCGGCCAGCTACGTGGCCCACGACGCGTCGGGGCGCCCGGTCACCCGCTGGCTAGGGGCGTGCGCCCTGTATGCGCGCTTCGGGTCGCCGGGGGCAATGGTCGGACGCTGGTCCGTCGGTGACGCGACGTTCTGGTATCGGTGGTATCCGCTCACGTCCCAGCTGGTGGACGCGCGCCGGGTTGTGAGACGACGTCAGCTCCAGCCCACGATCGGCCCGGACGATCTGCCTTGGTGGGCGGCGCGATGGCTCGCGGTCGGCTGCGTCCGCGGGGCCGCACAAGCGTGTCTGCGGGCAACCGGCCTCGACACCTGGGGGCAGCTGCCGTACAGCGCCTTCATGACCATCCCGCCCGAGAGGGTGCTCGCCTTCCTGCTCGCCTCAAGCACACCGCAGCAATTCGCGGCCCTCTGGCGGTCGCCGTTGAAGCCGGACGCGGCGCTGGCCAACGCGTACCAGACCCCTGCGGCGACGCTCGTCCGGGATGCGCTCCGTCACTGGTATGAGGTGCCGCCTGCGGGCGGGCCGCACGTCGACGCGACGGCCGCCGTGACCGGGGCAGGGTGGGCTGTGCTGGCGCTGCTTCTCGCTCTCCTCGCCGGCCGGCGCTGGAGGGCCGCCGCGTAGATCACTCCAGCGGCACGACGAACCTGACGATGATCCGCTCGCGGGACTGCGGGCTCACGGCGCAGAACGACTTTCCGCCGAGCAGCCGCTTGACCCCGTTCACTTCCGCTTCCCCGATGCTCGGCACGTCGCGAAACGTGATCTCCAGCGTCTGACCGGCGGTGACCTGATAGCGCACCGGCCGGCCCTGGAGCCGATGGTAGGGATCCACCTTCGCCAGGCCAGCCGCGAGACTCTGCTTGATGGCGGCTGCCCGTTCCGAGGCGGCGAGGCCCTTCACGCTGCCGGCCACGCGCACTCCCCGCTCGGCCGACCATTCTCGATCACCACCGTGGCGTTGCGGGCCAGTCCGGCTCGCCCGGCACGCTCCAACGCCGTTGCCCCGAAGGCCTCTTCGAATTGCCCCTCGCCCATGGTGACGATGTCCCTCAGCATCGGCCAGTCGACGGCGGGGCGGGCCCGGTAGCGAGGCTCACGCGTTTCCTCGACGAAGCTGACATTCCAAGGGCACACGTCCTGACAGACGTCGCAGCCAAAGAGCCAGTCCCCGACCGCCGGTTTCAGGGATTCGGGCACGGGTCCGAGAGCTTCGATGGTGAGGTAGGAGATGCAGCGGGTGGCGTCGAGCACACGGGGCTCTGGGAACGCGCGCGTCGGACAGGCGTCCAGGCAGCGCCGGCAGGTCCCGCAGCGGTCGGCCTCGAACGGCTGATCCGTGGCCAGCAGCAGGTCCGTCAGCACGACCCCGATGAACGTGAAGGAGCCGAGCCGGGGGCGGATCAGCATCGTGTTCTTGCCTATCCACCCGAGGCCGGCACGGCGCGCGAGCTCGCGCTCGGGGAGCGGGCCCGCATCCGCGTACGCCTTGAACCGGCCGGCCCCGGCGGCGGCCACCAGGCCCGCGCCGAGCTGCTCGAGCTTGGCCCGCATCACGGCGTGATAGTCGTCGCCCAGCGCGTAGCGCGCGATGCGGCCGCGTCCCGTGGCGGGCTCGGCGTCGGCCTGCCAGTAGTTGTGGAGCACGACGACGGCGGAGCGCGCGCCAGCCCACGCCCGCGCCGGTTGCCGGCGCCGCGGCGCCTGTTTCTCCATGTACTGCATCTGACCGTGATAGCCGAGCGCCAGCCAGCGATCGAGCGCGGCGCCGGCCTCCGACGGGCTCAGGTCGGTGACGCCGCAGGCGCCGAAGCCCAGCTCGCCAGCGCGCGCCTTGGTGGCGGCGGCGAGGGCCGTCGGCGTCACGGCTTGAGCAGCTCCCGTCGCCACCGCGCCACGCGGAGCACGTCGTCGACCGGCGGCACCGCCTTCTCGTCGCCGTACGCGGTGAGCATCCGCCACCGGACGTATTCCGGCGGCGGGAGCGGGAGAAACGGCGGTTTCCGGTACCAGCCGCGGCGACGCATGGACCACGCGAGGCCCGCGAGGTCCCGCGCCACGCGCGGACTGACGACCGCTCTCCCGACGAGGGACAGCGACAGCGTGCGCCACGACTGCACGTTTTTCCTTTGTGCCACCCGGGTGGAATCTGTATATTCGCACGCTCATCCGTGGCAAGAGGGTTCCCGATGTCAGCACCAGGCGATCGTCACAGCGGACCGAGGCGCCTCGGGCCGACCGAGGACGAGCGTCTCTTCAGCGTTCCGCACCCGACCGAGCGGCGGCGCGAGTTCGTCTCGTCGGATCCGTGGCGCGTGCTCCGCATCATGGGCGAGTTCGTCGAGGGCTTCGACACGCTGGCGGGCGTGCACTCCGGGGTCACGTTCTTCGGGTCGGCGCGCACCAGGCCCGACGACGCGCACTACCGCGCGGCGACCGAGACGGCCCGGCGGTTCGCGGGCGCGGGCTTCTCCATCATCACCGGTGGCGGTCCCGGCATCATGGAGGCCGCGAACCGCGGCGCGCAGGAAGGCGGCGGGCCGTCGATCGGACTCAACATCGAGCTGCCGTTCGAGCAGGGGACGAATCCCTACGTCGACAGGGCGATGCACTTCCGGTACTTCTTCGTCCGGAAAATGATGTTCGTGAAGTACTCGATCGGCTTCGTGGTCTTCCCGGGCGGGTACGGCACGCTCGACGAGCTGTTCGAGGCCTTGACCCTCATCCAGACCGGCAAGATCAAGCACTTCCCCGTCGTGCTGTTCGGAACCGAATACTGGCGCGGACTGGTCGACTGGCTGCGGGCGACCGCGGCGGCGCAGGGCAAGATCGACCTCGGCGATCTCGACATCTTCCACCTCACCGACGACCCCGCCGCGGCGGTGGATGTGGTGGTGCGGGCGCGCGAGAAGCTGCTGGCCCAGCGGTCGGAGCCGATGGGCGGCCGGTCCGTAGAAGGGCTCTTCTAGCCGAGTGCGCCCTCGCGCAGGCATGGCACGGTGAGCGACGCGTCCGGCCGCCCGGCCCTGAGCGGCCGGTATCTGTGGTATGCGTTGACGCTGCTGGCCATCGGCAACCTGCTGAACTACCTCGACCGCAACATCATTCTCGCCCTGTTCGAGCCGATCAAGGACGAGTTGGACATCTCCGACACGCAGCTGGGCTGGCTGGGGTCGTCGTACGCCATCGCCTTCGCGCTCGGCGCCCTGGGCGCGGGCGTGCTGTCCGACCTCCGGTCACGGCGCAACGTCATCGCGGGCGGCGTCGCCCTGTGGAGCGGGTTCACCGCGCTGGGCGGGGCGGCGGCCAGCTACTGGCATCTTCTGACGACGCGCGGCGTCGTGGGCGTCGCCGAGTCCTCGTACCTGCCGTCGGCGCAGGCGATGCTCGCCGACTACTTCCCGGACCGCGGCCGCGCCCAGGCGATGGGCATCTTCTGGGCGGGGCTCGCCGTCGGAGGCGTGCTCGCGGTATGGCTGGGCGGCCACCTGGCGACCGCCTTCGGCTGGCGCACGGCGCTGATCGTCGTCGGTCTGCCGGGCATCCTGTTCGCGCTGCTCCTTTCTCGGCTGCGCGATCCGCGACCCAAACCGCGGGCCGCGCCGCAGCCGCGACCGGTGCGACGCATCGCCCTCACGCCGCGACTGGTCCTGCGGGCGGGCCTGCCGCTGCTCATGTCGATCCCGATCGGCGCGGCGGTCGTCGGAGCGCTGGTGCTGTTCCGCGTACCGGCCGCGGCGGACACGGCGGTGTTCGGCGCGATCGTCGGCGTGGGGCTGGTGTGGACGGTGGTCAAGTGGGTGCGCGTGGCGATGCGCTGGCGCCACCGGTTGCTCGCGGGCGTTCCCGCCGACGCGGTCGACGAGATGCTGGACGCGGCGGCCGTGGTGCTCCGCACGCCGACCCTGATCTGGATGTTCATCGGGGGCGCGCTGACCACGGCAGCCATGAACTCGCTGGTGGCGTGGTCGGCGAGCTACCTCCAGCGGGTGCTGGACATGTCGCTGCTGCAGGCCGGCCGCCAGATCGGCCTGGTGGGCCTGGTGGCGGGTGTGCTCGGCTCGTGGATCGGTGGCCGCTCGGGCGACCGCCTCATGGAGTTCACGCCGGCCGGGCGCGTCATCGCCAGCGCGGTGGGCTTCCTGGCCGGGGCGCCGCTGTGCGTGGTGCTGCTGCTGGTCAACGACGTCCGGCTGTTCGCCGGACTGTTCTTCATCGTGGTGTTCTTCTTCACCTGGTACAACGGTCCGGCCGCGGCCGTGCTGTTCGACGTGGTGCCCCGGCGCATCGCGGCCACCGTCATGGGGGCGTACGTCTTCTTCATCCACATCGCCGGCGACGCCATCGCGTTGCCGGTGGTGGGCGTGCTGTCGGACCGCTATGGCCTGAGGATCGCGCTGATGACGCTGCCCGCGGTGGGTCTCCTGGGCGGCGCCCTGCTGCTTCTGGCCGTGCCGACCGTGGCCCGCGACATGGCTCGCGTCAGGCGGCCGGCGGCGGCGTGATCGCCTGCCGCATCTGCTGCACCTCGGCGAGATAACCGGCCAGCGACGCCGCTTCGCGGGCCGCGTCCCAGCCGAGCTCCCTCCCGAGCAGGCCGGCCACGACCGGCGTCAGCTCGGCGCCCTGTCCGGGATGCCGTCGAAACAGGTGCGTGCGGCGGATCATCACGTCGGCGACCGACAGCGCCATCTCCCGGCGCGCCTGGTGGACCACCTCGGCGCGGAGAACCGGAACCCCCGAGGCCAGCGGCTCGGCCAGCGGCGTGTCGCGGAAGGCGAGATTGGCGACCGCCATCGCTTCGGTGCCGTAGGTGTCGACCAGATGACGCGCGGCGTCCTCGGACAGACGCTCCTTCACCAGCTCGCGCACCAGCAGCTCGAGGTCGGCGACCTCGCCGCCGGGCAGGGGTTCCTCGGCGGTCGGCGCGCGCGGCGCGCTGTCGCGGCCGTCGAGGCGGTGGAGCTTCGTCCCGACGAGGTCCACCACCTCCGCCGCCATCGAGCGATACGTGGTCAGCTTGCCGCCGCTGATGGTCACCAGCCCGGACGGGCTCTCGAAGATGCGGTGCTCGCGCGGAACCGCGGCCGTTGCCGCAGCCCCCCCGTCCTTGAGTAGCGGCCGGAGGCCGGCCCAGGCGGCGAGCACGTCCGCGGGCGCGAGGCGCGCGTCGGGAAACAGCGCGTTCGCCGAGCGCAGCAGGTAGGTGATGTCGTCTGCGGTCGGGGCGACGTCGCCCGGGTCGCCCTCGTAGTCCGTGTCCGTGGTGCCGACGACGGTCACGTCGCCCCATGGAAGGACGAACATGACCCGCCCGTCAAGCGGCGACGTCATTGTGAGCGCGCCCGTGTTGCCCAGCCGAGCGTGCGGCACCGCGAGGTGGACCCCCTTCGTCGGCCTGAGGACCGGCTCGGCGCCCGGCTCGTCCATCCGTCTGATCACATCGGTCCACGGGCCGGTCGCATTCACGGTGACGTGGGCGCGTACGGCGAGCCGCCGGTCGTCGAGAACGTCCTCCACCACGACCCCGCGCAGCTGGCCGGCAGCCTTCTCGAGGGAGCGCGCCGGCGCGTAGCTGGCGACCAGCGCGCCGCCGC
>Ga0187780_10002277_pt1 | contig 14433 bp, 27 predicted proteins | sample 1015_Q2_SP10_20__FD_132429 | JGI IMG/M metagenome (GOLD analysis project Ga0187780, IMG submission 132429) | Tropical peat soil microbial communities from peatlands in Department of Meta, Colombia - 1015_Q2_SP10_20_MG | ecosystem: Environmental > Terrestrial > Soil > Wetlands > Peat | place... | reverse complement strand
ATGCGCGGCCGCCACGGTTCGCGCTTCCGTGGGCGCTCGATCGAGCGGCCGAAAAACTTTTAGAACTTGACTGAGGCACAATACGATCGTACTATGCCTCACGTGAGGCACAACAGGATCCTATAGTGCTTCAGTGGAGCGCGGATCATGGGACAGCTACTAAGAAACAACCGCAGTAATTTTCAAGCGGGCTATGAAGGCATGGTACGAAACGATTACAAGTGTTCTGAGTGTGGCAAGCGTGAAGGTTACTTCAACTACAATTCGCAAACGTGTAGCGCGGAGTGTGCTCGCAAGCGGAAAACTCGGCTACAGAAAGAGAGAAGGCACGCAAGCAAAAGCCGGGGCGTTACCGTGAAGTTTAAGGCGCATCATTCGGGCGCATGATTGAGGCACGGATGGACCTGTATTGCCTCAGTGTTGCGGGGCGGTAGAAAGGTGAGGCACGGTAGGATCATACCGTGCCTCATTGTATTTTCAAGAGCCGTGGGCGTTAGAGAGAATCGAAAACGAGACGTTGACCGGATCGAGAATAATTCCCATCGAGCGGGCGGGCGTTAAAAGTGTTTTCGCGTACTCGGCGCATACGATCCGCAAATCCGGTTGAGGATTGTTAGGGAACTCGGCTACCCACGTGTGGAAGTAGGCGGCAATTTCGCCTAGCGCCGAATTTGTGGCGCGGCGTTTTACTTCGATAATCTCGCACGTGGCGGAGGGGAAAACTTCATACACTTGCGCGGGGCTTTCAATCTCGGCCGGAAGCAAACTATTGTCTACGCCGTGCCACGCAACGGAATCTAACCGCAGCTTGGCGTTGAGTATCGCGCCCCGGCGCACTTGCGGCAAGAAAGCGGGGCCGGGGTCTTGATCCGGCCCCATTCTGATATTGTGATCGAATCTATCGTACTCGGATTGATGGAGCGCCGCCCACGTGCGCCACACGAGCGTTTCATCCGCCAGCATCCCCGGATATTTGAGCAATTCAGATTCTAGGCGCTGTGCTACGTTAGGCATTACGCTTTCCCCTTCCCCGGCGGGCGTTGTGGAACAATGCCGTTTTCGTGCAGGATGCGCCATTCTTCTAAAAACTTATCTACGCCGCCCGTTGTATCATCTGCACGCATAACGCCATAACTAAAAGCAACCGCTGCGAATACGGCCTTGGGTGTCCGCCCATACAATCTACCGAATTGGGCTGCGTATTCATTAGACTTTTTATTTATTGCGGCCATGTTATCTGATCACCCCGCGATAACGCACTTGATTGTAGTCCGCCGCCCGCAGTTTCAGGCCAACGTTTCTTGCCCATCCGAAAAGTAAAGCCTCTTTCTCTTGCGCGGAGCACGGCATTTGCTGCAAGAAGCGGATCACGTCCGGCAAGTGCCGCGCCTCGTTGTACTCTGCCGGAATAATTCCTGTAGGGCTAACCGTCATTTGCCCGCCCGCACTTTCTTGTCATAGGGAAACAACTTGCCACGCCCGCTACAGACGTGGCAAGTTGTCTTTAGGCACGCGCCGCCTTCTACCCATCCGCACCCATCGCAATTCATACATAATTCCATCCGCATATTGTAATTCCACGGACGGCGGCGGACTCGCTTGCGGCGCGGCATATTACGCGGCCGCCGCTTCGGTTTGCCGCTTTGCGCTTCCGCTTTTGCCTTCGCACTTGATGCGAATAGCGCCTAGCTTGGCACCGGCCAACTTCGGAAACACTTTCCGCACAGTTGCGGCGGATGCTTCCATCGCACGCGCCAGCTTGCGTACATCGGACAGGGTAACTAGATTAACTTCCCCGCTGATAGCGGGCACGCCGTCCGCGTGAATCTCGAAACTAACTTTCATTTCCTTTCCCCCTTTCCTTTCGATTGTGGAGCGGCCCCGCCGCTCCATTCCCGCTCCATCTTGCGGCGGTATGCGTCTAACCGCGTAACGATCCGCCGCAAATCGTTGCACGCACTCTGTAGCAATCCGGCGTTGCGCGTGCGGCAAGCGGCGCTAAAAACGATACTCGTGCGGCCCCATTCTTTCAAGCCCCATGCTATAGCCTCTAGCTCCGTGGCTTGTTTCCGCCACGGCAAGTTAACGCGGCCAGCAACCGCCGCGCTCGTTTGCCGCTCGGCGTCAGGGCATGTTTCGGCGTGGGCTTCGGCCGTGGGGCCGGTACGATCCGCCCCGCAGTTGACGCACTCATGCACGCCGGGATTTTCGAAGGCATCGCACGCCGTACAGAGCGTGCGCCCGTTGCGATTGATAAACACCCGCGCCGGATGCGAGCATTTGCCGCAATCTTGCGGCTCGATCACGGTTACACAGATGCTACCGTCTGGATTTGTGGCGAAAGTGCCGCCGCCTTGGAATGGATCAAGAAGCCACGGCATTATTCGCAACGCTCCAAGTGGATATGCGGCTCGCCGGGAAGATAGCTTTCATCAAAGCACGCCAGTCCGAAGCGGGCGCACATAACGCGGAGAATTAACAGAAAGCACGGAATATCTTCCGGGCGCTTATCCGTGATCCGCAAATCAACGGCCATGCCGCGCCCATGCTTGCTACTCGGCACGTGCACGCTATCACGTCCGCTCGTGACGGTTAACGGCTCGTTGAATAGATGCAAGTGCACGAGTCCTAGCGGCGTCAACGCGGCAAATAAATTAGCCTCAATGCCGCTTAGATCAACTACCGGACTCGCTTTCTCCACTCCGGGCGGAATCTGTCCCGGCGCTAACGGACTCCCGTTTGTTTCTGGCATTGCGGTATTGCTCCTTTAGGTCAGCGATACGGGCGGCGGCCATGCTGTGCTGTGAATCCACGGTGAATTGCATTTGCGTACCGCAATCACAGTTAAGCCCACCCGTTGCGTACTTTTCGGGGTGAAGATTCATTTTCATAGCCCGCCCACAATCCGGGCAAATTACAATGAGCGTACTATCAAACATCGGAGCGCCCCTTTCTCACGCCCGCCGCCTTAGTGCTTTGGGCTTCGGTTTCATTTTAACCGGCTCGGCTCGTTTGTCTTTAACGTCTCGCCGTTTTAAGTTGTAGGCGTACACGCCAACCGGAATTAACTCCGGGCCGATCCGTGAAAATATCGTGCGGCATTCGATGCACACAAGGCGGACACTTTCCGGCCGTAGTCCCGGCAATGGCAGCAACGCCCCACTACAACGCGGACACGTGACGGCCGCCACTAGCAACGCTCGATTGCCGCTAATTGCATTGCCACTTCGCCACGAGTAGCGCCGGAAAGCACGAGCAACCAACAAGCGTGCCGCACGGCCTCTTCCTTGCTCATAATTTGCTTCGGCGCGAGTACGGTTATATCCTTGCCTTGCACTCCAACCATTTGATCGTTTGCCGTGTTTGTCATGTTCCGGCTTTCTCCCGCTCTTTTCGTTGCGCGTCTGCCGCCGCCCGTTGTAGCTCGGCGGCTTCCCGCCCCTTGCGAAGCGCGGCAGCGAAACCGCCACGGCCGCCGCGTGCTATCAATGCCGCCCCGCCAACGATCCACACAAACGCCCCGCAAAGCACGGCTAGGGCGGCGGCCTCGTGCCAGTACCCATTACGGGCTATGAGCGCAAGGAAACCAACCGCCCCGGCCAACCATAGAATCAGTTTGAACATTCGGCCCCTTTCTCTTGCTCGATCCGGCCGCCCACGAGTAGCGGCACGCCGGTTAATTATTCATTGCGCGGCGGAGTCTATTGCCAGTAGATATTAAAAGACGCGATGCCGCGAGATTTATTTGCACCGGACGCGGCAAGGCGGCTTCATCGGCGTCTGTGAGTAGAGACAGCCCGCCCGTTGGCACGTACCGGGAAGCGTAACCGCAACCGGAGCACACAACGAAAGTGCTATCCGTTGGCGCTTGCTCAACGCCGCCCGGAGTGCAAAAGTACGTCAAACGCTTGTCGCATTGCGGACAATGCAAGATCATGTTCCGGCCTCAATTCCCGGCCGCGCTTATGGCGTGAATCTGAATTGAGAATACTTGCGGAATCCACCAAACGTGCCGCAGAAAATCATTGTGCGAGCGGCGCATCCGCTCGGCTAGATACATCTGGCCTATTACAAGCACCGCGCCTATCGGAGCCATCCGCGCCCACGTTGGCCGCTGGCCTAGGATCACGTCCGTTATCGGGAAATTTTCCTTTTCTCCGCGCTTCACAAACTGGCGCGTTGTGATCCCGTCGGCAACAATGGCAGCCGTGTGCGCCGCCGTGAGCGCCGCAACAGGCTTATCGTGGATAGCCGCGCACAGTGTTACTACGAGTAGAAAGCAATTCATATATCCGCCTTCACCAAGCGCCACCAAGTAGTTACCCCGTTGGCTTGGATATGTTTCTCGAATGTAGTGCCGAAGCGCGTTGTGTACTTTTCTATCGTTGTGCCGTTGTTAGCTTCGCCGGGGATCGTGGCGAATTTGTGGAGCGTGGCGCGGGGCTTGGACGTGAGCACAAGGCGCGGATGTAGATTCTCGTTGCTCATTTCGCGGGCTTCCACGGCGCGGGCTTAAAGTTATCGGGCATCGGAAGCCCCGCCAGTTCTATTCCACGGATCGAGCGGGCAATCTGTAGGCGCATGTACGCCAGCGCGTACCTTTCATCCGTGGTACAGATGTTTCTACGTTGCATACACTTATCTTCAATCTCGCGTTGCTTTTTTCGGATATAGAAAATCTCGTGGAGTAATTGTTTCTGCCGCTCTTTCGTTAGGCCGCTCGTGGGGATCGTGGCTTGCTCTTTCTTCTTTCTCATTGAAGTGGCGCTCCACAAATGCAGCAAAGAATCCGGCCAGCATTGCGGCACCGGCTACAGTGCCGATGACGCCAGCAACGGCAAACGCGGAGCACGGTACAGCGAAGCCAGTCGGCAAAGCTGTAGTAACTCATTGGGCGGCCTCTTCCGCTGGCGGATTGTCCGCCGCGTTGCGAATCTCTTTAATGCGCTCGGCGTCCGCGTGGCACATGAGCACGGAGCGCAAGTTATACGATTGCGTATCGCCGCACACGATACACTCCACCTTGGATTGCATCGGGGCGTTAACCGTGATCCCCGGCGCGGGCGGCGGCGCGGTTGACGTGCTCATATCTTTAATCGCCTTGTGCTCGTTTACCCACGCCCGGACTAGCTTCCCCGTTGCGCCTTGATCCATCGCCATATTGAGAAAGTGCCGCATGTACGGCTCATCCTCAACGCGGTTTAATTCGCGGGCAACGGAAAACGGTATTTTTCTCAAGTGGAGCGCGTTTGCTACTTCCTGCCATCCGTTGAGTATCTCGATCCGGGCATAGATAAAATCAAGCGACTTGCCCGCCCGCCGCTTGAGCGCATCTTCGGTTAGCCCCGGCTCGGTCAACCACTCCCGATACATAACCGCTAGATCGTAGTCGGAAGGCTCTTCGCGGAATTGATTCTCGTGCGCCATGATAGCTTTATCGGAAACATCGCCGGTGCAGAATACCTTGCAATCAACCACGGCAAGCGCGATGCCCCGACACGCCACTAGGCGGCGGTGTCCGGCGCGTACCATGTACAGCCCGCCTAGTTTCTCGTGTGTGTCGAGCAACCGATAATCCGCCACGTTGAAAGCGCAACGCCAGTAATTAGACGCGCCAATGCGGAAGCGTTGATCCGCCACGTTTGGCGGCGGCGTCCAGTCTGCCGAATGATTTACTACCGGGATCACGCACAAGGCTTGCAAGAGTCCTACTTCGCGGATCGAGTCCATTAGCTCCACGAGTCCGGCATCGTCCATATCGTGCCGCATGGCATCGGGCGGCTCGACAATCAACGATAGTGGGATGCGGCGCGTAATTGATCCTTGCCGCTCTACCGTAACCGGCGCGCCGCCTATTTCGGGATTATATTCCTTGCTCGTGTTGCTCATTCCGTTTCGCTTCCTTCGCAAATAGTTGCTCAAATACTTGTGAAACCTTTTCCCGATTGATAATTACATCGGCGGAAGCGCGGACGCACCACATAACGCCAAAGCTAAAATTCATCATTACCACGTCTCCCGGCCGCAGTTGCATAGCTTGCCGAATATCGGGCGGAATGATGATCCCAAAAGAAGTGCCGTGCTTGTAATAACGCGACGTGTAAACGTCCCTTAGTTTCACTTGCACGAACCTACCCCCCATCTCGCCACGTGCCGTTTTTTACAGTGTAGAAAATGCGCCGATAACGCTCTAGCATCTTGCTAACGTTTTGCACTGGCAACCGCCTCGGCGCGAACGGCGCTGTACTGCGTCAGTTCCGCCTTATACGCCTCGGACCACGGCATACACAAGCGGTTTCTACGGGTATCTATACAGAAACGAACTATAGAAACCGTAGGAGTAGGCGCGGTGGAAAACGGCGTTTCCGCCTTCACGCGCAGCAAGCACAGTATAGCCGCTATTGGCGCGGCTTGCGAGCGTTTCCGGTATATCCACAAGCGGCAAAACAAGCCTTGATTCTAAAGCACTTTGCAAAGTGGAAAAGCTGTGGATATGCGGTTGACGCCTGTTAGTAACCTGCTACCGTGCGCCCGGATCACGGAAAAGCGTGCACAGCCATTCACAGGCGGAGCACAGCTTTTCCACAACTTTTCCACACATGCCCGCGAAGTGCCGGTTTTTAGGGCAAACGGAGGACACATGCAAGTTAAGGACGTTACCGCTTCCGCGAATAAGTGGAGCACTCGTGCAAACGGCGCTTCCACGGATTACGGAAACGGCGTGCAGAACACGCAAGCGGATCAAGCCGCACTTGCCGCCGCCGCCGCGCCCGTTTGGGCGCAGGCAGTACAGCAAGCGGCTTCGGACGGACGCTTTGCGAAAAACGTGTTAGCGGCCGGTACTGCGAAGTGGAAAGCTGGCGTCAAGAATCTCGGTATTGCGCGGTATGGCACCGGGGTTTCCAACGCGGGCGGAAAATACGCCAGCGGCGTACAGCCTTTCTTCGCGGCACTTCAGGCGCTCAACCTTCCGCAGCGGCAAACCAAGGGTAACAACGCCGCTCGATCCAACGCCGTTGTACAGGCGCTCATGGCGACCAAGGCGGCCGCCTAATCCGTTGACAGACACCACGCAATCCGGGGCCGGTAGCACGGCCCCGGCCGCACCTGACGCCGCGCAACCGGAAGCGGTTGCGGCCGCGCCCGAAGCGGCGGAGAAAAAAGCGGGCCGTCTCTTCGATCCGTTGCACGATCACCCGCTCGACACTTCCCGCGACGTTTCGCGGCCGGAAACCGTCCGCTTTCAGGACGGCGAGTAAGAGCACAGCAAGAGATATTCCGCCACGGCGGAGAAAGAGAGTACAAGCGAATGGGAAAGGGCTTAGAAGTTATCACCAGTTTCGTTACGGCTCCCGGCGCGGCTTTCCCGCCCGCCACGGCCAACGCTGCGTGCGCCGGTAACTCGTTGCAAATCCGCTCGGCGGCGATCAATTCCAGTGTGAAGTTGCTCAACATTTGGGCCTTTAACCAAGTGGCGGGCATCGTGCGTACACGTTCGCCGCGTTTGCATGACAACGTGAACGGCATCCGCACGCGCGTTCCGGCCGCTTCGGTATTGCCGAAGTATCCGGGGCTTATCAACATGGGCTTTCCGCAATTCCTGATCCCGCAGGATACGCTCGTGGTTGAGCAATCCGGCTCGGCGGTAGGCGGCCAGATTGAGAGCACTTCGCACCTCGTTTACTACGATAATCTCCCCGGCGTTTCCGCCCGCTTGATTACGGGCGCACAACTGGCGCAATTCGGCATCAACGTTGCCACGGTTGAAGCATCCATCGTTTCCGTGGTAACGGGACAGTACGGCGGCGCGGTATTGCTCAACGCGGCGGCAAACTTCCAAAACCTGAAAGCCAACACGGATTACGCGCTCGTGGGCTATAACACGGACACGCGGGGAACTACCGTCCGCATCCTCGGCGTTGACTTCGGAAACCTCGGCGTAGGCGGCCCCGCAGAACCGTCAATTCAAGACTTGACGGGCGGTTGGTTTTACAACTTGGCGCTCGCTTTCAATCTTCCGCTCATTCCGGTATTCAACGCGGCCAACGCTGGGAATACCACGATTGACGTGCAAACCAACCAAGCGGGCGGCACGTTCATCATTGACCTATTCATCGTTGAATTACAACCAAACGCCGTGCCGCTGGCGGTTTCCGGCGCGGGCGTCTAGGACACGATCCGCAATCACGTTTCTAACTCCGGGGCGGACGCTACGGCGTCCGCTCCATAGGAGCGCCGCCAATGCCCGGAGACAAGAATATCAGCGGTAACGAATTTGCCGATCCCACAAACGAGCAAGTACAGATTCTAAGCGCACGTCCGCTAACAACGTGGGATTTAGACGAAGTATTGCCCGAAGCATTCGCCTACCTTGCCGCAGAAGATTCGCTAGTGCTTTCGGGGCTTTTTAAGGCTAGTAGAACGGTAACAGTATCCGGGCGTATTTTGGATGCTTTCTCGCGTAAGATTGTACCATTCCAGCAGCAAATAACGGTTACGGCCAGCAACGCCTTTCAGCAATTCCAGATACAGACGCAAGAAGGCTTTTTGCTCGGCGCGACGGTAACGTATTCCCCGCCTAGTAACGCCGCAAATCAATCGTTTATCGCGCTTGGCATCATGCGTGGGGCTGTGGGCTTCACTTCGATTCAGACAACGCTATGCGCCGGATATATGAATCAGCTAGGGCTTATCTCGTGGCCGCAATCGGGCATTGTGAATCCGCGTGAAGGGAACGGCACGCCCCTAACTTTCAGTCTCGGCAATCCAGCGGCAGGGGCGGATTTTACGTTTACGGTAGCGAACGCGGAACGGAATCAGATTATGTCCGTTCACGCCGTACTTACCACGGCTGTAGCGGCGGCAAACCGGCAAGTGCAATTTATCGTGGATGACGGCGCAACCACGCTATACGCCACAACGCCGGGGCCAGTACAAGCCGCCTCTTTAGCGTGGGATTATACCGGAGCGGGTTTCGGTTATGCGCCAACGCAAGCGTTAACGTCCGTAAGCGTGCACGTTGATCCGAATTTAGTGCTACAGCAGGGTTGGCGTATCCGCTCTGCGACTACAGCCATTCAAGCGGCCGACCAGTGGAGCGCCATCCGCGTTACCGTGCGGCAATGGATTGACCAAGGCTAATGGCTACCGTGCGGCCGCCGCTAACCGGCGCGGCGCTCGGCGGCTCGCCGGACGATTTTCAAGTACATTCTATCCGGCCTGCCGTCCGCTTCCTTAGCCGGGGCGTACAACCGCCTTCCAATGTCTACGTGACGGCGGACGACGATATAACAATCGGCGTGGCATCTTCACAGCCTAACGAAGTAGTAACCGTAACGTATCGCCTACTAGACGTTAGTGGGAACATTGTACCCGGGCAATTTGTAGTCAAGCCCGCGTCTGACCGCTCCATTACAGTACACAGTGAATCGCTTTGCGAAGGATTTCTGCTGTCTGTATCGTGCAAGGCGGCAGTTGCTACCACGCGGGGCCAAACATTCGCTAGAATCTTCCTATCGAATCCGGCGCTAGGGCTTGGACAACCGTCCTACATGCTTATGGCCGATTATGTGACTACCGCTATGGCACCGGCTTTCCCAAACGGACGCCAGCTTGCGCCAAGCGAAGGTCCCGGCAATCTCGTTAGCTACGTGCAGAATGGGCCAGCGGCAGGAGCGGATTGGATTGTTAACGTGCCAACCAATGCAAGATGGCGATTGCGGCACGTGAACATGCTTTTTACAACCGCAATCGGCGGCGGCGTGCGGACGCCAGAACTACTTGTTCTCGCGGCCCCGGCGTCCGGTCTACAGTGTGTGCCGCGCACAACACAAGCGGCGGGGCTATTAGTCGCTTACTACGGCGGAAACCTTGTGTACGATTCGGGCATTGATCCCGCAACCAACACGTGGGTTTTTCCCCGAGATATGTTTTTGCTGACAGGCGGCTTGTTACTATCGCAAACGCTCGGGATACAAGCAGGGGATCAGTGGGGAACAACGCGGTACGCCGTTGAAGAATGGCTAGATAACGTCTAACCGCTTGCAATGCGGGCGGTAGTGTGATAGAGGCTTTGCGCTATGAGCACAGAACAGAAAAGCAACGAGCAACCGCAACCGGCACAACAAGTACAGCTTGTGCTTACACTGGACTTGCAAACGGCGCACTTGAGAATTAGCGGAAACATTCCGTCCGATCAAGTGGCGCTCGATATGATCCGCCGCGCTGAATTTGAGTATCAGAAGAAAATGGAGCGTGACGCCGCCGCGTCTAGTCCGCTCGTTGGCGTCCGCTTGCCGGTGCCGTTTATTCCACGCGGTAGGGGTTAGCTGTACACACAACGAAAGGGGGAAATATGTTTTCAATGGTTGAGCAACTGCTAGTGAACGCGGCAATCGCAATTCTTGCCCGCGTGATTAAGAATCCGGCTTCGGTTGCGAGCGAAAAGGCGATTGTAGCGCACGTGGCGCAAGTGGCAACGGATGCCGATAACGCCGTCAACGGCACCGGATGGACGCACGCCTAGGCGGATGATCCAAGATTACATTGCGCGGCGCTCGGAAACGTGGTTGCAATGGGCGCTAATAATACTCACGCTCATAGGCGCGATTGTGCACAATGAATCGCGTCTAGCCCGCGTAGAGCAAACGCAAGCGGACGCGGCGGAGCGGCAGACCGAAATTACAGACCGCCTAACGCGGATCGAAGAGCGTATTAACCGCGCCGTGGCCGCCCCAAGGTAACGGCGTGTGGTTGTGGAGTCTACTGCTGTGGCTTTGCGGCGTGAGCGGCAACGATGCCGAAACCGAAGAGGAAGAGGAAAGCATTTTAGAATGGGAAGAGGACGAAGAGGACGAAGAGGACGAAGAGTCCGGGCCTCTAGTATGAAACATGGGCGCAATCATTCTACCCGTAACGCTCGATCCGGCCGCGCTGGCGCTCGTGCTTTCGGACGGCACTTACACGCAACTTGTAACGGAAACGCTAGGGGATGCCGCGTCCGATGCGGACGGTTGGCCGCAAGCGTTTGCGGCCGCCGATGCAATAGCGCAAGCGGGCAAGGCACAGCTTCCCACGCTAGACGGTTTTGTAGATAACCTCGGCCCCGATCCTTCCGTATTTGACCTAGGCACGGCCGCGCAAATTATCGCAGACTTGGACTCGTATCTCGGCCTTGAGCAAAGCATTTTGGACGCGCTAACTTTCCTTGTGGAAATAGGCGGAGACTTGGCGCTCATTACGGCCATTGGAGACGTGATAAACGCAATCGCTTCGGACTATGCCAACCAAGCCATAGACTACGTGCTCAGTTTCTTCGGATACTAGTGGAGGGTACATGCTTTCAACTTCGGATCGAGCGCTTATCGCCAACGTGAAAGTGACAAGCAATAACGCCGTACTCACGGCGGGCTTTCAACTTGTCCGCGCCACGCAAGTAACCTACACCGTCGCGGATCAAGGGCCGTTTACGGATGTATTCCAAGCGGTAGACTACACGCCGGAAAACGTTGACGCGGCATGGGCGGCGCAAATCGCAAAATTGCGGGCGCTCGGCGTGATCCCGCAAGCGGGCTAGGCGGCGCACGTGTGGAGCGCAATCTATAATTGGCTCGTTGGTTTTTTCAACACCGTTTCTACTTTTCTGTACCATGTCATTCTCGACATTATCCACGGCGATTTTCGCGCACTCGTCAATGATTACAAGATTTTCAAGCAAGCCATGCAGCAACTTTTCGGCCCCTTCGTTAAGGCGCTGCAATGGTTGCGGGATCACTATTATCAGTACATCTATCCTTGGGTATTCGCTATTGAGGACTTGCTATCCCGCATACGCGTTGTGCTTGCCGTGTTTAGAATCCTTGGCTTCAAATGGGCCGCGAAGTTGGACGCGGATATCACGGCAATACAGGCTTGGGTTACTAAGGTAAACCAAACGATTGTAGGAACACTCAACGAGATAACCACTATTTTACAGCTTGTGATTGATCCGTCCGGCATCATTCGCCGGGACTTTTTCGCCGGTACTCTCTTTGGATCGTTGGCCGCTATCAAGCGGGCGGCGGGCGCGGGCATGGATCGAGCAACCACGCCAACGGATCAAGCCTTTACGGACGCGGGCAACAACGAAGTATCCGGCGCAGTTCCGGCCGCCGTCTACACGCGGGCGGGCGGCGTGGTTTACTCTCAATATCAGGCGCAAATAGCGGCGGATATGAATGCCCAATTTGCCACGTTTGGCGATCCGCAAGAAGCGGCCTAGCGCCCGAATTGAGAAAGCGCCATTTGTTGACGGCTCGGATTGGCTTGCAAAGGCGGCGGACTTGGCACAACGTCTCGTGGTTGCTTATGAAATGATAGACTATCTTCTAGCGCGGCGGCGATCCGGGCGACGTCTCGACGGAGCGAAAGGCAAAGCCAAAGCATGATAAACGGCGAAGAGGCTACGGCGAGAATGGTTGCGACGGCTAACGCTTCGCCAACGGCGAAGGCTATCTGTGTGGGCATGGGCTACACGCTCCTAACGTGTGGCGGAAAGGTAGCACAGTGACGCCCGAAGAGGCAACGCCAAACGTTGCGCCGATAGCGCCGGACACAAACACCATAACGACCACGTACACAGTGGACAGTTTCGGCCTAACCGACAACGAAGTTGATCCGGTACAACTGGCGAAAAACTACGCGGACGGACTCGCCAAGGGAAGCATAGCCTACAAGGTTATATCCACGGTCGCACACGCAATCTATACGCTCGCCATTATTGTAATTAAGGGCTACTTTTCCGTACTCAATCAACTGACCGCGTTCATTGCGGACAGTGTGTCCGATGCCGTCACAAAAGACCGCCCCGAATTTTACACGCTCGTTGCCGCGCTCATCTCGGACTTGCTCCAAGTGAACGTAGACGGCGCGGCGCTTTTTAATGACCTCAAGCAACACGGCACGCTCCCGGCCATGCAAGCGGTAGGCGGCGGCTTGATTGATTTATTGATTGGCGAATTTACAGGCACGGCAAACGGCGTAGGCGGCCACGTGTCGTTTAGCTCCGAAGTGAATCCCGAAACAAATCTCCCGATTGCCAATCTAACGCCCGCTGGCGGCGTACTTGCCAGCAAAGCGTTGATAGGATTTGTACTCTCTTCCGCAGTTCGCCAAGCCAACGTAGACGGCTTGGTTGACAAGATACCGTATGGACTCGGCGCGTTGTTTGAAAAATACTCCGAAGGGATGCGGACAAACCTAGGAATCGGCCGAATGATGCGGTTTGCGCTAAAGCCATATTTTCAAGACCTCGTTGCACGCCCACTCACGGCGGCTATCAATATCCAGTACCGCCCGAAGGCGCTTGCTGTACGGGAAGCGTTTGCCGCGTGGGTAACGGGGATATACGACAAGCCAACGTTGCAAGCGGAATTGGCCGCGCAAGGCTACTCGGATGTACGGCAGGGGGCGCTTGAATGGGTATATAAAGCAACGCCCACGCGTGAAGATTTATTCAAGCTCTTAGCGTCTGGCGATATTGACGGCGCGACATTCCTAACATGGATGCGGCGGCTCGGCTATGATGATGACACTTCCGCGTTGATCCAGCAATCGGAAGAGCGGACGCCCGTGCGCCGCGTTGTGCTGCAAGCGGCGGAGCACGTAGCTTCTCAATACTTGCTTGGCAAGCTCACGCAACAACAAATGCACGATTTGATTAACGGGCTTGCGAAGAGCGCGGCGGGGCGTCCGCTTTTGACGGCCGGGGAAGTGGCGGACTTGACAGACCTACCGCCGATAACTGCCGTGCATCATGCAAAGCAACTAAGCGTGGCTCAACTAATGCGGATGTACATTTTCGGCCTAATCACGCTTGGCGAGTTTTCTGACCACGTAACGGCGCTAGGCTACGCGCCCGGAGACGTTACGGAACTCGTGGAAGAAGTGTTGATCCTACAGAAAGCCCAAGCGGAGAAAGCGGCCAAGGAAGCGGCTAAGGCAACCGCGCCGAAAGTGGCGCACCTTAGCGTGCAAAAGTTGGAAACAGCCTACCTTGACGGCATCATCACGTTGGACGTGTACCGCGCCGCGCTACTGGCGAAAGGTTTCTCGGCCACGGACGCGGATACACAAATCCACGAAACGCGTGTTAAAGCGGGCATAGAAACCGCGCATCCGCCAACTACATAGCTTGCCAACGAATAGTACGGCCGCCCGGATCGAGCTGCACAAACGCCGCAAACGAGCAAAGCGGCCGCCAAGCGCCCTAGGCACCGTATTTATACGCATTGCGAAGCCCTAGGACGCATTGTACGGCTCGGGCATAGGGTAGAATACTAGGGCGCTACAGGGGAACGGCGTAAGCCCCACATGGGAAAGTACATAGCCCCATTTTTACCACCCCATTCGTATTTTTTCCGTTTTCAACCGGCGCAAATGCGCGGCCGCCACGGT
>Ga0187780_10002274_pt1 | contig 14448 bp, 9 predicted proteins | sample 1015_Q2_SP10_20__FD_132429 | JGI IMG/M metagenome (GOLD analysis project Ga0187780, IMG submission 132429) | Tropical peat soil microbial communities from peatlands in Department of Meta, Colombia - 1015_Q2_SP10_20_MG | ecosystem: Environmental > Terrestrial > Soil > Wetlands > Peat | place... | reverse complement strand
TCTGAATGAAAAGGGGATTCATGGCTTTAAGGAACAAATATTGAAGCTGAGTGGCGAGGACGTCTCCCGGTGCATTCAGTGCGGAAAATGCACAGCTGGATGTCCGATCTCTCCGGAGATGGATCTCCAGCCGAATCAAGTGATTCATCTGATTCAGATCAACGATCCGGCCACAGTGCTTCAATCGCATACCATTTGGCTCTGCGCTTCTTGTCGGACCTGCTCTGTCCGATGCCCGGACGGTATCGATGTCGCAAAAATCATGGATTCACTGAGAAAGCTCGCTTTGGAAGAAAAGGTGTCAATCCGTGAGGGAGACGGAATGAAATTTAACGAATTCTTTCTCGATTCGGTTCGAAAGAGGGGGCGTGTCAACGAAATGGAGATATTATTGCGTTACAACCTGGCCGCCCATCAGCCTTTCAAAGATTCTCATTTGGGATTGGTGATGGTCGCCAAGAGGAAGTTAAGTTTTTCAAACCGTAAGATCAAAGAAGTGGGACTGATCAAAGAGATCTTTAAGAATAGCAAGCGATTTATTAAGGAGTAACGTCATGCGCGTGGGATATTATCCAGGCTGTTCCCTAGAGAGCAGTGCAAGAGAATTCGATCTCTCCCTTAGGGCGATCTTCGAGGGGATGGAGGTATCGCTACAGGAGATCCCCGACTGGAACTGTTGCGGGGCAAGCCCGGCTCACTCCCTTAACGAAGAACTTGGGATGGCCTTGCCCTACAGGAACCTTGTGAAAGCTGAAGAAGCCGGTTTAAAAAGGATCATCAGCCCATGTCCTGCCTGCTATAGCCATATGAGACACACCCACGAAAAGGTGGCGTCGGACCGCCCTCTTGCAGATCGTCTTCAAAGGATTGTCGGAAAAGAATATCGGGGCAGTTCGGAATCGAAGCATCTTTTGGATTTTATCAAAGAGGACATTGGACTGAAACAACTGAAATCGAGCATAAAGCGTCCTCTCAAGGATTTGAGAGTAGCCAGTTATTACGGGTGTCTGACACGACTGCCTGGAGTAAACTTAGACGATGTCGAGAATCCAATGATCTTAGACGAGATCGTGGAAGTTCTTGGAGGGAAACCTCTTGACTGGTCTCATAAGACCGAATGTTGCGGGGCCAGTCTTTCGTTGACACAAACGCAGATTGCCCTGAGGCTGGTCCGGTCCATTTTAGAAGCCGCTGAAGAGAAAGGGGCGGAATGTATTGCCGTGGTTTGTCCCCTCTGCCAATCCAATTTAGATGCCCGACAGGGCGTTGTCTATAAGAACAAAATGCCGATCTTCTACATCACACAGTTAATCGGGCTAGCTCAAGGACTTGGATATGCCAAGCTGGGGCTGGACGGAATGATCGTAAGTCCTCGCGACCTCCTTCGGAAAAAAGGGATCGTCGAAAAGTAAACTCTCCAACTGTTTGCCCTTACCTCTAATGAGTTAAATTGTCCTGACCAGTACTTGAGTTGACGGACAACGCCAAGATAACCCTTCTTGCAATTTACACTTGCTTGCAGCAGGGGCACGCTTCAGGAATCCAAGGTTTCCGATAGAAATCGTCAGACCGCGTAGATATATGAAAATCAAATCTGACCATTTTGGGTGGTTTGAAAACAGAAGATTCATAGCAGATATCGAGCCTTCCTGAAAATGATTTCCAGGGTCGGTCTTCTTTGCGATTATTGTTAGCGCCAAGCCAGGGTTGCCGTTTCTCTCGCGAACGGGATCTGGTTCTAAATATTCTAAGCCGCCTGGTCCTGTATTATATCAATTCAAAGCTCTCCTTCTCATGCTTCTTATCCAAAAATCTTTTCCACCACTCATTCAAAATAATTAAGAGACCTGATATAAGTGTTGCCCCAGCTAAATCCTATCCCCGGATTTTGTCAAAGATGAAAGTCAGGAGCAGAGGGCTATCGGAATCAATTTTTATCACCTCGTTATCCTGTCGTTCAGATATATCTATCTTGATCTGTTTTTTTATCATAAGGATACATGCTTCAATTTGTTCGATGAATTCTGCAGGGGGAATTACCTCTCCGTAGATCCTGTTAAGGCTGTGTACATAGAGATCGTTTTTTTCCAGATTTTTTGCCATCTTAATGGCTTTTTCCAACACCTCGAGAGTCATTTTGACCAATCCGACCGTGGGATTCGGCAACACATCCCAGCAAGATATTGCCATGCAAACATGACTTGCGCATCGATAGGAGTCAAGCATTATTGGATCATGATGGATTTTGAAACGGCTGAAGAATGCACTCATGATTGATTCAGGATCATCAGTCGAAAGTCCTATCTGGCACAGAATATTTTCATAGACCTGCGAATACGCCACCCTGTTCATTACTAGGCGGCGTTTTCGGTCCGCCAAGTTACCCTCAAAGGATTTCAGAATCGCCTGCAGCAATCTTACAATACCGAGAAAATATTGAGACCGCACTCCGGTGGGCGAAAAGACAAATGCCTTTTCAAAGAGTAACTCGGCTTTATCCAGGTCATTGTAAACCGATTCTAAGTATTCATGCGGGAGATTGCCTTTGCGTATATGCTGAATCTTCAGCATGGCCTTTGATATATAAACATTGCCATATTCACAGAAAAAATCTTCCGGGAGAGGGTCGCAGTTTTCCAACGCATATTCAGCCTCCTGAACTGCCTCTCTGAGAAAATAATCGGCTGCTTCGAAAGTGGGTGCATCAGGCGCTACACACCGCAGGAAGAATATTCTAAACGTCCTTGCAATTAAATTAGTGGGATAGACGCTCAAGACGGTGCGGAGAATTTCGTTTGCCTCGCGAATTCGCCGTCTACAGAAAAGAGTTTTCGCAATCTCCATTCCGAGCATCGCATTCTGGGGGGATTTTAAGAAAGTGCTGACCGAATTCGGTTCAATTGACGAATGTTCCCCATTTCCCGACGATAACCTCAACATTCTTGTGAGAGCATCCATGGAGGAAGGTTCATTTTTGAGCACAGGATCCTGAAGTAACTCAGGGATGAAATCGAAATAAAGTGAACTCCAGACGCCGGTGACCCACCATATATTCAAGAGCTCACCATTGAAAAGGTTGGCTTCAAGTGGTTGCCTGCAAAGGACCACTCGAATGTCGCTGAACAAAATGCACAAACGGACAAAGTCAGAAACACGGATAACGGGATCACCGGGGAGCTTGGCGTTCAAAATGGGGAGAAGGGAATTGTCCGCGCTGGAAAACTCTCCGGCAACGATTCCGATCGGCAGGAACCGATTTTTGGTCGAGTATTTACACAATGCCCAGCTGATTGAGATCTGGTATGCCAGTGCTATGGCTTTCGTCAAACATATTTGGTACGATGCAGGCCCGCTGGAACCATTTTCCTTGGGAAGATCGACATAAAAAGTCGTGAGGTCGTAAGACCGGAGCTTTCCCCATTCTACGGTTTGGGCCGGCTGCTGGGGTTGGTCTGTATATTCCTTAATTTTCTTTTTTAGCCATCCGACCACTTCCGAGTCGATCGTATCGCCTCGGCTGTAAAGAGCGAAGCCGATCCTCACGCCTTCCTTGAAATGCACAGCAATTTTCCTGTCCACGCAGAGTTTCAGGAGCGTTTCGTAGTTCCAAATCGGACCCAGTTCCGCCCTCTGATAACCTAACCAGAAAGCAAAGCTGCGCAGTACATTTTGCTTATATTTGGTGTCGACGGGTTCTTTTTTCAGCCTTGATAACATGGATTTGTCGACCTTCGGTAAATCAACCCGCTGATCCGCGAGCAGAGCATTAATGTGGTTAGTCAGAGATCGGGTAGACAGATTGATCCGGAGCAAGTCTCTTTTTTTTTCGATGAAGGATTCGAAGCTGAGGCGGCCGGGCGGACGGCATTGTTCCGGTGATCGACTGTGCTTACTGATCAGAGAATCGAGAGTTGCGACATCCGGCGTTTCGATTACTGAGCTTCGGTAAGCGAACTGCACAAGGGAGTCAACGGCCTTTAGATTGGTGTTGTCCTCGAGAAATGAGTTGAGATGATCCCGGGTTGGAAATACTGCCAGGATGGCTGAAATCGATCTGTCTCGACCTTTCATTGTTGTCTCCTCCTCAAAAGCTAAATTTTAATGTCTTAGAGAAAGACACATTATTTTATAAGACATGGTTTCCAATTGACTGATTGTCTTAAGAAGATTAGCATTGATTTCGAATCGCGTCAATAAACACTTCTAATAGTTCGAAAGAACCATCTAATAATGTGTGGGTAAAAAAATAAGGAGGAGCATAGTCATGAAGCTGGACGAAACTATTTGGCTTGACGCCACCGCGCAGGCGCAACTGGTGCGCGATGGTGAAGTGTCACCTTTGGAGCTGGTGGATGCCGCTATCGCGCGCATCGAAAAACTCAATCCGCAGCTGAACGCCGTTATTTACGAGCGTTTCGATGAAGCACGCCGCGTAGCGGCGGAAAACAAGCTGCCTGACGGTCCCTTACGAGGCGTTCCTTTCCTCATGAAAGACGCTGTTCAGACCGTTAAAGGCCAGCCGATGAGCTTTGGCATAAAGGCGCTCAAGGACTTGAACTATCGCGCGCCGCTCACTACCTATGTGGCTCAAAAATTTATCGATGCGGGTCTCGTTACGCTCGGGCAGACGGCTGTTCCGCTTTTTGGCATAATCACCTCGGCCGAGACCGAGGCCTGGGGCGTTACCCGCAACCCATGGAACCCTGATCATGGGGCCGGTGGTTCGAGTACCGGCGCCGCGGTAGCCGTCTCCTCGGGCATGGTTTCGCTTGCCCATGGCAATGATGCAGGCGGTTCGATCCGCATACCGGCTGCCTTATGCGGTCTGGTTGGTCTTAAGGCGTCCCGCGGACGCACGAGTATCGGTCCTACCTATGCCGACTTCTGGGGTGCATCGCACGAGGAGGGCACGCTGGCCAGGACCGTCCGTGACATGGCCCTTGGGCTGGATGTGGTCCGGGGCTACATGCCGGGCGATCCTTATATGGCGCCCGAGCCCATCCGGCCCTATCGCGAGGAAGTGGGACGGGATCCAGGTAAACTGCGGATCGGTTACGTGCGTACGCTGGCGGGAGATATGGCGTCTTATAGAGCTGACGTCCTGCAAGCGCTCGACAATGCGCTCGCCCTGCTGGGTTCTTTGGGGCATCGGATCGACGATTCGCGTCCTCAGATTCTACTCGAGGAAGGTATGCCTGGCGAGACGTCGAAGCTGGTCGCCTGTCATACGGCAGTCGAAGCAAAAGACATAGAAAGACTGATCGAACGGCCGTTGCGGGCCGACGACTGCGACTTGGTTACCTGGTCTCTTATGGAATTAGGCCGTGCCATCATGGCCACTGATTATATCGAAATTTTGAATTGGCGAAACACGCTCACCAGAGGAACCGCCGCCTGGTGGGCTCAGGGCTTCGACGTGCTCGTGATGCCGACGGTTGGCGCCGCCGCGCCGAGGATCGGCGAGCTGCCCATGAGACCGGGCGAAGAAGCGGATGTGGTGGGAGCGCGGCTGGCGCCATACCACCAGTCGACCCAGATTTGGAACATTACCGGACAGCCGGCGATCTCGCTTCCCCTGTACATAAACGAAGCGGGGCTTCCGCTTGGCGTCCAGTTTATCGCAGCCTATGGTCGCGAGGATCTACTGATTCGTCTGGCCTCCCAGATCGAGCAGGCTGCGCCTTGGCATGATCGTCATCCGCCTATCAATGCCGGCAACTCCAAATAAATAAGTAAAGAAGAATTAATCTCCATGCCAGAAAGAGCTCGATAAAAGACACTAATAATAAAAATTGAGGAATTTTGGAACAATGACTTATGACAGAGATTAAGTGAGAGCATAATGGGGGTAAATTATGACAAGTCAAACATGTCGGAATATGTGTTTAAGTTCAGTCCATATATACCTAAGATTCAACTTAATGAAGTATCTACCCATGCTTGTAATTCAAATTATTCCGACCTAAAAGTCGGTGTCTTGATCAGATAAATTTTTTCGAAAGGAGAAGAAGACTTGGAATTTAAACTATGGATCGATGGTCGATGGATGAACTCGGAGGGTGGTGGACGTTTAGTCGTTGAAAATCCCGCCACAGGGGAGAAAATGGCCGAAGTGATTGATGCTAGCGCAGTTGACGTGGACCATGCCGTCCAGGCAGCAAAAAGGGCGTTCTATGGCGGCCGTTGGTCGCAAAAGACCCCTGGCGAGCGATCATCAATTATGTGGAAGCTGGCCGATTTACTTGAAGCCCGGGCTGAGGAATTCGCCAGAGCGGAAACAGAAAATACGGGAAAACCCTATAAATTTCTTTCACTCGGTGGAGACATTCCCTTTTCGATCGATAACCTGCGATTTTTCGCCGGTGCGGCTCGCGATATGCATGGTTCTCACGCCGGAGAGTTCATGACCGGTTATACCTCCCTTTACCGGCGAGAGCCGGTGGGGGTTGTGGGACAGATCACCCCTTGGAATTATCCTTTGATGATGGCCATTTGGAAGATGGGTCCTGCCCTGGCCGCGGGATGTACTATAGTCCTCAAGCCGTCCTCTTTGACCCCCTTAACCACCCTGATGCTGGCGGAGATTACCGCCGAAGCCGGCATCCCAGCAGGTGTGGTCAATATCATTACCGGTCGGCAAGCAGGTCCGGCCCTGGTTGAACATCCTGACATCCGTATGATCGGAATTACCGGCTCTTCGGACTCCGGGAAGGAAGTCATGCGCAAAGCGGCTGGTACCCTTAAACGGGTCCATTTGGAATTGGGAGGCAAAGCACCACTCCTTGTTTTCAGTGACGCCGATATCGAATTAGCGGCCACCAAAGCAACCTTGGGAACGATCATGAACACTGGACAGGACTGCACGGCGGCCACCCGGGTCTATGTGGAAGAAAAACAGTCGAAAAAAATGACCGAGGCCCTGGTCGAATCCATGCGCCGGGTAAAAGTAGGATTGCCCTTTGATGAGGGTGTCCAGATGGGGCCCCTTATCTCCAAGAATCAACAAGAAGTGGTTTCGGGTTTTGTTAAAAGGGCCAAAAAGACCGGAGCGCGCCTACTTTCCGGAGGCGATGTGCCGAAAGAATTTCCCCGGGGATATTACTTTGAACCGACGGTGATGACCGATGTCCATCAAAAATCAGAAATCGTACAAAGCGAGGTGTTCGGCCCGGTAATCACCCTACAGACTTTTCGTACCGAGGGAGAAGCGGTGGAGTACGGAAACGATGTGGTCTATGGACTGGCAGCTTCCGTTTTTACCAAAGATATTTCCTTGGCTATGAAAATTTCCGCCCAATTAGAATTCGGGACGGTCTGGATCAACGACCATATGCCTTTGACCTCAGAGACGCCGCACGGGGGATTCAAACAATCCGGATTTGGCAAAGACCTCTCGGCCGAGGCCGTGGCCGATTATCAAATTACTAAACATGTGATGATCGCTTTGTGAAGGGAGGAGAAAAATGAATTCGAGGCCCGAAACCGTTCTGGGAAGTACAGAACGGATTCAAAAATTGCGACAAACTTACTTTGCCAATCTTAAACCTATCTTATGCCACGAGAAGGCCTTGGCCACCACCCTGGCCTATCAAGAAACTGAAGGGGAACCGCTTTTAATTCGCCGAGCAATGGCCTTTAAGAAGACCTGCGAAACCAAGACTATATTGATTCAGGATGATGAACTCATTGTTGGTAATGCCGGGTGTCGACCAAGGGCCGGCATTGTTTGTCCGGAAATTGCCTGGCAATGGATTGATGAAGAACTCGACACCTTGAGTGAAAGGCCGCAGGATCCTTTTTTGGTTACGGAGGAAACCAAAATTATTTTGAGAAACGAGGTTTTTCCCTATTGGCGCGGCAAATCTCTCAATGAGATTTTTCTGGCTCAACTGTCTCCTGAACAGCATCGGATTATGGTTGATATACCGATTATCGATCTCTCTAATAAGAGCATTAGCGGTCCCGGCGAATTTGCTCCCGGTTATGAAAATATAATCCTCCCCAAGGGACTTAACGGGGTTAAAAAGGAAGCCGAAGAACATATCAAGCGCTTGGATCCGGCCAAGGAGAAAGATTCAAGAAAAATAGATTTTTTAAAGGCAGTTTCTATTTGCTGTGATAGTCTAATCACCCTGGGCAGGCGATATGCTCAAGAGGCGCTGAGGTTAAAAGAAATCGAGAAATCTACACGAAGAAAGGCTGAACTTTTAAAAATAGCAGAGGTCTGTGAATGGGTCCCCGGAAACCCACCTCGGAACTTCCATGAAGCACTTCAGATTCTATGGTTCACCCAGGTGGGACTTTCCATTGAGTCCTCTTCTCCTTCTTATTCTCCGGCCCGGTTTGATCAATATATGTTTCCTTATTTCCAAAGGGATATCGATAAGGGAATTTTAACCAAAATCCAAGCCCAGGAGTTAATCGAATGTCTGTGGATCAAAATGTCGGAGAATATTTGGCTCCAAAGCAAAGACTCAGCCAAGTTTTTTGCTGGTTATATGCCGTTTCAGAATTTGTCAGTTGGTGGCATGGATATTCATGGGAAAGATGCCACCAATGAATTGTCTTATATGAGTATCGATGCCTCTTTGAATACCCGGCTTTTCCAGCCCTCTCTGGCCGCGAGGATTCATAAAAACTCTCCAAATGAATTTCTTGATAAAGTTTGCGAGCTTATAAAGTCAGGCACTGGATTTCCCGCCTGTCACAATGACCACGTCACTATCCAGATGCTCCTTAACAAAGGAGTAAGCCTAGAAGATGCGCGTAATTATGCCATGGTCGGTTGTGTAGAACCCAATGCCGCTGGAGGGAAAATGGCCCAATGGAGTGACGGCGGTCATTACAGTTTCGGTTGCGCCGTGGAATTTGCGTTGAGCGACGGGTATCACCATATGAGTAAGCAATATCTGGGATTGCGTACAGGAAATCCTTTAACCTTTGACATTTTTGATCAGTTTCGAGACGCCGTCAAGAGGCAGGCTGCCTATTTAATCAAAGAGACGGCGTCCGGTGTTGCCGCAATGGAGGAAGCCCATGAGAAGACTCTGCCCCTGCCATTTGCTTCAGCTACCGTAAAAGACTGCGTGGAAAGGGGAATGGATATGACCATCGGGGGGGCCAGATACAACGCCGGGCCAGCTCTTCTGGGCATAGGAATTGCCGATGTCTCCAATTCTTTGGCTGCCGTTAAAAAGCTAGTTTACGAAGAGAGGGCCATCCGCATGGAAGAATTGGTTAAGGCCATCGAGGCCGACTTTGAGGGTTATGAACCCCTTCGCCAGATGTTGCTAAACCGGGCACCGAAGTACGGCAACGACGAAGATTATGTTGATGCTTTCGCCGTGGAGATGGCCGATTTTGTAGCACAAGAAATCAAAAAATACCGAGGCCGCAAAGGGTGTCCGCTAATATCCGCTCTTTATCCCGTATCCTCCCATGTGCCAATGGGAAAAGTGGTCTGGGCCCTTCCATCGGGAAGGAAAGCGGGACAACCAATGGCCGACGGTGTTTCCCCCAACCAGGGAACAGATGTAAAAGGGCCGACAGCCGCAGCAAAATCCGTAGCCAAATTTGACCATTCAAAACATACCGCAGGGACACTTTATAACATGAAGTTCACCCCGGATGCGGTCAAAGGTGAAAGAGGAACCAAAAATTTAGGAAATTTAATAAGGGGTTTTTTCGATCTAGGAGGGTTTCATATCCAATTTAATGTAATCGACACGAAGACTTTGCGGGCGGCCCAGAAAAATCCCATAGAATATAGATTCTTATTGGTGCGGGTGGCAGGATATAGCGCCTATTTTGTCGAGCTTTGTCGTGAAATTCAGGAGGAGATTATTTCCCGAACGGAACATCGACAATTGTAAGAAAACGATAAGAGAGATTCGGATTGGTCACCCGTAAAGCGATCATATTTGATATTCAACGCTACGCCATTCATGATGGACCGGGGATACGCACTCTGGTTTTTTTCAAGGGGTGTCCCCTGAAATGTGATTGGTGCTCGAACCCCGAATCACAGAACAAGTCAGTGGAGCTGGCTTTATTTGAACACCTATGTATCGGTTGCCAATATTGCTTTGAAAAATGTACTCAAGGAGCTATTTCCGTAAACAACGAGGTTCTTTTCACGGATCGATCAAAGTGCGGGGTCTGCGGAGCGTGTACGGAGGTATGTTATTCTGGCGCTCGCAAAATTATCGGTCGAGAAATGAGCGTCTCGGAAGTATTTGAACAGGTCAAACAGGACAAATGCTTTTATCGGCGGTCAAACGGAGGAGTGACTCTCGGCGGCGGAGAAGTTACCGCTTGGGCTGAATTTGCCCGGGACCTTTTGCAGAAATGCCGGGATGATCGAATCGCTACCGCCATAGAAACTTGTGGCTATGCTCCTTGGGAAAAGCTGGAGATGCTGGTTCCCGTGACCGGGCTTTTCCTTTACGATCTCAAGACCATGGACGATGAAAAACATCGAAAGTATACCGGAGTTTCCAATGGGCGCATTCTTGGCAACCTGTTGAGGTTGAGCCTGTTAACCGACCAGATTGTAGTCCGGGTACCGGTTGTCCCCGGAATCAATGATTCTGAAAAGGATATCGAAGAGATTGCCCGATTTGTAAAGAAAATATCGGTCAGCAAGGAGGTCCACCTACTTCCCTATCATCGTCTGGGTCAATCGAAGTACGACCAGATCGGTAGAAAGTATCAGTTCCCGGACCTTAACCCTCCCTCAAACGAAAAGATGAGCGGGCTAAAGGGGATTGTTCTTTCTTTTGATATTTCCTGCAGGATTGAGAATTGAAGAAGCGGACGCCACTCGGAAAACATCATTAATAAGAATCTATTTACAATTTTAAGAGGATCAAATGGGTAACATAAGGAAGAATGAATCTATATCGGAGTTGAGGAAAAATGTTATCCCCCCTGGATATGCGCCCGCCATCTGCGATCGACCTTTTATCGGATCGGCATAAAAGAAAGGAGGTGCAATAAGTTACGGACCGTTTTGAGGTACCAAATTTGTTGAAGCCACGACATTAACTTAATTAAAAAAAGGAGGATCATTTATGAAAAGGCATCCAATTCGAATTTTATTTTTGCTTACCCTCGGACTATTCTCGGCCTTGTGGTCGTTGAACAGCGCCTATGCCGGGACATTCCAAATTGCTCCAAAAGGCAACAAAAAAATCAAAGTCGCTGTGATGGATCTTATTTCTTCTGTAGCTGTAGCTCCTTATGTCAACAATTGGTACAAGAAACATGCTGCCGAAAGAAAGTGGGAGTTAAAAATTTTCGATCTTCACGGTGATTTCGCCAATGCCAGACCGACCATGGAAAACATCATCACGGCTGGCTATGACGCGATTCTCGTTAATTGGACGGATTTCAAATACTATGACGATTTGATTATGAAGGCCTATAAGATGGGCATACCGGTTCAGGGAGTAGCCTGCGGAAACATGAAACCTGGCGTAGTTTCTCATGGAGCAGGAACCGATATTCCCACTGGAGGAGCCAGTGCCCAATACCTTTGCTCCCGTTTGAAAGAAGGTCAGAAAATCCTTGCATACCATGATCCGAGACTAGCCTCCTCTCTGGACCGGTTCCATGCGGCGAAACTGGCTTTTGATACGTACCTGATAAAGGTTCAGGAACTACAGTTTCCCGGGTCGGGAGATCCTTATCAGGTCTGTTATGAAAATGTCAAGAATGCTCTCCTGGCCGACGACCGTAAAGAAATAAAGGGGATTTGGACTCCTTATGAAAGCTTCGGTATTTCCGCAGCCAGGGCGGCCAATGACATGGGGCGTATGGATGTTATTGTCGTCACCGGTGATGACAGTCCCAGCACCTATTCGGAGTTCCGAAATCTTCCTACGCTCCAGGCCACGGTAGGAACGCTAGGATTCGCACCCATCTGGACAGCCCAATTATTTAAAAACCTGGACAAGATCTTTGCCGGGAAACCATTTGCGGATGGAGAAGTATGGTTCATGTTACCTTATCTGGTGACCAGGGAAAATCTTCCTCCAAAAGGGTATTTCTTCAGCTATTGCGGTTATCGGGGCAAGCCTGACTTCGAGGTGCAATAAGGTACCAACTCCCTTCTCCTTTCAAAACGAGGGAGAAGGGGGCTTTCAAACAATTCAAAAATCGGAGATTTGAGGAATTATTCCTTTATGCAGGTAGAAAACGAGCAAGAGGTCATTTTAGAAACCAGAAAAATCATCATGGATTTTCCTGGCCAAAGGGCCTTGGATGGGATCGATTTCGATATTCGCCGGGGAGAAGTCCATGCCCTCATTGGCGAGAACGGGGCCGGAAAGTCCACGCTGGTCAAGATCATCGCCGGTATCTACACTCCCAATGGGGGTGAAATTTTAATGGAAGGTAAGCGCGTCCACTTTTCAAGCCCTGAGGAAAGCCAGTCTCATGGCCTGGCTTTCATCCACCAGGAGCTTCATGTCATTCCCCATTTATCCGTGGCCGAAAATATTTTCCTGGGCTGCTACCCGCAAAACCGTTTCGGAATGGTGCGACAAAAAAAGATGGAGGACATGGTTCAAAACATTCCCAACGTCCTTCCCATGGGAGTCGATATGGGTCTCATGGCCAACAGACTCAGTATCATTCAACAATGGAAAATGGTTATCAATCGAGCCTTGGCCCAAGACCCCCGCATCATCTTCATGGACGAGCCCACTTCGTCTTTGACCCATGACGAAGTCCAGGAACTCTTCTCGGCTATCCAGAATCTGAAATTAATGGGCAAGTCCATCGTCTATATATCTCACCGCCTGGAAGAAGTCTTCCGGATTGCCAACCGGGTCACGGTGATCAAAGACGCGAAAAAAGTAGGTACAACTAAGGTGCGTGAAACTGACATGGCCGAAATCTACCGGATGATGTTGGGCCGGGAACTGGCCGAGGCCTTTCCTGAAAAGGCACCTGCCCCTCGCCAGGAAATAAGCCTTTCAGTTAAGAATCTTTCCCGGAAAGAATCTGTTAAGGAAATCAGCTTCGATCTTTACCAGGGGGAGATTCTGGGAATCGCCGGTTTGGTTGGTTCGGGCCGTACGGAATTGGCACGAATGATATTTGGTGCAGACTATAAGATAAAAGGGATAATTCAGGTTGAAGGCAAAACGGTCGAAATCCGGTCTCCCAGAGAAGCTATCGCCCAAGGGATCGCCCTCGTTCCAGAGGAGAGGCGGAGTGAAGGCCTTGTTTTAACGATGGATGTGAAACAGAATATCACCATAGCCCGTCTTTCCAAGATTTTGCGGTGGTTGGGTGTGCCGCACATCAGTCGGCGGAAAGAAAAGGAGCTTTGCGAACCCTTGGTCCAATCCATGTCCATAAAAACCCAAAACCTGGGCCAGAGGGCCGAGGATCTCAGCGGCGGGAATCAGCAGAAAGTGGTACTGGCTAAATGGTTATTCAGCCAATCCAGGATCTTTATTTTTGATGAACCCACGAGAGGAATCGATGTGGGAGCAAAGTTTGCTATCTATGAGCTCATCGTAGAGTTGGCCCGTAAAGGGGCCGGAATCCTTCTGATCTCTTCGGACCTGACCGAAATAGTTGGATTGGCCCACCGAATTTTGGTTATGGACCAGGGCGATATCAAAACGATTCTTGAGGGGCAAACGACAAGTCTTTCGGATCTTCTCCAGATCTGTTTGGGGGAAAAGGATAAATTCTAATTTTATTTACAATAGCCCCCAGGCTGGTGCCTAATTGGATTTAAGATGAGAGGGGAATCCATTGGAAAAAAAGCAAAGAAAACTAATCAATAGCCGCGATCTATTATTTTTCCTTGGACGGTATGGAACAATCATTATTCTCGCCGTCATGGTCGTCTGTTTTTCAGTACTACTGCCTTCTTTTCGGAGCATGGGAAATTTTTCCAATGTATTGGGACAGATGGCGATTCTAACCATTTTTTCAATAGGCATGACCTGTTGTTTGAAAATGGGGGACTTTGATCTCTCCGTCGGCGCTATCGCCGCTATTACCGGAATTGTTGTAGCCCATATGCTGGTCAGCGGGTATAACATGTTCCTGGCGATCTCCTGCAGTTTGGCTACAGGGGTTTTGGTAGGGATGATGAATGGATTTTTAGTGGGCTATCTCGGGCTACAGGCCTTTGTATGCACATTGGCCACATTGAGTATTATCCTAGGCATTGGTATGTCCATTACCGGTGGAATGTCAATTTGGAATCTACCTTATGGTTTTGCCTTTTTTGGCCGTGGCAACTTCTGGAACATTCCCAATCGTTTCCTGGTCATGGTTGTCCTATTAGTTGGTGTCTGGTATTTCCATCGCTTTACTCCCACAGGTAGACGGATGGAGGCCATTGGAGGGAATCCAGCCGCAGCTAAAATGTCAGGGATCAATGTAGACCGTCATCGATTTCTCGGTTTTGTACTTTCCGGT
>Ga0187780_10002273_pt1 | contig 14448 bp, 14 predicted proteins | sample 1015_Q2_SP10_20__FD_132429 | JGI IMG/M metagenome (GOLD analysis project Ga0187780, IMG submission 132429) | Tropical peat soil microbial communities from peatlands in Department of Meta, Colombia - 1015_Q2_SP10_20_MG | ecosystem: Environmental > Terrestrial > Soil > Wetlands > Peat | place... | reverse complement strand
GAGATGGGCGTCGGCAGCCTCGTGCCGATCCTCCCTCTGCAGGGCCGCGTCCGGCGCTGGCGAGAGGTGTCGGGCCGCGTGATCGAGGCGTTCGTCGGCGATCTCACCGATGCCCCGTTCCTCAACACCGTGGTGCGGCGGTTCCGACCGGACACGATCGTCCACTTCGCCGAGCAACGCTCCGCGCCGTACTCGATGATCGATCGCGACCACGCGGTGTATACCCAGGTCAACAACGTCGTCGGCACGCTCAACGTGTTGTATGCCATCGCAGAGCACGACCCATCGATCCACTTGGTCAAGCTCGGGACGATGGGCGAGTACGGCACACCCAACATCGACATCGAAGAGGGCTTCATCGAGATCACCCACAAGGGCCGCACTGATGTGCTGCCCTACCCGAAGCAGCCCGGCTCCTTCTACCACCTCTCCAAGGTGCACGACAGCCACAACATCATGTTCGCTTGCCGGATCTGGGGACTGCGTTCGACCGACCTCAACCAGGGCGTCGTCTACGGGCAGGAGACGCCCGAGACGTCGATGGACCCGGGGCTGGCCACGCGCTTCGACTACGACGCGGTCTTCGGCACGGTGCTCAACCGCTTCTGCGTCCAGGCCGTGGCCGGCCATGCGCTGACGGTCTACGGCAAGGGTGGCCAGACGCGGGGGATGCTCGACATCCGCGACACCCTGGCCTGCATCGAGTTGGCCTGCACGAACCCTCCCGAACCCGGCGAGTACCGTGTGTTCAACCAGTTCACCGAATCGTTCTCCGTGGCGCATCTGGCGGCGCTCGTGGCCGAGGCCCATCCAACCGGTGTGACGATCGAACACGTCGACGATCCACGCGTGGAGCAGGAGGAGCATTACTACCGGGCCGCGCACACGAAGCTCCTGGAACTCGGCCTCGCGCCCCACCTCCTCGAGCGCTCGACTATTGCCGCGTTGCTCCGGTCGGTCAACCGCTTCCGCGACCGGGTGGACCCTGACGCGATACGTCCGACGGTCCTTTGGCGGCGCACCGCGAGCGAGTTGGTGACGGCAGCCAAACCGACCCAGTCCGTCACCGACGCGGCCTGAGCGGAATGCGGCTGTGTGGCCGCGTCGGCCGCCGCTTCCCGGGGCCGTCCATCCCGAGGGGGAGTAGGCGATGCGGGTAGTGAAGTTCCTGCGCTACCAGACGTTGCTGCTCAGGACGGACACACGGTCGGCCTCGGGGAAGCGCGCCGCTTCATGGTCCCTTCAGGCACGGCCCGTATCGTGGCCGGGATGACCGTTGTCAACCACGAGGGTCGCCCCGGCCCAGGTCCCGGGGACGGGGAGCGGCGGACCGCACACGCCGAGGGGGGCGTGGAGGCGAACGCCCGCCTCACCGCAGCGGCCGCCGTGGTCCTCTTCGTCCTGCTCGCCCTCGAAGGTTTCACGATCCTCGGTGTCCGCCAGCTGCTCACGCCACACGTCTTCATCGGGATGCTGCTGATCCCGCCGGTGATCGTGAAGATCGCCTCGACCTCGTACCGCTTCGCCCGGTACTACCTCGGGGACCCCGTCTATCGCCGCAAGGGCCCGCCGCCCCTGTTGCTGCGCCTCCTCGGGCCGCTCGTGGTCGTCCTGACCCTGGTGGTCCTGGCCAGCGGCGTCGCCCTGCTGCTGGCGCCGGCCTCGTTCCGTCAGGCGCTCCTGTTCGTGCACAAGGCGAGCTTCGTCCTGTGGTTCGTGGCCATGGCGATCCACGTCCTCGGCCATCTCGTCGAGACCGCCAGGATCGCCCCCCTGGACTGGGCTCGCCGCACGCGCCGGCAGGTCCGCGGGGCGAGCGCCCGGCTGTGGATCCTCGCTGCCAGCCTCGCCGTCGGGGTGCTCCTCGGATCCCTGGTGGTGGGGCAGGTCGGCCCCTGGCTCACCTCCGCGCCCGCGCCGGGGCACTGACGCCCGTGCCGGGCACGGCCTGCGCCGTTCAGCCGACGGGCGATGGCTCGTCGTGCCGCGCCGGCGCGTCCAGCTCCCTCGGTGATCTGGGCGTGGCGGCAGGAGCGGCCCGGTGCCACGAGACCGCCATGTGGGCACCCCCGAGCGGCGAGTCCGACACGGTCCACCGTCCCCCGGTGGAGCGGACGATCGAGTCGGCGATGGCCAAACCCAGCCCGGCCCCGGTTCCCTCCGCCGTGGCCCGGTAGAAGCGGTCGAAGAGGCGAGGGCGGTCCTCTGCGGGGATGCCGGGACCGCTGTCGTCGACCGCGAGCATCACGCGGCCCGCATCGGCGCCGACGACGATGACGACGTGGCCGGCCTCGCCGGCGTAGCGACACGCGTTGTCGGCCAGCACGCCGGCGAGCCGCTCGATCCACTCGCCGGGGGCGCTGATCCAGGTGTCGCCTCCCGCACGGCGCACCGACAGCGTGAGTCCCCTCGCCTTGGCGATCGCATCGAAGCGCTCGACGCACGTGTCCGCCACGGAAGCGAGGTCGACAAGCTCGGGCGCCGGCGGGGTGGGCTCCGAGTCGAACCGGGCGAGCCACAGCATGTCCTCGACGATGTGCCGAAGGCGCCGGCTCTCCCCGCGCACGCGCTCGAGGGCCTCCCGGTACTCGTGTGCGTCACGTCGGGCACTCAGCGACAGGGCGACCTCGGCCTCGATCACGCTGAGCGGGGTGCGCAGCTCGTGGGAGGCGTCGGCCGTGAACTCGAGCTGGCGGCGTCTGGCGGCCTCGACCGGGCCGGCCGCCTTGAGCCCGATCACGAAGGTGCCCAGGAACAACGCTCCGAGGAGGAAGGGCCCGGCGATGAGCTCGGCCGCGAGGAGCACGCGTTGCACGTGCGCCTCCTCGGCGAGGCTCTGGCCCGCCACCAGCCAACCCTGTCCCACCGGCTCGGCCTTGAGGCGGAACGTCGTCGTCCCCAGCCGGGCGGTAGTGGCCTGACCGGTCTTGGACCAGCTCACCGCCGGCAGTGCCGGCGTGGTGTCGGTCAAGGCGACAGAAGACCCTGCCGCATCCGCGCGCCACAGCAGCACGGGTGCCGCGTCGACGTCGTGGTCGCGGTCGACGCCGCCGGGCTCGAGCAGGTCGCTCCCCTGGTGCGTGGCCGCGGCCAGCCGGTCCGTCAGGTGCGAGTCGACCTCCGCCAGCAACCGGCTCGAATCGATCGCGTCGAAGGCGATCATGAACAGCACGTACACGACGGTCGCGACCAGGCTCACGACCCCCGCCACCCGAAGCGCATGACCGACGTGCGACCGTCGCCAGCGCGGTTCCCGGCTCATGGCACCGGCACCATGCGGTACCCAACGCCGCGCACGGTCTCGATCCGCACCATCGCCCCGGCCAGCTTGGAACGCAGGCGGGCGACGTGCACGTCGATCGTGTTGGAGCCCACCGCGTCGGCTTCGTCCTCCCACACGTGATGGGCGATGGAGCGACGCGACACCACGGCAGGGGACCGGCGGACGAGCACCTCCAATACGGCGGTCTCGATCAGGGTCAACCGGAGGGCGTGCGATCCGATGCGCACCTCACGGGTGGCGGGGTCGAACACGAGGTCGCCGACCACGAGGACGGTCGAGGCCAAGGCCGGTGAACGCCGCTGCAGCGCCCGGATCCGCGCCATGAGCTCCTCGAGGTCGAAGGGCTTGACCAGGTAGTCGTCGGCGCCGTGGTCGAGGCCCTCGACCCGATCGGCGGCGGTGTCGCGGGCCGTGAGCATCAGGATCGGTACGGCCGATCCGTGCTGGCGCAGGTGACGGACCACGTCGATGCCCGAGGCCCGAGGCATCCGCCAGTCGAGCACGGCGACTTCGTAGTCGTAGGTGCCGAGGAACGACAGTGCCCGCTCGCCGTCGCCGACGGCGTCGACGACGTAGCCCCGCTCCCGCAGTGCCCGCTGGAGGACGGAGCGCAATCCGGCGTCATCCTCGGCCACGAGCACCCGCACCCTCATGGTCTACACGGCGAACCTGAAGAAAAGATGACGCGCATCACCCACGCAGGGCGCTGAGCACGGGACCGGCAACACCCTGCGTGGTGGTTCGGGCCACTTCACGCCACCGTAAGGTGCCATCCGTAGGGTCGTTCGTGTGGCGACGAGCACACTCACCAGGCCGGCGCGCCCGCCCACGCGACGCCCGACGCGACGACGCACTCGACGGCGCCGGTTCTTCGTGTGGATCGGGCGGCACCGGGCGCTGAGCGCGTTCGTCGCGGTGCTCGTCCTCCTCTCCCCGGTCTGGTGGTCGCTCGGCACCGCCCTGTCGGACCCCGGCCTCGGCGCCACCGTGCCGGGCAGGCTGGCCGAATGGGCCCGAGGTCACGGCGGCGGGTCCATCGTCTCCTGGGTCGAGAACACCTGGTACTCCCACCATCCCCCTCCCGTCGGGGGTAGGCCCGACAAGTCCTCGATCCCGGCGTTCGGGTCCTCCGGCGGCCGCGCCGCGGCGACGAGCAGGCCGTCCAGGGTGCCGGTCCATCTGACCGCGCCGTCACTCGTCGCTCCGATCGTGACGCCGCCGTTGGCGGGTGAAGGCCAGTGGCGTCCCGTCGGCCGTACCGTGGGCGGTGTGCCGACCGTCTACGAGACATTCGTGCGACCGGACGCCGTCCACACCAGTGAGGTGACCGGTGTGGCCTGGATGGACACCAGCCTCCTGCGTGCCGCGCTCTACTCCGGGAGCACCATCCCCGGCGGCGGCCCGTGGCAGCAGACCGCCCCGGTCTCCGCCAGCGCGGCGGCCAGCCTGGTGGCGGCGTTCAACTCCGGGTTCCGGATGACCGACGCGCACGGTGGCTACTTCACCCAGGGCAAGGCCGTCGTCCCGTTGCGCCAGGGGGCCGCGTCCTTCGTGATCTACGGCGACGGGAGCGCGACCGTCGCCGTGTGGGGCCGGGACGCGGTCTTGACCCCGAACGTGGTCGCGGTCCGCCAGAACCTGAACCTGATCGTGGACAACGGTCAACCGGTCCCGGGCCTGAACGGCGGCGACAACTGGCAGTGGGGGAGCACCCTCGGTGGCGCCGTCTACGTCTGGCGCTCCGGCGTCGGGGTCACGTCGAACGGCGCGCTCGTATACGCCGCCGGTCCGGGACTCAACATCACGGACCTGGCGAGCGTGCTGGCTCGGGCCGGGGCCGTGCGAGCCATGGAGCTCGACATCAACACCGACTGGGTGAACCTTGCCACCTATGCGCCGTCGACGCCGGGCGGCGCCGCGGCCCCCGTCAACGGCACCGACCTCCTCCCCAACATGGTCGGCACCCCCGGTCGGTACTTCGAGGCATGGTGGTCCCGCGACTTCATCACGATGTCGGTGCGCCCCGGCCTCGGGCCCTGAGGGTTGGCGTGGACCGACGCCGGCAACGGCTGCGTCGGCGACGGGTGGCGGCGCCGGTGGTCGTGTCGCTGCTCGGTATGACGCTGTCTGCGTGCAGCAACGGCATCGCGTCCGGTGGCGCGCGGCTGTCGGCCAACGCGGCGCGGTCCCTGGCACCCGCCTCGTTCTCCGCCGGTGCGTGCGTGGCCCTCGCACCCACCGCCGGGGACCGCCACCGCACGGTGTTCCTCGACGCCGGCCACGGTGGGATCGACCCCGGCGCGGTCGGCACGACGACCCAGGGTGCGACGGTCGACGAGGCCGACGCCACCTTGCCCGTGGAGCTGGACGCCGCCACCCTCCTGCGAGCGCAGGGATTCCGGGTGGTGGTGTCACGCACCGGCAACTCCTCCGTGACGCGGCTCGGAGCGGCCGACCTGTCGGGCGGTGTGCTCAGCCTGCAGGGGGCGCACGACGACGTCGTCGCCCGGGCCCTGTGCGCCGACCTGGCCCGTGCCGATGCGCTGGTCGGGATCTACTTCGACAGCGGGGCCAGCCAGGCGGACGCCGGCAGCCTGGCGACCTACGACACCGTCCGGCCCTTCGCCGCCGCCAACGAGCAATTGGCGAACCTCCTCCAGCAGGACGTGCTCGCCACGATGAACGCCCAGGGGTGGGCCATCCCCGACGCGGGCGTCCTTCCCGACTCGCAGGAAGGGTCCCTGGTCCAGTCCTCCTCGGACAGCCCCCTCGCCGCCGCGGCAGCCCGCTACGGTCACCTGCTGCTGCTGGGGCCGGCCATGGCCGGCTACTTCTCGACGCCCAGCGAGATGCCCGGCGCCGTCATCGAGCCGCTGTTCGTCACGGACCCCTTCGAGGCTTCCATCGCCGCCAGCAGCACCGGTCAGCAGGTCATCGCCGAAGGGATCGCCACCGCGGTCGAGACGTTCCTTCCGGCGCCTGTGGCCCAGGCGGGCCACCCGCGCTCGTGAGCTGCCGCCGGGTCCTGGGCGGATCCTGACCGACGACGACCGGCGCGCCGACCCGGCCTCGGTCGAGCAGGATGACCGGGTGGGTTCCCGGGGACGCGAGGGTCGAGGCCGGAAGGGGACGATGCGCAGGATCGCTCGGACCGGGCCCGAGCTGCTCGCCGCCGCGTCGGACAACGACCCCACCAACATCGGAACCGCTGCGGTCGTCGGCGCCCAGACCGCCTACCAGCTGGCATGGGTCGCGCTGTTGATCGCCCCGTTGCTCGGCGTCGTCCAGTCCATCGCCGCGCAGGTCGGTGCCGTGGGTGGGAACGACCTCCAGTCGCTGGCGTCGAAGCGCTACGGGCGGAAGGTCGCCAGGACCCTCCTGGCGTCGGTGGTGGTCGTCAACGTGGTCACCATCGCCGCCGATCTGCAAGCGGGGGCGGCGGGGATCGGCGTCCTGGCGGGCCTGGACCCCCGCTGGGTCGTGGCGCCGCTGGGGCTCGGCCTGTTCGGCCTGCTCCTGGTGGGCAAGTACGACGAGGTCGTGGCCGTGCTGCGCTACGCGATGATCGGGTTCCTGGTCTTCGCCGTCGCCGCCATCATGGCTCGGCCGCACTGGCCGAGCGTCCTGAGGGCGAGCTTCGTCCCGTCGCTCTCACACCGGGAGGTGCTCGCCGGCGCCCTCGCCATCGTCGGCACCACCCTGACCAGCTACGTCTATGTGTGGGAGACGATCGAACGCGGGGTCGAGGAGCCCCTCGACCCCCGCGCCGGCGGGGGAGGGCTGTCACACCTCCGCTACGGCGCGGTGGTCGGCGCAGTGTTCACCGCCGTCGTCTTCTGGTTCATGCTGGTGGCCTCGGGGGCGACGCTCGGCCGCGACCACCAGACCGTGTCGTCGGCACAGGACGCGGCGCGGGCCCTGCGCCCCCTCGCCGGTGGGGCGGCCTCCGACCTGTTCGCCGCCGGCCTGGTGGTGGCGACGGTCGTCGCCCTCCCCGTGATCATGGCCACGACCGCATATGTGGTGGGAGCGGAATTCGACTGGCGCCGGGGACTGTCGGTGCGGGTGGGCCACGCCGCCGGCTTCTACGGCGTCATGTTGGCGTCGATCGCGCTCGCCTTGGTGGTGGCCCTGACGAGGACCTCGGTCGTGGGCATGCTCGTCGCCGCCAGCATCGTCGGGGGTCTGGGCACGCCCCTCGGGGTCGCGATCATGGTGGGGCTCGCCCGAGACCCCGGGGTCATGGGGGACCGACCGATCTCGCGTCCGCTGGCCGTGGCCGGTTGGACCGTCGCCGCCCTGATCGGTGTCCTCGGGCTCGTCTACCTGGTGGAGGCGATCCGCGGCCAGCTCTGACGGGATACCGTGCGTTACCGGGGTCAGCCGAGTGTGACGCCCCGCCGAAGCCCCGAACCCAGAGGACGGGCGACACACGATGGAGCGACCGGACATCCGGGACCTGTGCAGGATCCCCGTCGTGATCGCGCCAATGGCGGGCGTCCCGAGCACGGTGCAGCTCGTCGCGGGCGGAGCCGAAGCCGGAGCGCTGGGGTTCCTGGCGGCGGGATACAAGTCCGCGTCGGCCGTTGCCCAGCAGATCCGGGAGCTCCGGGGGGTCACGGACCGGCCCTTCGGTGTGAACGTGTTCGTGCCCGGCACCCCGGCGCGCATCGAAGACGTCGCCCCGTACATGCGGGCGATCGCCCCGGAGGCAGCGGGACTCGGCGTGGAGCTCGGCGACCCGGCATGGGACGACGACGACTGGGACTGCAAGATCCGGACCCTGGTCGCCGATCCCCCTGCGGTCGTGTCCTTCACCTTCGGGTGCCCGGATCGCGAGACGGTGACCGCGTTCCACGACGCGGGTTCGGCGGTCGGCGTGACCGTCACGAACGTGGCCGAAGCGCGGTCGGCCGCGGCATCGGGTGCCGACTTCCTGTCGGTCCAGGGCGCGGAGGCGGGCGCGCACCGGGGCACGTTCACGAACGACGACGAGGCCCTGGCGGCCCGGCCGCTGCTGGCGTTGCTGTCTCAGATCGGCGGGGTCACGGACCTGCCGCTGCTCGCCGCGGGCGGGATCATGGACGCCGACGCCGCATCGACGGCCTTGGCCGCGGGGGCAGTGGCCGTCCAGTGCGGCACGGCCTTCCTCTGCTGCCCGGAGAGCGGCGCCGATCCGCTCCACAAGGAGGCGCTCACCGAGGGGCGCTACACCACGACCACCTTGACCCGGGCGTTCAGCGGCCGCCCCGCCCGCGGCTTGGTGAACCGCTTCGTGGCCGACCACACCGACGCGCCGCCCGCCTACCCCGAAGTCAACAACGCCACGCGCCCGCTTCGAGCCGCCGCGGCCGCCGCTGGCGACGCGGAGCGGATGAGCCTGTGGGCTGGGACCGGTTTCGCCGAGGCCCGGGCCGAACCGGCCGGGGAGGTCGTCGAGCGTCTCTGCCCCTCGCCGGGGCGCAGCTAAGGACGCGTCGAACTCGACCCGCCGTCTCGGACCGGCTCGACCAGGCGGTCGTAGCGAGCGCACCAGGCGATGGGTCGTCGCGGGTCGCCCGGATGGACGAGCGCTCCGCACCCGGAACACCGCCAGATGGCGGGCGGTCCGACGGGATCACGCGGTGGGGTTGGCGCTGATCCTCTCCGCTCGGACGAAGACCGCACACCGTCGGTCCTCGGCCATCACCCGGTCGAACTCGTCCCAATCCTCGTGGTCCCCGCCGGCTGCCCGGTAGACGGAGCGGATGACGTCGGGCACGTCGAGCCCGAGCTCGGCGCCGTCATCGGGTCCGACGAGGCGCGTCGGCCCCGCCACCGCCGCCCACTGGTAGCCGTCCTTGAACACCACGGTCGCGCGGCCCGTCCGGCGCAGGAGCTTCAGCTTGACGCTGTCACCGTGGGCGACGAGGCCGACCGACGGCGACCCGTCGACGGGGTCGCGGGTCACGCCGGCGCTCACCACCGACGCGTGGACCGAGCCGTCGGCCCGGCAGGTCGTGATGACGGCGAGGTGCCGGTCGGCGGCCGCGAGACGCTCCACCAAGGCGAGGTCTGCCATCACGTTCCCCCTATTCGGCCCCACCGATTCTCGGCCCCACCGAGTCTGGCAGCCGGCAGGTCTCCGCAAGCTCTTTGTCCCCTGCCACGACGAACGGGGAACCCGCACGCTGGCCAGGGAGGGAATTCCCGGGGGAGCGGACCATGTCGCCGACGTCCAGGACCACGATGCGCCGTGACGGCGGTGGGTCCCGATCGGGTGACGCGGGGGGCGAGGGGACCTGGTCGTGGGGGGGCGCCGCCGGCGCCGAGGCACCGAGCGAGCGAGCCGGCCGACGGCAGCGGATGCTGGTGGTGCTCCGGCACCGATACGAAGACTCGTTGGCGCACGACATGGTCACGGGGCTGGGCACCGTGGAGTTCGGCACCCGGATCGTGCTCTTCGGGGCGTCGATGCTCCTGTCCGTGCTCCCCCTCATCATCTTGCTGAGCGCCTTCGCCAGCCGGCATGTCGATGACGACATCTCGCAGCACCTCGGGCTCAACCGCCAGGGGGCGCGGATCGTGGAGGGGCTGTTCCGGTCGTCGACGACGACAGTGAGCTTCGGCGTCCTCCTCAGCTTGCTCCTGTCCTTCGTGGGCACCGTCGCCGTGGCGCGGTCGGTCCAGACGACCTACGAGCAGGCATTCGGGCACCCGGCACGTCGCGGGACGCGCACCCTGGGACGGTCCGTGGTGTGGGTCGTGGTGGTCGGCGGCTTCGTGATCGGCGACGCCGCCGTCAGCCGGCCGCTGCGGGACGGGCCGGCGGGACCGGTCGTGCTGGGTCTCGTCGACCTCGCCGGCGTGACCCTGTTCTTCTGGTGGTCCATGCACTACCTGCTGGCGGGGCGCGAGCCCTGGGGGCGCCTCGCGCCGGCGGCGCTGTGCACGGCCGTCTTCTGGATCGGGCTGGGCCTCTTCGCCTCCCTCTACTTCTCGTCCACGGTCGTGTCCGACAGCCGGCTCTACGGCAGCGTCGGGGTCGTCTTCACCCTCATGACCTGGTTCATCGCCATCGGTGCGGTGGTCGCGCTGGGCCCGGTCGTCGGGGTGTCCTGGCAGCACCGCCGCGATCGCCGTTCCCCCGGTCCGGGCGTCCCCCCCCGGGCCCGGGCCCGGGGCCGGGTGAGGGGACGTTCGCCCCTTCCCGGTCACGGCACCCGTCCGTAGCGTGGCCGACAGGGGGCATCGAATGATGCCCGAAGGAGATGATTCGGATGGCGGCTTACACCTATCCGCTGCTGAGCGTGTTCTGGACCCTCCTGTGGTTCTTCTGCTTCGTGCTCTTCATCTGGCTCTTCGTCGTGGTGGTGATCGACGTGTTCCGGAGCCACGACATGGGAGGATGGGGCAAGGCCGGGTGGCTGATCTTCCTCATCGTGCTGCCCCTGATCGGCATCCTCGTCTACCTGATCGCCCGCGGGGGGAGCATGCAGGAGCGCAGGGTGGCCGAGATGCGCCAGCAGGAGCGGGAGTTCCGCTCCTACGTCCAGGACGTGGCACAGTCGAGCAGCGCGGACGAATTGGCGAAGCTCGCCGACCTGCGCGCCCGCGGCGTGCTCACCGAGGAGGAGTTCCAGGCCCAGAAGGCCAAGATCCTGGCGTGAGCTGACACCCGTTTCGGCCGCCGGGCGGGTCGGGTACCGGGTCGCGGCGACGACCCCGGGACCTTCTCCTCTGTCCCGAGTCGTGCCCAGGCCAAACAATGACCTGGACCGATGCGCGGGGGCTGGCGACGGCCGGCCCGGCCGTCCTGATCGTCCTGGCACCGGTTCGTCAACGCCGGTCGGCCCTCACAACACCGGAAGGAGAACCCATGGCCATTGACACGCTCTTCGTCTTCTCGGGCGTCTACGCCGACGTCGACGATGCGATCGCCGACTACGACGCGGTCAAGGAGCTGCACACCGAGGCCGGCCTCATCGACGCCTACGACGCCGCCGTCGTCGAGCGCAAGGCGGACGGCAAGGTGAAGATCGTCAAGAAGCACGAGACGCCCACCCGCGTGGGCGGTGTCCTCGGCGGCGGCGTCGGGCTGGCGACGGGCCTCGTGATCGCGCTGTTCCCCGCGGCGGCCATCGGGGGCGGCCTGCTCCTCGGCACCACGGCCGGGGGAGCGCTCCTCGGCTCGATCGCCGGCCACGCGGCCGCCGGGATGAGCCGCACCGACCTGAAGGAGCTGGGCGAGCACCTCGACGCCGGCCAGGCCGGCCTGGTAGTCGTCGCCGTGGCGGACGTGCAGGCCAAGATCGAGGCCACCATGAAGCGCGCCGAGAAGGTCCAGCAGAAGCAGCTCAAGGCCGACCAGGACGCCATCGAGGCCGACGCCAAGGAGGCCCAGAGCCAATAGGCCGCGTGTGCGCTTCGTCCCCGGCGCGCTCGCCCGTCACGACTTGGCGTAGTTCGACGCACCCCACCAGTCGACGACGACGACCGGCTCGTCGCCGACCACCCAGGCGTCGTGACCCTGGGGGAGCGCGGTCACGTCGCCGGGCCGGGCGTCGAGCTCGGTGCCGTCCTCCATGACGATGCGGAGCGTGCCCTGCACGTGGTACTGGAAGTGGGGCGCCTCGCACAGGTCGGTGCCGGCGATCGGCTTGACGTGCTCCGACCAGCGCCACCCGGGCTGCAGGGTGAGGCGGCCGATCTCACTGTCACCGATGTGCAGGACGTCGAGCTGGCCCCGCTCGAAGGTTCGGACGTCGTCGGGGGCGGCGAAGGCCTTGTGCTCTGCGGTTCCCATGGCGGTTCCTCCTGTTCGGTTCCGCCCGCGGGGGCGGGCGGGATCGTGCCGACGCCGTGATCGTGCGTGCCGTGCCCTGCAGCGGCCCTGCAGCGGACGGCCGTGGTGGTGCAGGCCGGCTGCAAGGCCGGCGGGGGATGCTGCTGGCGGACGGCCCCGGAGAACGACCGCAGAGAGCACGAGGAGGACACGGTGACGACGAACCCGGTAGACGAGCTGCTGGACGCCATCGAGACGGCGCGGATGCCCCGTTGCCGGGCGTTCGCCAAGCGGGCGACGCTCGACGCCACCGTGCCCAATTGGCGGTTCTCCGTGCATGGCGCGGCGGCGGTCCGATCCGAGCTGGCGGGGTGGTTCGCCGACCCCGGCCGGTTCGAGGAGCTGCGCCGCACCCCCATCGCGGGAGGCGAGCTGGTCGAGTTCACGTTGTGCTGGGAGGAGCACGGCGTCCCCCACGCCGCGCACCAGGTGCACGTGCTCCAGGTCGACGCCGGGGGGATCGTCTCGGACCGCGTCTGGTGCGGAGGGCGCTGGCCGGCCGACCTGCTGGCCGACATGGCGGCGGCAGCCCGGGCCACGGGATGAGCCTCGCCGGCACCGACGGCTCGGCACCGGGCGTGGACCCGCGCCCATCGTCGCCGGCGGCGGCCATGGCGGCCGACTACGAGCGGGCCGCCGGCTGGTGGCGCCGCGGTCCCGACCCGATCTACCGGCGCTTCGCCCGCATCCTCGTCGGGGCGGCGCCCATCCCGCTGGCCGGGCTGCGGGTCCTCGACCTCGGCGCGGGGACGGGGGCGGTGTCGGTGGCGCTGCGGGGGGCGGGGGCCAGACCCGTGGCCGTGGACTCGTCGCCGGCCATGGCGCGCTGGGCACGGCGCTGCGTCGGGAACCTCGACGTGGCCGTCGCCGATGCCTTGCACCTGCCCGCGCCCGACGGCGCCTTCGACGGCTGGTTCGCGGGGTTCGTCCTCAACCACCTGCCCGCACCCTGGCGGGCCCTCGGGGAGGCCGCCAGGGTCACCAGGCCGGGCGGCGTCATCTGCGCCACGACCTTCATGGCGGGGGGCCCGAACCCGGTGACGCGCGCCGTCGAGAGGATTGCCACGGACTGGGGCTGGCGGCCACCCGCCTGGTACGAGGAGCAGCGGACCTGGGCCGCCTTGACCGACACACCCGGGGGACTGGCGGCCCAGGCCGCGACCGCCGGCCTGGGGCCCGCGCGCGTGTCGGTCGTCGAGGTCGACGCGGGGACGAGGTCCGTCGAGGAGCTGGTGGCCTGGCGGCTGGGTCACGCCCACATGGCAGGCCTGGCGGGACGGCTCTCGGCCGGTGCCCATCGGACGCTGGTGGCGGCCACGGCCGCCGCCGTGGGTCCCGACCCTCAGCCCCTGCGGCGTTCGGTCCTCGTCTTGTCCATCCACCGTCCCGCCTGACGGAGGAACGCCTCGGCCCGTCCGCCCGCCTGGGCGGCCGCCTCCACGATCCGCTCCTCGGCCAGGTCCCACCACCGGTCCACGCCGGCGTCGCGGGCCACCTCGGCCGTCATCCACCACGCCTCGGGCGCCGCCACCCGTGCCAGCACGTCGAGCAGACGCCGCGTCCGGCGCGCGTCCGCCCGCTCTCCTGCCGCCAGGAGCGCCCGCTGCGCCAGCACCCGGGCCATGGCCTCGTGTCGCGGGGTCCCGCGCCGCGCCGCCTCCAGGGCGACCTCGTTCGCCGTCGCGGCGGCCTCCTCGGCCCGGCCGTCGGCCAGTGCCAGGCGGGCGGCGAGCATGCGGTGGCGGGACCGCGCCTTCCAGCTGAAGGCGTAGCCGGCGCCGGCCGTCTCGGCCCGCGCCAGGCAGGCCGCGGCGTCGTCGAGCGCGTCCCGGCGGAGATGGGCATCGGCGAGATCGAGCGCGGCCTGTGCCGCCGGCTCGCGCAGCCGGCGCGTTCGGGCGATCTCGGCCGCGGCCTCGTTGAGGTCGTCGGCTTCACCGCCCGCCATGAGATTGCGCAACACCCAGGCCCGGTAGTTGGCGGTGCGCCCCGCGAAGTGGTCGAGGTGGCGAGCCTCCACCTCGCGGTCGACCTCGTCGAGTAGCTCGAGGGCGAGCGCGGCGTGCCCCTGGAGCGCCGCCGCGTAGGCGGCCAGCAGCGACCGATGGGCGGCACCGAAGGGGTGGAACGCGAGCGTCGCGTCGAGCGCGGCGGCGTCGGCGAGCTCGACCGCCTCGTCGGTCATGCCCCGATCGGCGAGCAGCCAGCCGAGCCACACGCCGGCGACGCCTGCGTGGCCGGCCTCCGCGTTGCGCACTGCGGATTCCAGGCTGTCCCGCGCGCTCTGCAGTGCGCCATCGGCGTGGGCGATCCTCCCGGCCAACGCCATGACACTGCGGCG
>Ga0187780_10002271_pt1 | contig 14466 bp, 9 predicted proteins | sample 1015_Q2_SP10_20__FD_132429 | JGI IMG/M metagenome (GOLD analysis project Ga0187780, IMG submission 132429) | Tropical peat soil microbial communities from peatlands in Department of Meta, Colombia - 1015_Q2_SP10_20_MG | ecosystem: Environmental > Terrestrial > Soil > Wetlands > Peat | place... | reverse complement strand
TCACGATGGTTGCGATGTTGGTATTGGCGAGAATGTGCGCCCCGGTTACGGATTCGCCCACGTACAATCCGGCGGTCGACGAGAGCCCCGACACAGTCGTCGTTGAGTTCTCGGTCCCGTTCATCGTGACGCTGGGCGTCTGCGTGTCCGAACCCCCCTGGCGCAGGCCGCCCACCAGAATCGTGTGCCAGTCTGTGGCGTTCTTTGTGGTGGCGGTGGGGCTCGACGGGAACCAGACGTCGGCAACGTGGGGCGAGCCGTCGACGTAGTAGTGGGTCCGGTTCGGGATGTCGATCGGCTTGTACTTGATCGTCTTGCGTGCACTCCAGGGCATGAAGCCGAACAGTTCGACGCCCGTCCCGCGGTCATAGCCCGGGGGGGTCGGCACCTGCGCCGTCACACTGGTCTGCCAGGTTCCGGCCTGGAAGCCGTGCAGGAAGCCATCGTTGGCACCGGCGTAGATCAGCCGTTGGCGCGTCCCGTAGGTCGTCGCGAACGTCTGGTACGTCGGATCGTTGATATGGGACGCGGGCTGCCCCACCACCACCGGGTTCGAGTGGAAGATATCGCCCAGCAGCCACGTCCGGTTCGTGCAAGGCACCGAGGCTGCGAAGACCGGCGTCTGAACGCCCGTTCCGTACGAGCAGCCTGTGATGTAGGCAACGATCTCGTCTGTCAGCTGGGCCGCGTTCGTCGCGTTGCTCCCCGGGTAGGTGAACTGCGGGAAGGGCGCAGCCGCAATGTTGAGGTCGCTATTCGAAATCTGTCCCGCCGCACAGCCCGACGTTGTGGCGCACACATTCGCCACACTCCAGGTCAGCGGAACGTTTCCCGCCGTGACACCTGTCTTGCTGTAGTAGAGCGTCCGGCCGCTCGGACCGGGTACCATCTTTCCCGCATCCCAGAACGGCACTGCAGAGGTGAGCAGCGGGCCGGCCGCACAGTTGCCCGAGGGGTCGTTCAGCGCGCAGTTCCCGTTTGCGTCCAGGACCTGCCCGGACAGCGTGATCTGGTAGTCGAAGAGATGGCCCTGCCAGAAGGGGTCTGTGCTGGACGGCAAGAACTCCGTGATATAGAAGTTTCCACCGGCCGCCGTCCGCGAGGCCGGAACCGTCGCCGCGGTAAAGGACTGCGACTTCTGGAGAATGTCCTGGATCTGCGTCACAAGGGCGGTTGTGAGCTGCGTCGCCTGCGATGAAGTGAAGTAGCCAAGCCCGGGGCCTCCGCCACCCCCGACCAGGGCGGCCTCCGCCAACATCGTGTTCGCGCCGGCCTGGAGTTGGCCAATCCCCGTGGCCAGACCCACCGTATAGATGTCGAGCGTCTGGACTCCCGCGAGATCCGGGCGGAAGTCATTCTGATGCATGTACATGGCGATGTCGTCCATGTACCGCCACTGCCCTTCGCAGTTCGTGCACTGTTCCGGGATCGTGTCGGGCTCGACCGGGTTGTAGTCGCCGATCAGGTTGAAGAAGCTGCTGTATCCAGGAGTCTGCGCACCGTCCAACTCGAAGGCATCCATCGTCGGGAAACCGTCGGTGATGACGATGATGAAGTTCTTCTGACAGGTACAGGGTGCATTTGTACCCGGGCAGCTCAGGGGATCGGGCGGAGCACTCGCGGTTCCCACATTCGCGCCCGTGGTCGAAAACTGATACGTCGGGAAGGACGTCGCCCCGTCCACCCCTTTCGGCATCGTGCCGGTGCGCGGCATGAAGTAGGAGTAGAGCTTGAAGAGCGACTCCCCGAGCGGCGTGAACAGGTCTCCCGATTCCGCGTTGATCACGCTGTCGAGTGCCGTGGCCTGTGCCGTGCTGTAGTTGGCGATCGGTGTTTGGACGTAGGCACCGTCTGCGGTCAAGGCCGTATCGAAGTGCGCGATGCCGAAGCGCACGGCGTTCTTCACGCCGAAGGGGCATGTCAACGCCGCGAGGTTGCCGGTGCCGGCGGCACAGTTGGTATCCGTCTGAAAGATAACGTCCTTCACCACTTCCTTCGCGGCTGTGGTGCGGGCCTCCTTGTAGAGCGCATACTTCGAGCCATCGATGTAGTGCTGACCATTTTGGTTCGCGTCAATCATGTTGACGTTGGTGCTGGTGTTTGCCTCCTGGTTCGGATTGCTCGAGTTGACGGTCCCGTTGATGAAATATTGGTCGGCATTCGGACTGAAGTACCACTCGTCGTAGAGTTCCGTCCACCAGGTCTGACTTCCCTGGCACGAAACCTTCGGATCGATGTACATGTTGCGCGTGCGGCCGCAGAATTCCCGCGTGATGTAACCGAAGTGGCATGAGCAGGTGCCCCCGGAGCACCCGTTCATGAGTCCACCTGTGCCGCAGTCGGTCGAGGTTACGGTCGAAGGGCAAGTAAAGGTACCCGTGGAGGTGAAGTTGCTGAGTTTCTCGTGGATCTGGAACCGGCAGTATCGCATGACGGGATCGCACGTATAGGGCGTCTGGTAGCCCAGCTGGTCGGTGATGTTGCCGCTGCCGTTCGTGGGCCCGCCATTGTTCGGGGGCTCGAGCCCGAAGATCGCGCAGTTGGGCTGGAGTCCGGCGGCCGCAGGCACAATGGCGCCGGCAGGACTGATCTGACACGTCTGACCCGCGGCACAGCTTCCCGTGCACGCTCCCTGGATGCAGGTTCCCTGGCACTGCGTTCCGGAACAAAGGTCTGCCTCGGACTCAATCCCAAAGTGCCAGCTGATCTCGTTCATCGACCCTGAGTTGTCGAAGAGGATGAGAACGTTCGGCGGGACATTCGCCGTGAAGACTGCCGTGTCGTCGCCGATGCTGCGGTTCGGTCCCAGGAGAGCGCACGCGAGAATTGCCAGCGCTACAAAGCCGCGAGCCGTTGCTTTTGCCGAGATCCTCATGACGCTCTCCTACGACCCCTCCGGAACTTCGAATCGCGAAATCCTTCGAACTTCGTGCCTAGTAGCCGTTGTCCAGCATCTTGGTGACCATGGCCTCGACGTGAGACCGCCCCCCATCCGACGTGCGGCCTTCCACGCGGATGTCCCAGAGCGTGTTCACGAACTGCACCGGCACCTGAAGGTTCATCCCCTGCACGGGACCGCCGTCCTTGCTGTAGACGATGGGATTCGCAACCAACGGGTCCCCGGCGTAGCTCGGCTGGCCGTACGGGTAGATGACGGCATCTCCCAGGTTGGTCAGGGGAAGCGCGGGCACCGCGGCGCGGCTGGGCGCCGTCAAGACGAGGCTCATTCCGGTAGCGACTCCGGCGTCGGCCGCGTAGAAGGCCAAGCGCGCGCGGTTTTGAAATCCCGCGACCTGGCGATCCTTCGTCATGGTGTCGAGTGCCGCGATGCCGATCAGACCCATCAAGACCAGCATCATGACCGCAACCAAAAGGGCCGAGCCTTCTCGCCGTCGATCGGTCCGCCGATGCCCATCGCTCATTTCTCTGCCTCTCATGTCCGTTGCCCCACGTTTCGCAGCCGCACGGTGCTCGTCATCACGCGGCGGTGGTAGTTTTGACCCGCCGGATCCGCGGGGAGAGCCACCCGGTTTTCGGTGGCCTGGGGTTGAGACCCCGTGAGACTGAGATCCGGCGTTCTTGAGCGGACCACGATGTTCACGCGAATCTCTCGCAGTCGCGATGCATCCCAATTGCCGGCTTGGTACTGGACCCCACCGAACGCCGCCGACGAACCGGGGTACTCCGTCGCGATGCTGTCCACGAGGCCATTGGGCGTCACGTCGAAGAAGTAGGCGACCTGAAAATCCTCGACGTCGTTGGCCAGCACAAGATTGTCTCGCCGCAGCTGGTTCCCCACCACCGTGTAGACGTGCGCGGGAATCGCGAGAAGGTTCGGTTGGTTCGACTGCACGCCACCGAAGTTGTTCAGCAGATTGACATTGATCGTCGTGTTGTTCGGGATCGATGTGATCGTGCCGCAGATGACGCCTCGACCCGGGTTGGCGGCGTCGATCAAGATCAGGCCGCCCGCTACTGAATTCGCCAGCCCGCAGTTTCCGGTGTCGCAGCGGAAATCACTCGTCGGCACCCCAGGCGTCGTCGTGATGTAGTAGGGGGAGCCGTCCAGTACGACGCTGTTCACGGTGAGTGAGTTCGCCCCAGCACCGGTGAAGCCGGCAAGGACTTTCGCTCCGAGGTTCGGGACGTTCTGGTTCGTGGGATCGATGGCGTCGGCGTCGCCCACGTAGAGCACGTCGGGAGCGGCCGTGTTGTCGACCCCGCAAGCAGCACCGTTTTCCGGGACCATCATTCCGGCCGCACGAATCTCTCGCTCGAGCAGGTCGAGGATGGTTCTCGAGTTCTGCTGGACCTCTGCGACCTCGTCCGTCACCACGTAGCTGCGGTTTTCAGCCACAAAGAATCCCATGAGCCAAACGATGACGAGCGCCATCATGGCCACGGAGACCATGAGCTCGGTAAGTGTAAAACCGTGACGGTTGCGCATGGTGTTCTACTCGACCGGTGCGTTGTACTTGGTCGTGGAAAGGACGAGGGTCTTCACCTGGCCGTTGGTGTTGTCCGTCCAGGTCACCTGCACGTCGATGTTCTTGGTGGTCCCGACAACGACGTCTGTGATCCTCCACTGGAGGTTGTAGGGCTCCTCCACCACCAAGCCTGCGGGACTTTGGATGTTGTTTCCCGGATTGTTGACCGCGACCGGCGCGACCCAGCCGGCCGTGGCCGCGAGCGAGGCCCACGGCATTCGATCGAACTGCTCGAGCTGGCTGCGCGCAGCGGCCGCAGCCTGGGTCGTGTGGCGACCCTGCTTTCCGCTCCGGATCGCACTCATCTGCATCCCCGCAAGCGCGAGGAGTCCGACCGCCAGGATGGTGGCAGAGATCATCACTTCAACCAGGGTGAAGCCTCGCGCGAGGCGGGAGTCACGTTTCGAATCGGCAGGCTGAGGCATCGCTATTGCCTCCAGGCGGGTGGCGCAGCCGTTTGGTTCCACGTGCTGACGTACACCCCGCCAAGGGGAGAGAGACTAATTGCGTAGTCGCGGTAGGGATTCGAGATATAGATCGTTCCACTGCCGCTTCCGGTTTGTCCGGCGACACACGCGGCGGTGACGCCCACGGGGATTCCGTTCGGACCGAACATGACCCAGGTCGTTCCGGCGCCCGTCGGATCGGCAAAGGTCGAGCCGGTGACGGTGGGCCAGGGTCCTGCGCCCGTATCGTTCGGGGCGCGGACGTTTGCGAAGACCACTCCCCAGTTCACGCCGGCCTGCGCGTTCACCGCCGTCTGATTTTTCGCGGCATTGATCCGACAGTTCTGCCCCGCCGTCCCGGGCCGGCCGTCGTCCAATGTCAGGATGGGAACCGGAAGCCCGTTGCTGAGGAGCGCTGCCCCGAGCATGTCCTTTTGGAAGAACACGATCTGGTAGTCGCCCGTCCGGATCGCATTCTCACGAGCCAGCGTGAAAGCGTCGGCGACCTGGCGCGCCGCCTCCTTCAGCCTCGCGTTGGCCATCCACTGGGTCATCGCAGGGACCGCAAGCGCCGCGAGGATCGCGATGATCGTGATGACGACCGCGAGCTCGATCAATGTGTAGCCCGTTCGGCGAGTCGCACGTGCCACCATCGAGGCCTCCCGCGCCTGCCTGGAGCAAGCGCCATGCCACGGGAAGCTTTTCGGATAACTTGGCGGATTCCTTGAGGTTGAGGAGAATCCGTCCCGCGGGCTGCGCAGGTTTAGGACCGCATTTCCTTGCGCACTGCGAAGGAGTCTGCGGAGTCTTGCGGGGGGCTGGCCGGCAGCCGGAGCACGAAGCAGGCACCACGCCCGACCTCCGGCTCCTCGAGTTCAAGGACACCGCCCTGCTCCTCGGCCAAGCGCAGGGCGTTTGCGAGTCCGAGCCCCGTCCCCTCCCCGGGCGGCTTGGTGGTGAAGAAGGGGTCGAAAATGCGTTCGCGGTCTTCGTGTGCGATGCCCGGGCCGTCATCGCAGACCCGGCACTCCACAGCGTCTTGCCGGCTGCGTGAAGGAGACGCTTCCGGGCGGTCTCCCGCCCGCCGAACCAGTGCGGCGCCGCGCACGCGGACGACGACAGTGCCCAAGCATCCGGAAGGCCCGGACACTCTGGAAGAGCCGCAGACCGCGTCGGCTGCGTTCAGAACCAGGTTCAGCAGGATCTGCGACACCGAGGAGGCGTCCGCGAGCGCGAGGGGAGGCTCCCCTTCGCGCTCTACGGAGAACGTGACCGATGCGTAGCGTCTCTGTGCTCGAACCAGAGTCAGAACCTCTTCCGCGGTCGCGCCAAGGTCGGTTGGCGCAAGCTGGGCGCGCGGCGGCCGCGAGAAGTCGAGCAGCTGACGCAGAATCGTGCGCACGCGCTCCACCTGCTGCCGGGCGCGTTCGAGGTGGCCGTGGGCGGCTCCCGAGAGCCCCGGATCGCGGCCCGCGAGGTCCAGGAAGCTGAGGAGCGCCCCCATGGGATTTCCCACCTCGTGCGCGACACCGGCGGCAAGGCGTCCCACGGCCGCGAGGCGTTCGGCCCGCGCGAGTCCCGCCTCCGCCTCTCGCAGACTGCGGTTCGCTTCCCGAAGATCTGCCACCGCCTTGGTCAGGGCCTGCTCGCGCCCTTCGAGCGCGGCCGTCATCTCGTTGAACGCGGCGGCGAGTTCTGCGGCCTCGCGTGCCCCCTCCACCGGTACGCGCGATCCGCGCGCTCCGTCGGCAATGGCGCGCGCTGCCAGGGCGAGGCGGCGCAGCGGCAGGACGACGCGTCCGCGCAAGAGGGTCGCCCCAAAGATGAGGAAGATTGCGAGGTCTCCGATCAGCACGGCGAGCGCCACCGCGCTCGGCGCCAAGCCGCGCTGGAGCGAGGCTCCCGCCGGGAGCCTCGCCACCACCACGTGGCCTTCCACATCGATCGGGAGCGCGAAGCGCACGGGCTGCCAGGGGGGACCGACGCTGACCAGAACCGAGTCCGACGCACGGGCTTCGTCCGCAAGGTCGCGCGTCGCGGCATCGATCTCGCCGGTACTCGCGGTGCGCCGAAGGGCCACCCCGTCGGATCCGACCGTCCACCAGCTTGTGCCGGGAACGAGAGGCGTCGTACTGCGGAGGGGATCGCGGGCTTCTGCGCTCAGCGCTCGTCCCAAAAGCTCCCGCAGTCGCGCTTCCTGATCCTTCACCAGAACGATCGCGAGCAGAAGCGTGGCTCCGAACATGAGGATGGACAGACTGGCGAGCAGCTCCGCGAAGAGGCCCGGCCTGCGCTGCCCCTGCGCCTCCGCCCCGGCCATCTATTCCTCGGCGGTGGACGGTTCGTCGAGTCCTAGCTTCTGGAGGCGGTAGCGAAAGGAACGGAAGGAAACGCCGAGGAGCTTGGCCGCGCGCTTCTTGACGCCGCCCGCACGCTCGAGCGCTTCGAGCAGGAGGCCCCGCTCGTACTCGTTCACGAGGTTCTCGAGGTTCGCCCCCTCTGCAGGAAGGACCGAACCCCGAGCCGCGCCGTCCGTCGGGGGCCGAAGCAGACTCGGCGGAAGCGCTTCGACCTCGATCGTCGCTCCCCGGGAGAGTGCCACGGCGCGCTCAATCACGTTCTCGAGCTCCCGGACATTGCCGGGATAGGAGTGATCGAGCAGCCTGTGCATCGCCTCTTCGCTCGCGCCTCCGATCTCCTTTCCGAGCTCGCGCCCGTACTTCTCGATGAAATGCTGCACCAGCAGCGGTACGTCCTCCGGTCGCTCGCGAAGCGGCGGCACGGCGATCTGGATCACATTCAATCGATAGTAGAGATCCTCACGGAAGCGCCCCGCCGCGACTTCGTCTTCGAGCCTGCGGTTCGTCGCAGCGAGAATGCGCACATCGATCTTGCGGTCGCTTGTCCCCCCGACACGGCGAATCGCCTTCTCCTGGATCGCACGCAGGAGCTTCACCTGGAGCGGCGCCGGGAGCTCGCCCACTTCGTCGAGGAAGAGCGTCCCGGTGTCGGCGGTCTCAAAGAGGCCTTCTTTGTTGACGACTGCACCCGTGAAGGCACCCTTCACATGCCCGAAGAGCTCGGATTCGAGCAGGTTCTCGGGGATTGCTCCGCAGTTCAGGGCCACAAACGGACGGTCGCGCCGGTCGCTTGCGGCGTGAATCGCGCGCGCCACCAGCTCCTTGCCCGTTCCACTTTCCCCCGAAATCAGCACATTGGCCTTCGTCTCCGCGACTTGGCCGATGAGTTCGTAGATGCGCTGCATGGCGGACCCGCCGCCGATCAGCGTGCGCTGACGGAGCTGGCTGCGCAGCTCGCTCCGCAGGCGCCGATTCTCTCGGGCGAGGAGCTTCTTCTCGAGTGCCTTTTCGAGAACCAGCCGAATCTCATCCACCTGGAAGGGCTTGGTGAGATAGTCGTAGGCCCCTTCTTTCATGGCGGCGATGGCCGTCTCGGTGCTCGCAAAGGCCGTCATCACAATCGCGACGGTTTCCGGCGAGGCCTCGCGCAAGGCCTGGAGCAGGTCCAGACCGGTCTTGCCGGGCATTTGGAGATCCGAGATCACCACATCGAAATCGTCGGACTCGAGTGCCAGGAGCGCGCCGTCCACGTCCCCCGCGCAGGTGACGTCGTAGCCCTCCCGGCGCAGCAGGATCTCGAGGAACTCCTGCATGCTCCGCTCGTCATCCACGACGAGGACCCGGGCCTTCGTGCTCACTGCGGCTCCTCAGCCTGCGGCAGTCCGATGCGAAAGGTTGTGCCCTGGCCCACCGTACTTTCCACGCGCAGCGATCCGCCATGGCTCTCGACGATCCGCTGCACCGTGGCGAGCCCAAGGCCCGATCCCTCTCGTCGGGTCGTGAAGAAGGGATCAAAGATGCGGTCGATCACCTCGGGCGCGATCCCGACGCCGGTGTCGGCCACCACGAGCTCTACGAAGGGGGTCCCCTCCTCTTCTGCGGCGTTTCGGCCTGCAGCCGAACGGCCTTGAGAAGGCCCGGGCGCCGGGCGGGCGGAGATCACGAGCCGCCCCCCCTCGGGCATGGCCTGCGCTGCATTCAGGTACAGGTTCCAAAGCAGCTGGCGGAGCTGCGACGCATCGCCCACGACGGCAAGGTGTTTCTCGACCTCCACGCGGACTGCGATCGGATTCTCCGGAGCGCGTGACTTCTCGAACATCTCGACCAGCTCGTCTACGAGCGGCGCAAGAGGAACGCTCTTGAGCGTGGGCGGTGCGGGTCGCGCGTACTGCAAGAAGTCTGTGATGAGCCCATCCAGGCGCTCAGTTTCACGGAGCACAATTTCCATGAGCCGCTGGCTGTCGTCGTCGCCCGCGACCTGGCTCGCACTGCGCAGCATCTGGATCGAGCCGGAAATCGCCGCGAGGGGGTTCCGGATCTCGTGGGCGATCGCGGCGGAGAGTCGGCCGATGGCGGCCTGCCGCTCAGAGCGTCGCAATTCTCCTTCCATCTCCACGACCTGGGTCACGTCCTGAAAGATGACGACGTGCCCGACCGCGGAGCCATCCGCTTCCCGCAGAATGGATCCCGCGAGACCGAGGTGCAGCGTGGTCCCGAGGCGGTTTTTGTAGAGCATCCGGGCCCGGGTGCGACTTGTGCGACCCACCTCCGCGGCCTGCATCACGCATTCTCGAGCGCCGGGAAGGACCTCATCGATGGGTCGTCCGAGCGCCATGCCTTCGGAGATCGCGGTAATGCGTTCGGCCTCCGGGTTGAAGGAGGTGATGATCCCCGCGGTGTCGGTGGTGAGCAGACCCGAGAGCAGGCTCCCCACGGTCCGCTCGTGGAGGCTCCGCAGGCGACGCAAATCGCTGCGGCTGCGCTCCAGATCCTCGTCCGTGCGATCGAGCTCCCGAGACAGTCCGCTCGCCAGGAGCCCGACGACGACCTGCGCGCCCGCGTGCACCGCCCAGTGTGCGAATGCGACGGGGAAGATCGGCGGAGCGGCCTCACCGGAAAGGCCAAGAATCCCGAGACGCTCCGCCACGAGGACCGCCCCAAAGCTCGTAGCGGCGAGTCCTGCACCGATGTAGGCCCCCGCTCGGCCGAAGAGCACGGCGGCGCAGACGACGACGAGCACATACAGCGGCGCGAATACACTCTCGCTTCCCCCCGTGCAGTGCACCAAAGCTGAAATCGTGATCAAGTCCGTGGCGACAAGTGCCGCTCCGAAACGGCCTGCCTGCTCGACGCGTGGGAAGATCGCGGCAAAGGCTACGGTCGAAAGAAACGCAAAGACGATCGTCCCGTAGAGACCGAGGTCCGCATCCTCGGAGAAGCTGCGATCGACCCGCGCCAGGGCGAGCGCCGCCCCCAAGATCGCGAGGAGCAGCACCAGGCGGGCGGCCATGAGCCGCTCGATCCGCCGGAGCCGCCGCTCCGTGCGTAGATCCAGGGTCATCGCCCCGCCTCCGCGGGTGAGCGGCTACTTCACCGCTTCCGCGATCTTGAAGATCGGCAGGTACATTGCGATCAAGATCGAACCGATCGAGCCACCGAGAAAGACCATCATGGCGGGCTCCATCATGGCCGTGAGGGCTGCAACCCCGGCATCGACCTCGTCGTCGTAGAAGTCCGCGATCTTCGAGAGCATGGCGTCCATGGCGCCTGTCTGCTCGCCGACCGCAACCATCTGCACCACCATGCCGGGAAACACGCGCGCCGCGGTCAGCGGTTCGGCAATCGTCTTTCCTTCGGAAATCGCTGCCTTCGTCTTCTGCAATGCCGCCTCGATCACCTTGTTGCCTGAGGTGCGTGCGCAGATGTCGAGTGCATCCAGGATGGGAACGCCGCTCGAGATCATGGTACCGAGGGTGCGGCTGAAGCGGGCGACGGCGACCTTCTTGAGAAGCGGCCCGAACACCGGGATCTTCAAGAAGAGGGCGTCGGTATTGAAGCGGAAGCTCGGGACGCGCTTGCGTGCCTGCAAAAATGCGATGATCACTCCCGCGACGGCGGCAAAGATGAAGAGGATCCAATCTTGCATGAAGTGCGAAAGATTCAGAACGGCCTGCGTCGGTCCGGGCAGTTCCCCTCCGAAATCCTTGAACATCTTCTCGAAGACCGGAATCACTTTCACGAGCAGCAAGGTCATGACTCCGAACGCCACCACCAAGATCGTGATGGGGTACACCATGGCCCCTTTGACCTTGCGCTTTAGAGCGTCCGCTTTTTCGAGATAGATCGACAGTCGATTCAGAATCGTGTCGAGGATGCCGCCGACCTCGCCCGCGGCCACGAGGTTCACGTAGAGCTCGTCGAAAGGTTTCGGATGCTTGCGCAGGGAATCCGCAAAGGTGCCGCCTTGCTCCACGTCCGACTTGACGGTCTTCAGCACCTCCTTGAAGGTCGGATTCGTCTGCTGATCGGAGAGGATGTCGAGGCACTGCACGAGAGGGAGTCCGGCGTCGATCATCGTCGCGAACTGGCGCGTGAAGATCACGAGCTCCCGCGTCTTGATGCCACGCTTCAGGAGGTTCAAGTTGATGCCGAGCCCGCCGCTCTTCGCCTTCACCGAGACCGGCTGGATCATTTGGGCTCGAAGCTGGGTCATCACGGCGGCCTCGTTGGCCGCCTCGATGACACCCTTCTTGATTGTTCCCTGCCGGGTCCGCCCTTCCCAGGTAAAGACCGCCATCTGCTACCCCCCTGCCTCCGGACTTGGTCCGGTGTTCGTCCTGGCGCGTCCGCTGACTGCGTGACGCGCGTCTCCTTCTGCTCGCCTGCCCTAGGACATGCCGGCGACGCGCCGCGAGGTCGGCGTTCCCGTGCCCCCGCTGGCCACCAGGTTTCGCAGCTCCTCCACGTCGTGGCTGCGGCCGAGCGCGTCGTCCATGCTGATGAGTCGTCGGGTGTACAGTGAGGCGAGCGACTGATTCATGGTCTGCATGCCGAACTTGTCCTGGCCAATCTGCATCTGCGAGTAGATCTGGTGAATCTTGTCCTCCCGAATCAGGTTGCGAATCGCCGGATTCGGAATCATGACTTCCAGCGCCATCACGCGGCCCGGCCCATTGGCCTTGGGAAGCAGCGCCTGGCACATCACGCCCTCCAGCACGAAGGAGAGCTGTGCCCGTACCTGCGCCTGCTGATACGGCGGAAAGACGTCCACGATCCGGTTGATGGTCTGGACGCACGAGTTGGTGTGAAGCGTCGCAAAGGCCAAGTGACCGGTTTCAGCGACGACCAAGGCCGCCTCGATGGTCTCGAGGTCGCGCATCTCGCCGATCAGCACCACGTCCGGGTCCTGCCGCAGGATGTACTTGAGCGCGTTCTGGAAGCTCTTGGTGTCGGCGCCCACCTCGCGCTGATTCACCACACAGCCCTTGTGCGGGTGCAGGTACTCGATCGGGTCTTCGATCGTGACAATGTGCTCCTGGCGCTCGGTGTTGATGCGGTCGATCATGGTGGCGAGCGTCGTCGATTTCCCGGAGCCCGTCGGGCCCGTCACCAGAATCAGGCCTCGGGGCTTCTTGGTGAGGTCGGCAACCACCCGCGGGAGACCCAGGTCCTCGAAGGTCTTGATCTGGTAGGGAATGGAACGGAAGGCGCCCGCGACGGCGCCGCGCTGCACGAAGATGTTGGCGCGGAAGCGCGACAGGCCCTTCACACCGAACGAGAGGTCGAGTTCGCTCTGCTCCTCGAATCGGTGCTTTTGGGCGTCCGTCAAGACGGAGTAGCAGAGCTGCTTCGTCTCCGGGGGAGAGAGCTGCGGCATCTTGAGCGGGTGGAGCTTGCCGTCGATGCGGAGCTGGGGCGCACTGTTGGTGGTGATGTGAAGGTCCGAAGCCCCCTTCTCGATCATCGCCTTGAGCAGCTGGTGAAGGTTCGCCATCGGATGCCGTCTCCCCTCTAGCGGTCTGCCGCGGACACACGGAAGACCTCGTTCAAGGTGGTGATCCCTTCCTTGACCTTGTTGAGCGCGCTGCGGCGCAGTGTGGTCATGCCGAGCCGCATGGCCTCGCGCTTGAGTTCGGTGGCGCTGGCGCCGTTCAGCACGAACTCCTTGAGCTCTTCTTTGAGCTCCATGACCTCATACACGGCGAGGCGACCCTTGTATCCCGTGTCCGAACAGGTCTTGCAGCCGCGACCCTTCACCGGCATCACCTCGCGCGCCTCCTCGGGTGTGAGTCCAGCCTCGGTGAGCGCCTCGGGCAAAACCTCTGGATCCCTCTCCTTGCACTCCTCGCATACCTTGCGGGCGAGGCGCTGGGCCAAGATGCAGTTGACGGAGGAGGCCACCAGGAAGGGCTCGATGCCCATGTTGAGCAGCCGGTTCACCGTAGAAGGCGCGTCGTTGGTATGAAGCGTCGAGAGCACCATGTGGCCGGTGAGCGCGGCCTTGACGGCGATTTCCGCCGTTTCGAAGTCGCGGATCTCGCCGACCATGATGATGTCCGGGTCCTGCCGCAAGAACGAGCGCAGCGCGGCGGCAAAGTTCAACCCGATGTCCTCGTGCATCTGCACCTGGTTGATCCCCTGGAGGTTGAACTCGACCGGGTCCTCCGCCGTGGAGATGTTCTCCGTAATCTGGTTCAACTCGGAAAGCGCCGAGTACAGGCTCGTGGTCTTTCCGGATCCGGTGGGGCCGGTCACGAGGACCATGCCGAAGGGTCGGTGGATGCAGTCCTTGAAGACCCGGAGCTGCTCGGGCTCGAAGCCGAGCTTCGTCATGTCGAGCTGGAGGTTTGATTTGTCGAGCAGCCGCATCACGACTTTTTCGCCGAACAACGTCGGAAGGACCGACACGCGGAAGTCCATCTCCTTGCCCCGGCCCATCTTGAGCTTGATGCGTCCGTCCTGGGGGAGGCGGCGCTCGGCGATGTCCAGCTCGGCCATGATCTTCATGCGCGAGGTGATCGCGTTTCTGAGTTTCATCGGCGGCTTCATCACCTCGTAGAGCACGCCGTCGATCCGATAGCGGACGCGAAAGACCTTCTCGTAGGGTTCTACGTGGATGTCGGATGCGACGCGCTTCACCGCATCGGTCAAGATCAGGTTGACCAGCTTGACGACCGGAGCGTCTTCGGACTCTTTGGTCAGTTCGCCGACGTCGACCTCGGCGCCGTCGTCGATGACCTCGATCCCCGAGTCGTCGAAGTCGCCCATCACCTCCGCGAGGCTCGTGGTCTGCTCGTAGTAGCGATCGATGGCGCGCTTGATGGCGTCTTCGGCGGCCACAACGACTTCGACGTTGTACCCCGTCAAGAACTTGATGTCGTCGATCGCGAAGATGTTCGAGGGATCCGCGGTGGCGAGAATCAGCGTCGACCCTGCGCGGTTCACCGGGATCACCGTGTGCTTGAGCGCCACTTCTTCGGGGATGAGTTTGATCACGGCGCCGTCGATCTCGAACTCGTCCAGATTGACGGACGGCACGCCGTATTGCTTGGCGACGAAATCGGTGAGCTCGGACTCCTGAAGGAATCCGAGCTGCGTGATCTGGGCGCCGAGGCGCGCCCCCTTGGTGCGCGCCTCTTCCCTTGCCTTCCGCAGCTGCTCGGTGGTGAGGAG
>Ga0187780_10002269_pt1 | contig 14477 bp, 15 predicted proteins | sample 1015_Q2_SP10_20__FD_132429 | JGI IMG/M metagenome (GOLD analysis project Ga0187780, IMG submission 132429) | Tropical peat soil microbial communities from peatlands in Department of Meta, Colombia - 1015_Q2_SP10_20_MG | ecosystem: Environmental > Terrestrial > Soil > Wetlands > Peat | place... | reverse complement strand
TTCTATACAAGCGACATCGACACGTATAGTTTTGCGATCCTGTTAAGGTACACTCAGGTAGTTGACCAGACAATCATCATCACGTCTTGGTCGGGAGACTTGCAGCCGAACACGATGCGTTATCACGTCAAAGACGACACAGTGTATCTGTTTTTCCGTATCGCTGTCAGCACGGAACCAACGTATCCGTCAACTGAAGATGTTGCTAAAGAATCAGTCACGTTGATGCGTGGAGACTTGGAACAGTATTATCAGCAAATTGATGCTCTCACGAATGAGTTGACTATGAACACTTGGGAAATGTGGGCGGTGTGGGCTGGAACAATAATCACCGTCATAATTTCGTTGGTCGTGTCCTTGGTCACTCTGAGAAAACTTCAATCATGGTGATGGAAATGCCTAAAGAAGACATAACCGAAACTTTCGTAGTGGAGAAATGCAGCCAAGAAAAAAAGAAACCCAAGCATGGGGGAGACCCTATTGTCATTCTCTATAAGGTGCGACTGAAGTCAGACAACGGCGATTCTTTGACTCTGGAACGTCAAGATAAGTCTTTGTGGGAGGAATTTCCGCCTGGCGAGGAACTTGACGTTACAATAGCAAGCACAGGTCAACAGAAACTCGTGGAATGATGCCAATATGTCGGCGATAGATAACTCCCTCTCGTTTCTTCCCATGCTGGCTGCCCTGTTCATAGTGGGCATAGTAGCAATAATTCTTGCCGTTTACTTCTCACTCAGAACGAAACGAGCAACCGCAGAATCAGACCTTGGACAATTTCAGTTCGTACTCCTTCCTGACGGGGAATCCGTTACAGGAATTATCACGTTAGCCCGGTCATTAGTAAGCGACCAACATTTGCAATCGTTGGTCGACTCAGGTCATGTGAAACAAGAATCAGCTAAGAAACTGTCAGAGACTTTCAGCAAACTTCACTTCTACGCTATGAAGATGGGTCGTGCAAGATTGCTGTTTGTGAGCAAATACAACATTGAAGACCCGAAATATCACGTTGACATAAAACAGATTTTTAGTTTTCCATTCGGCTTTCGTTCACACAGACTTGTAATTGCAGATTCAAAGTCAACACAACGCGCCGGTTGGGATGTAAGAATCATCACGCCTTATGAACGTGGAAAAACATTTGACCCTCAAACATGGAAACAAGTCTGTGACATCGGAGACTGTGCAGCTGCCGTCAAAGAAGCAGCCATCCGAATACAGAACGAGCAACCTTGGAAAGAAGTCGCAACTGCGATCCGTCACGAGTTGGACGAGGCGCAGACTAAACTTGCTGAAGTCACAAGTGAACGTGACTCAGCTCTGTTGGCATTATCCACGAAACCACTGCTGCAATCTGAGACGCCGCCTACAACAACAGTCTCGCATGGAGGCATACCCTTCTGGAGAATTGTAGTCGCGGTCGTTGTGGGCGCGATAGCCCAATGGGTTATCATTCCGTGGGGTTGGCCTCGCATCGACCCGACACTTTACTCCATCGTCATCGCTGGAGCCACGTTTGTGGTCTACCCATGGTTTGTATCGAAGTTATCTGATGTGTTCTAATGGCGGGAAAACGCAAAAAGACAACTGATGAGCCGAAAGCAGAAGAAAACGCAGAAGCAACACTGTCTGCTGAATCCGCGATTGAAGAGCAACCCATGATTCCCGAAGAAGAAGGGGAAGGCGAGCACGAGGAGGAGGAAGTAGAAAGCGAAAATTCTATTCCAGAGGAACCTAACAACTCAGACGGTCCTGACGAGGAGGGTCAGAGCGAAGGCGAAGCCGAGGAGAAGCAACTTGCCGATGTGCTTTACGAAGCCTTCTTAGAGCTTGAACTTGAAAAACAGAAACTTGACCAAGAAAAAGCGAGTCTGGAGAAGATAGCAGCTGAGATCCGCGCAATCATCTACAAACCAATTAAACACAATGACAACGGCACATTTGAGATTCCAGGCGAGTTCAAAGACCCTGAAGGCTTCAGAAAGAAACTTGATGCTATCAGCAATTTTGCTGGGCACGCCTTAGACTACGTTATCCGTCTTGAAAAGACAAGGCTCAAGTACAATTTTCCGATGGGCGAAACTCCTGAACAGTTGACTGGCGTTCCTGAAGTTGAAGAACCACAACCGAAACCTCAGCAGCCAGTAAACGTCAACGTTGCTCAACCCGTTCAGAAAAGCGGCTTCTGGGATTCCCGGATCGCAAAGGTTCAGTTCGAAGCGTATAAATTACAACTTGAAGCAGAGAAAGAAGCCAACAAGCACCCGATAGTTTCATCAGAAAAAGTTGGGGATGTGTTGGAGTTCGGTCGACAAATCATTCCAGCAATCAACCGCGTCAAAGCATGGTTGCCAGGCGCAATCGCAGGCTTCCGCTTCTTCAAGACTGAAGAACGTTATTTCGTGCGCCATGAAGAACTGGCAACCTACTTGGGGCAGGCTCTCGGTACAACCTTGACGGCTTTTGTCAGCGCATACGTGGAATACAAGAAAAGCGTCATCGATGGCAGAAAGGTAAGTCTCACGAAGTCGTTTGCTCGGATCGTTGAGGCTCAAAGTGGAGGGATGGCGCCGTTAGTTCAGAAGGGAGGAACATTCATGGGTAAAGGTGCCGAGTTAGGTCCGGGAGGATTCAAGGAACGCCATTAGACATGACTGAGAAGGCGACTTAATGTGCCGCATATCGCCAAACCTGTTCCGTTCACGAGTCGACTTGATCAAATCCTAAACGTAAAATTGAATACGTTCTTCAATTATGGAAAACACCTGCTTGTCTGCGGTGCTTCAGGCTCGGGTAAGACGAGCACCTTGCTTTTGCTTGTCAAACTGTTCATGGACAACGGCGAAACGGTGATTTGGCGCGATGACTCAAGCATGGAAGCCTTGAGTTTAGTCAACGTTTACAAACTGAAGATTTTCGTTCCACTTGGCTGCAAGATTTACTACGAGCATCCCAACATCGAATACATCGAGTATGACCCAGCGAACCTTAATTCAATCTTCACGAAAATCGAGAAGGGAAAGATCCACATTGTTGAGTTCGACCTGTTCACTATGGACATGACTTTTTTCATCGAGTTCTGGAGCCGATTTTTCTATGAACTCTACAAGTGGAAGAACACAAGACCTTCGCTTCCAATCGCCTTCTTCACCGATGAACTTAACGACTTAGCTCCTTCAGTCAGGCGAGGCTACATTCCAAGACAGTTGACTTTGAGCTCAAACATTTTCTTCAGCCTCAAGAAGTTCCGCAAAGAAAAGATTCGGATGGTCGCCTCAACTCACGGTTATGGAGACATTCACAAGCCTGTGCGTGAGGCTTTCAACTTCTACATTCTCAAGAAGATGAGTGAAGGCGAAGTTCCAGACATTCTTTGGCGCTTCACCAAGTTAGTGCAGAAATTGCATCTTGATCAGATGCTCATTATTGACGAGGAACACAGTTTCAACCGCATGACCGTCAGAGAGTTCGTGAAGCCCCGCAAATTCACAGTCAAATTCACCGGCAACCTCAAGCGAGTCAACGAGAAGAAGCAGGAGGAAGCAGCAGCGTCAACGCAGAAATTCGTGATGCTGGCTCAACTGTTGCACGACGGATTCAACGTGCCTTGGACTCAACTTGCAGAGTTTCTTGGCTACGCAAACGCCAGTGGTTTAACAGCACTTCTGAAGAAACAGAACGCTGACGAGCTTCAGACTAAAATCAAAGCGTTTCTCGACAAGCTAGACCATAACGAGAAGGTCACAACTTTCAAAGAGGTGCCTTCGCTGATTGTCGACTAAAAAGAGAGAAATGTGGCTTGCGCCATGCACGGTTTCTTTTACGGTTTTGAACACAATGTGTTCATTCTTGCCTCTGAAATTGGGTTTTAAGGTTTTGCTGTGGTCTATTTTTCGGTTATGTGGGTAGTGTACATACGAAGTGTTCGTCGCAGAATATTTGATTTATAGGTGAAGCTGTGAAGAAATCAGTAATTCCTCTGGTAGTCCTGCTGTTAATGACAACATTCTTTGTGTTTGGTTCTGTCAAAGTGGCTCATGCTGCACCGATGGAATTTGTAACTGACGGTGGCTTCGAAAGCAACAATCTTATCGTTTGGCCTGCTAACAATGCTCAACCTGGCACTTGGTATGAATCAACACCCGGCAACACGCCTGGTATTGAAACTAACTGGACTTACTCTTGGACAGAAATGTATCCTCCGTTTACCGTACACAGTGGCAACATCCTTCCGCATAGCGGCAATTACATGCTTGTCTTAGGTTACATGGGTTTTGTGCGTCAAGACCTCGTGATCCCTGTGCCGGGTTCAGTTGTGGGAACATTCGGTTTCTGGGGATGTTGGCCTGGCGACGGATATGGTTCAGGGCTATTTTCTTTGACTGCTATTTATGACCCAGCGTACACGGCGGGAACGCCTACGTCAGCATCTATCGGCTCAGGTTACTTGACCACGAGTTGGCAATTCTACAATTTCACCGATTTGCTTAACGCAGCAATAGATCCAACCAAAAACATAGTAGCCATACAAATTGAGTTCAGATCCGACACGGGCTACGGAATGTTCGATGACTTCACTTTGCATGACGACCCAATCTATTACAGTCTGACAACGCAAGCTCTCGGAACAGGAACGCTTACCCCGAGCGGAACAAACAGTTACATGGCTAACACTCACGTTCTCGTGAACGCTTCAGGAGGAACAATCGACCATTGGATTCTTAACGGTCAAACCGTCGAGGGTTCGCAGCAGCTTGACGTGTTTATGAATCAGACTTACACGCTTCAAGGCGTGTTTCAAGGATACGTGCCTCCAACTCCGTCTCCGTCACCAACCCCTTCGCCTTCAAGTTCGCCGCCAACTTCTACTCAAGGTCCAGGACCAAACGGTGTGATAACGCCTTCGCCCTCCTCACTTCCGAATAAATCTCCGACACCGACTTCTCCGCCTACAAACGGCGCGTGGTACGACAAGTTTTGGGGCGCACTCTTGACGTTCTGGAACAGTTTGCCTAAATGGGCTCAGATAGCTGTGACTATCGGTTTGTTCTTTGCGTTGCTCTTGTTTGTGGCTGACCGCGAAGATGAGAACAAGAAAAAGAAACCTCGAAAGTTCAAGTGAATATTTCTATTGTATGATGAAACGCAGGGTAATGGGATTGCTACTCTTGCCCGGCATTGTAGTCATTTGGATGTTCGGCTGGCTGCTTTACAGTTCACCGCAAAAACCTCCTAAACACTCAGTTGCACCATTCACAAGTGCACAACAAACGTCTCAAAAAGTCAAAGACGGCTTGCAATTTGTTCCGTTGGCTGCTTAACCTGTGCGCTTGCTACTAAAACCTTAAAAAGAAAACGCGCAGAAATAATAAACCCATGAAGGCTTCGAAAATCAGGTTTGAAGTACCTATCGAAGATGGGGAGATGGAACAGGCTATAAACTCGCTTCCTGCAAGGATGCTGAAGATCCTTAAAGAAGATATGCAGACGGCACTTAAATCGCGGTTAGAGGTACTTAGTCGGAACGTAGCATACTCAAATTAATTCCATACCGCCCAACGGCGGTTTTTTCTGTATTTAATCTTATGAGACGCTGGAAAAGAACCAATGAATCCTGAACTGTCTTCATTGTTTGAGAAGGCGCTTGTCTTCGCTAAGAAGACTCGACCTGAAGAATACGACCTTGTAGACACGAGACGGTTTGAAGACGAAGACACTGAAGATTTTCTGTTTCAGTACACTTACGTCGTTTTCCATTCAGGCATGAAATACTCGATTGCCATGAAGATGTTTGAGCAGTTCGAGAAAAATCCAAATGCAACTGTCGTTTCGCATCCTGGGAAGCGGAAGGCGATTCAGGCAGCTCTGCAAGACTATGGGTTGTGGTTCGCCAAGCTCAAAGAAGCGCAAGACAAAATCGCTTTCTTGGCGACGCTGCCGTATCTTGGTCCTATCACGAAGTTCCATCTTGCGCGTAACTTAGGAATCGACTGTTGCAAACCCGATCGGCATCTTGTACGACTCGCTTTGGCTCAAGGATACATTTGTCAAGAAGCGAAGTGCACGTCACGAGACTTGCTTTCTTGCAAGTGCCAGCACACCTGCGTCACCACAATGTGCCAGGAACTTGCAGAGAAATACAGCATGAGGGTCGGCACAGTCGACTTCGTGCTCTGGGCTTACGCAATAGGGTTTGATAAATGATGAATGAAAAAATAACCACGATTGTCTTGGTGTGTCTGACGGTGGCTGCAACGATAGTGACAAGTGAGTTAGAATGACTGAACTCTCATTTCACGAAAACAAATCCGTTATGCGTGTTATCGACGCTATGCGACAGCGCCGCGGGGGAGATCCTGCGGAGAGCAGCGAAGAATCTTTCGAAATTTACATGAAAAAATATTTGGCTTTCTACGCGAAAGAAACAGGCCACGCTTCAGTAACTCCGGACAAAGTGATTGCTGAACGTAAAGAGGATTGGGCAAGTAACGACGACGACATCAGGCGTAAACATGAGGAGATGGTCAAGCGTTTCCAGAATACACTCAAGAAAGAACGTCGATGTCCCTACTGCCACAGTTTCGGCGTTGACCCTGAATCCCAAGTCTGTTTTAACTGCGGAAAAACGTCGCCTCAACTCAGCGAGGAAGTGTGCAGTTCAGGTAGGATCGCGGCTGCTTTCAACGCTGTGAGAGCTTTTTACCGTGAAAACTATCGAGGGCTGGAAGCGTTAGTGGCGCCTGCCATCGTTGTTGAGACACAATATAAAGTGCCTATCAAAAAAGAATGGCAAACCGTGATGAACGTCTGCGACTACTTGAAGAAACCCGAACTCAAGACATGGATCCTCTGCGATAAAGACAGCGGCATGAGTGTCATCGACCTATGCAATCTGACAGGAAAAGAACTGAGTCCAAGGTTCGGCACGTTGCTTGAACAACTTCGGAAAGGTTTATGCCCAATTCACATTCGCATCATCAGGGAAAAGACGAAGGCGCACGGACTTGGGTACTACGATACTTTCTTCGGAGAGGAGGCAATCAAGGCTCTGCAAGAGTTTCTTCCGCAGCGACCGCGCAGACTTTTCAAGCATGGAGAACGAGCTGTCGAAGTCGACTTCATGCGTGTCCAGAACATCGTCAACCGGGAACTCCAGAAGCGCGAGAAAAAAGGCATGAACGTGAGTTACTGGAACGATTTCACGCCTAAGTCTTGCAGAAAATGGTTTAGCAGCGAACTCAAATTTGCCCAACTCAAGACCACAGACATCAGTCCTGAATACGTGATGGGGTTGAACGCCTTGGTAGAGTACATGATGGGTCACAGCATCAAGCGCCAGGAAGGAGCCTACGTCGTCGAGAAACTCCGCGAGCACCCTGACAAACTCATGGACATATACCAGAAAACCTACCACGCCATCAGATTCTACTGAGTATATTTCTTATTCGGAACAACGATGAAATCCAAAATCGCAAAGGTAGAAGATAAATGCGCCGATATTCTAAACTGAACCCTCAGAAAACTATGGCGGCTGGGATTGCCGTTGTCGCCGTGTTGATTATGGTTTTAGCGATGGTTGACTGGTACGTGATGACTATCGTCAATCCCGCGTACTCTTACAGCACAGTTGACGAGATGGCAACGTTTAACACGCACTATTGGTTTTGGCTTGGCGCCTTGATGATAATGTTCGGCTTCGCCTGTGCAGCACTCATCAAAGTGGCTTACGCATACTCGCCAATCAGCAACTACTTGGCTGGGATGGTCGTAGTAACCGACATAACATTGGTGATAGCTGGCTTCGAAGATGATATGTTCTTTCTGCTCGGGCAACACGGTTTCCCAAGCAACAGCGTTCAATGGAACTGGATGTACGAGTACAAAATCTTCGGGTACTGGACAACAACTAATCAGATTGAATGGGGAATCTTCTGGATGCTGATTGTGCTGCCAATCACGATAGGCATTTTCTGGAAAGCCATGCAGAAATACAAGCGCAAACGATTCTTTGTTCGATTCGCCTGACTATTTATTTGTTATGACATCAAAACGTGTTGCCTCAATTCTGCTGATAAGCCTGATGTTGCTATCAACGTTTGGCGCTCTTCTTCCAAAAGCCAAAGCCGACGCTTGGACCGACATTACGCTGCCGTACACAATCACTCAGTCTGGATTGTACCGCGTAACTGCCAACTACACGGGCGTTGGAGTTGATAACATCATTTTAGGAATTGAGGCTAACCATGTGACTGTGGATTTTCAGCATCACGGAGTAACAGGTTCAGGACAAGATGCAGGCGAAGTCTGTTGGGCAAGCTACCAAAATGACATAACCATACTGAACGGCAACTGGCAAAACTTGAACATGGGCATCAACATTTCTCACGGTAATTTATGCAACGTAACCAACTGCGTCTGCAATAATGTTATGGCCGCGTTTTTCTTTGGAGACAACACAAATGATACCTTGCAAGATTCTTCTGCAACAACAGGTTGGTCAGGAGTGTCAGCTAATAGTGCGGTCAACGTGACTCTCTCCAACGACACGTTCACAGACCTCATTGAGCCAACAGAGTTCAGGTACGCAACAAACGTTTTTCTTGACCATGTGACGACAAGAAACAGCACACAGTACGAAGGATTCGACTGTGAATCGGTAACAAATTTAGTAGCAAGATTCTGCTACGCTTATGATGCTGGAACTGCAGAAGGCACAACTGTCGACGGATTCGACCTTGCCAACGCTGACGGAGCCTCACTGTTCAACTGCTACGTCAATGGCGCTTCAGAGTTTGGACTCAACGACGCTGATGCGTCAAACGTTCATATCGAAAATTTCTCTGCTATAAACACGGCAACATGGAAAATCTGTAACATCCACGTCTTAAACTTCACTTCGACTGATGCCCCAGAGCCAAATCCAGTTTCAGGAACTTATTGCTCTGACAATTTTGAGTCAGGCACTACCAATTCATCTCTTTGGCAAATGTACAATGCAGCCGTAGAAAACACAGTAACCATAGATGGGTCTTACTCATTAGGAGTCACAGGAGGCTCAGCAGGATTCTACTTCGGAAATCTCTACACATTTTGGCTCGGCTTCAAATTCAGATCCGACGCAGATTTCACCACTCTATACACACCTGGCAATCCAATGGAGCAAGATGTCTTCAATCTTGACCTCTACAATTTAGAAGTGAGGTTAGGCTACAACGGTAGTTACTATGGGATGATTTATGCAGGAAACAATCAAGGCAGTTTCACATGGAACTATCAGCCAAACACCACTTACACATTTGTTCTCTATGTCTCGCAGCCGACAGGCAACTGCACCGTATGGATGAACGGTCAAGAGATTTTCACCATGACAAACGATGTAAACATTATTGCTAACACGCGACCTGAATCGGGAATTTGGCTTGACGATCCAAACCCAAGTGAAGAATTAACGGTTTACGATGATGTTTGGGCGTCAACAACACCGCAAGGGTTCACGCCTTCCGCTTCGCCTACACCGACAGCATCGCGTAACGGAGGGGGCGGAGGAAATGACTTTTCGAGTCCAACAGCATTACCAAACGCTGGAGTGCCAACACCAACACCGACACCTGCGCCACAGTTTTCGTTTTCTCGAAACTGGCTGTTTCTCGGAGTCGTTGTCTTGGTCATTCTTGCGTTTGCAGCATGGGCATTTAAGCCTTCGAAAAGTCCAAAGAAACGCAAGTAAACTATATTTCTTTGTTGACTGAAACATGGCTACGATAACTGGGTTCTTCCGCGACGGCGATAACAGAGTTCGGCCGATTACCAGCAGACTCAAGAAGCCGTTGAAGCAATACATTATTCCAGTCAGCAAAGTGCGTTTGCCGACTCCGACTTTTGCTAAGAGACCATTGTTTTTTCAAGACGGAACGACTGTCCAACTCGGAGTTTTAGATAAGCAAAGCGGAGAAATCGAGAAGCCTGTTCCTATCGCTGAGATCCACGCCAAGGACTTGAGTCGTAGTTATGACAGTTCTCACGCGCACTCGACAGCTCTCCAGCGGAGATTCACGAAGGCAGGTGCACCTGACATGACGCCAGCGAAACTTTGGCAAAGACGCGCCATAGCGCAGAAATTCAGCGGAGGAACAGTTCTTGAATTGTTCGCCGGCAAAGGTCACTTGTCGAAGCAAGTGTGGGCTCCTAAAGCAAACAAACTCGTCATGGTCGACAAAAATCAAGACTTCCTGAAACAAGCAGAAAAAGAAGTCAAACATAAACCGCATGAAATCGTCAAGATGAACAACCTGAAATGGCTTGATAAAGTGCTGCCTGAAGAACAGATCCGCAATCTGAAAGTCGTTGACTTTGACGCTTTCGGCAGCCCAGCGGAATCCATGAGGAAATTCTTCGACAACCACGAGATTGACAAGAGTATGCTCATCGCGGTCACGGATGGCAGTTGCATCTACATGAAGGTAGGCGACCGCGTCAAGACAAGAGAGTTCTGCAAGAGAAACTATGGGGTTCAACTTGACGGAACAAGACTCGCGCAGGTTAAAGCTCTCGACAAACTCATGCTTGACCTCGGTCAGAGACATGGATTCAAAGTTGAGCCGATTAACGCGGCTTATGGGAGGCAAACTGTTTATGCAGGATACAAAATCACACCTAAATAAATTAATAAGAATTAGCAGTTTGATGGCAGTTCTGCTTATCCTCAGTCTAACGCTTCCTATGGCCAGCGCGACGCTTGGAACAAATTGGGGTTGCAGCGAGCATGACATATCAAAAACTGGCGCTTGTGACACAATTCCCTTATCCACTCATTACGTTGCATGGTCAACAGAGACTACGTCTTTCTCGGCTGAAAGGGTTGTCTGCTACAATGGTTCGATTTACTTGCTCGACAGCGGCGAAGGTGGTGGTATGTCCTGTTACAGTGGGCAGACAGGAGGATTACAATGGACGTTCAGTCACGAAGCAAACCATGTCATTACATCAGACGCGATAGCCGTCGATGGAAAACTCTACTTCGGAACTTATGACGCGCTGTACTGCATTGACGCGATAACAGGCGCGAAAATCTGGGAGTCCCCCACATCTGTCCACAATATGTACGCAACACCCGCATACGCTGATGGCGTTGTCTATTGTGCTGATACCAGAGATGACTTCGCTTTCAACGCTTCGACGGGTATCAACATTTGGGTACAACCATTAATAGGCACCATGAACGCACTAACCGTAGCAGACGGCAGAATCTTCTACATCGCCAATGGAGGCCTCTACATCCTGAACTGCACTGATGGTTCATCTTTGGCCTTCACGCCTGTCTCAAGTAACGGTGAAGACGGTGCGCCGACAATCTACAATCATATGGTCTACGTGATTGCTAACGCTGTTGACGGCGTTAACCCTGGCGTAGTCGCGTTTGACGAAAGTGGAAATGCTCTCTGGAACACAACTGTCCCCGGCGCTGACACGTATGCAACAGTGAGTGCTGACAACGGAATGGTTTTTGTCGGAGGCGTCGGCGGCGTCGAAGCAATCAGCATCGCCACTCATCAAACTGAATGGTACAGTGTTGCTGATTCAAACTTCACATACTTCAATCAGTCACCAATAGTCGCAAATGGAGTGGTCTACATCACGTCTTCTTCACTTCATGGCTTGTACGCTTTCAGCGAAACTGACGGCTCACAACTCTGGTACGTGAACGCAACAGACGGATACGGCTCGACAAGTGTTCCAGCGTCAGCAAACGGGATGGTCTATTTTGTCGATAACAGCCTAAATACAGTGCTCTACGGCATCGGAACTTACGTTGCCTACGCAGCACCAACTCCGACTCCAACACCGCATGGAGGAGGTGGCGGCGGTGGCGATACTGGTAGCCAAGCAACACCCACGCCTGTTTACTCGAATCCGACTCCTGCACCTTCAGGCAGTTGGACTGACAAGATTCCAGTTATCGGAGGCACGATTAAAACTGTTGGAGATTTCTGGAAAAGCCTTCCAGGTATTGCGCAGACTCTCATCACGGTGCTCCTGTTCCTTATGATGTTTGTTCTCGTGGCAACAGCGGTTTCTCGAAAACAGAAATCAATGAAGAAGCCGAAAACGAGGCGAGGAAAACACATTTAAAACGAATGAAACTAATCAGGATTCATAATTGGCTTGTAAAACACCTCACTCCAATCGACATCGCTTGGCTCAGAGAAAACGACGATGCCGAAAGTATCTTAAACCAAAAGATACAATACACTTGCTCTAATGGTTTCAAAAGCAACAGGCATAATGATTATTTTCGTTGTTTGTTTAGCCACTTACATTTACCATCAGCAATCGGCTTCTTCCACAACGAATCAGGCAAGCGTCAAAAAGAATTATTTTCCAGCAACCGGAAACAACGGAATCACGTATTATCCAGGAGGAGGCGGATTGAATTGGGTCGATAATTCGCCTACGCCATCGCCTTCAGGCAACGATACAAGCAGTCCTTCTCCTTCTCCGACCACGAATCCAAACGTTTCGTTTGACATCTTCACTTCTTTGAGTGATACACAGGAAGTGACAAGTGTCAGTTGGGGAACTATCAATCCCGGAAGCATAACGGAACATGATATTTACCTCAAGAACACTTCTCCTGCCGCAACAACCCTGACTTCTTTTTACGGCAGCACAAGCAACTGGAGTCCAGCGGATGCTGCAAACTACTTGAACGTCTACATGGTCTACGTCTTAGTCAACGGAACAGAAGTCAACAATCTGCCCTCTCCACTTAGTAACGGTCAACAGGTTCATGCTCGCCTCTGCTTACAAGTCGACTCAAACGTCACAGGAGTCACAAATTTCTCGTTCCAAATCACGCTAACAGCCGTTTACGCATAGGTAAGCGTGTTGGTTCGCTAACTTTTCTTTTCGAGCTGCTATTGCTTTGCTATTTCTTATGTGAATGTGAAAACGATGGAAGACGTTGACGGTCAGGTCTTGGAGTACATCCAGCGTTTCCCATTCAACACGAGGAATTTCTACGCGGAACGCCTTGTCCACACTCAAAAACTGATGACTCAGAATGAGTTCGACAAATCTCTAACTCAACTCATTGAACTAGGAAAGCTCTATCAACCGCGCCCTGGCTACTTCGAACCGAAAAGGGGAAATCTGCCGGGAGCAAGTTCAGGTTTACGAGAAATTATTCCATTCAAAAAGAAACCGAAGGTTCCTAAGAGTCACGTTAAACTTACGGTGCGCCGTGAAATCGAAGGTTACGTCTGCCAAAATTGCGGAAAATGGGTGCAACGGGCATGGAATAAACAGCGTCTCCGCAAGTGTCCTAAATGTGGCAAAAAGACGTGGCGGTTCGGTCGACCAGTTTTGCAACGTGCCGTTAAGTATACTGAGAAACGCACGAAACATTGGAAAACAATCTTCGAGCCGATTCTCGGTCGCAAGCGTGGACCAATCAACAAAGCAAGAGTCGGAGTGCAGGGGATCTCCGCAGCCGCGCTACCGTTACCAGCGCCGAAAGAAGAAGCAATTAGAGTTATCGCTGCACCTAAACATCATCATCTTACAGGCTATCGAGGGCGACACATCAGACGCGACAGAAACTCATCTGACTTCCAGAGAGTTCAAGCCGACGCGCATCAGAAACAATGGGCAACGATTCACGGTCGAAACAAGCAGAAACCCATCGGATACTACACTGACCGCAAGACAGGCAAGAAAAGACCTATCTTCGCCAAGAGCCGACGTGGTAAAAAACTGATCCAGCAGCAGAAGAAGAAACGGTTCTCTGTCAAACCGAAGAAAAAGAAGATTAACCAACGGCAACGACGCAAAAAGTGACTATATTTATCTTGTAGGATCAAAAGAGGAACTGAAAATGGGTAAGATGACCAAAGCTCAACGGCGCGCGGCAGCCGTCAAAGCAGCCAAAACTCGCAAGAAGAACAAAGGCGGAGGAGGTTCGCGTCGAAGTTCACATTCACACGGAGGATTCAGTTGTCCCAGCTGCGGTGCGAAGTTACCCAAGTCAATACTCAAGCACAAGAAACGAAAAGTAAATCCCGCACAGCGACGCAAATTCATCAACGCACGGAAACTAGCAATCAAAGCAGGATGGTCAGGCGTTCCCGGCGCAAAGATGACGAAACAACAGAAAGAAGCATTTAGGTCTGCGTTCCACTAAGGTCTCCTTCTCTTTTTTTGTATTTCTTTTATGAGAACCCATGAAGCGCGTGAAGGGCTTCTTTACTGACAGGAAGGGAACGAAGCATCCAGTAACGGAGACTGTCGGGCGCAAGAAACCTAAAACAATCATGCCAACAAGTGGGCGTCTTAATGTTTCTCCCGAAAACAAAGTGAAAAGGAAAGGCGGTTGGCGCGTCGGAGACTCAGAAGTCACGAAGGCAGACCGTGTAATCACCTTCGAAATGGAAGAACTTGGCAACGAGCACGTTGTCGAAGAAGCATCTCGGAAACTC
>Ga0187780_10002268_pt1 | contig 14479 bp, 12 predicted proteins | sample 1015_Q2_SP10_20__FD_132429 | JGI IMG/M metagenome (GOLD analysis project Ga0187780, IMG submission 132429) | Tropical peat soil microbial communities from peatlands in Department of Meta, Colombia - 1015_Q2_SP10_20_MG | ecosystem: Environmental > Terrestrial > Soil > Wetlands > Peat | place... | reverse complement strand
TTGGAACGAAGCGGCTGAAGATTACGAGCGCATCTATGCCAGCGCTGCTGAAAACGACTAAAAGGGGGGCTCGTTCACTGAAACTTTGTCACGCGCTAGACTTATCGACGGAGTCTCAAGTTTGTCTCTCGCGACCCTTGTGAAGCGCGATGTCGCACAATGCTTGATCCCGGCAAGCAATCAGGAATAAACTCAAGAGGAAAAGGTGAATAACACATCGCTTTACAATTATTATTGCAAACTGGCGTCACATATAATATCGTGTCGCACCCGAACGCAGTACTTGACATAGGGTGCGGCGATGGCTCGCTTGTCAAAGCTTTTTCAAGTCAGGACTGCATCGTCTACGGCTGTGATATCTCTCAAGAAGCTCTTGCTAAAGCTCCTCTAGAGGTTTCGAGCTTGCTCGTCCATTTAGACGTCACGCGAGATGAGCTTCCTTTTAACGATGAGAACATTGATCCTGTGACTATGACAGATGTAACCGAGCATCTTCGCCAGTTTGGATGGACACTACGCGAAGTTCGTCGAGTGTTGAAGAAAGACGGGTTCGTCTACGTGTCGACCCCTACCCCCCTTTCCAGTTTTTTTCAGGTTGCAGCCGACGCACGTTAATATACACAGCAAGAGTTCCTGGGTCAGCTTGTTCAAAGAGAATGGCTTTTAACTGCATTTAGTTCTCCCAAAAGCAGATCGATTAGAAGCCCTCGCTTTCACAGGAAGTTCCCATTTGCATAAGCTTAAGTTGAAGATATACGGCATTCGATGGATTCCGAATTTGAGATCAGATCTGATTTTTAAAAAGATTTATTAATTCACTTTACATGTCTTCACTGCATATAGCGTGACAAAGTTGGGAAGCTGTCTGCAACCCCGAATGAAACAACTGAAGCTGCGTCTTTTGCTCATGATGAGGTCATTCGTTCCGTCAAGGAAGAGCAGTAGCTACAAAAGAGTGATAGACGCATAGCACTATCAGAAGGCTTAATAAAGTTGCTAATCCTTGAAATCAGCTAAAGAAAGTTTGTGTAAAGGATCTAAATCAGCGAGAATTGCAACACAATGTCTTAAGTAGGAGCCAGTAACTGCGTATAGTTGGCGATGCGCCAACTAGGCCCCGGGTGCAGGATGCCATTGGAAACCAAAAGAATTAGCAAGTCCGACTTACCTTCTGTCTCCATTATAGTTTCCACGTATAACGGCAAAGAAATACTGAACGTTTGTTTAGCCTCCCTGTTTCAAAGAACGAGATATAGTCGAGAGAGACTTCAGGTTACAGTCGTCGATGACGGCTCAACTGATGGCACAGACGACTTTTTGCGACAGGAGTATGCGGGCCAAGTAGAGCTGATTTGTCTAAAAGAGAACGTGGGGTTTATTAGGGCAAATAACATCGCCATGTCGCGTTGTCTCGAAAAAAATCCCGATTATATCTTGTTGCTGAATAATGATACACGCATCATAGAGGATGATTGGCTGACAAAGCTGATTGAGACCGCAGAGAGTTACACCGAGAAGATGGGGCTAATCTCCCCAAAGTTAATCTTTCCCAACGGGCAAGTTCAATGGGCTGGACGTCAACGCGAAACCCGCACTTTTCCTTTGATCTTGCAGACGATCACAGCTCGCCAGAACCCTGGATTCGGGACAACTCGTGATGAAGGATGTGTGAAGTCTGAGGTATCGGAAGTAAACACCGTCACGGGAGCTTGCATGCTGATAAAATCGGACTTAATACGGGCAATCGGGATATTCGACACAGGACTTATCCCAGCTTATCAAGAAGACGTTGAGTACTCGTTCAGAACGGCCAGAGCTGGGTATAAGGTGCTTTATAGACCCGACGTCCAAGTAGTTCATAACGAGCGCTCCACTTACGATGCAAAGGGATCAGAGGCTTCGAGAAACAAGAAATACTGGCAATTGCGGAACTGCATTATCGTCTCTCTCAAATATTTTGGTATCAAGAAATCACTATTGTTTGGTTCCCCTATCTACGTCGTCACAGCGCTATTTGATGTGCGAGACAAGCGCAAGGGCCTCGGAATACATAACTTCAAACTGGCAAACAGCGTCTTAGGGTGCCTTCGGGTTCTTTACCAAAGCGCTACCGATGCCCTGTCTATTTACGAAGCTGAGCGACTGAAGCAACAACAAGGGGTGCGCATCGTTGATGATAACAGATAAGCGCGGCTGGTAAACGTGTCAGTCACGAATAAGTCTATAGCTTCGTTAAGAGGTTTACAGCTAGATATTGACAAATGCAAATAACAAAGAACCAATCCTGTTTAAAAACTAATTCTGTTTACTCAAGAATTTTCAATGATGCTACAGACTGATCCAGTACTATCCCTGATCAAAGCTTCTTTCTCCCTGCCCGAGTATTTCTGATAATGCTTACGTCTAGTTAGAATCGGCCTTTTAAATGTATAAGTGCCGATTTTAATACCTGTCTTGAACAAACTCAACTCGCTCTCACGTTCTTCTGTTCTATCAGTCATCGGCATTCCAGTTCTAATGCGCTCTTGTTGCTTCATCCCGTCGCCGAACACGTTGTCGATTAAAGTCATGGCCCGATTCCACGAATACGCAGTAATTGCTCTTTTGTATATTCCTGAGCAAAGCTCGAATGGCTCTACAACACTGTTTTCTATAGAGGCCACCAGATTCCGCAAGTCGGCGCTATCTGCGAAGCAATGTGCATAAGAACTACATAGCTTTCTGTTGAAAGGGTTATCATGACATATAATAAGATTCTACCGAACTTGATGCCAGTTTTAAATAAACCCAGCTCAGCATCACGTTTTCCTATTCTATCAGTCACAGGCATTTCAGTTTTCGAGTGTGTTCCGACCACGTGATTGCCATCGCCGAATACCTCATCGTATGAAGCCGCGACGTGATCCCACGAATATGCGCCAACTGCCCTTTCGTATACTCCTGAACAAAGCTCGAATGGCTCTGCAACACTTTCCTCTGTTGAAATCACGAGATTGCTCAAGTCGGCACTGTCTGCGAAGTAATGTGCATAAGAACTACATAGCTCTCTGTTAAACGGGTTATCGTGACATATAATAAGATTCCTAGAAATCATTGCTTCCAAGAGACTTGGATTTGTACCGCCGACCGAATGCCCGTGAATATACGCACGGCAGTGCTGTCGCAACATCCACAGGGCGTCCGCATCGTATATCGCTCCCAAAAAGACTACATTGGCTGAATTGCCGTTGAATGCTTGCCGGTAAACTCGATTCTGATAGTGGTCGCTTGTGAAATCGCCGACGATGACCAGGGGGTATTTTGACTTTGCTTGTACGAATCCATCGACGATTACGTGAATGTTGTTTTCTGGCTCTAAACGCGATATGAGCAGCCAGTACTTGTCCTTCTTTATCTTTCCGTTTTCGCCCAAATAATTGCTCAGTTTCGATTCATCCCACAACTTAGACTCCTGCTCTGAGACTCCATATGGAACGTAAAATATCTTCGCGTGGTGTTTCTTGCCAATGAACCGCTTCAGCTGTTCATTGTCGACTATTATTTTAGACGCAAGATTAAGTGAGATGCCGAAATACAGTACAATTAGGCTCTGTTCTACTACGTTGTATTTCGCACGCCTCCATTCCAGCCCATCTGTGTTCACCACGACCTCTCTTCCTAATAATCGTGGGAGTAATAGAGACAGTCCGCCGTAGATTCCGAGTACGTAAATGATATCGCAGACTTGTGAATACCGCAGAATGAAATAGCTGTCGTAGAGAAGCTCGAACGCTTTCCTCAAGGTGTAGTTGGTAGGCGCTTTGAGCGGGAAATAATCCAAGGTCGCACCCTTGTAATCGGCGACGCGTCCTCCACGTTCGGGTTGTTCACAACTGCAGCGAACGCGATAGCCTTTTTGAACAAGTCGAGGCACGAGATCGGCAAGGATTCGCTCGTATCCTCCGTAATTGTCTATGCCTCGTGCACCGACTATTCCGACTCTCTCACCAGGCACGTTACTCACCTACCTCAAGGCGCCAGATATGGTTGAACAGTCTGGCGCTTATTGCGACGCGACTATTCGGAGCGTAGCGGATGGTCGAATGTGGTCCCATAATCGATGCTTTCTTCTTCATATCACAGCCCTGGGCCCCATGTCCGGCTAGAATACCATTTTCGAATCAAGAAGGCGCCTATTTTCAAACCGTCCCTAATCGAAGCCAGCTTGGCTTGATCCACCCGTGCGTTATAACTTATGGGGATTTCCGCAATACGTAATCCCTTGCGCGCACATTCAGCAAACATATCGGCTTCAATCTCAAAGCCTCGCGCTACAAGCTCCAAGCGTTGGAGCGCCTCGCCTCGATATCCCCACAATCCCGTGCAGACATCGCTCACGTTGGCTTGGAAAAGAAAGCGAGCGAGCAACGTGAGGAGCGTATTGCCTAAAACGTTCAGCCTCGTCATCGCGCCTTGTTCAATCGACCCTTTCAGACGTGATCCGATGACCACGTCGTTCGTCTGCAGCAGGCGCGCTATTTCTGTGACGGTCTCGAGCGGGTACGTGTTGTCCCCGTCGACAATGATGACATAGTCAGCGTTGACGACATGAAATGCGGTTCTCAGTGCGATGCCCTTGCCCTTTCGTTCTTCGAGCAGCACACGCGCACCCTTCTTGACAGCGATTTGCCTCGTGCCGTCGGTGGATCCGCCATCGATAACATAGACGGTTGTCGCGTGCCCGTCCTTCGCAAGCTCGGCACGTGGAATTCTATCAATAACATTCGCGATTGAAGGCGCTTCATTCAGGGTCGGAATGACGAGGGCTGTTTCATGCGCCTTTTGGTTTCCCATACTCCGACGGTCGATTGCCCTTGTACCATCATGCTAAACACTCATCGCTTGGGACTCGCGCCTTCAAACTTTCAAAAATCCTTGACGTAACGTCCCACAAGCGTACGACTCCCGCTGCTCGTGCCAAGCGCTCTAATGCGACTACTTATTAAGCTTCACCTCCCTTACTAACAGTAGAATACGGTGGGCCTAGACGCTAGTTACGGAGCGATTTACCTATTTAAACGCTTCTATACGTCTCAAAATTGACGAAAGCTCCAATTTTGTAACTAATTTTCAATATTGTTTTATATTATCAACTATGGAGGAATTCGCCAACGAAACGCGAGCTGATAAAGTATTTATAAGTTTATTCAATCATGCAATTAGGCGACTAGAGACCCTCAGCTATTCTGCAAGTACTATCGAGAAGAGGCGCGCGAGCACTGGAGACAACCGGCATCGCTTACCGCCATCGCAGGAGTTTGATTTCCCTGAGTCAGAGATCAACTGAACACAAAAGGTTAAGGGAGGTGTTACGTAATGGACAGAAGATCTGGAAGACTGTATGCCGTATCTGTCGCTGTGATCCTACTAATGGCGGCGCTTAGCTTATTCACTACGGCAGCCGTTGCCGCCCCCAGTGGGAAGACCACCCAGACGCACCCGTCACCCGGTATCTTCAGGCCCTATCATTGTCACTTGGAACCGATAATAAAGAAGGTTCCGTGGAGGCAGATCTGCGACCGCCATCATCAGCATTGTCATTGGCTGTACAGAGACGTCACCGTAGGGTGGAAATGGGTTTGTACAGGGCGTTGATGTGAAAGGAACGATGTGAGCATCTGAGCACGATTTTTAGGAGGGCTTAGTGCGGAAGCACGATAGATCCGTATAGGACCTGTCCTGTGAGCAGCTCACCAGAGGTGCATTAGCGGGTTTTGCACAGTCACTACGGTGCGTGCACCTTGTGCACGTAGTTAAGGTAGTTGTTGTCGCCGCCTCTATCTACATCTGTTCGGAGCTTCGCCCGCACATAAGAAGGGAAGGAACTGAAAGAATCACTGTGATCTCACGATATCTGTTGCTCGCTTTTTGTGGAGACGTATGCACTCACACACGCCGTAGCTAGTACATGAGCGGTAGAGAACGCGGCGAACCTGAGTGGCTTGATTCCGTGGGCTGCTATTGTGAGGTTACTAAGATGCCACTTTCCTGACTGCACCATTGAGACTAGTTTTTTGGCCTATTCGTCGAGAGACGCGTTTACGCGGGAGCGGATGATGACGTCTCCAACGATCACACAGATGCCTTAACGACGCCCACGTCAGCCTTTGCAGAAATATCGGTGAGAAACGAACCGATTCGCGGGAATTGGATCAAGACGGAGATATAGGTCTCAGGACGTTGACAGCACGACTGGCGGGGTAGACACAGTGTATGCAAGTTTAGCTGCGCGCGTCGTTGTAGGAACCGAAAAGAGCACGTGCAAATCGCTCGTAAAGGTCGCGTTTAGTGTTCGGTTCTCAAGGATATTGTCGCTGCAGCCGTGGTCGCACAATGCATAGTTGGGGTAGTAGGCGATGTTATCCTGTGAGATCAGCACGAAACGCGTATAGGTAAAGGGGACCGCTGTATGGTGTACGTTCATAACAGTGACGTTCGCCACGACATAACGATTTCCAGGAGGAGGCGCCAGTGAGAAGTTGTACACGCCGCTTTGACGGCTGAACGTGATCCACTCGTAACGTATCGCGGGGTTTGAAGCATCGCTTACGCCGTTCAATCGTAAGGCAATCGTGCCATCGCTCGCGCTCTTGTGTAATGACGCACGCACCGCAGACCCCGGTATGGTATATACTGGATTGTTGACGGAGATAGGCGAGGAGAGGACCGCTTCGCTCGCTACCAGCGCGATAACAACGAGCAGAATGACGACGGCGATGACGGCACCTCGTTTTGTGTTCATAGCTCGCGCTCCTCTCTAGATGTACCCCACGTGCACGTGTGCATCCCCTGTAAACACCTGGTTCGCTCCTACGTTTTCCATATCGATCAGTCGTGCCCCTCGTGGGAGCTGTACGCTTGTATTCAAGACGTAGCGGTTAATCCCTGCTTGTTTTTGAATGTAGAGGTCGTATTGTTGTGCGATCCCGCGCGTATCGACTCTGTGCGGCGTCTTGTAGAGGTACGTCACGCGTACCTTCGCGTTAGCAGGCACGCGAACGGTCGACGAAAAGGCCGCTGCATCCTTGCTGCGTGTCACCTCAGGGCCATTAAAAAAAACAGTGGTGTGATGCCCGCCGACAAGCCTTGCTCCGGGTGGAACAAGCGTGGTGGTGAATACGTCATAGTCCCACCAGCAGTTATTTGTGTATGTGAGGGTCAGATTCGAGATGGCAGAGCCACTCGGCAGGAGGACAACGTGGTAGTCGAGCGTGCGATTCACGCCGGGGTCTGCTTTCCCCGTGCCTAGCGTGGTATCGACGACGGAGATAAAGTCCGCGGCAAGCGCCCTCCTTTCACCACCCGTGTGAAAGAAAAACCCCTGATTAGGATACAGCTGCACGTGTTTTTCGCGTTCCAAGCCTTGCATGGTGCTGTACAGCGCCAGCTTCTGTGGAACGCTCGAGTCGGTGATGAATCGAGCGATGTCAAACGTCAGCGTCCTTAGAAGGTCAGTGAGTGCCGTCTTTCCGCCCTTTATGGTTGCCGAATCATAGTGCAAGCGATCGGCCACGTTCCTGCTCGTTATCACTTCGCCTGAGATCGTTATCGGCCCCGTTATGTTCATGACGGCTTCGATCGCCGTCAAGTCAACCGCGATGATACCGTCGACCCGGTAGCCAGTCGCGTTGTAAAAATCCGATTCCATCTTGGGGGCGAACGAGGCGAAATCGTACTGCACGTTTGAATCGGTGAGCGTCGATTGGTTCACATTAAAGAACTTGGTGAAGCTCTCAGGCCCGTCCAGGTGTACGAGCCCGCTGAGCTGCGGACTGCTCTCTTTCGGCTCCGCACTACTTCCGTAGTAGTACTGCAAACTCGCGATTCGTCCGTTATGCACGGTCACCACGCCCACAACATCCATAAGCCCGCCGGTCGGTCTGATCTCGGCGTTGTCCTGCAAGATGAGCAGGTACGTCTTATCGCCCAAGAAGCCGGCAACGCTCAGGCCGTCCACGATGGGAAGGAGCAGTGCTACCACCACCGCACCGAGGATGATAACAGCGACGTATCGTCTGGTGCGGGATCTGGCGTGATCGTCCATGCGATACACGCTATCCACGCTCGCTCGGTATAAGCTTAACTCAATGACTCTGTCGTCGACGCTGGATCACGCGTTCACTCGGTGCTTTATCCCGTTCCCACGCTCATTCCGATACGTCAGCAGACGCGCGTTGTCTGTGTGCTGATGTGGGGAAAGGTAGGGTGTGCCAACCGCTTCGCCGACCGCACCTCTGGCGTCGATGCGTGCCACGTGATGTATGTACTCCTTTGGGGGTGGAACCGCTCAACCTGCGTAAGGCGTTCGAGCGTTCGTAGGCGACATCCACTCTCTGACACGATTCAGGATGTCGGCGACACCATCCACTCTCTACCTACGACGGGAACCCGCGCCACCCTCGTGGTAAGGGCAAGGATTACACCTACGGAGACGGTATAGACGATACTCCCGCTTTACCGTCGTTATCTGCAGCCCATTGGCCAGAGTGGGTGGCGAGCGGAGACGTTGACAGTGGTTCATGCCCAACCGTTGTAAGGTAAGGCACTCTTAAGCGAGTTGCACGTCGCACGCGTCGCATGACCTCGGTGAGCGTGTCCCTTGTTACAGCGCGACGCTTTGCGACGGTTCAGTGTAGTGACGAAACAGTGCGTGCCCCCACGCAATCGCTTCGCTTCTCCGGCTTGTTAACAGCTGCGAATAATCGAACGCCCCGTCAACGCGAGTCAAGATAAGTGCTATTACTTTATCCGTGACGGCAAGGATGAGTTTTGGATTATGTCGTATGACATAGATCTTCACGCCCAACTGAAGCGCATTTTTCACGAGAGCCTCACTTGTCACTATGATCAAGCGCTGCAACACGTTTTCTGTCAGCACGATGCGCAAGTGCTTATGACTCAAGGCGAGAGTGGTAGGAAGTTCGATGGCTTCGTGAACGAACACCGGGGTAATGAGATCCAACGTGTCACACTCTTTGAACAATCCGACAAGAGTGTGAAACACTTTGAAAAGATCGACATGCTCGGTGATAAGGTCGGAATGGCGCAACGCGCTGATCCTATCGAGCAGATGATCCGGAATGCCACTGGTATCGTGCTCGAGCCAGAACACTTCGTGCAGCGCGACCGCCTCTGACGTATCCAGAAGATCGATGACCTTGCGACTCACAATTCGGCCGAACACGGTCAGGGAATACTCCCTTTTTGCGTCTTCTTGAACGAAGCGATGCCTTTCAAGCTCCCGTAATGCGTGGACAATAGTGGCAGAATCCAAGTGAAACTCATCGCGCAAATCACGGAGCGATTTTTTCCCTCTGTTTAGCGAGATGAGGAGGTCTCTTCTTTGGTCCGAACACGTAGCTACGCGCATTCGTTTGGCCATGTCCCGGTCTTCTGACATCACACACATAAGACGTGCCAATTGTCTTAAATCCTTGTGATGCAACGTCGTTGTTGCAAGAGACAATGCCGCTGTTTTAGCGTCTCAGAAAAGGAGGTGCGTTTAGCGGTCAGCGCACAGAGGAATCTCAAGCGTGATTGTGCCTCAACTCCTGCAACAACGAAAACGCCGCCGTTAAGGAAGAAGTCCTTTTTGAGTGATGAGGGTTCATTCATACCGCTCGCGCGGTCGTCGAGAACCGTGATGTCACGCGTTTAAGCTAAAGACGTTCCGAGCTTCCTAGACCATTTTGAACGTCTGGTACGCCAAACCGCTAACTAATCTCCGCTTCTTAGCTCGCTGGCTGTAACGCGTCCATCTGCTCACGACATTAGCTAAGTGCTACGGGATCGACCGTGGGCACGAAGCACGGCGTCATTGCGATGCGGAGGATGACGATGATCACGTCGCACACGCGGCGAACTGCTAGCTTTGGGATTATATAGCACCGCTCTTTATCCCGTGCCTTCAAAAGACTCAATCGCATAGCCGATGCCGAGGTAATCGAAATCGGGCGACGAAGGCGAAACCATGTTTATGGTGATGATGCCGGGAGCGGCATTGCCATTCGACTTTGCCCCCTCCCACGTGCCATTACCCGAGGAGCTTTGGACGTAGCCCGTTTGCTTTGCGGCGTTGATGTGCTGCTGGAACGTCTGCTCCGCATCCACGTCGCTCTTACACATTTCAACGGTGACCTTATCGTGTTCGCCACTGCTCGAGTTCGTCACGCCCGTGTACACAGTATGTCCTCTCTCGTTCGTTGTCGCGGAAAACGGCGTGATCAGCGTGTCGTTATACACGCTGAGGTACCTATCGGTGAAATCACTGGCCGATAGCTCGCCCGCGTTCACGGGCGGGGCACTGCTCGCAGGCGGACTTGTTGGATTCGACGTACACCCGGCAGCTGACGCGATGAGCGCCATGAGCGCAGCTACGATCACCACATTGATGAATTGCTTTTTCATCGTTATACACCTGTTTCACGATAACCGAGACAGTGAAAGGTCAGTTTTCATTTACAAAACCAACAGCTTTGCTCCGGTTTCACGCTTAGTCTTCGATATGCTCCATCACTACGACCAGCTGAGCCGCTATGACTGCTGATAGAGTCCTTCAAATAACGACGCGTGCTCTTGCGGCGCGACTAAAAAATCCAAGAGGTAAGGCTCTTCTATCAGTTCATACGCCGGTTTTCGCCTGCGCAACCCTACATCAGGCACCTCCACAGCATTCTGCACGCGGATCTCTGGCAGCCGTGTGTATGCGCGATTCGGCAGCAACCGGTCGTTTACGAGCTCGTAATACGCCCCTCCGTGAAGCCGCTCATAGGGCTCGTAGAGTGGCTCAAACCATCGGCACACCCAGTTTGCCATCTTCAGCGCGTCTTCAGAGGGGTTGATGGTGACGTGGCCGTAATTGGGCGGGACGATGATCTTGTCTCCCTGCATCGCCCTCACAAGGATGACGTCATCCACGCTGTCGTCGCTGTGACGGCGCTGCAACAGATAGTGGGCCTCTCCCTCGAGCACCTCGTACAGCTCGGGATAAGTGTATGGCGTCTCAGGATGGACCCGTGGGTGATAGTGCCCAAGTGTTTTGACGAATTCGACCCCCATCTTAAGCGGCGGGATGATCGTGATATCGTAGCGAATCTTGTGAAGCCTCATCACTTCTTTGTCCGCCGAAGTGAGCGCTAGATCCCGGTACATATAGTACGCATCCCGATTCGGCGCTCCTTCAAACCACGCGGTGTCAAACGCGACATCACGAAGTTCGTAGAGCCGCCGAATTGCAGGAGCAATCAGCTGCCCCCCGAACGTGAGCTTCATCTGCACCTCATAGGCTACGCCCTACCTATATTCCACATCTCCTTCAACAACTTATCGTTTTGCACTCTTGTTCTCTCGAAAGCGTGACCACCGTGATAGGGTCGGTTACCATGCTTGCAAGCACCGAGCTATTCTTATAGAGCAACGAACAGATAAGCGGCGTCCGTCCGAGTGTATTTCATACGGACTTAGCAAGCGGTGAGCGGGGCACGATATCGACCGCCCAATCATGTGTTGCGAGGCGAAAGGGGTGAAGGAATGTGCGGGCTATTATACACGCGGCGAACGACGATCGGTCAGCGGAACTGCGGAATCTTAGAAAACCAACTGCGTTGCTTACCGTGAACGGAATTCCTTTGATAGAACGTCAGTTACACAGCTACGCGAAGATAGGGATCAAAACGAGCGCTGTCACCATCGTCGCAGGCTATCAGTTCAACAAAATCGCGCGTCTAGTACGACGTGAGTATCCCAAGGTTCTGCTTGTTAAAAATAAACGTCATCATCTTACGGGCACGATGTATTCCCTTCACCTTGCGTTACAGCAACTCAACATCACCAATTCCGACGAAAGTACGTTCATCAGCAGTGGAGCGTGCACGTATGAGGATGAGGTCATCGAGCGTTTGTCTAAAATTCCCGGAAGTTGCGCTGTAGGCGATACCAGCTCAGGTGGGCACGAATCACTGCATATCGCAGACGACAGGCGATTCATCGACGGCACGATCGATGAGACCCTGCCGAAAGCACGCACTACTGCGGTTTCGGCGAGGTTATATAAACTCGACTCGAGCGCAATTGTCATGCTGAAGGCGGTTACAGCAGACTATGTGCACGAAAAGCGGGAAGTACGCTTGCCCATAGAGACCGCACTTAACGAGACCATGCGCGCCGCACGTTTTAGGTTCCTTGATATAGCCGGCAAGAGATGGGCCAAAATCACGACGTTAGCCGATCTCAGTAGCGCCGACAGACTATTCAGCCGTTTCAACGTGCGCGAGAAGCGGTGCTTCATTATGGACTTAGACGGGACGGTGTACGTGGGCAACCGTCCGGTCAGTGGCACCGTCGCATTCATAAACCGCCACCGCGACGAAAAGACATTCTATTTTGTCACGAACAATACGTCGAAATTGCCTGAAGCCTACCTCGAACGGCTCGCTGCGATGGGCATAGCGACCGATAGCGACCACATACTGAGCCCTCTCAAACCGCTCATTGCCTTCTTAAAGGAGCGTAGCATAACGCACGCGTACCTGCTTGCCAACGCAAAAGTGTCAGAATATATACAACAAGCGCTTCCCGAGCTCAATGTAAACGCCACAGGCGGCACGTGTGAAGCGCTCATCGTCACTTACGATACCGAACTCACGTATGGCAAGCTCGCCAACGCAGCACTCCTGTTACAGCAGAACCCTCACATTCTTTTTCTTGCGACACATCGCGATCTCGTCTGTCCGATCGAGGGCGGCAACGTTCCGGACAGCGGGTGCATACTATCAGTGTTGGAGTCGAGCACGGGACGCGCGCCCACGACGGTCTTTGGCAAGCCCAATCCTCTGCTGATCGCTCGAATCATCGACAAGTATCATCCCTCAGAAATAACTGTCGTCGGTGATCGGCTGTACACCGATAAACAGATGGCCGAGAACGTGGGCTGCGATTTCATCTGCGTACTAAGCGGCGAGACAACGAGAGCGCAGATCGAAGAGCTTCCCAAAGGAAAATTCCCTGCGCTCATCATCAAGGACCTCGGAGACCTGCTCGCGTAAGTGGAGAAGGGAACCCTTCTATCACGCGTCACACGATTTTTTAGGTGCAACATTGGTGTGCAGCGATCGCATTCAAGAGCCACCCATATCGAAACTGCGACCATTCGCGATTTCGTGACTCCTTCGCGAGTGACGCGTGACGCTGCTCATAGAAAGCAGCGGCGTCAGATCGGTTGCACAGCGGTTTCTCATCCTGATGGGAAGGACGAACGGTCGTTCGGTAAAGTTGCCTCTTTCTTCGATTGTAGCGAAGTGCGTCAAGTATATTACGGAATCACTTCATTCCCTCTAACAGCTTTTAGAACGTTAACAGGGAGGTACGCGTGCTAAGTAGGCTAAAGCGCTCCGCCGATCAGTTGCTGTACCGGCCCGCTTCTCTACTTAGCGGACTCGGGATAACGCCCAACGTTCTCACGCTTATCGGATTAACGATTGGTATCATCGCCGGTGTGACCCTCGCTCTCAGCTTCTTCGTCGTCGGTGCCATCTTAATCCTCGCAACCGGCTTCATTGACATGCTTGACGGCGCAGTCGCACGCAATGAAGGGGCAACGACGAGGGTCGGCGCCACTATGGATTCCATATTCGACCGCTATGTTGATAGTCTCATTCTGATCGGTCTCGGCATCGCCGGGATCAATTGGCTGTATGTCGGAATCGCCCTTATGGGCTCGCTTCTGGTGAGCTACGTCCGGGCGAAGGCCGAGGGTCTCGGAATAGCATGCACGGTGGGGATTGGTGAGCGCAGTGAGCGGCTCATCATACTAGCCGTTGGACTGCTGCTTGGGCTAGCCGAGCCTGCGGTACTACTCGTCGCTGTTCTCTCACAATTCACCGCGCTGTGGCGTATCGGTCTGCTGCTTAAGCGTGCGGCATCCTGATATGCTCATGAAGGCGTAGGCCACCTTGTAGGCGCGCTCTTCTGCGTTGTTTTTCGCGTCGTCTCTCGGCGTTCACGGAATGCACTCTGATGGCACATGTTCGTTGCGATGACCCGGCGTCTAACAGAACCAATGCGAGCGCACAGCACGTGGCACTTCGTCATAGAGACGACGCTCACGCGATCGCGCTGTGCTTTTGGAGCGTCAGGCACGCATATCAGCCGAATAACCGGCCGTAACGATAATATCGGAAGCGTAACTTTCCTCAGATGCACTTCCCTTCTAACGTAAGATGCGCTTCGCCGCTTCCTCGTACGCCATAATCAAATCGCCCCGCTCATAACGGAAGACGTCCTTGTCGAGCGACTGGCGGGACTCCTTTAGCCAGAACCGACACGTGTCGCAGCTTATCTCATCGGCAACGAGGATGTGACCACCCGCCTTTCCGAACTCGAGCTTACAGTCGGGGAGCAAGAGGCCGCGCGCTCCCAAGTACTTCTTTAAGACGACGTTCGC
>Ga0187780_10002267_pt1 | contig 14481 bp, 15 predicted proteins | sample 1015_Q2_SP10_20__FD_132429 | JGI IMG/M metagenome (GOLD analysis project Ga0187780, IMG submission 132429) | Tropical peat soil microbial communities from peatlands in Department of Meta, Colombia - 1015_Q2_SP10_20_MG | ecosystem: Environmental > Terrestrial > Soil > Wetlands > Peat | place... | reverse complement strand
CTGGAGAAACTCAAGGCAGACAGGGGACTCCGCGTCCCTCGTGTTGGCAAGGACGTGGACGTATACCTCCGAAGGAAGAAGACGGGGAAGTTCGACGACTCAGACTACTACGCCTGGGAGAGGCCGTTCATCGCAAAGGGACTGTCGGCCAGGGACATCAGGAAAGGTCAGGGGGAGGTGTTCCTCCACCTTGAAGCTTGGAACTTCCCAGAACTCGTAGACATCAAGCCCGATCGGGGAGGGACCTACATCCACGCAGCCACAGAAGCTTTCAACGAGGAAGGGGAGAGAGAGGAGACGGTGATCAGGAACTGGGTTGAACACGTCGGGTTCCGCTACGCGCAGCTTCACGCGTCAGGGCATGCCCCGGGGACCGAGGTGGGGGAGTTAGTTCGGGGAATCTCGGCGAAGAAGGTTGTGCCCATTCACACGGAGTACCCGGAGCTGTTCCGTCGATTCGACAGGGAGAGGAGCTGGGTCCTAGAGCCTCCTGTCAGGGGGGAGGCCGTTTCTATGGATTCCTGAGCCAACAAGCAGAAATAAGGTACGGCAGCGGCGCACTCCGTTGCAGAGCCAACGGGCCAAGGACCTCGCTGAAACTGGGGTCTCCAAGGCGCAGGCCGCAGGCGCGACCTATGCCGAGGCGAGGGTGCAGAAAACATGGGAGAGGCAGTTTGTGCTCAAGAATGGGGAGCCGCAGCCGTCCTTCTTCGCCGAAGGATACGGCGTCGGGATAAGAGTGATTTCTCAGGGTGCGCTGGGTTTCGCAGCCACCAACGACCTGAAGACTACATCCGTCGGAGAGCTGGCGAGAAGGGCGGTGAGGCTTGCTAAAGCCTCTTCAGGACTGCTGAAGCATCGTGTGGAACTGGACGACTCTAAGCCCCTCCAGAGGAAATGGACTGCGCCTGAGACTCGAAAGGTGGAGGATGCCGATTCTGCGTGGCTGCGAGAAGTCCTCCTCGACATCGAGGGTCGAATAGCCGACGAGAGGGCCGGGGTAAGGCTGCCGGGACGGCTACTGTACCTTGGGGCGGAGCTTGAGGAGAGGTACTACGTAAACAGCGACGGGTCCAGGGTAGAGGGGCGCCTTCCGAGGGTAGGGTTCCTCGGTTCCCTCACTGCCGTGGAAGGGAGCGCTACGGCCCAGCGCTTCATCCAGCAGGGGGAGACGGGCGGCCTTGAGGTCGTGAAGCGGATTGATCTTGTGAGGAAGGTCGAGGAGGAAGCCAGGGTCATGGGGAAAATCCTGAGGGAGGCGACAAAGCCGCCCACAGATACTCTGGACGTTCTGCTCAGTCCGGAGCTCTCAGGAATAGCCGCGCACGAGTCTGTCGGCCACCCACAGGAAGCCGACAGGATACTTGGAAGAGAAGGGGCACAGGCGGGGGAGTCCTATCTGAAGGCCGACAGCCTCGGGAGAAGGATTGGGAGCTTGGAGGCGAACGTGAGCGACGACCCTAACCTCCTCCATTCGAACGGTTTCGTGCCCGTTGACGACGAGGGAGTCGAAGGAAAGAAACGGCTCTTGATCAAGGATGGGATAATCAAGGAGTTCCTCCAGAACCGGACCACAGCGAAGGAGTTCGGCCTGCGGAGCAACGGCGCGGCAAGAAGCGTCGCCTTCGACAGGGAACCCATCATCCGGATGTCGAACACATACGTCGAACCGGGAGACTACTCATCAGACGAGATCATCAAGGAGGTGAAACACGGCGTGTTCTTCAAGACGTTCACAGAATGGAACATAGACGACAAGAGGCTCAACCAGAGGTATGTGGCCCTCGAAGCCTACCTGATCGAACGGGGGGAGCTGAAGGGGCTGCTGAGGTCTCCTGTCCTGGAGATAACGACGCCGAAGCTCTGGGGTAGCGTCAAGGCGCGGAGCAAGCATGTGGAGTTCGAGTCCGCCACGTGTGGGAAGGGGGATCCTCAGCAGGGGGCCCCCGTGTGGCATGGAGGCCCTGAGACTCTACTCACTGGAATCAAGCTGGGGGCAAGGTGATCGGTTTGGATTTGCATGAGCTGAATGACATCGCCATCGGCACGGCGAAGGCTTTGGGGGTGGACGACGCAGTAGCCCTGAGCGCCAAGGGCACGGACAGCATGATCAGGTTCGCCAATAACTCGGTGACTGTAGCCAACAGGGTGGAAGAGTCGGAACTCACGATCTATCTTGCCAGGAGCAGAAGGAGGGCGCTTGCCTCTACGTCGAACCTTCAGTCTGGCGCAGTGAAGAAATTCGTGCGCGACCTCTTTTCATCGATGGAGGGGCTCCCGGAGTCTGACTACGCCCCTCTTCCCGCCAGACCCAATCGGTTCACGCCGAGCAGTACAGGCTATGACAGAAAGCTGGAGTCCCTCGAGGTGGAGCTCCCAGAAATGGCGGGGACGGCCATCGCCGCCGCAACGGCGTCGGGAGGGAAGAGGTCGGCGGGAGTGATAAACGCTGGAAAGGTCACTGTGGCCATACTCACCTCCACGGGCACCCGCGGTATCGATTCCCGGACCGCAATCACGCTTAATATCCGTTCATTCGCTGAAAAGGAGGCTAGCGGGCACGGATTATCGTGCTCTTCCTCCTTGTCGGGCTTTGAACCGGAGGAGGCCGGGAGGCGTGCAGGTGAGGGGGCTAAGGCAATGAGAAACGCTTCCGAGCCCGAGGCGGGAAAGTACACCGTCCTTCTCAGCCCGACTGTCGCCTCTAACCTAGTGGAGACGGTGGCTGGTGCCGCCTCCGCCTTCGCGGTGGACGCAGGAACATCGTATCTTGCAGGGAGGGTTGGAAAGAAGGTGGCTGCACGGTCAATCAACCTCTCCGATCATGGGGTGATCAAAGGGGGACTCGGCGGGCGAGTATTCGACGACGAGGGTGTACGGACGAGGTCGAACAAGATCATTGAAGCCGGCGTCCTGAAGGGCTATCTGCACAACCTGACGACCGCAAGCAAGTGGAAGGTCGAGGATACTGGAAACGCAGGATTCGTCGCGCCCCACCCCTGGAACCTAGAGATAGGAGGCGGGGACTCGACCTATGGCGAGATGGTGAAGGAGATGAACAAAGGCATCATTCTCACCAGCAACTGGTATACACGCTTCAAGAACTACAGGACGGGGGAGTTTTCGACAGTCCCGAGAGACGGGGCGTATCTTGTGGAGGGGGGGAGAATCACGAGGCCACTGAAAGGGATGAGGATGGGAGACGACCTCGAACGAATGTTCTCTTCGGTCACCCTGCTTTCGAAGGACAGGGAGTGGATACAGTGGTGGGAAGTTGATACGCCTACGCTATGCCCCTGGATGCAGATAGGCGGCGTGACGATAACCAGGGCTTACGGATAAAGGTGGGGGGGCTGCGCTGACGCGCAGCCGGGCGCAATCGTCTAACGGACCACAGGCACTGTCTCCAACGCCTGGTTGAGGAAGGCGGCGTCAGGCTCGTAGTCTACAAGTCTACCGCCGAGCTTGTCCTCATATGCCTTCAGATCCAGCAGTCCGTGGCCGCTCAGGTTGAAGAGGATGGTCTTGGGCTCGTTGGTCTGTTTGCACTTGAGCGCGATGTCGATGGCCGCTTTGATGGCGTGGTTAGACTCGGGAGCCGCCACCAGCCCCTCCGTCTGCGCGAATAGGATGCCCGCTTCCATTACCTCGTTCTGGGAATAGGCCACGCTCCTCATGAAGCCCTTGTCGATGAGCATGCACATGGACGGGGCCTTCCCGTGGTACCTCAGGCCCCCTGCGTGGATCGGTGGGCATTGGTAGGAGTGGCCGACTGTGTGCATCTTCAGGAGGGGCGTAGTCTCGCCGGTGTCTGCGAAGTCGTATCTGTAGGAGCCGCGTGTGGTTGAGGGGACCGCTTTTGGTTCGGATGCGACGAACTCCGATTCGCTCTTTCCCCGGAGCTTGTCTCTCATGAAAGGGTAGGCCAGACCTGCATAGTTGCTCCCTCCGCCGATGCAGCCTACGATGTAGTCGGGGGTTTCGTCGAACTCCTCCATCTGGAGCTTGGCCTCCTGGCCGATCACTGACTGGTGAGTGAGGACGTGGTTTAGCACGCTCCCCAGGGCATACTTCGTGTTGTCGTGGGTGACGCAGTCTTCAATGGCTTCGCTTATTGCGATTCCAAGGCTCCCTGGGTGGTCAGAGTCCTTCTCGAGGAACTTCTTGCCGACGTTGGTCCTCGAGCTGGGTGAAGGATGGACCTCGGCACCGTAGACCTCCATCAGAGTCCTTCTGTATGGCTTCTGGTCGAAGCTGCTCCTCGTCATATACACGGTGAGATCGATGTCGAAGAGCGCCGCGGCTAGTGCCAGCGCGCTCCCCCACTGACCCGCACCAGTCTCCGTCGTGAGCCTTTCGGTCCCTTCCTTCCTGTGGTAGTAGGCCTGGGCTATGGCGGTGTTGGGTTTGTGGCTACCTGCAGGGTTGAGGTCATCCCGCTTGTAGAATATCTTAGCCGGGGTCTTCAGCTTCTCCTCCAGCCTGGTTGCCCTGTAGAGCGGAGTCGGTCTCCCGAGTCGGATGTATGCCTCTTGGACTTCGTCGGGGATGGGGATGAACTCCTGTGTCGAAACTTCCTGCATCACGCACTCCTTTGCAAAGAGTCGGAGCAGGGGTTCGGGGGCCATGGGCTGCAAGGTCCTCGGATCAAGCGGAGGGGGAAGCGGCTCCGGCAGGTCATGCTGGATGTTGTAGTAGTTGTCAGGCAGGTTGTCCTGTGACAGGATTGATTTGAACTGAGTTTTGTTCATGGGAGGGCTCGGATTTTTGACAGATAAATGCAATCGTGAACATGTCTGAGCACAAGGTTTACGAACGGAATGGGGAGAAACGCTCAAAAAAGCTCATTTTAGTACACGGTTTCATGTGGCCGCGGATACGGGCTGAATTCGAAAGACAGGTAGTAAGGCCCGCAGTGGTCCGCAAGATGATCGAATGCGGGCTGAGGGTGTCCGACGACTTGAAACTCTACGTTGGGGACATAGAGGTGGACTATCTGGCTGTTTCTCGGGCAGTGGGGGTAGACAGGAGGGTCGTGAAGCAAACGGCCGAACAGATCCACAGGAGCCCCTATCTCTACTCGATCTTCTCCAAGACCAGGCCACTTGGGACGAGCCTTGTCGACCTCGTCACCCTGCTCGGGTATACGGCCGTCGTCGTGGAGGCAGACCCAAAATCCCCGGGCATAATGGCGGAGGTGGCGGAGATCCTGTCGCGCCATGGGATGGTCGTCAGACAGGCCATTGCGGAGGATCCGGAGATGGTGCCTGACGCCAAAATGACCCTGGTGGTCGAAGGGCAGCTGTCGGGACAGGCAATGGAGGAGCTGAACGGACTGAAGGTAGTTAAGAGCATAAAGATTCTGAAGTAGACAGGACTGGCGGCCGACGGGCCACGGATGGTCGCTACTTCTCGAGCATCCGGGAGAATGTCCACGAGACGGTGTTCAGTATCTCGTTGAGCCTAGCCTTGTCTCTGTAGTTCTCTATTACGAGCTTTACGATCGCCCCGTTGGCCTCGTCGGCGTCAAAACGTAGCTCTGTCCCTTTTGCAAGCTTGCCGGAACTGATCAGCTCCTCGTCCTTCGTCTTCATCCCCTGGAGTATCTTCCCCATCAGGAATGACTTGAAGGGAGGCGTGGAAGTCTTCAACACAACTCCGCTGTTCGGCTCGATGGCAACCGCGTCTGGCGTGATGGTTGCCATTGCAATAACCTGACCGCCCTTGTCGCGCTTCAATTCCCTTACCTCGGGCGCCTCCTTCGTCTCCGTCATCATCTCGTCAGCTTGCCTGAATGTAGACGCCCTCAGGCTGTTGTCAACGTAACTTAGTGTCTCTTTGAGTCGCGCCAACTCTTCCTCGAGCTCGGCAATCCTCTGCTCGAGCCAGAGCTTCAGCTCCGCTGTCCTCTTGGTGTCCTGGTCTGGAGCTGCCATTGAGGCACGTCCGACCGGGTTGCGCTAAAAACGTTAGCGAGTTCCGACCCACGAGAGAGAGGCGGCGGTGAAAGTGTTAAGGGCCGTATCGGGTAGCCCAGACCATTGCTGAGGCTGAAGCGCAGGAGCGCCCTGATAGCGGCCGCATCCGTGTTTGCCGCCCTGTACGCCGTCCTTGGGGCAGTTCCGGTTTCTAGGCTGGTGCTGGGCCAGGGGAATTTCCTGACAGCAAGCAACTTCGTGACCCCCCTAGCTGGCATGCTCTTCGGGCCGGTCGTAGGAGGCCTTTCGGCAATTGTTGGGGACCTTATCGACTCGGGTGCTGGGTATGTCTCGCTCGCCGGTACAGGGTTGGCAGTCCTCATTGCTGATGTGGCCACTGTCGTTACAGCTGGTCTCGCCTTCTCGGGGAAAAGGGCGGCCGCGGTCGGGGTCTTGTCGCTGGTCCTGATAGTCTATTGGCTGGACCCCCTTTCGGTTTTGTTCGTCGGGCCAATCCCATTCACATGGCTCCACATGCTGTCGTTGGCCGCATTGATCCCGTTGCTAGTCCTCGAAAAGAGGGGTGTAATCTCCAAGCTGAACCCGGCCTTTGTAACCGGGGTCACCTTCGCGGCCTTGATGTGTGGTCAGCTTACAGGCACTGTTGTGGGCCAGAATCTAGCGGTCAGAGTCTACGGCGTCCTGACCGTCCAGGATTGGCGGAGCCTGGTCCCGGTGTTCTTCCCGCTATACCCCATTGAAAGGGTGTTCTTCACAGCCGTGGGGTCTCTTGTTTCAGTTCCTGTCCTGAGAGCGCTTTCCCAACAGCGCCGGCCTGCGCCGTCGAAGTGATCACCCACACCCCCGTCGAAGGCACTTTTTAATGGACTGAGCTGGGGGCTCGCTCAGCCATGTCCTCTGGGGCAGCCATCGATGTCGCGCTGAACAACATCCGGAAGATATTGTCGGAGCAGGTGGAGAGGGTCGAGAAGATAGGCAAGCCCGTCGAGTGGGTGGACTACTCGAAGCTGGACAGGCTCGTCATCGGAGTCATCGGCGGAGATGGAATAGGCCCCATCATAGCCAAGGAGACGTCGCGAGTTCTGGGGGGCCTGCTTCAGGAGGAGACGAAGTCTGGCAGGGTCGAGATCAGGCATATCGAAGGGCTCACCATAGAGAATAGAATAAAACAAATGAAGCCCCTTCCAGATGAAGTGCTCACAGAAATCAAGAAGTGTCACGTGCTGCTGAAGGGGCCGACTACCACTCCAGAGGAGGGGAGCGGCGTGCCCAACATCGAAAGCGCCAACATCGCCATTCGCAGGGCCTTCGACCTGTTTGCCAACGTAAGGCCTGTGAGGATTCCATCTGAGGGAATAGATTGGGTGTTCTTCAGAGAGAACACCGAGGGGGAGTATATGCTCGGGAGCAGAGGGATGATGGTCACCCCTGACCTGGCCCTTGACTTCAAGGTGATAACGCGGCCGGGGGCCGAGAGAATCATCCGTCTGGCCTTCGAGCACGCCAAGAAGACGGGGAGGAAGAAGGTGACTGTCGTGACCAAGGCGAACGTGGTTAAGACGACGGACGGCCTGTTTCTGGAAACGACAAAGAGGGTGGCGGCTGACTTCCCCGAAATCAAGTGGGACGGGTGGTATATTGACGTATTCACAGCGAAGCTCATCGACCCCAAGAGGAGAAGAGACTTCGAGGTAGTAGTGCTCCCGAACCTGTACGGAGACATTGTGACAGACGAAGCCGCGGAGCTCCAGGGAGGTGTGGGGACCGCCGGGAGCGCAAATCTTGGGGCGAGGTTCGGAATGTTCGAGGCAATCCACGGCTCGGCCCCTAGGATGATGGCCGATGGGAGGGGAGCGTACGCAGACCCCCTCAGCCTCATGAGGGCGGCGGTCATGATGCTGGAGCACGTGGGCATGACTGCGCAGGGCAGAAGGCTTGCGATGGCACTTGACATCTGCGCCATCTATGAAAGGAAGGCGGTAATCACCGGCCGACAGGACGGGGCGACCGCGAGCCAGTTCGGAGACGAGGTGATAGCAGCACTGCTTGACCCCGGGCTTGCTGGGCGATGGAACGCCTATCAGAGCGACTGAGCTCGTTGCGCCGCGGCGCCCGTCAACCGTGAATTCGGAAATCCCTGTGGTTCCTCGGGGTCGCAGGCTCCACCTCGAGCTTGTCAACGCGCGCCCGTGGTGGGCCGAACTTCGCCCAATCGAGCACCCTCCTTACCTTCCTTTCATCCCCCTCCAGAAAGGCTTCCACCGTCCCGTCGGGCATGTTCCTGACCCATCCTCTGACGCCGAGATCTGATGCCAGCTGCGCCATGCTCGACCTGAAAGAGACGCCGTGCACGAGGCCCCTGATCTTGATGTGGACTGCTGTCACCATCTTACTCACCCAAGAGATGTGATTATGTTCGAAATCCCACCTATCACGAACGAGACGGCGAGAGCTGCGATCAGAAGCGCCGTGATCCTGGATAGGGCGGCCGTTCCATTGGCCCCTAGCACCTTCCTCACCCCATCTGAGCTGGCGAGTATGAGGTAAGCGAGGACCGCGTTCAAGATTATGACGATCAGGGCGAGCAGCGGGCTGTACGGTGGCCCGGAGATGATTATCACTGTTGAGATGGCACCCGGGCCGGCGAGAAGGGGAGTCGCTAGCGGAAAAGCAGCTATGTCAGAGGGCTGGAGCCCCTTGGCCTTAACGTTCCCGCCCATCAGCTGGTCGACTGCAACCACAAACAGGATGATCCCGCCGGCAATCCTGAAATCGTCAAGAGTGATGCCGAAGATGTCGAATATCAACCACCCGAATAGAGAGAAGACCACCAGGACTGCCGTTGAAATGACGATGGCATGCTCGAGAATCCTTCGGCGGGCGTCTGGAAAACCAGCTGTAAGGGTCAGGAATATTGGTACAGTCCCGACGGCGTCGGTGACCGCAAAAAGCAGTGCGAAGGCTCCTGCGAAGAGGGCGGGGTCGAAAGCGAAGAATGTAGACAGCAGTGACAAATGTTCAAGGCGAGCGGGGCGCCAAACTGATAAATAAGCAGTTGACGATTTTCCAACGAAAGTTTGTCTTCGGTCCCCGAATCGGCAATCCATGAGGCGCTGTCCAAGATAATGGACCCCGAACTTGGAAGGCCCATAACAGACCTCAAGTTGATAGACAAAATGTCCGTCACGGGAGGGTCAGTAGAACTGGAGTTTCATCTTACAGCCCCATTCTGCCCGCCTATCTTCGCATTGAAGATCGCCAGTGACATCAGGGCGGGCCTCCTTTCTGTCCCCGGTGTGACTGAAGCGAAGGTCACCCTCCGGGGGCACTATCTAGCTGACGCGGTCAACAAGCAAGTGAACAAGTCCGCTCAGCCGGGGCAGTAGGTATTGACAGTTGGGGTCCCGTGGGCGGGTCTCCGAGTACCTCTCAAAGTCAGGAGCGAAGTACGAACTTAGAGAGTTTGACGGGAGCACAAAGAACTCAGCGCTAGCAGCGGAGGCTCTCGGGTGCAGCGTGGCAGAGATAGCGAAGAGCGTCGTGTTCGTAGGCGAGAAGACCGCGGTCGTGATTATTTCGGGGGACAAGAGAGTGGACGGTGCCAAGCTCGCAAGGCTCATGGGCTTTGAGCTGCGCATCGCGAAAGCCGACGAGGTCAGGGACAGGACCGGGTTTCCCATTGGGGGAGTCCCTCCATTCCCCCACGACGAAGGTGTTGAAGTTTTGGCGGATGCCTCATTGGCGAGGTTCGGTCACGTCTGGGCAGCCGCGGGCACGCCGAACTCAGTCTTCGGCATTGGAACGGCCGAGCTCCTCAGGCTCCTTGGAAGCGAACCCGTTGACGTCGCAGAGTAGAGTGTAAGGGTTATAGAGACAGCCTGGTTCTATAGAGACGTGCCGGCGCGCAAGGCGATAGAGATGGGGGAGGGAACAATCCTCGTCTCGCTCCCAAAGGAATGGGTGAGGAAGTACGGCGTGAGGAAGGGGGACACCCTGTCAGTGGAGGAACTGCCAGGCGGAAAGCTTCTGATAAAGCCATTCGAAGGTGGCGAAGAGGCGCCGAAGCAGATCACAATAGAATACCCAGGGGACGACCTCAGCCAGGTGACTAACGACGTGACAGGAGCCTACCTGCTGGGGTACGATATCATCAAGGTTGTGGGGGGCGGGGTCATCCCGAGGGAAGACAGGGCCTCGATCAAGGCGACCATAGGCAGGCTGGTTGGCCTCGAGATAATGGATGAAGACTCCAAGCGCATGACAATGCAGTTTCTCCTTGAACCCACCGCCATCATCCCTGAGAAGATCGTCCTGAGGATGTCAGGTCTTCTGGACGGGATGCTCAAGGACATGGCAGAGGGCCTGGCAAAAGGGGACAAGAAGCTCCTAGGGCTCGCGGGAGAGCGCGACGACGAAGTCGACAGGCTCTATTTCCTACTTGTCCGCGTTACCAGGGCGGCCATTGTGAGACCAGATGTCGCCGAGCGATACGGGCTCTCCCCTGTGGACCTCCTAGACTACCGCGTTCTAGCGAGCTTCCTGGAGAGCATAGGAGACGCCATCACTGACCTTTCGCATAAGTTCCAAGAAAAGTCGAGCCCGAGGCGGTTGGCCAGGGAGTACTCGGTCTGTGTGTCCAAACTGACGGCGATGAATGACCTAGCCACCCAGGGGTTCATATCGAGGCGGGCTGGGAAGCAGATGAGCGCCAACAGACGGGTCGCCGCGCTCGCCCAGGAGATCGCCGAGAGGCTATCCGCCATCGCCAAGATCCCGACCGACGACGGAGCTGAAGCTGCGGAGACGCTGGCTGCACTGGACAGGGTAAGCAAGCTGCTTGTGGATGTTTCTGACCTGGCAGTGATAACGCAGCAGATCTCCGAATAGACCGAAATCTAGGAACGCTTATTTACGCAAGCCATTCTGAGATGATATGCCGAGGTATCTTTTCGTAACGGGCGGGGTGATGTCGGGGCTCGGCAAGGGCATAATCACTTCCTCTGTTGCCAAGCTCCTTCAGCTATCAGGGGTGGAGGTCACCTGTTTGAAGATAGACCCGTACATTAACTTCGACGCAGGCACAATGAACCCCTACACCCACGGCGAAGTGTTTGTGACCGACGACGGAGGCGAGACCGATATGGACCTGGGGAACTACGAGAGGTTTCTGAACAGGGATATGACCAAAGCCAATAACATGACTACAGGACAGATATACAAGAAAGTCATCGACGACGAGAGAAGAGGGCGGTTTCTGGGCAAGTCTGTCCAGATAATACCGCACATCACGGACGAAATCAAACGGAGGATCAGAGAGCTAGGAGAGAAGGAGAACGTGGATGTGCTGGTTGTGGAGTGTGGGGGGACGGTTGGGGACATCGAAAGCCTTCCGTTCCTAGAGGCATTTCGACAGATGAGGATTGAAGAAGGGTCGTCCCGGTCCCTTTTCCTGCACGTAAGCCTGGCGCCCGAGCTCGCCGTGGTTGGAGAGATGAAGACCAAGCCCACGCAGCACAGCGTACAGGAGATGCGCAGAATCGGTATACAGCCAGACATAATAGTGATACGTGGCACCAGAGGCCTCCCGGCTGAAGCGAAAGAGAAGATCGCATTATTCACCAGCGTCCCTCTCGAAAGCGTCATATCCGATCCCGACGTGGAGAGCATCTACCAGGTGCCCCGTCTCCTCGAAAGAGAGGGGGTGTTGAAGCCAATCCGAAGGCAGCTTGGGCTCAGGACGAGGCTGAACATGAGGGGGTGGAACGCAGTGGCCGAAAGGTTCGTCGACCATCAAATGACAGTCAGAATCGCCATGGTGGGGAAGTACGCAAACCTCGCCGATAGCTACGTCAGCGTAAACCAGGCGCTATCACAGGCCGGCGCAGTAAACGGCGCGAGCACACGGATATCGTGGATAGAGTCGGAGGAGATTGAGAAGGACGAGACGAAGCTGGACTTGATGGACGCCTATGACGGCGTGGTCCTTCCTCAGGGATTCGGGGGCAGGGGGGTCGAAGGTAAGATAGCTGCAGCCAACAAGGCAAGAGTGGCAGAAATCCCCTTCCTGGGGTTGTGCTACGGCTTCCAGCTGGCAAGCGTCTCCTTCGCCAGGTATGCATTGGGTTTGAAGGGCGCCAACACGACAGAAGCCGACCCAGATACGCCCTATCCTGTGATCGACATGCTCCCGGAGCAGCGGGTTGTCACTGACCTTGGGGGAACCATGCGGCTCGGGGGCCACGACGTGGTGATTAAGAAACCGAGCAGGGCGTTCGAAATCTACAAGACAGGGAGGATCAGGGAAAGGCACAGGCACAGGTACGAGTTGAACCAGGAGTACCTCAAGAGTCTGGAAGCGAGCGGTATGAAATATACGGCGTTCAGCGACAACGGCAGGAGGGCAGAAATCCTGGAGCTTGACGGACATCCGTTCTACATGGCGACGCAGTACCACCCTGAGTACATCAGCAGGCCTGAAAGACCAGAACCAATTTACGTGGCATTCGTGGCAGCGTGCGTGAAAAGGGCCAGGAGCGCCGGAAGGGAGCCCGAGAAGGTTAGGGCGTTAAGCCGCTGAATAGGCCCCTGCGAGCCTGATAGCGATCCGAGCCACCTCTTGTGCCCCCTTTCCAAACAGGTAGACGTTGGGCTCAATTCCGCTCCCCCCCTCTTCCACGACGGCATCAAACTTCGTCGCCTCTGACTTCAATTTCTTTTCCAGGGCTTCCACCGTCGCATCTCTCGCCCCGCCGCCAGAGCGGCCTCGGATGGTGAGGATTCTGAGCCCTGCCTTGGGAAGCAGTGCGCCGAGCCTTTTGTCGTATCTGATGTTGATACACGCTCGATGCTCAGGCATTCTCGACCTCGCGAGGAGGAGCATCCTTGACATATGGACCGAAGCCCCCGCCTCGGGAGGGAGCATCGCCTTCGCCCTTTCCTTCACTTTCACAATCCTCCCAGGAATCGCCACCACTTCGCTTGGGGAGTTGGCGTCATCTGCAACGCAGGCCAGGTTTACCGACACCTCGGGTATGACCAAGACGAAGTCCGGTGATGCTTCGAGCAGCCTGACAGCAGCTGACACCTCAGAAACTATTTCGGATATCTTCCCTTTGCGGGCACCATATTCCTTCACGCAGAAATCGCACTCCCCCAGCGAGGGATACATTTCGCGGTGTTCGTGGCAGACAGCCCCGGATCCGAGCAACCCAGTCCAGATCCTGTTGAGAGCTTCCACGCTATCGGCCGGATTCCTTTGGAGGGCATCGGCCAGCGCTTCCGAGTCGCGGTCGGCGGTGCCGCGAGTGACGGAGAATTTGGCGAGCGAGCTGTATGCCTTGTCAATATCAGATGCAAGATAGATGCTGACTGATGCCTGGGTCACCCCGAGAAGGTCAGATATCTTGGTCTGGGATAACCCCCTCGCCCGAAGCTGAACGGCTACGAGGTGTCGCATGGCGGGGAGGAAGGTGCCAGCCATCAGTTCGTCTGGGGGTTGCATCATATAAACCGGTTATTCACTGACTTATAAGGAGGCGCCCGGGGTCCCCGTCATGGAGGAAGCCAACGAGGGGGCAGTCGTCGAGAAACGGCCGAAGAGGTCCACGACCCTGGCCGTAATCGCCGTATTCTCTGCTCTGATAACGGTTGGCACTGTCGTTGCCATTCCGCTGCCTTTCCCCCTGTACGAAATCACACTCTCGCCACCAATCTATCTCGCCCTCGCGGCTTTGGTGGATTCGCCGACCGCCTTCGACGCCACCGCAATCGGCGGATTCCTAGGAGAAGCCATCAACATCAGCTTCAGAGGGGGGTCCCCCATCTACCCGTTCGGGATGGTATGGGCGCGGGGGCCAGAAGTGTTCATCGTGGCCTGGGCCCGCAACAGGGGGGAGAAGGCCCTGGCGGTGGCCATGGCTGCAGCTACGGTGTTCGAAACGCTCGCCTTTTTCTTCCCGGACTGGGCGTTCTATGCATACGGGTTGTTCCAGTACGGTTCTCCAACAGACATTGCCTCAGCCTTCGGCTTGGCGGTCTTCGACTTCGGCACTCTGGCGGACCTCGCCTTCATCCCCGTGGCAATCCTGATTATTCGCCGAGCCAGGCCTGCATTCAGGAGGCTTGGATACGACTAGGAACCGCTCGGTGTTGAATTCGGGAAAGGAAGACCCTGAATTCATGCGGCGGGTAATCTACTCAAGCTTGGGAAGGCGGTCGAGGAAGTTGAAGCTTGGTCCAGGGACAGGCCTGGATAACGGCGTGGTGTCGATCGGGAGAGGCCGGGTCATGATACTGACGGCCGACCCCGTGTCAGCCATCCCTGGGCTCGGCATGAGCCTTTCCGCATGGTTGAGCGTTCACCTGATAGCTTCTGACTATACCACGTCTGGGAACGACCCAGAATACGCCATGTTCACGTACAATTTCCCGCCAGCGATGTCAAGGGCCGACAGAGAGGAGTACGTCAGGTCCGTTGGCATGGAATGCGACCTGCTGGGAGTGGCGATTGTGGGAGGCCATACTGGGAGCTACCCGGGCTCGG
>Ga0187780_10002266_pt1 | contig 14482 bp, 12 predicted proteins | sample 1015_Q2_SP10_20__FD_132429 | JGI IMG/M metagenome (GOLD analysis project Ga0187780, IMG submission 132429) | Tropical peat soil microbial communities from peatlands in Department of Meta, Colombia - 1015_Q2_SP10_20_MG | ecosystem: Environmental > Terrestrial > Soil > Wetlands > Peat | place... | reverse complement strand
TATTTCTTCTCAGGGCCTGGGGCTGGCAATTCATCTGTTTACGATCCTGACGGGCTAGCGTCGGGACCAAATGGCAACCTCTGGGTTGACGACTCGGGGAACTACAGGGTGCTCCTCTTCACAGACCCTGCAAGCGCTGCTACATCGACCACAGCCACAACCACGCCGACGATCATAGCGACAACTGCCACCTCTTCGCAGACAACATCCTCGACGCAGGTAGGAACCACTACTGCTTCGACCTCCAGCGTTGCCTCGACAACCTCGTCCACGTCGCCTTCGACGGCTGTACCTGAGTTCCCCTACCAGTTCGCCCTTGCGACCCTGTTCACGCTCGTCCTTGCCGGAGCTTACATCGCCATGCGTCGCCGAAATGGAGTGAGGACTTAGGATGAAGCGCTCCCCTGGCTCCTACCTGCGTCTGAGCTTGAAGGGACAGTCCGGATTCAGAGGCTCGAGGCACTGGTTCGCCCTCCTCTCCCTCCTGGTGTTGGGACTGCTCACCACCAGCGCCTTGTTGATACCCATGGCGAGCGCTTTCGCCAACGGACAGAACGCTTCTGTTGTGATTGGGCAACCCAACTTTAACACGAACTACAGGGACATAACCCAATTGAACCAGTCCAGGCTTGGCGGCGCCTATGACGTGACGTTCGACTCCTCCGGCAACCTCTGGGTGGCAGACTCGGCAGGCAGTCGGGTCCTCGAGTTCAATCCCCCATTCTCGAACGGGGAGAGCGCGAGCGTTGTGATTGGCGAATCCAGTTTCACCTCGACGCCATTCAGCGGAGGTCCCCCCAACGGAACCGTACTTTTTACCCCAGAGGGGATTGCTTTTGACTCCTCCGGGAACCTGTGGGTCTCCGATTCGGGTGACAACAGAATCGTCGAGTTCAAGGCGCCATTCTCGAGCGGCGAGAACGCTAGTTTCGTCCTTGGCGCCCCAGACCTAAGAACAGAGGAGAGTCCGGGCGAAAGTGGCACTTCGACTACTCTCGATGCACCAGCAGGGATCGGATTCGACACCTCTGGGAACCTCTGGGTGGCTGACGAGAGTTTCTACAGAGTGCTTGAGTTCACGGCTCCCTTCTCCATCGGCGAGGCGGCTTCGGTCGTCCTGGGGCAGAACAACTTCACCGCGAAGACCTTCCCCAACGAACCCAACTGTCCGCCCGCTTGCAACACTCCGACCAAGGCCACCCTGAATGATCCCTCCGCCGTTGCCTTCGACCACTCGGGAAACCTTTGGGTCGCGGACCGTAGCGATAGCAGGGTTGTCGAGTACACCCCTCCCTTCTCTAACGGAGAGTCGGCAAGCATCATCCTCGGAGGAGGGTGCGCGATCTTCGGCGTCGAGCTTGCAGCTAACTGCTTCGATGTCACCGATGGCATAACCTTTGATCATTCGGGCACTCTGTGGGTCTCTGACACGTCAAACGGCCGGGTCCTCGGATACCCTTCTCCTATTACACCCGGTGAAAATGCCACCGTCGTCTTGGGCCAGCAAGATTTCGTAACAGGACCGTCCGCGGGCATCTTGAACGCGACCCAAAGCAATCTTTCGACCCCCGAAGGTCTCACCGTTGACGCCTCAGGCAACCTCTGGGTCGCCGACGACGGGAGCCTCAACAGGGTGCTCGAGTTCTCGGCATCTGTCATCGGGACTAGCACCACCGCCTCTTCAACGATCGCGAGTTCTACCACGACCTCGATGCAATCGTCTTCCATTGTCTTGAGTTCTCAGACGACGACTTCCGCTCAGTCCATCAGCTCTGCTACCTCCAATGCTTCAGCCACCGGGAGTATTCCAGAGTTCCCCTACCAGTTCGCTTTCGCGACCGTGTTCACGCTCGTCCTTGCAGGAGCCTACATCGCCATGCGTCGCCGAAATGTGGTCAGACCCTGAGTAAGGCCCTGCTGAATGAAAAGATGCAATGTGTGTCTGGGACCGAAACATCTTCTCGTGCCCCTCGTAGGAGTAGGACCAGTCTAGTTCCTGACCGTGCAACGCGCACTATGAGCACTAGGCTCATCCAGAGGCAGTTTCGAATCTTCGACGCAACACTTGCAGAACGCCGTATACTCGCCTGAGGGGAGTCGGGCTGGGTTCCTCCCTGCGTGGAGGCACACCCAGACGTCTTCACACTCGCAACTCGGGCAGACGCATGTGAGTGACCGCCTCAAATGATACCACCTAGGGGGTGTACTTCCTTAACATTTCGATACTAAACCATCGTCGAACACTTACTATCGACGGAGTTGGTTACGCGACGGGCGGGTGGGCTGCTTAGGAAGGGCCCGGCTTCTAAGAGGCAGGGCCGCCCTTCATACCGCAACTCTTTCTCCGCATCAGTCTTCTAGTCGGGCTTGCGCTTTACTATCCTTAGAATCCTCAGAAACGGAATCACGACCGTCTCTCCCTCCACTTCCCTATCTACGTCTTTGGCCCACTCGTAAACCGGGTCGAACCTGATGTAGGAAGGATTCTCGAAGTCTATGACGTTCGCGAAGAATATGTGGACAAACTCCGATCCGTCGTCATATTCGATGGTGTAATCGTATTCCTTCTCCAACTCTGAGAGTTCGGCCACAATGCGAAACTACTTGGCTTCGGCTAATAGTCGTTGTGGAGCCCGGTTCTGTAAAACCCATTGGGAAGCGAAGTCAACATGGCCACCACCGCAGCTGATCTGGCTGGTGGCGGACTTGGTTCCTTCACAATTCTTCATAGGCAACACGTTCTTCGTCATGACATGAGTCATAACCCGGTGGGATTTCATCGCCATCTCGCCAGGGGTACACTGAGGCTTCCTACGCTTCCCAGATGCCCTACCGAATCTTCGGCCTCGCGCCCCAGTTGACCTTACTGCCGCTTACCGTTTCTAGACTTTGTACCTGAGCGGGTGTTTCGACAATACTTCGTTCAGCTTCTCGAAACTGTTAACCGTTCCCACGTCGTACCATTCGTGATCTAGGTAGAAGGGGGCCACCTTCCGTCCTTTCTTGAGGAGCGCGGGGACAAAGTCAGCCATGAGGTCAGGCATCTTGGGGCCGGCCGTCTTCTTGAGGAGTGCCATGGCTCGGGGCCCAACGACCATCATCCCGGTGGTTACGCTGAGGTCCATTCTCGGCTTTTCCTGGAAGGACGTGATTTTTCCCTCCTTCACTTCGGCAACGCCCACCGGGAGCGAGTATCCTTTTCCCAGGACGAGGGTGGCGTCTGCCTTCTCTTTCCTGTGGACTGACAGTAGATCCGTGATGTCCAAATCTGTCAGCATGTCCCCGTAGTATATGAGTAGCTCGTCGCAATGCGGAATCGCGCCGTTCGCGAGGGCGTTTGCGACGGCCCCAAGGCTCCCCGGCATGCCATCCCTGTCCTCCGAATAGCTCAGATTCATGCGTCGGTCGGAGCCGTCCCCGAAGTAGCGTCTCACCTCATCACCCCGATAGCCGGTGAGGAGGGCCACTCTGGTAATCCCGTGATGCTTCAGCATGGCAGTGACGTAGACGAGGAGGGGGAGTTTCTTTGGGCCGACGGGAATCATCGTTTTCTGATAGTAATCAGTCAATGGCTTCAGCCGCTCTCCACGCCCTCCACAGAGGATGGCTGCGCAAGCGGCGGTCTTCACGTCTCAGCACTCGAGATTTCATTACTTATCCGTTGAATCCATCTGAAGGAAGAATCGTGGCATGGCCCTCCGGAAACAGCCATTCGTCTCTCATTGGTACATGATGCTTGAAGCGTCCTTTGGCAGATTGAGGGATCATGGATTCGGTATCCAGTTCTGCCCTAGTGTTGACTTATGCAGGCGGATTAGGCACTTCCTGGCGTGCTTTACCAGGACATGCACCCGATAACCAGATTCGCGCTCTACAATGCTTACCTATAACCTCGGTAACGAACACGCCGGGAAGAAAAGTGGAAACGGCAAGAACGTACGGAAGATTCGGTCGCTCGTGCAGGGTGTGCAAAATATACTTCCTGACAAGCGACCCCAGCGCATACACCTGCCTATGGTGCCAGAAGGGGGAGAACGGAAGCTCAGTGGATATTGATTCCCCATTAAGAAGCGACATCGGTGATACTAAGCTGGTTGTTCAGGAGGAAGTGTAATCGTCAATATGGAAAAAGAACCCCCCATGCTACTCCCAAAACGGAAACAAGCCTTTAATCGATTCGGGAGGAGTGACTGAACCATGCCAGAATCGTCTCGCTGCTGGGTCTGCCACCGCTCTCTAGAAGAGATCACAGCTGCCGTAGACACGGAGACCCAGGAAGAGAGGGAACTGAAGAAGCAGATGTCCCAGGTGACGTGGACGAAGTCGAAGTTCGTCGAGTCCGCAGATCTTTGGAGGAGGACCCTCCCCAGAGACTTCAAGGACATGGACTTCCAGTTCATAGCCTCCAACGCCTCGCAGTTCAGCTCGATCAAGGGATTCTCAGAGGTCCTGGACGCGAAGAAGCTGATGGTGGACTGGCTCTCCGACGCTTCTGGGAAGCTAAGGAAGGGCGGAGACGACATGCATGCGGTTCCTGAACTCGCGCCGCTCGAAAAGTCCGATGCCGAGCTGCTAGTCAGAACCCTCGACCAGTTCGAAGCAAGGTCGCGCCGGACAATACAGCCAGACGCGCACAAGGAAGGATACGCATCTGCCTTTGATGGACTCAAGCTGTTCGAGGGTCTGGAGTTCCTGATTGCCCAGGGGCTCCTGTACTACGACGTCCGCACTCAGCTCCTCAGCTTCGCCATGGTGAGGGCGAGCGCGAAGAAGCCCAAGACGACCCTCAGGATGGTCCAGGCGAACGGGTATCCTCCGGTCCAGCTCTGCAGCGTCTGCGAAACGCTGATGGTCGGACTGAGAGCCCCGGAACGCAAATTTGAGCAGCCGATGGCCGAACCAGAGGTCGAGAAGAAGCCCTCCAAAGCCGAAAAGGCAGCGGAGAAGCAACCCGAGTCAGCAGCCGAGGCCGAAGTGGTAGAAGTTCCAGTCGTGGCCGCGGTCGCCGAAACCGAAGGCGTGCCTCCGGCGGTCGCTGAGATTATGAACAAGATAGGCCCGGCAACGAAGGAGACGCCGAAGACGCGCGGCCTCCACGAGCACAGGGCCACAGAGGAGTGGGACGAAGTGCTCCAGAAGCAGGCGAAAGAAAAGTAGGGGACCAGCAATGGCACCCATCAGAGTAAACAAATGCTGGATGTGTGGAAGGTCTACTGAGGAAGTGAACTCGTCCGTCGGCCGGATTCCTCAGGAATCAGAGCTAGACAGGAGATTCGGTAGGATGAACGACCTGATGGGCAAGTTCAACCACGCTTCTACGGAGTGGGGGAGCCTTGTGCCAGACCAGTTCAAGACGCTCGAGTTCGACTTCGTTCTGAACAACCAGTCCCAGTTCAAGACGATGAGGTTCCTCGGAGAGGTCGAGGACTCGAAGAAGTCGATCGTCATACCACTGAAGGTAGCGCTGGGCAATGTCAGAAGCGGGGCGGAGGCTTCAATTGGAGGTGTCAAGATCAGATCTTCAGACGCAGTCAAGAGGGAAATATTTCTGAGCCAGGTTAACGATTTCGAGAGAAGGACCGGGCGGAGCCTCAACGGCTCTGGAGCGGAGGGTTCGAAGCCTCACGGGTTCGAGGGGCTCAGGATTGGTCAGGGACTGGTGTTCATGAGGGAGGTGGGGATGCTTTACTTCTCGGTCCAGGAGAAACTAATGGAAGTGGAGAAGGAGGACGAGATGAGCAAACGGCCAGTTTTCTCCGTTTCCAGTGCGAAGGTTGACGGACTCCCTGGCGAGATCCCCATCTGTTCTGTGTGCCAGAACCTGGTAACTTGCCTTGTTCCCGCCTAAGAACAATCCCAAGCAGATAAGCTTAAACTCTTGGGTTTCGGCCAAAATCCGCTATAATCCCCCTTGAGAATGATTACACAATGAGTAGCCCACAAGGACGGAAGCCAAAACCGGAAAACTACGAATACTCGTGGTTCTTCCCGGCGGATGGGCGGAACGGCCCGGCCGCCGTCACCCAGGTGCCACTCTCAGAGCTAGAGGGGACCGTACCCACCGAAAACCCTGAGATCGCAGCGATGGAAGCTCGGACGGAGAAATGGAGGCACTCGGGCCAGCGCAAGGCACCCTCTAAACACGCTAGGTCCCTAAGTCTCGGCACATCCGCAGTGAGCAAGATCGGCATTTTGGGATGGAGCTGTGTTGCAGGATCGGGTGCAGTAGTATTGGCCATGAGGGCAGGACAGTTCCCCGGCACTCAGCTGGGCATACTAGCGGGGGTTTGGTTGGGAGTCTCAGCAGCCATCTGGTTCATTCCGGGCGTCCTTTCTCGCGGAGAAGCTGTCAAGGCTTAGCTCTGGTTTTCTAGGTTAGCATTACCCCGAAATTCAACCATATCCTCCCCCAGTCATCATCAGGGGGCCTCCTGTATCATTAATCGTCGATATTCCATATCAGGACTACGAATCGAGTCAAATCTCTTATATAGAAAACATAGGGAGTCCCCCTCGGCACCCCTCATGCACAGCAGCGAACTTACTGCACAATCCACCTTTGCCCAGAGGATAAAAAACCACATCAAGCGCACGATGCTCAATGCCAAGAGGGGGGGAGCCTGGTTCTCCCTTGACAGGAAGGAGAAGTCCATTCTGTACCTGTCGGTCCGGCTACAGCTGAAGTTCGAAAGCCTGGACCTCCTCCGCTCGCTCGCTTCGATTTTGAAGAAGCTCGAAGAGCGTGGGGAGTCTCTTTACGCATGCATCCAGCGAGGGACAAGACTCGCCTGGAGATTTTCCGAGTTTGCCGTCTCGTGCGGTAATCTGGCGGCCAAGGAATGGCGGAACGATCGCGCATACGCGATTTTTCTGGGTGCACTGTCCTCTCAGACGAGCGTGTTTGGGGCCTGACTGAGGCGTCCGGGGCTCTGGGCCGAGTTTCGGCTTGAAGGCCGTTCTCCTTGTCGGCGGAGCAGGGACCAGACTCCGTCCGCTCACGTACGTGGTGCCCAAGTGCCTCCTTCCCGTGGGAGGGAAACCCCTTCTCGAGAGGACGATGAGGTACCTCGAGGGGCACAAGATAACTGAGTTCGTCCTGTGCGTGGCCTACCTCAAGAAGCAGATTATCGACTCCTTCGGTGACGGTTCGAGGTTCGGGTTCAAGATCGAGTACGCGGAAGCAGACGCCCCGCTCGGCACGGCGGGTCAGCTGAAAACGGCTGCGGGAATGCTTGGCGAGACCTTCTTGGCAATGAACGGTGACATCGTGACCAACCTCAACGTGAGCAAGATGGTGGCTACCCACGAAAGGATGGGGGGTGTCGCGACCATAGCCCTGAAGGAGTTCGGCGTAAGAATCCCCTACGGACACATAGACGTTGACAGGGAAGGAAGGGTGACCGCCTTCGAGGAGAAACCTACTCTGAGCTACATGGCGAACGCAGGGGTCTATGTAATGGAACCGGCCGTCCTTGACGAGATTCCGGCGGGCAGGGTGGCGAGCCTTGAGACCGAGACTTTTCCTAGGCTCATAGCAAGGGGGATGTCCATCAACTCCTACTTCGAGTCAGCGTACTGGGCAGACGTCGGGTCAATGGCCGACTTCGAGAGGGTGAACAACGAGGCGCTCACCGACCCTTCCATTATGATCCCAAGGAACACGCCCGTTGATTAGGCAGGCAGCCGTAGCGGGACTGGCCCTCCTTCCGCTGGCGATATCCATACCAGTGGCCTACGTTTCTTGGCTGGCCTTCCCGTCTCTCGAGGCTTGGCACATGATAGTTACGGGGCTCGTATGGGTGGCGTCCTTCGCGGCTGGCACCCAACTCTTCTGGAAAGCGGTGGAACAATTAGCACCGAAGCGGTAGGCATCGAAATAGCGGCGCCGGCAGCGGCGGCCGTGGCCATGGCCACGGCTTACTCCGTGGCAAGGTTTGAGAGCCGCACATTCCCGTCCCACGGCATCTCCGGGATAGACATGCACAAGGTCGACCGCCCCGTAAGGGCAGAGATGGGGGGGCTGGCAGTACTCGTGGCCATGGCCATTGCTTCCTCACTCTACCTTGGTCTTGAATACAGTGAAGACGGGTCCTCGGCCCTCTTCGCAGCCGTGGCGGCGACCGTCGCGCTCACGGGACTTGTTGGGGTCGCCGACGACGTGCTTGAGATCAGCCAGAAGCTGAAGCCCTTCCTCATCGTCGTCGCAGCCATACCCCTCATGCTGTATCTCGATCAGAGGGCATTCATCTTCGTCCCCCTGCTAGGAAGCGTCCATCTTGGCCTCCTTTACCCTCTCGTTGCCGTCCCTCTCGCCATCACCACCTCTGCCAACTTCTCGAACCTCTTGGCGGGGTTCAACGGCCTCGAGGCGGGGTGCGCTGCCATCGCCCTGGGGACGATGTCCTTTCTTTCCGACCTTTACGGTCACCCTACGGTCGCAGTCCTAGGCATGATAATGACCTTCGCCTACGTTGGCTTCCTGGTCCTGAACTGGTACCCTGCCAAGATATTCCCAGGAGATTCCGGAACCCTAATGGCTGGCGCGGCACTCGCCGCCATGGGGCTGGCTTCCGGCCTTGAATTTGAAGCCATCGTACTCAGCGTGCCCGCAGCCATGGACTTCGGCCTGAAGATGATGTACAGGAGGCCCTTCAAACAGAGGCACTTGCTGGGGAACACAAGTGTCCGGCCCGACGGCACTTTGGATCCAGCTCCCTATCCTGCACTCGTACACGCCTTCATGAAGGTCTCCCCGATACGCGAGAAGCAGTTGGTCATATCAGTGCTGGCGACCGAGGCCCTGTTTGCGGTCGCAGCCGTAGTCATAGCTGTCCTATTCCTATGAGCTCACGCTCACCGGGCGCGGCTCCGCTGCCCGAGCCTGCCAAGGTCAAGAAGATATGGGTGGCCATGAGCACCCCCTTCCAAGCGAACTTCTTTGCCCCCCTGATCAACGAGCTCAAGAGCGATTTCGATTTCGTCGTCACCGCGAGGGAACATGACAACATCACGAGCATTCTGAAGGCGAAGGGGATCGACTTCATACAGGTTGGCAAGCACGGTGGGAGGGAGCTCGCCAACAAGCTGGACGCATACGCGGAGGGGATCAAGGCGATGCTCCCCGTGGTCGTTAGGGAGAAACCCGACCTACTTCTGACCGAGCGCTGGCCCGAAGCCGTCAGGGTAGCCTTCGGGCTCAACATCCCGTCGTGGACGATATTCTACGACGAAAGGGAGTCGCACGTGAACCAGATGGTGTTTCCGCTCGCCAGCAGGGTGTACGTCCCCCGGTTCTACACCTTTCAGGAGCTCTATACGAACGGAGTTACCGACCCCGACAAGGTCGCCTGGTTTAACGGGTTTCACACGGGGTATCTGAAGGGGACCGTCCCCTCGTCGGTCAACCCGTACAGGGAGCTCGGTCTGAGTTCCCCACTTGTCTTCGTCAGGCCCGAACCTGAGTTCGCTTCATTCTTCCCCAACCACGAGCCCGTCCTCGAGAAGGCCGTCGAGATGATCGTGGACCAGGAGCTCGCGACTGTCGCTGTCCTCCCTAGAACAGACTCTCAGAGAAGAAAATACTCCAAGATGGGAGTTACCGTCCTCGAGACTTCGATGAAGGAGTCTCCGGTCGCCCATGCCGACGTCGCCCTGGGGGCGGCAGAGACGATGCTGATGGAGGCCTTCATCATGGGGAAGCCGGCGGTCAGTGCGATATACTGGGAGATCTCCAAGCCAGTGGAGGAGCTTCACAGGTACATCCCGCACACAACTGACCCGAAGAGGTTGGTTGGGTACGTCGAGGAGTACCTGGACGCTGACAACCAGAAGGCCTTCAGCGAGAAAGTCTCCCTCCTCGTGAAGAACATGGACAACCCCGCAGAGATGATGATCAGGGACATCAGGAGGCTAAATGATCCGAGGCGTACTCAGCCAACCTTCAAGAGGAGGTCGAGGCTAGAGATCAACCTCGACATAATACAGGCCGCATCTCTGAGGCCCCTGCGCCCCACCCAGATCATGAAAGAGGCGAACATCTCCTACACGGAGCTTAGGGACATAATTCAGAGCCTCGAAGAGAGGCGCCTCCTCAGGACTGAGAACAACATTAGCGGAAAGTACTACCAGGCTACCGAAGAGGGGCTAAGGCTGCTCGAGGATTACAAGTCTCTACGTGGGAGGCTGGCGTTAGATTAGCAAGAAGTGGGCGTGGGGTCGAGCTCCCCCATTTCTGAGGGCGCTCAGGTTTGGCACCCCCCACACACCCGTTTCAGAGACAACGGGGGTTGCAATAAAAGGCTAATGAATCCAGAAACCATAGGAATGGTAATAGAATTCTTGCAGAGCGAAGGGGCCTACAGGAGATAATTCTGGCGTGAAGTTGAAGCAGGACGTGAAGATTCTCGCTTTGAGAGCGGTATCGTCCGGCCCCGGTTCAAACCCAACAATAGCCCGACCCATACTTCGGCTGATCCGCCAGGGATACGGCCCCATTTCCATCGGCGGTGGAGGGGAACCTCTGCTCCCAGCGTGTCTCTGCGTCTCTGTCGACTTTGATGTCACCGTCCCTTCTAGGTTTGAAGACAACCGCAGCGGGACGGGGCTCCTTATCGACTTGGCCAGAAGGTATCGAATCCCGATAACCTGGGCAATCTGCGGGAAATCCGCGGAGGCTGACATGAATTCATACTCGGCAATAGCCGACTCTTCCCGACAAGACGAGGTCGGTGTCCACACCTACTCTCACATTGACGCAACGAGAGCTTCGACTGAGGAGTTCAGATCTGATATAGAAAGGTGCATCAAGGTGCTAGAACTCGAGTCCCCACAGACTTTCGTCTTCCCCTGGAACCGCGTTGGGCACTTCGACGTCCTAAAGCAACTAGGGTTCAAGGTCTTCAGAGGAAAAGAAAGGGCCATTGGCGTTCCTATCAGGACGGCGGGCCTATGGAATGTGAGGCCTGTGTACTACGTTGACCGGAAATCAAGGGGGGCTGAGACCCTGATCAAGAAGTACGTTGACGTCTGTGTCGCGCTTTCCGCGCCGCTCCACATCTGGACTCACCCCTGGTGCCTGGCTTCAGCGGGCAAGCCCGACCCGGTGATGGATACTCTCGAGTCAGTCTTCCGCTATGTCGCGGAAAAGAGGGAGGGAGGAGAGCTCAGAACGATGACCCTCGGTGAGCTAGCCACGTCTCTCGACTCCCTCTCTGCACCCCGGGAGACAAAGGGAGATTCAGGACTCGTCACTCCGGCCTTTTCCAATTGAGAATCGCCCAGGTCAATTCGTACTTCCACCCATTCATGATAGGGGGCGCGGAGTGGTACATCTACAACATGTCGAAAGAACTCCTCAGGGCGGGACACGAGGTCACGGTGTTCACGGCGGACCACTACGGCAGCGAGAAAGTCCCCTCCGAGGGCAACGTTGACGGGATTCGGGTGCGTCGAATTCCGTTGAAGGTGGACCTGAGTTACAGGGTGAAAATCTGGGACGGTCTTTCCGAAGCCCTAGAGGGGGAGTCTTTTGACATCATCCACACCTACGACTATGCCCAAAGGCACACTCTCGACGCCCTGAACGCGGCAAGGATGGCAGGGGTGGGGTCAGCCCTAACAGTTTTCGATGTTCATTCATCTATTCCCCGCGATTGGTACAAGCGGATCCCCATGAACTACCTGGATGGGTACTTCGCCCGGAGAGCCTTCCCCCTGGCGACCAGGATTCTAGTTCGCGCCCCCGACCTCATCAAGGGGCTTCCCGCCATCGACCAGTTCCAGAACAAGATCAGAATCACCCCGTCCGGTGTCCGTCCGGAGTCCTTCGAGACCTACGACGGCCAGAGATTCAAAAGTAAGTACTCTGTCGACGGGTCACCAGTGATTCTTTTCCTCGGAAGACTCAATCCCCTCAAGGGGCCCCAGTTCATCATCGAGGCGGCGCCCCTCCTCGTTAGCGAATTCCCCGGCATCACCTTCATCTTCGTCGGACCCGACCAGTCAGGGTACAGGGGGCGCCTCGAGGCCAGGGCCGCGGAACTCGGAGTCTCTTCACGCGTTCACTTCACCGGAATGATAAGCGACTTCAAGGAGAAAATGGAAGCCTACTCGTCCTGTGACCTTTTCTGCCTCCCCACCAGCTACGAGGGGACGAGCCAGTCAATCTTCGAGGCGATGACGCAGGCGAAACCTGTCGTGGCCACGAGAACTGGAGGGATTCCATTCCAGATTGAAGACGGGACGGATGGGTATCTTGTGGAATACGGAGACGTCAAAGGGCTGGCCGAAGCCATGGCCCGTACCCTCAGGGACCCAGCAAGAGCGAGGGAACTGGGCGTTCGAGCGAAAGCGAAGGTGGCTGATTTCCAGTACCCATCACTCGCCGCCGGCCTCCAAACCATCTACGAGGAAATAGTCAAGACTGTTGGAAATTAACAGAAAGAACATCCTGGTCACAGGGGGCGCGGGCTTCATAGGGTCCCATCTCTCGGAGGGACTCCTGCGTCAGGGTGCCAGAGTCACCGTCCTCGATAACTTCGACGATTTCTACCCTGGCAAGGAGGTGAACATCCAGGGATTTGCGGGGCACGAAAGGTTCCGGCTAGTTCGGGGTTCGGTGCTCGACATGGACCTCCTCCTCTCGCTTGCCAAGAAAGCAGACGCTGTCGTCCATCTCGCAGCGCAGGCCGGGATAAGGTACTGCAACGAGAGGCCGCTCAAGGCGAACGAGGTGAACGCGACCGGGACCCTGAACGTGGTCGTCGCCTGTCACAACCTTGGTGTGAAGAAGATTGTCTACGCGTCGTCCTCCTCCGTCTTTGGGGACCCCGTGCGCGTCCCCATGGACGAAAACCACCCCACCAATCCCAACAATCCGTACGGCGCGAGCAAGCTTGCCGGGGAGAAGTACTGCACCGCCTTCGCTAAGGCTTTTGGCATGGACATCACCTGCCTCAGATATTTCTCCGTCTACGGGCCTAGAGGGCGCCCGGACCAGGTACTCTTCTCTTTCGCCGAAAAGGCTTCCAAGGGGGAATCCCCCGTCATCTACGGAGATGGGAGTTTCGCGAGGGACTTCACCTTCATTTCAGACGTGGTGTCTGCCACCATTCTCTCACTCTACAATGACTCGGACGGGGGGAGGGTGTTGAATATCGGTTTCGGCAAGGACTACAGGATAATCGACATCGCGAAAAGGATAGCCTCTCACTATGGGGGGCAGGTCGAGCCTAGATTCGAAAAGCGGTACAGCGGTGACTTCGCGAGGACCCTGTGCGACAACGAACTAGCACGCCGGACCCTAGGATGGAGTCCGCAGGTGAGACTCGAGGAGGGTCTTGACGAGTTTCTCGACTGGTTTGATGTTAGGCGCACCCCTCAATTCCAATCGAGTGGCCCCCGCCCGTTCACGGTGGAAAGCAGCACGCGATGAGTGAACAATGAAGTACCTTCTACTCTCCTTAGCCCTACTGGCGGCCCTCCTTTTCTCATTCGTCGGGTCAGGCCCCGCTTCCGCTGCCCCCGTCTCACCCACTACGCTCTCCTATCAGGTGCTGGGTGGAGGACAGGTGCAGCCTCCGGTGATTCAATACATCCAAGATGGTCACGCCCAAAGCGCGACCCTCTCGACCTCGCCCGCAACCTACGCCATTGATGCTGGTACATCCTACACCGTCACGAGTGTCCTTCAGCCGAGCAACTCGTCAGAGCAGTGGGCCCTTGCTGGCCCTGACATCATAGCCGCCGGCGGAACACGAGTCTTGACCTACTACAGGCAACTGTTTGTCACCTTCGACGGCGACCTCGCGGGGAACGGCTACATTTTCTATGCAGACCCAGTCAAGTACTTCTCGCTCGGATCCAACAATTCGGCCGACCTATCGAGTTCGGTATGGGCCGACTACGGGTCCCTCTACGCGTTCGGAAACGGGACAATTCACGTGCCTCAAGATACAAGATGGATTATTACCGGTCAGTACGGCACCGTCGAGCACCAGGGCGTTATCAGAGCTCTCTATTCCGAGCAATTCCTCCTAAGCTTCACCCTGACATCGGTGGGACCAGACCCTATCCAGGCGACCAACCTGACGGAATCCTACGGAGGGGTGTCGGTGAACAGGACCCTCACGGCCGCCGGGGGTTCCTTCTGGGTGGATTACAATAGCACCATGGTGTTCCAGAACGCAGTGTATGCGCCCTCCAACTCCCATCGATGGCTTCTCGATTCAATCTCGCAATCGATGGCAACAGCCCCGGGCCAAGTTGCCGTTGGATACATAGAGCAGTACCCCCTCGCAATCCAATATGCCGTTGCCGGCGGTTCGGAGCCCTCGCCCCCCATCCTCACGACCATCTTCTCTGGACAAACTCTGACCGCGCAGCTGACGTCCGCCAACACATTCACATGGGTTGACGAAGGGTCAAACTACAATCTTACCCAGGTGCTTGGAGGTTCGACCCCCACGGAGAGATGGACAACGGG
>Ga0187780_10002265_pt1 | contig 14490 bp, 8 predicted proteins | sample 1015_Q2_SP10_20__FD_132429 | JGI IMG/M metagenome (GOLD analysis project Ga0187780, IMG submission 132429) | Tropical peat soil microbial communities from peatlands in Department of Meta, Colombia - 1015_Q2_SP10_20_MG | ecosystem: Environmental > Terrestrial > Soil > Wetlands > Peat | place... | reverse complement strand
CCACGCGAGCGGCTAGCAACTTTGGCGCCGAACCTTCCGCCTGCGCGTATCGCCTGAACCAAAAATCCGATGCGAGCGATTCAAATAAAGATTCGTGGCTGAATCGCGTTCATGCGAAACTTGCAGCCCATGAGCACGCCGAATAGAAGGACAACGAGACCCAGCATTTCTCTCGGCGTGTACCTACGGCTGACCCGGATGTTCGTTTGCTGCGGGCCTCCCGCCTCTTTGTAGTTTGCCTGTCTCTCGATACCCACACCAATTTAACGAGACTTGACCGTCGAGGAGCGGCGTTTATGAGCGATTCCGAAATCCTTTGGGAAGAGACCATTCAGCCTGGAGCCAGTTGGTCGCATGTGCTCAAATGCGGCATAGCGTTGCGCCTTACTGATCTGGAAGGGGGCGCCAATGTGGGAGGCATCTTCTATAACTTCGAGTGCCCCACTGAGCGTTTCAACTTGCCCGACACTCTCAAGGCACAGCACATCGGGCGCCTCACGCAAGGATTCGTTCTTTACTCCGATATGGGACGAATCCTTCTCTCAGTCACTTCCGACTCGGTGGGCTGGCACGATCCTCTCGCTGGTACATCCAATCGGCAGTTGGTGGAAAGGAAGTACGGCTCCGCTGGTTATCAGGAATTCCGCAACGACTATCACAAGAACGGCCGCGACAGTTTTCTGATCGAGCTCGGCAAGTGGGGCCTTGGCCCGCGTGATCTTGTCGCGAACATGAACTTCTTCAGTCGCGTCCAGGTCGATACAGACGGCCGAATGAACTTCGTCCCTGAAAATTCCAAGCCGGGCGACTACATCGAACTCCGCGCTGAGATGAATGTGCTCGTGATCCTGAACACGTGCCAGCACCCGCTCGATCCCAGTCTTGAATACAAACCGAAGCCTGTTGGACTGGCGATTCGAAAGGTCGCCGCTCCGGCATTAGATGATCCTTGCCGAATCTCACGCCCGGAAAACGGACGCGGCTTCACTCTGACCGAACGTTACTGCATGTGAGGACGAATCTATGAGCCTGATGACCGCCGCGACTCCGGTTGAAAGCACGCGAACTCCCGCCGAAGCGATTTATCGTCACGTGATTCCTGCTGGCGAGCCCTGGATCCGTGAAATCTCCAAAGGACAGTACTTCCGCATTGTTGACCTGCAAGGCAATCAGGCGGTCGACACGCTTTTCTACAATGCGCACGACTACTCCGATCGCTACAGTGCGCAGGACACGATCCGGGAGCAAGCCAACATTTATCTGACGACCGGAACGAAGTTGATGTCGACGGCGGGAACGGTACTGCTGACGATCGTCGCCGACACGTGCGGCCGTCACGACACGCTCGGCGGAGCCTGCGCCAATGAGAGCAACATGGTCCGCTACGCGATCGACAAGCGGCATATGCACGCCTGCCGCAGCAGCTTTCTCAAGGCAGTTATCGACTGGGATCACGGCATGTCCAAGCGCGACATCACGGCGAACATCAATTTTTTTATGAATGTTCCCATAACTCCCGATGGCAAGCTCACGTTCGAAGATGGAATCTCCGACCCTGGAAAATACGTGGAGATGCGCGCCGAAACTGATGTGGTCGCGCTGATTAGCAATTGTCCGCAGCTGAACAATCCCTGCAACGCCTACAATCCAACCCCGGTCGAGGTGGTGATCTGGGCCGCGGAGCGGTGATGTTCCGTAAGGTCCTCATCGCCAATCGTGGTGCGATTGCCAGTCGCATCATCCGCACGTTGCGGAAGATGGGTATCACATCGGTTGCAGTTTATTCCGAGGCAGACCGCCATTCGCTTCATGTCGAACAGGCGGATGAAGCTGTTTGTATTGGTCCTCCGCCATCGGCGCAAAGTTATTTATCGATTCCGAAGATACTGGATGCCGCTGGGCAGACCGGAGCGGAAGCGATCCATCCCGGCTACGGGTTCCTCAGCGAAAATGCCAAGTTTGCAGAGGCGTGCGCAGAAGCAGCGATCGTATTCATCGGCCCAACTCCGCAACAGATGCGCGATTTCGGCCTGAAACACACGGCGCGTCAGATCGCTTCCCAAAACGGCGTCCCAATGTTGCCAGGCAGTGGATTGCTTGCCGACGCGGAAGATGCGCTGCGTGCAGCCGCTCGCATCGGCTATCCCGTGATGCTCAAAAGCACAGCCGGTGGCGGCGGGATCGGGATGAGGCTTTGCAATTCCGAACAGGAATTGTGCAGCGCGTTCGAATCTGTCTCGCGCCAGAGCCAGGCCAGTTTCGGTTCCGGCAGCCTCTATCTTGAGCTCTTCGTCTCGCGCGCCCGGCACATCGAAGTCCAGATTTTCGGTGATGGCAAAGGTTCCGTTATCGCCTTGGGCGAACGCGACTGCTCGGTGCAACGCCGCAACCAGAAGGTCATCGAGGAGACCCCGGCGCCCGGTCTCCCTGATGCCGTGCGGCAGGAGTTGCTGGCGGCGGCGGTCCGGCTCGGCAAAGCGGTTCGTTATCAGTCTGCGGGTACTGTGGAATTCATTTACGACGATCTCAGCCAGGAGTTCTACTTCCTCGAAGTGAATACGCGACTGCAGGTGGAGCACGGAGTCACTGAGGAAATCACCACCATCGACCTGGTCGAGTGGATGGTAAAGCAAGCGGCCGGTGAGATGCCTGCTCTCGATGAGATCAGCATTCGGCCAGACGGTCATTCGATTCAGGTACGTGTTTACGCTGAAGATCCAGCCAAGAATTTCCAGCCGAGCGCAGGAGTTCTCACACAAGTCGCGTGGCCGAACAATGCACGGCTGGAGACCTGGGTGGAGTCGGGATCCGACGTTACTCCGTACTACGACCCCCTGCTCGCAAAGGTGATTGTGCATGGAGCCGATCGGGGAGAAGCAATCGCCAATCTTCGCGCCGCGCTGAACCAGTGCCAACTCTCAGGAATCGAGACCAATCTCGAGTACCTGAAGCAAATCTGCGAGGATTCCGCTTTCGAAACAGGTGGCGTTACCACTTCTTGGTTGCGCGATTTAAGGTATCGCCGCCGCGCGATCGATGTACTGGAACCCGGGACGCAAACGACGGTGCAGGATTATCCCGGACGACTGGGTTTTTGGCACGTTGGCGTGCCACCTTCCGGTCCCATCGACCCGCTCGCGTTTCGTCTGGCGAACCGCCTCGTGGGGAATCACGAAGCTGCGGCGGGACTCGAGATTACTCTCTCTGGCCCGATTCTGCGATTCGCGTGGGAAACAACAATTGCCGTAACCGGAGCGGATTTCGGCGCGCGTCTCGATGGCAAGCCGATGCCGAGATGGCAGGCTGTCCATGTGAATCAGAATTCCTTGCTCGAACTGGGTAGCGCGGAAAACCCGGGCGCACGCGCCTACCTGGCGATCGCCGGCGGAATCGATGCGCCGCTCTACCTGAACAGCCGGTCCACTTTTATTCTTGGAAAATTTGGAGGATGCTCAGGCCGTGTTCTCCGTGCGGGCGATGTGCTACATCTCGGCAAATCCCACAGCGCTTCCAAGCTCAACTCGCTCGCCCCTGCGGCGATACCACAATACTCGCATGAATGGGAGATCGGAGTTCTTTATGGTCCGCACGGCGCGCCAGATTTCTTCACGCCGCAGGACATCGAGATATTTTTTTTGACAGCGTGGAAAGTCCACTACAACTCCGATCGCACCGGCGTGCGCCTGATCGGGCCAAAGCCGTGCTGGGCGCGCAAAGACGGCGGCGAGGCCGGACTGCATCCGTCGAATATTCACGACAACGCGTATGCCATCGGAACCATTGACTTCACCGGAGACATGCCCGTTATTCTCGGACCTGACGGCCCAAGCCTCGGCGGCTTCGTCTGCCCTGCCACCATCGTTGAAGCCGAGCGCTGGAAAATGGGTCAACTCAAAGCCGGAGACATCGTCCGCTTCCGTGCACTCACCCATGAGCAGGCAGAAGAATTAAGGATCAATATCGATCGATGCATCGAAACTCTCGGCGAAGATCTTCCCCAGATTCCGAAGGGCCGCCGCGAATCTCCTGTGCTCTATTCGCGCTCCGAATCCGCAAAAGCTCCTGCCGTTGTCTGCCGCGCCGATGGCGACCGCTATCTCCTGATTGAGTACGGACCGAACGTTCTCGACCTGAATCTCCGTTTTCGCGTTCACGCGCTGGAAGAACAACTACGCGCGATGCAGTTGCCGGGGATTGTCGACATCACTCCCGGCGTTCGTTCTCTGCACATCCACTATGATTCGCGTCTCCGCCGCGAAGAACTGATGGATGCACTTGAAACATGCGAGCGTCGAATTCCCGATCTCGACGACATCGCGGTTGAATCGCGCGTCGTGCACCTGCCGCTCTCCTGGGACGATCCCGCTACACAGTTGGCGATCCGAAAATACATGCAAATTGTGCGGCCGGACGCACCCTGGTGTCCGAGCAACATCGAGTTTATTCGCCGGATTAATGGGCTCGGTTCGATTGATGATGTGCATCGCATCGTGTTCGGCGCGAGTTATCTCGTGCTCGGATTGGGTGATGTTTATCTGGGCGCGCCGGTCGCAACACCGATCGACCCGCGCCATCGCCTGGTCACGACGAAATACAATCCGGCGCGCACCTGGACGGCAGAGAACTCCGTCGGCATCGGCGGCGCCTATCTGTGCGTGTATGGGATGGAAGGCCCTGGTGGATACCAGTTCGTGGGGCGCACCGTCCAGATGTGGAACACCTATCGATCCACCAGGGAGTTCCCATCCGGCAAACCCTGGCTGCTTCGCTTCTTTGACGAATTGCGATTCTATCCAGTGAGCGCCGAGGAATTGCTCGAGATTCGCGACGGCTTTCCGCGCGGACGGTATCCGCTGCGCATCGAACCAAAAACGTTTCGCCTGCGCGAGTACCATGCGTTTCTGCAATCCATTAAGGCGGAAGCAGCCGAGTTCAAGAAGCATCAGCAGGCGGCATTCGAAGCAGAGCGAGAGCGCTGGGCTGCTGCGGGAAAAGCGGAATACATGGAGGCGCCCGAGCCTCCCGCACCAAAAGCGGAGACCGACGCTCCGGAGGGCTGCCGCCCTGTGCGATCGCCGATTGTAGGAAGCGTTTGGAACGTGGCGGTCGAGGCCGGACAGCGTGTCGAAGCTGGACAGAAGCTTGTTGTCCTTGAAGCGATGAAGACCGAAGTCGCCATCGCCGCACCGCACGCTGGCATCATCGAGAAACTCACCTGCGCCGCCGGCGCGATGGTCGGGGCCGGACAAACTTTATTGTTCTTCCGCGCGGAGGCCTCTGCATGATAGCCGCCGACTCCAAATTACTGACGAAAGTCGAGGCTTTGTACGATGGGCTCGCAAAAGAGCCACTGCGCCCGATCTGGATTTCGCTCGTTCCGCGCGACCGAGTTCTTGCCCGCGCGAGCGAGATTGCGAGCCGGCCCGAACTTCCACTAGCCGGCAAAACATTCGCTGTCAAAGACAATATAGATGTGGCAGGCATGCCCACGACTGCGGGATGTCCTGCCTATGCCTACACGCCATCAGAGAGCGCAACGGTCGTTCGCCGCCTGGAAGAGGCCGGGGCGGTCCTGATCGGTAAGACCAACATGGACCAGTTCGCCACCGGCCTGGTCGGCACGCGATCGCCCCATGGTTCGTGCTCGAGTCTGTTCAACGAGCGTTACATTTCTGGCGGCTCGAGTTCAGGTTCGGCGGTCGCCGTTGCAAGAAACCTCGTGGACTTCTCTTTGGGCACGGACACTGCCGGTTCGGGCAGAGTGCCCGCAGCGTTCAACGGCCTGATTGGATTGAAGCCCAGTCGCGGCCTCCTGTCCGCGCAGGGAGTCGTGCCCGCCTGCCGCACTCTCGATTGTGTCTCGATTTTTACGCGGAGTTGCGACATTGCATACGAAGTCTGGCAAACAGCCAAGGGATTGGATGCCGCCGATCCGTTCTCACGAGGGCCTAGTTCGGGTGATGGCGCCTCGCCCTGGATGAATACAAATTTTCGCTTCGGAGTGCCAGCGCCAGATCAACTCGACTTTTTCGGAGACACGGCAGCGGCAGAGCTATACGAGAAGGCGGTGCGCCGATTGCAACAAATCGGCGGCGAAAAAATCGAAATCGATTTCTCCGTTTTCCGAAGCGCAGCGGAACTTCTGTACAGCGGTCCATGGGTCGCTGAGCGCCTCGCGGCGATCAAAGACTTCTTCCGCGATCACGCGGACGAAATGGACCCAACCGTCCGCATGATTATCGGCGGATCCAAGAAGTACACCGCAACAGACGCGTTCGAAGCCGAGTACAAACTTCGCGAACTCTGCCGCCAAGCCGAGAAACAGTGGAAGAATCTAGACGTTCTTTTCCTCCCGACAACTGGCACGATCTACACTCACGATCAGATCGCGGCCGATCCCATCCGGCTGAACACAAATCTGGGCTATTACACGAATTTTGTGAACCTGATGGACCTCGCTGCGGTCGCGGCGCCGGCCGGATTCCGTTCGAATGGGCTTCCGTTCGGTGTCTCGTTCATCGGGCGTGCGTTCACGGACGAAGCTTTGCTCACCTTGGCCAGTCGATATCTCGGAGAGGAGCGGCCCCTTAAGAAGTCCACGGGCTGTGTCGAAATCGCGGTCGTCGGCGCACATCTCACCGGGCAACCGCTCAATCACCAATTGACCTCCCGCGGAGCGCGCCTGCAACGAACGTGCCGTACGGCGCCCAACTACCGGTTGTACGCATTGTCCAGATGCACTCCGCGCAAGCCCGGCCTCGTGCGTGATGATGACTCGAACGGCCCCGGGATAGAAGTGGAAATCTGGTCCATGCCCGAAGATCAGTTCGGCAGCTTCGTCGCTGAGATTCCTTCGCCGCTGACCATCGGCACTATCACGCTAGAAGACGGCGAGTCGGTGAAGTGCTTTCTCTGCGAGCCTTACGCGATCGCGTCCGCAGTCGAGATCACCCAGTTCGGCGGATGGCGTGCTTATCTACAGCCAATGAAATCTTGAATGCCACCCATCAGAAATTTTGCTCCGACCCAAATCTTCGATTGCGGGAATCAAAAAATGCGTATGAAGGCTTTTTCCGGACAGCCTAGAATTTTATCCACAATGGTGCGGACAATCACCACAAAGTTGATCACGCTTGTGTTGTGCCTCTCGGGAGCGCTGGCTACCGCGCAGAAGCCAACCTTCACTGTTGGGTGGTCGATCTACGCCGGATGGACTCCTTACCACTACATGCAGAAATCCGGCCTGCTGAAAAAGTGGGCTGATAAATACGGCATCGTGATCAAGGTGCAGCGCTTCGACTATGCACCTTCGCTGGACGCGTTCGTTGCCCGCAATATCGATGCCTGCACCATGACCAATATGGAGGCGCTCGACATGCCGGCTGCCTCCGGTGTTCCCACAACTGTCATCGTGGTTGGGGACTACTCCAACGGCAACGATGCACTGCTGGTCCGCGGCAATCTGCAGATGAAGGATCTGGCGGGCCACAAGATGCTGCTGGTCGAAAAGACCGTCTCCGAATACCTCTTCGATCGCGCGCTGACCTTGAATTCGCTGCGCGACGAGATCAAGCAAGTCCGGATGATCAACACATCCGATTCCGACATTCAGTCGGCATTCCTGAGCGATTCCAGCGTCTCGGCGGTAGTCACGTGGAAGCCCATGCTGTCGCAAGTGGCGCAGCAAAAAGGCATCTCGTCCCTATTCAATTCGTCGCAGATTCCCGGCGAGATTCTCGACCTCACCGTTGTGCGAACCGAAGTCCTCGATCGTCCCGATGGCTCTGGTCAGAAGTTTGCCAAGGCGCTCGCAGGAGCCTGGTACGACATGATGAGCCTGATGTCGGGCCAGGGCGCGGCGACCGACAAGGTGCTGGCCTCGATCGCGGAAGGATCGGGAGATTCGCTTTCGTCCTATAAAGAGCAACTCAGCACCACTCGAATGTTTTATCAGGCGCAATCGGCGGCGCAGTTCACCAAGTCGGCTGACCTGAAGGTCAAGATGGGACTCGTGCGCCAGTTTTGCTTCGATCATGGACTGCTGGGTAAGAACGTCGGAACCGTGGACGATGTTGCCATTCGCTATCCCGATGGCAGCGTGCAAGGAAAAAAGGACCGCGTGCGGCTAGATTTCGACACCGCTTTCATGCAGATGGCTGCGGATAGCAAGTTGTGAGGAGAAGGATTCGTACTTGGGCATGCCTTCAGGCATGCGGCAAAGTGCTCGATAAAGCGCGCCTTTATTGGCTGGGGTTGAAACGATGTCCTTTGGCTTCCAACTCGTTCACGCCAAACCAAAACGTGGCACCACTCTCGTCCTCTCCTGGCTTCTCTTCTCGCTCGGAATCGGACTCTATTTCTACACTTCACAGAGTCGTCACCGCGACAATCCCGAAGACCGCATTATGCCGACGCTCTCGCAGATGTTCCACGGCATGGGCAACGCCACCCTGAATCCTGCGGAAGATGATGAGGCGCTGCCTGACAACGCTTCCCTTCGCCAGAAATTCTTTGCCAGCATGTTGTGGAAGGACACGCTCGCAACTTCGCGCCGCTTTATCTACAGCGTGCTCCTCCTGATTCCTGCAGTGCTGCTCGGCCTCCACATGGGCCTGTTCCCTTATGTCGGCGCGTTCTTTCTGCGCTTCGTACTTTTCTTTGACAAGATCGTCGCGCTCTCGCTGCTGCCCATCCTGTTCATCGTGTTCGGCATCGACGAGCTTTCGAAGATAATGCTGATCGTGATTGGCGTTACGCCCACCATCATCCTCGACACCTTCAATTTGACGAAGGGTGTGCCCGACGAGCAAATCGTCAAAGCCTTTACCCTTGGCGCCAGTGACTTCGACGTTGCCTATCGCGTGGTGATGCGGCAGATCCTGCCGCGCGTGCTTAACAGCATCCGGCTGAATCTGAAAGCGGTCATGCTGTTCCTGTTTGCCGGCGAGATGATCGCCTCCACGGACGGCCTCGCCTACCGCATCGCGCTGCTGCGCCGCCACATGGGCATGGACGTCATCATTCCCTACGTGCTCTGGGTCGCGCTGCTGCTGTTCCTGGTCGACGTTGGCATGCGGCTGCTGAATCGCAAGCTGCATCCCTGGTTTCAGGAGGCCTGATTCGATGGCTCTGATTGAAGTCAATAACCTGTCGGTGGCCTACGGCGCGCCGCAACGGCCCGTATTGACAAACATAAATCTAACAATCGAAGAAGGAGCCTTCGTCTGCCTGCTCGGCCAGACCGGATGCGGCAAGTCGACTCTGCTGAGAATGATTCTGGGCGCCGAAACGCCAGCCGCGGGCCGTATCCTTATCGACGGTGTCGCGCACAATCAGCCGGACCGTACTCGCGGCTACGTTCCGCAGAAATATTCGCTCTTCCCCGACAAGACTGTTCTCGACAACATCACCTTCGGACCGGAAGTGAGTGAATTCAATCTGCTGACGCGGTTCAGCCTGCATTATCTACGGCGGCGACGCGAGATGCGCGACGAGGCGTTACGCTACATTGAGCGTATCGGCCTTCATGCCCGCGATGCTGTCAAGTATCCTCACCAGCTCTCGGGAGGAATGCAGCAGCGGGTGGCAATCGCGCAGGCACTGGTGAATCACCCGCGAATTTTGCTGATGGATGAGGCGTTCAGCGCGCTCGATCCCGGCACGCGCAAAGATATGCAGCGGCTGATCCGCCAGCTCTGGCGCGATACCGGCATCACCGTGGTGTTCGTCACCCACAATACGCAGGAGGCGCTGTTTCTCGGCAGCCGCATTGTGGTGCTGGCAAAGGATCATCCGGATGCCGGTGCGCAGATCGCGCTTGATCTGCAGGTACCGCAGCCCTGCCATGAACACCAGATGCCGATGCTGGTGCATCATCTTGAGCACGCCTCCGGCAGCTTCCGGCCAGAACCCGTGCTGGCCACCGCGTAAGACGTGTGTGAACGGGGGCTGCATCCGCAAGCGGGAAGGGCACGACTTCAGTCGTGCCGATCACGGCGTCAAAAAGACCCGGCTTTAGCGGCTGAGGTGTGTCCCCGAATCACGTCCCACGCAGATGCCCTCAGCGGCTGAAGCCGCAATTTCTTGGGCATCGAATCGGCACGAGTTAACTCGTGCCCTTCCCGCTCATCTTTGAGAATCAAAAGCGCTACCCTGTCCCGCAAAAGATGCGAGACAAGGGTGGGGCAACCGGACTGAATCTTTTAGAACTCGAATCTCAGGGCGAACTGCATGACGCGGGGATCGCCAACGCCCTGGAACTCTCCGAAAGTTCCCGGAGCCTGCAGGCTGAGGCTCGGGTTCGAATAGTTCACATTGTTAAACACGTTGAAAGCTTCGGCGCGGAATTGAAGATGCTGGCCTTCCCACGGCAGCGGGAAATTCTTCGTGACGGCCATATCGCTGACAAACATCCCAGGCAGCCGCAGAACAGCGCGCTGTCCGGTGTGTCCCGGCAGCTCGTCGGCGAAGTTATTCGAGATCGATGTGCTCGAGAACATGCTGGGATATCCATTCTCGTCGGTATGAATGCCCGCCGACACCGGTGCGGTCGCAATGGCCAGCGAACTCAGCCAGTAATTGGCGTTGTAGGCGAGCTCGCCACCCACGGTCGTCGGCACGCCCGAGTGATAGCGAACCAGGCTGCTGACAGCCCATCCGCCAACGATTTCGTTGAGCCAGCCGTGCGCATTCGCTAGCAGCATGCGTCCGCGTCCGATCGGCAGCGGATAAAGAACGTTTGCGGTGATGTTGTGGCGCATGTCGAAGTCTGACGAGCCGCGGAATTCGCGCGTGTTGAAGATGTTCTGGATGGCGGCGCCTTGCTGGCCGGCGCCGGATTCGGCCGCCGACCCGTCGTCGATCGAATGCGACCAGGTGTAATTGAAGTCGAAAGTGAGGCCGCTGGTCAGTCCCCGACGCAGAGAAAACGTCAATGCGTGAAAAGCGGCGGTGCCGGCATTCATCCAGGTCGGCATCGAGCTGCCCTGCAGCGGAAAGAACGTGTAGCAGCCGTAAGTGGAGATCTGGGCGCATCCAACCAGGTTCGATGTTCCGCCCCAGGCCGTGCTCGGATTGCGATCGACCGCGTGCAGGCAGTCGAGATAGCTGCCGCCGTAATCATTGTAGACGCAGGTGAAGTAGTTGGCGGAAGCGCTGCCGTTGACGTCGAGGTTGGCAAGTCCCGGCCACATGTTTTCGACGAAGGGCATGGTCGGAACAATGCCGGGGTTCGCCAGGACCTGCGCAACCGTCACTCCGGAGTCGTGGAGCTTCCGCAGTGCCATCGCATTCTGCTCCCAGGTGATGCCGGACTTGGGATCTTTGAAGTACTCGAGCGGCGTATAGACATCGCCTTCGAGTAGAAGTCGGCGCGAGAGGCGTCCGGCATAGCCGACTTCGAAGGTCAACTTGCCGGGCAGTTCGCGGGCGAAGCTGGCATTCAGTACATACGAGTAAGGCGGCTTCAGGTTAGGCGCGATGCCCATGAACTCTCCCGCGATGGCAGCGATGTTTGGAGGCGTCACAGGAAAGGTCTCAGCGGCCGGGGTCGGCAGAACGGGCGCTGCGCCGGTGTAGCGCGGGCTCGTGCTGAAGCTGTAAGACGTTGGGAAGTTGCCCGACGTGGCCATGCCGATCGATCCGTACTGATCGTATTGCGTGATCAGGTCGCTGCCGAAGCGGTCATACACCATGGCCGCGCCGATGCGGAGTGCACCTTGCTTGCCGAATATCTTGGACAGCAATCCTTCATCGGATGCAGGCGCGAATGCGATACCGATACGCGGCGCGAAATTCAGATTCGACGGAGCCCACCAGGTTGGTTTCCCGTTTACAGGTCCGTTCAATGCCCACTGCAGAGTGGCGTTGGGCATCTGATTCTGCGGCACGCCTTGCGCTTGCAGCTTGTTTCGTTCCGCGAAGTAGCTGGTCAAGGGAACGGTTGAAGTGACCTGCAATCCGTGCGCCTCGTACGGCGGACGGAAATTCTCATAGCGAAGGCCAAAGTTCAGCGTCAGCAAGCGAGAGACGCGGAACGTGTCCCCGGCGTACAGGTTGTAATCGTGCTCGATAAACGAGCGCACCTGCGGAGTTCCGGCTTGCAGGTACGCACCGGTGCGATTGTAGAGATCCGTGTGGAAATCGTCGTTTACCAGACCGAGTACGACGCCCATGCCGTTGGCCGCCGAAGTGGGATCGTCGAGCGGTAAGCCGGTGTATTGAGAAATGGCATTGTCGATGTCGGCGCCGAGGCCAATGAGTTCGGTCGATCCATAGCCGTAGCGCGCGAATGAAGTTGCGTATGACGTGGTGTGGTTGCGGATCAGGGTGAATCCGCCGCCGGCGGTGAGCGTGTGCTTGCCGCGGACCCAGGTGATCCCGTCGGTAAGATTCGTGGTCGGCAGAACCTGCGCCGAAGGCCGCGCATACGGATTCAGCAACGGATCCAGACTGGTCTGAAACAGCAGCGGACCGGTTTGACCGCTGAAAGATTGCCCAAAGCGTGTGTAGCCGAGATTGACCACGTTGACCAGGTTGGGAGTCAGGACAGCCGTGTATTGCGCAGCGACACCTTTGCTGTTGTCGCGCAGCGTGGAAGCCGCCGGCTGATGCGGGAACTGCGCTGGAATCTGATCGTCCGTGTTGCGACCGAACGTGCTGCGTACGTTGACCGTGTGCTTGCCGGCGCGATCGACGTGCACATCGATCTTTCCGACCAGAGCATGGTCGCTGCGATGGAAGGGAGCGTTGAAACGGTAGCCGCTGAAGTTCAGGCCGCCATCCTCACCGTAGGATGGATCGTTTCCGCTCGGATATGCCTGCAACACGGTGAGAATGTTTCCGTCGGGTCCGATGTTTAGAGGATCGACTTTCGTGATGTCGGAGGATTGCAGCGTTTGCGTAGCACCTCCGGATTTGAACTGGAAGATGCCCTTGCGTAGCGTGTCCGATGGGACGGCGCGAACCTGCGAAACTCCGCTGGCGTCTTCGCGCTGCTCGTAGTTGAAGAAGTAGAAGACGCGATCGGGAATGATTTTGCCTCCCACCGATGCGCCGAACTGATTCCGCACCAAGGGCTGGCGTGGCACACCCGCATGATTATTGAACCAAGTGTTGGCTGCGAACCACGTGTTGCGGTTGTATTCGTAGAGTGAGCCGTGGAGCTGGTTGGTTCCGCTCTTCGTCACGAGAGCAACCTGGCCACCGGAAGAACGTCCGAGGTTTGGACCTTCTCCGGCTACGGTCACGCGGAATTCCTGCACAGAGTCCAGCGGGATCGGAAGCACGCCGTTGAAACCGGCGTTGATAGTTGAGCCATTCGCGTTGGAGCCTTGGAATCCGCCTGTTCCCGTGCCTGTCGCTTGAGCGACGAGTCCGGAGTTCTGGTTGTTGTTTACGTCCGCGCCATCGAGCGTGATGTTGTTCTGATCCCGGTGGCCACCCATGACTTCACCGTCCGTCGTAACTCCAGGTTGCAGGCTGAGCAATTCGACGACATTGCGCGTCTGCAGCGGCAGCTGCCGGACCTGTACTTCGCCAAAAGGATTGCCCACACTGGCGTCGGTGGTGTTCACCTGAGACGCTTCAGATTGTACGTTGATGATTTCGCCGCTGGCGCTGAGCGACATCTTGAGGTCGAGCGTTGCCGGCGTGTTCACGAGCAGCGTGACATCGCCCTTCGCCATCGTCGCGAAGCCCGCCTTCTCCGCCACCAATTTGTATGTTCCGGGAGGAACCTGCTGGAAGGTATATTCACCTTGAGTATCGGTCAGGCTCTTGCGAACCGTGCCGGTATCGGCGCTCTTGATCGTTACCGACGCCTCAGGAATTACCGCGCCGGTTGGATCGGTAATGGTTCCGCGGAGTGAACCGGTTGCTTGCGAGAATGCGCTGATCACTCCAAAGACAGCCACTACCAGCGCTAACACTCCGAACCTGCAGGCCATTGCCTTGGGCATGGTGTTCCTCCCCAATGTCAAAGAAATGAGATCGACGGTCTCGCAATGCACACTTCGAGGTGCGCGGCGTCAAGACCATTTCTTCGCCAAGGCGTCCTGGCCAGCGAAGACTTACAGAGCCGTCAACTTTGAAACCTATTGTTACCTGGGTACAGGGAATGCAGACCTGAACCAGCTGTCCTGCGAATGTGAGCTATTTGGAGAGAGCTGTCAAAGGCAATAAATCGATGCGTCGAATTGCCCGCTTCGATAGCTGGTCTTGCTCGTATGCAAATAACTTCTTCCGTAGAACGATCTTTCCGCGCGGGTCAAGCCCAACGAGATGAAAGCCTGTCTTGCCGAGATCAATGTCGATGGCGTGTAGTTCTATTGGACGCCTGCTCCAATGACTCGTCTACCCGGCAAGTCGCTGGGTAAAGGCACCGCACCATCCAACGACTGACATTGCAATGAGAGGCACGCGGTCTGCTCACTCGATAGTGGAAAAGCGTGCTTCATGCGGTGATCGTGTCCAACATGCCTGATCGGCCGT
>Ga0187780_10002264_pt1 | contig 14491 bp, 15 predicted proteins | sample 1015_Q2_SP10_20__FD_132429 | JGI IMG/M metagenome (GOLD analysis project Ga0187780, IMG submission 132429) | Tropical peat soil microbial communities from peatlands in Department of Meta, Colombia - 1015_Q2_SP10_20_MG | ecosystem: Environmental > Terrestrial > Soil > Wetlands > Peat | place... | reverse complement strand
CGGGCTCGCACGCTACGACGAGCTATGAAGAGGCGCTTCGGGTCCTGGAGAATACCCTTCGAGCGTCCGTCGCTCTCTCAGGAAGCTCTGCGTCTTGAGACGGTGGCAGTCGCGACAGACGGTTTGAAGGTTCGAGTACTCGAGCGCCGCGCCTCCGGCAGCGATCTCGACGATATGGTCGACGTCCAGCTGACGAGCCCGACGCCGGCCGTGACAGATCTGACAGGTGTAGTGGTCTCGAAGCAGCACGTAGGAACGGGCGGAGTCCCAGAAGTAGTGCCCGTGGAACTTCCACTGGCACTTCCGCGAACAGTACGGGCTCCGATGATGGACAAGTGCACGCCCGCACTCGACGCATCGTCCGGCGCGCCGTGCCTCTGCACGACGGCGGGCCCCGTCGGAGAACCACGCTGCCGAGAGGGAAACGATCCGGCCGTTCGGGCCCACTACTACTGACTCGGAAGGCTTGGGTCCGGCCATTCGACAGCGAGCCGACCTCGGACGTTCAAGAGGCTTGCCTTGCACGGGAAACGAGGGCGTCCTCGTATTGGCCGTCGAGCGCTCGTGGAAGGCGGGCCGACCCGACGTACGGTTTATCCGTCGCGACCTACCGGGCTCCGATGGCGTTCCCTCTCGCCGATTGGATCGATGGGCACGACGACTGCCGGCACAACCTCGCGAAGAGCGGAATGAAGGACGCAATCCCTGCCCCGACCCCGTCGGCACGGGACCTCCGCGAGGCGGACCCGGCGGAGCTCCGAAGGCTCCTCGCCGAGGACCTCGGAGTCGACCCCGCGCGCGTGTTCCTCACCACGGGAGCGAGTCAGGCGAACGCGGTCGCCCTGCTCTTCCTGGGACGCACGCGCCACGGAGAGCCCACTGGCAGGTGCCGCGTCTGCTTTCCCGAGTACCCGCCGCTCTTCGACACCGCGCGCTGGGCGGGGTTCCGCGCGACCGACGACCCCGGCCCGGTCGACCTCGCGGTCATCTCGCAGCCCCGCAACCCCGAGGGGGATCTCTGGGAGCGCACTCGGGTCCTTGACTGGGCTTCGGATGCTCGATGGTTGCTGGTCGACGAGACGTTCCGGGAGTTCGCCGGGGCGCGGTCGATGCTCGGGGTCGGGCGGCCGAACCTCTGGGCGACCGGGTCGTTCACGAAGTTCTTCGCGGCAGATGACCTGCGCGTGGGCTTCGTGGTCCCGCCCGAAGAGTGCCTTTCCGATTTCGCCCGCTTCGCGGGTCTCGTCCGGAACCTACTCCCCTCCTACTCGGTTGCCGGCGCACTCCGTGCCCTCCGGGAGCGAGAGGCGATTCGGAAGCGCGTCCGGGCGGTCCTGGAAGCCAACACCTCTGCCCTCCGGAGTTCCTTCCCCGAGATGCGCCGACCCGATTCGCCGGTCGTCTTTGACCGTCCGGCCACCGGCGAGGATGGAGACGCACTGGCCCGGCGCGCCCTCGAAGCATCCGTGCTCGTCTGCTCGGGGTCCTTTTTCGGAGACCCGACCGGTGTGAGGCTTTGCCTGACGCAAAGAACGTTCCCGGCCGACCTCGATGCCTATCGCGCCATTCGGGACTTCGCCGCAGAGGGCCCCCGGCCCCAGAAGGGTCGCCCGATCCCTACGGGTCGTACCGGTCGAGCCGTTCGACCGCGCCCTGGGGGAAGCGGCCGAGCGAAAGCCGCGCCATCGTGACCCGGTGGACCGACTCCACCCGCTCGGGAGGGCTTCGTCCCGATCGTTCCTTGAGGAAGGTGGAGGCGAAGCGGACCGCCTGTGCCGGGTCGGTCTGCTGGACCAGGAGAAACCCACGAGCGAGCTCCGTGAGGACGGCGCGCGCCGGGACGACCTCCTCGATCTCCTCGACCTCGTGGTCGAACGAAGCGACGCGGTCTCGGTCCAAAGGGCCCATCCCGGGAAAACGACCCGGGCGTGCGGCATAAAAGCAGACGTTCCAGAGGAGGAGGAAGGTCAACTCTTGCACCCGTGAACATTTTACCTTCGGACCGGCGTGCGCGTCCGCGAGATCCATGAGCGAGAGCACTCCGAAGCATGTTCCGCCCGCCTCCTCGACGCCGACCGGCAAGCCGAAGCGCGGGGTGGTGCTGAGGACACCGATCCCGGGCCCGAACGCGCAGAGAGTGATCGCCCGCGACTCCCGGTTCCTGATGACCAGCACGAAGACTTCCCCGATCGTCGCGGCCTCGGGGGACGGTGTCTGGGTCACCGACGTCGACGGGAACCGCCTCCTCGACTTCGCCTCCGGGGTCGCCGTCAACGCCGTCGGCTACGCGCATCCCGAGGTCGTCCGGGCCGTGCGCGAACAAGTCGGCAAGCTGACCCACTTCGCAGGGACCGATTTCTACTACGAGAACCAGACCGTCCTCGCAGAGAAGCTCGCCCAGATCTCCCCCGGGAATTACGAGAAGAAGGTCTTCTTCACGAACAGCGGCACCGAGAGCGCCGAGGCGGCGCTAAAGATGGTCCGCTGGAGCCGCCAGAAGCCGATCGTCATCGGTCTCTTGGGCGCCTTCCACGGCCGCACGATGGGCTCGCTCACCATGACCACCTCGAAGCCGGTACAGCGGGCCCGTTTTGGCGCCTACGTCGGCGGCGGCCATCACATCCCGGCTCCCTACTGCTACCGGTGCCCGTACAAGATGGAGTATCCAAGCTGCGACCTTTACTGCGCGAAGATCCTGAAGGAGCTCTACTTCCAGACCTCGATCCCTCCCGAGGACGTCGCGGCGTTCCTCGCCGAGCCCGTGATGGGAGAGGGCGGATACGTGGTGCCGCCGAAGGGCTGGCACGCGGCGATCAAGACCATCCTGGACGAATACAAGATCCCGCTCATTGACGACGAGGTGCAAGCGGGGATGGGACGGACCGGCAAGTGGTTTGCCATCGAGCACCACGGAGTGACGCCGGACATCACGACGATGGCGAAGGCGCTCGGCGGTGGCCTCCCTCTCGGCGCGATTGTTTTCCGCAAGGAGATGGACTTCACCGTCGCGGGCGCACACTCGAACACGTTCGGGGGCAACCTCGCCGCGGTGGCTGCATCGCTCGCCACGATCCAGGTGATCGAGAAAGAGCATCTTCTCGAGAACGCCCGAGACCAGGGCAACTATCTGCTCTCCCGGCTGAGAGAGCTCCAGTCAAAGTTCGACGAAATCGGCGACGTCCGGGGCCTCGGCCTCATGACCGCGACCGAGTTCGTCAAGGACCGCAAGACCAGGGAGCCGGCCGTGGCGTTCCGCGACCGCGTTCTCGAGGCGGCGTACAAGCGGGGGCTCGTCCTCCTCCCGTGCGGCAAGTCTTCGATCCGGTACATTCCGCCGCTCATCGTTCGCCGTGAGGAGATCGACGAAGCGATGGAGATCCTCGAGACGGCCCTGGGGACGGCCCACAGCGCGGCATGAGATACGGTCGGCTGGCGGGTCCCGGGACGGTCGTCCTCGAAGAGCGGCCGGAGCCTTCGCCGGGCACAGGCGAGATAACGGTCACCCTCGCGGCGTGTGGCGTCTGCGGCACGGACCTCGAGAAGCTCCGCGGGAACTACCGGACCGCGGGTGTTCTTGGTCACGAGCCGGTCGGGCAAGTCGCGCGGGTCGGGCCGGGCGTCACCGACCTCGCGGTCGGCGACCGGGTCTTCGTCCATCACCACGTTCCGTGCTACTCGTGCGAGGTCTGCGCGCGCGGTGACTACACCTTTTGCCCTACCTACTCGAAGACCAACATCGACCCAGGCGGTTTTGCGGAGACGTTCCGCGTTCCCCGCGAAAACGTCGAGCGGCACGCGGTCCTGAAGCTGGACCCGAAGGTCGACTGGGATTCCGGAGCGCTCCTCGAGCCTGCCGGCTGTGCTCTCACGGCGATCCACCGGGTGGGACTCCCTCCGCGGGCGACCGTCCTCGTCCTGGGCCTTGGCCCGGTCGGGCTGCTCTACGCGCGCCTCGTACGCGCCCTCGGTGCATCCTGGGTAGGCGGGACCGAGGTTTCCCCGCTTCGTCGGAGCGCTGCCGAACGTGGGGGCATCGACGTAACCCTCGACCCGAGAGACACTGCGGCCGTCCGTGCGGCCGTCGACAGCGCCACGAATGGACAGGGCGTCGACCTCGCTGTCGTTGCGACCGGTCATCCCTCGGTTGCCAAGGCGGCTACCGAACTCGTCCGCCGGGGAGGGACGGTGAACCTGTTCGGACTTCCCGAGGCGAAGAGCCGCTTGGACGCGGACCTTCAGGACCTCTATTTGCGCGGAGTACGGGTCATCCCCTCGTACGCTACCACCGAGCCGGACATCGCGGAGGTCCATCGGCTGGTCGTCTCGGGAAATCTCTCGATTTCCGACCTTGTCACGCACCGTATCCCGCTCGACCGGATCGCGGAAGCGTTCCAGCTCGCCGGCCGACCCGACGAGGCAGTGAAGGTCACTGTCACCGGCGCGGGCGCGACGTAGGCTCGGTTCGGTCCGTCACGCCTCAACTCCCTCGCCGAGCACCTGGTTCACCAACCGGTGGCCGGAATGGACCCGGACCTTCGGCGCGAGGACGCTCCCCGAGACCGTGGCGTCCCGTTCGACGTGAACCCCCTCCATCAGGATCGAGTTCTCCACATGCGCTCCCGCCTCCACGACGACGCCCGGCCCAACCGTGACGTACGGACCGAACGAGGCCCCGGTGGCCCTCGCGCCGGACATGAGAGCGACCGGTCCTTTCCCGAAGCTACCGCTGGGGAGCGTGCCCTTGCCACCGCGACCGTCGTCGAAGAGCAGACGCTGAGAGCGCAGGAGGCGCTCGGGGGTCCCGGCATCGTCAAAGTAGCCGGTCATGCGGAAGCCGTAGACACCTCGGCCGAGAAGTCCGGGAAGGATCTCTCGCTCGAAGCTCACCGGCTGGCCGGGGGGCACCTTGTCGACGACCTCGCGGTTCCAGACGGCGAAGCCGGCGTTGATCCAGTGGGACGGGGCGTCCTTGGATTCTGGCTTCTCGACGAACTCGCGGATCCGGTCGTCGGAATCGAGCGCCGCCACCCCGTACGGTCTCGTGTCATCGATCTCGAACAGGCCCATCGTCCCGATTCCGCCGTGCGCGGCGTGCTGGCGCGCCATCTCGCGGAGGTCGACGCGGGCGATGACGTCCGAATTGAGGAGATAGAACGGGTCGCTCATCCCGTCGCCCGCGTTCCGCATCCCACCACCGGTTCCGAGGGGCTCGGCCTCGGGGACCGTACGGATCGGCATCCGGGGAGGATGCTCGAGAAGGAACGCGTCGATCATATCCGATTTGTAGCCGGTCGCGAGCACGACCTCCTCGATGTCGTTCGGGAGAAGGTCGAGAACGTGGAACAACATCGGTTTCCCGGCGAGAGGGATCAGCTGCTTCGGGACGCTGTAGGTGATCGGGCGGAGTCGTGTTCCCAACCCGCCGACCAGCATCAGCGCCTTCATCGCCGGGCGAGAGAGTCAACCTGACAAATCCCCTTCGGGGGGACGGCCCCCGACGTCATGGGGTACCTGGTGAGGAAGGGACTGCGGTACACCGGCTCGCGAACCGATATCAACTTGGTCCGCATCTCCCTCGGCGATGACGTTTCAGTCGATTCTGGTCGCCGACGACATGCTCGAGGATTCGCAGGGCGCGCTCAGCGAGGCCGTGAACCTCGCCAAACTTTCGCGTGGGAAGCTCACGATCGTCACGGTGATCTCGGTCGTCTCTCCCGCGTTCGGGGTCCCGGTGCCGATCGGGGACTCGTTCGCGGCAATCATCGACGCCGCACGGAAGCGTCTCGAAGCGGTCAAGGAGAAGCTGATCTCGGGGGGGCTACCGAACGTGGAGACCGCACTTCTCGAGGGCGACCCCGTCGATCAGGTCGTGGCGTTCGCCGAGAAGGCGCGCCCGGACCTCATCGTCGTTGGCTCGCGGGGACTCTCCGCGACCGGGCGGTTCTTCCTCGGGAGCGTATCGGACGGGATCCTCCATCACGCGCACTGCTCGGTCCTGATCGTTCGTTCGGGCCTCCCCCCGAAGTCGGCCCACTAGACACTGAACCGGAAGAGGACGCACCGAGAGCCTCCGCCCTCGGGGGACCATGTTCCCTACTTCGAGCGCTTTCTCTTTCGCAGCTGAGCGGCGTGCCACGCGAGGAGTTTGCGGGCGTTGGCCTCCTCGAGTCCGACCAGCCGCTCGAGCTCCCGGACGGGGCGCGGGTTCTGGTCGACCCGGAGGTTCAGCCATTGGTCTCCCCACGCTCGCTCGAACCAGGGACGTCGATGGACCACGATCATCGCGGCCGACTCCATTCCACGCCGGTCGCCGCCCTCGCGGGCTCCAGCCTTGAGCGCCGCCATCATCCGGCGAGCGAGAGACCCGCGCGTCGCCTCGAACGCACGAGCCATCGCCGGGACGACCGCGTCGCTCGCGAGGAGGTTTCCTTGACAGGTGAAGCCGTCGCCCAGAACCTGGTTCGCGCTGGCCATGCATTTGCGTCCGGTCCATGCCGCGGAACGCCCCCGGCGGTCGACCACCCCCAGCTGACGGTGGTCCCGTTTGGCGTCGGCCCGAGTGAGACGCGCGACGACCTCGTCGGCCGAGAGCCCCTTTCGAAGGAGAGCGAGCCCGTCGGGACCGTAGTGGTAGTTCGACATCGCTTGGGTCGCCACCGCACCCACGCGCCACTCGGCCCACGGGACGACCGCCCCGACCGCGAGCGGTTTCGTCGAGACGGCGGCTCCCCAGTACTTTCGGTCCGGGTCACACGCCACGATCGAGAACGTTCCCCAAGAGCGCTGCCCGTACATGGGAATCCGAAAGAAGGTCTACTCAAGTAGGCGACGGTCGGCCCGAGTCACACGGTTCACGCATCGAACGGCGCGCCGCAGGAGGTGCACTTCAACGAGCCCGGAGGACTCGCTCGTCCGCAGTAATCGCAGTGAAGGTTCGTCGGCGCGCCGGCGAATCCCATCATTCCCGGCGGCGGAGGAGGAGCCGAATCCCTCGCCGAACGGATCGCAGGGGCCCACGAGTCGGCCTCATTGGTACGGAGTACGAAGCTCCGACGAAGGAGCTGGACCCCCAGGTCAGAACCGGCCGGCCCGGGAATCGCAGCAGCGCCTCGACATCTCCAGAGTGGGATGCGGAGCGTTCCTTGGACCAGGGCGGGCGGACCGCCCCGTGCCGGCCCCCAGGCGCGGCGGCGCATCGGTCCGGGTCCCATGGGTCTGCCGGGAGGAGGTTGGGGAACCGGTCCTTCGAAGATCAGGGCATGATTCGTGAGCGTGAGAGTGCCCGGGCGTTCCCCCTCGCGACCGAGCCACCGGACGGGACCCGCTTTGATGATGGATTCGCCGGGTTCGAGTGTGACCATGGTCCAACTCCGGGGAGGAACCGGGGCCCTTTCTAGGATTTCTTGGGAGCGTAACGGGCCGTAAAGTGCGGCAGCCGCTCGGGGCGGAACGTCATCGTGACGCCCCGGATGCTCGCGCGCCGCTCGTAGACCTTGCCCACGACGTCCGCTACGAACGCGAGGTGGCTCGCGGAGTAGACTCGGCGAGGGATGGCGAGACGAACGAGCTCGAGCGGCCGCTGCTGGGACATGCTCTGAGGGAACATGATCGACCCGACCTCGACGGTTCGGATTCCTCCCTCGCGGTAGATCTCGATCGCGAGCGCCTGCCCCGGTAGGTCCTCGTCCCCGAGGTGCGGGAGGAACCGGTCGACGTCGAGATAGATTCCGTGACCCCCGACCGGGTGGAGGAAGGGTACTCCTCGCTGGTCCAGAAGGGCACCGAGATAACGGACCTGCCCGATTCGGTGCTCAAGGTACGCGAGGTCCATCGCTTCCTCAAGCCCGACCGCCATCGCTTCCAGGTCTCGCCGGGCGAGTCCCCCGTAGGTCGGGAACCCCTCGAACAGGATCAGCGCCTCCTTGAGGCGGTCGGCGAGCGAAGCATCCCGGACCGCGACGAACCCGCCGATGTTCACGAGGCCGTCCTTCTTTGCGCTCATCGTCGCGCCGTCGGCGAGGTCGAAGAACGCTCGGCCGATCTCGGGGATCGTCTTCGACCCCATCCCGGGCTCGCGTTCGCGCACGAAGAACGCGTTCTCGGCCCAGCGGCACATATCGAGGTAGACCGGGACACCGTGGGAATGCGCGACGTGCACGACCTCGGTGAAGTTCGCGAGCGAGACCGGTTGCCCCCCGCCCGTATTGTTCGTGATCGTCACCATCACGAGGGGCACCCGTTCCTTTCCCTCCACGGTCAAGAGCTTCTCGAGCGCCGCGGTGTCGACATTCCCCTTGAAGGGAAAGTCGCTCACGGTGTCGTACGCCCCTGCTACGGCGAGGTTCACCGGGGTGCCGCCGGCGTGCACCACGTGAGCCTGGGTCGTATCGAAGTGCATGTTGTTCGGGACGATGTTTCCCGGGTGACAGAGCGTCGAGAAGAGGAGATGCTCCGCCGCGCGGCCCTGGTGTGCGGGGACGACATACGGAAAGCCGGTGATGTCGTGGACCTTCGACTCGAAGTGGGCGAAGTTGCGGCTGCCGGCGTACGTCTCATCGCCCATCATCATCGCGGCCCATTGCCGGTCGCTCATCGCCCCGGTTCCGGAATCGGTGAGAAGGTCGATCCGGACCTCGTCCGAACGGAGGTTGAACAGGTTGAACCCTGCCCGCTCGAGCGCTGCCTCCCTCTGACGGCGGGTCGGGTTCGGAATCCTCTCCACGACTTTTGTCTTGAACGGCTCGAACGGTAGCGGCGGGTCCCGAGAAGTCACGGCGGGTTGGACCGAAAGCGCGTATTTGAGACCGTTCCGCCCTCGCGGGCACGCGGACCTCTCCTGGAGCCTGTCGGGGCGCCCGGGCCAGGAGAATGGGGGGAGACGAGAGTCTTAAGAAGGGATACCGATGGGGGCGCGGGGTTCCATGGGAGCACCAACCGCGTATACGATGCCGCCACCGATGATGGCCGCAGAGCCTCCCGAAGCTTCGTCGATCAAGTCGATGTTGCACATCGCTCGAATTCTTGCCCTGATTTTCGGGATTATCCTCCTCCTCGTTGGTATTGTTTCGCTGGCTGCGGCATTCATCTTCGTGGGGTTTGTGATCTTTAGCGCTCTCTTCATCATCTGGGGAATCGTCGATTTCGTGATCTACACACAACTCAAGCAAATCGAAGCGATGGTAAACCAGCACCAGTACGAGGCGGCCAAGTCGAAGACGCTCGTCTGGATGATCATTGGTTTCATCATTGGTGGGATTATCGTCGGGATCCTGATCCTGGTTGCTTGGTTGAAGTTCGACCCGCTCATCAACTGGCAGCGCTCTCAGATGCAGGGCGGCGTCCCGCCGATGGGCTACGCTTCTCCCTCCTACGCTGCACCTCCCCCGGCGCCCGCCCCGATGGCCCCGCCCGCGGCTCCCCCGGCGGCCCAGGCGGCGCCCCTCTGCCCGAAGTGCGGGAGACCGACCACGTACATCCCCCAGTACGGGCGGTACTACTGCTACACGGACAACCTCTACGTCTGAGGCAGTCCCCTAACCGGGGACCGGTCCGCGTCGCGGGGCGGCTCCGCCGCCAGCGTTACAGCTGCGAGAGCTCTCGGCGGAGGGCGCGATAGAACGGTCCCCGACCGTGGCGCTCCCGCCACGGTTCGTGACCGCATCGACCGAGCAGAACGACGTGGACCGACAATCCCAAACGACGGAGCGGGTCCACGACGCCCTTGGCAGGGTGCGGGTCGTCTTTGCCGTGCACCACCAGAATAGGTGCGGTCACTTCTCGGACCCTGCGGAGGAGCGCACCGGTACTGCGAAGCTCGGCCGCTTCGTTCCACACCTTGCGAAAGACGACCGGGTCGAGATAGGTTGGGCTCGCCTCACGGGGAATCAGCTCGAACGAGTCCGCGACCTCGGAGAGTTCTCCGAGTCGGCGTAGCATGGTGGGAAGGGCTCGCGCCCCGGGCGAGGAGAGCTCTCGCTCCAGCGCACGGAACTCCTTCCACTCGACAGGGCGGAGGCGCGTTCGTCGTGTGCGGCGAATCGCCCGCGCGTCTCGAGCGTAGAAGGGCGGACACCCCACGAGAACTAACCGACGGACTTTCTCGGGGTGCCGTGCCGCGAAGAGAAGCGAAAGCCAGGCGCCCCAAGAGTGTCCGATGAGGACGACCGGAGGGACTGCGCCTTGTTCGACCTGGTGCGCCAGCTCCTCGACCTGACCGTTCACGGTCCGAGCGGACTGCCATGGCTCGAGAACCCCCCACGACCGGGAAAGATCGCTGGCGATTTCGGCGGCGCTTCCCGGCGCACCCGGCCCGCCGTGAACGACCACGACCGAGAAGGGGGGACGGCCGTGGCGACGGACGGACCGTCGTCGTGAGTTCATGCCGGAGCGACCGACACGGGGGGCCCGTGAATTGCGGGGGCCCAACCCATCCCACGAAGGCGTTTGTCGACCTCTTCGAACGCGTGGAGGTGATGGGAGCAGAACTCGACCTCCCGGACCTCCGCACCGTCGCGGTGGTTTCCCCGCTCCATCCCCCGGACCGCGCATCGGAACTCGGCAGGGAGAGTGCAGGTCTCGTCGATGTCCGAGACCTCGTAGTGGGAGAAGTATCCGGCGGGGATGGCGTGGCGGAATGCGCTGCGAACGTCACAAAGGCCCATGATGGGCGACTCTTCGTTCCTAGTACTAACCCCTGGCGGTGGATGGGGTCCCTTGCGTCAGCGGGAGACCTTCCCGGTCTATCCGGCGCTTCCGGTGGGAGCCGCCTTCTCCGGGGCGGGTGGTGACTCTTCCGGCGAGAGGAGAAGGTCGGGGGCGACGTCGGCGACTTCTTCCGCGCGGTGGCAAGAGACCTTACGGTCCGGCATCCCCGGAATCTCGCGCAGGAGAGGCTCCTCCGTCCGACACCGGTCGATAACGAAGGGGCAGCGTGCCGCGAACCGGCAGCCGGGCGGGGGCTGGAGCAACGTCGGGATCTCCCCCGTGATGCGGTAGCGGGTCCGCCTGCGACGCGCATCCGCGACCGGTACCGCGGCCAGCAGCGCCTTGGTGTACGGGTGGACCGGCCGTTCGAGAACGTCTCGGACGGAACCTATCTCGACGATCTGTCCGAGATACATTACTGCCACGCGGTGCGAAACGTACCGGACGGCCGCGACGTTGTGCGTGATCAGGAGATAGGCGTTCCCGCGCTCCCGCTGGAGGGCGACCAATCGGTTGAGGATCTGCGCCTGGACCGCGACGTCGAGCGCGCTGGTTGGCTCGTCCAGCACGATCATCTTCGGATTGACCGAGAGCGCCCGCGCGAGCGAGATCCGTTGGCGACCCCCACCCGAGAACTCGTGCGGATACTGGTAGAGACACTCGGGAGGCAGCCCCACCGTCGGCAGGATCTCGGCGACGCGCTCCCGGAGGGCATGTCCGCGAGTGCCCTCCTGAGCGTAGATCGGTTCGCCGACCACCTGCCAGACACGCATCCGAGAGTCGAGCGACCCGATCGGGTCCTGGAACACCATCTGGACGTTCCGATGCCATGCGCGGAGCGCCGCGCCCCGGAGCGTTCCGATCTCCTGCCCGTCGAAGAGGATTTGGCCGCGGGTCGGAGCGAACAGCCGCGCGATGAGCCAACCTAAGGTGGACTTCCCGGAGCCGGACTCCCCGATCAGCCCGAGCGTCTTCCCCGGCTCCACCGAGATGGAAACGCCATCCACAGCGTGAACGGCGCGTGAGGGTGCGCCCCGGACCAGGTCCCGAAGGGAGCGGTTGACCGGGAAGTGTTTCACGAGGTCGAGGGTCTTGAGGAGCGGGGGACGGTCGGTCACGGCATCCCCTCGGATTCGCGCAGGTAGAGACAGCTCGCCGCGTTGATTCGACCCCGAGGGAACTCGAGCGGGGTCGCGAGTGCAGGACCGGGGTCCACCGTACACTCGTCTCGAGCGATCGGGCAGCGCGGAGCGAACGAGCACCCTGACGGAAGCCGCGAGAGGTTCGGAACCGACCCCGCGAGCGTCGGGAGGGGCCCGTCGTCCTGGTACCGGGTCGGGATCGAACGCATCAGCGCCTTGGTGTACGGATGGCGCGGTCTCTGGAACACGTCGACGACAGGGCCGAGCTCGACCAGGTGACCCGCGTACATCACCCCGACATCGTCGGCGATCTCGGCGATGACACCGAGGTCGTGGCTGATGAACAGGATGGAGGTCCGGACTTCCTCGAGAAGTTCTTTCATCAGCGTTAGGACCTGCGCCTGGATCGTCACGTCGAGCGCGCTCGTCGGCTCGTCGGCGATCAGGAGCGACGGTTTCTCCGAGAGCGCCATCGCAATCATGATCCTCTGGCGCATCCCGCCCGAGAGTTCGTGCGGGTAGAGGTTCAGGACCGTCTCGGGGTCGTTGATCCGGACGAGGCGCAGGTACTCGAGTGCCTCCTCCCGCATTCCGGGCGGCACCGGCGGAGATGGTGCGCCCTCGCCCCCGGAACGGGGCTGGGGCACGCTCGGGAGGAACGGATGGCTCAGCACCTCCCCCGCCTTCGGAGTTCGGCCCTTGGAGTAATCGAACGGCTGCACTTCCTTCGCGAACACGGGGGCTCGTCCCGCGTCGCGCAGCCGGCGGACGCGGACCGCCTCCGCGACCTGTTGGTAGATTCGGTACGATGGGTCCAGCGAGTTGATCGGTTCCTGGAAGATCATGCCGATCTCGGTCCCACGGACGAGCGGGATCTTCCACTTCGGGACCTCGAGGAGGTCCACGCCCTGGAAGACGACCCGACCGCTGCGGACCTTGGCGGGGGGCTCCGGGAGAAGGCGGGGAATCGCGTGCGCGAGGGTGCTCTTCCCACATCCGGTCTCTCCGACGATCCCGAGGACCCGCCCCGGCATCATCTCGAACGAAACGTCCCGGAGGGCGTGGAACGTTCCCGCGCCGACCACGTAGTCGACCGAGAGGCCCTCGACCGAGAGGACCGGGTCGGTCACGGCGGGGCCCCCCCTCGAGCGACCGGCTGTTCGGCCGGAGCAAAGACGACCAGGAGGACGAGCTCCTCTTCGATCGAGTGGAACCGATGCTCTTCGCGGGCCAGTACGAAGAGGATGTCTCCGGGCTCTACCGTCTCGTCCGAGTCGCCGTGGCGGAACCGGCCATGTCCGTGGACGACGTAGTAGACCTCGTCCTCTCCGTGAGGAGTCTGGAGGTCGGTGGCTCCGCGTGGGAGAACGTAGACCCCCGCGCTCATCGTTGGCACCCGTAGAAACTCCGAATACCCGCCTCGGGTTCGTCGAGACCGGCGGGCGAGGGCCTCGATCGATCGAGGGGATCCCTCCGTCCTCGGCATCGGGCGGTGCCTTGGTGCCGAACTCAATCGCTTCGGCATCGAGCTACCCGGCCTCCGGAGCACCGCGTCTCGCATCCAGGACCTCTTGCGCCGCACGTTCTCCCGTAAGAATCGCTCCAGAGACCGTCGCCGATTCTCCCGTCGTCTCCGTCGCTTCGCCCGCGAAGAAGAGCCGCCCAGCAACCGGTGCGGCGAGCTCACGACGGTCGGCGGGCCCGCTCCCTGGCGGGAAGAACGAGTATCCGCCCAAGACCCAAGGGTCGTCCGGCCACCGATGGATCGCGGAAGCGTCGACCGTGCCCAGGGTCGCCTCGGGCGGAGCGATCTGATTCCATTCCTCCACGGTCGCCGCGACGAGCTCAGCGTCCGGAAGCGCGCTTCGGCGGCGTGCCTCGCGGCCCACCGTGAAGGCTGTGAGGACCTCGGTCGGCTCCTCGAGACGGACTCGGGGACGAAGGAACGAGGTCGCCGTATCTCCCCAGAGAACGCCGAAATCCCCGAGCTGCCGACGCATCGTTCCTTCTCGGAGACGGAGCTGGAGCGCGAAGGCATCGCCGAAGCCGATGCGAGCGATCGCCGTTTGCTTGCCCGCCGGAAGCGGCGGGTCGAACCGGATCCGGCCGGCCTTGAGCACACCAAGAGAGACCGTTACGATGGCGTAGGGAGCACGATACTCGCATCCGGAACCCCCCGTCGGGCCGAGGGTGCGGACCCGGACCGCACCTCGCTCCAGCGTTACGTCCGTGACCGGGGTGTTCCGGCGAACCCGGTCGCCGAGCGAATCGGCTGCCCAGTTCGCGAGGGCAGAGTACCCTTCGACCACTCGGAAGTTGCGGAAGCCGAACGGTTCCCCGGCCTCCGCCTCCTCCTCGGCCGGTCCACGGACGCCGATCGAGTCCGGGTCGGTTGCGTAGGTGTGGGCGTGCAGTACGTCGACGAGCGAACGTGTCGCGGGAGAGACTTTCCGCTCGTCCAGGAATGTCCGAAGCGAGCGGTCGGGTCCGTCGTAGCGGCCGAGCGCACGCGGGACGCCAAGGTATCCCTGCCACGTGGACCGGGCACCGACCACCGGATGGAACGGAAGGGCGAGCCACGGGTAGCTCCCCACCCGCCGGTCGAGGACGATTCGGCTGCGCTGGTGCACCGGATACGGGACGGT
>Ga0187780_10002263_pt1 | contig 14497 bp, 7 predicted proteins | sample 1015_Q2_SP10_20__FD_132429 | JGI IMG/M metagenome (GOLD analysis project Ga0187780, IMG submission 132429) | Tropical peat soil microbial communities from peatlands in Department of Meta, Colombia - 1015_Q2_SP10_20_MG | ecosystem: Environmental > Terrestrial > Soil > Wetlands > Peat | place... | reverse complement strand
TCTTCTGGGATCTCTCGCGCCGGGGTTGGGCAACGCTATCGGGAGGCTCGCTCCGGGCTCCTACCGAGCACACCGCACAGGCCGACTAGACCCCGTTCCAGGACATGCCGCGACAGCTTGGCCTTTAATGATGGATAATGAAGGGAAACGTTAAAATTCCTCGGGAAATACTTCTTGGGTTTTGAAAGAGGTGGCGACGTTTGTGTGGAATTGTTGGCTTTACGCATAAGAACTGGGTTCCTGATGCCGAGCGGATCCGCAGCGCGACGGCCACGCTCGTCCACCGTGGACCAGACCAACAAGGCGTCTTCGAGTCGAACCTGGTGTCCTTGGGGGCGACGCGGCTGAAGATCATCGACCTGGGCTCGGGTGATCAACCCATCACCACGGCCGGTACCACGATTGTTTTCAACGGTGAAATTTACAATCATCTGGAACTGCGTGCCGAGCTCGAAGCGCGGGGGCATCAATTCCTCTCCCACTGCGACACGGAGACGGTCCTGCATGCCTTTCTCGAATGGGACGTGGCCTGCTTTGCTCGCCTCCGGGGCATGTTCGCCCTGGCCTTGTGGAACCAGGCCGAGCGACGTCTTCTGCTGGCACGGGATCGCATGGGGATTAAGCCTTTATTTTTCTTGCGCCGCGGGGAAGACCTGTTCTTTGGCTCAGAGCTGAAGGCTATTTTCGTGCACCCGGAGGTGGAACGCCGTTTGAGCCTGGAGGGCCTGGATTGTTACCTCTCCCTGAATTATGTGCCCTGTCCGTGGACGCTGGTCGAAGGCCTGGAAAAGCTTCCGCCCGGACAGTGGATGGAATGGAAAGACGGCCAGGTTTCCACCCAGGGTTATTGGACTCTCCCTCAGCCCGCACCGCGTGAGCGCAGGCTCGAGGAGGCCAAGGAGGAGCTCGATTGGCTGCTCCGGCAATCGATCCGCGAGCACCTGATCTCGGATGTACCCCTGGGAATGTGGCTGAGCGGCGGCATCGACTCCTCCACCATTCTGCATTACGCATCGACCGAATCGAGCGCGCCCCTGAAGACTTTCTCAATTTCCTTTCGCGGACGCAGTTTCGACGAAAGCCGCTACATTCAGCAAGTGGCTGAGCACTATCGCACCGAGCATAGCGAGATCGATTTGAATCCGGAAGTCGATCTTGAGGGCGCCATCGAGGAATTCGCTTACTACTGCGATGAACCGAGTGCCGATGCCGGAGCACTGCCGGTCTGGTTTCTGTCGAAACTGAGCAAAACCAAGACCACAGTAACGCTCAGCGGAGAAGGGGCGGACGAGATCTTTGCCGGCTATCTCACGCATCGCGCCAACCTTCTGGCCGTCCCTATGCGTTGGTTGCCGCCGAGCGTCACCCGATTAGGGCTGGGGGCCCTGCGGCACTGGCCGGTTTCGGACGAGAAGATTGGGCTGGAATACAAGGCCGTGCGCTTTCTCGAAGGTTCCTTGATGGCCGCCGATCGTGGGCATGTACATTGGAATGGAACCTTTTCCGATCCGGAGAAGTACCATCTGGTCGAGCCCCGCCTTCCCAGCTCCCTCCACCGCAGCCTGCGCGAACTGCGCTCCCTGTTGCGTAAGGGCGATAAGTTGTCGTCCTATCTTTGGTTTGATCAGAGATACTTTCTGCCGGACGATATTTTGACCAAGACCGACCGCATGAGCATGGCACATTCGCTCGAAGTGCGTCCGCCGTTCCTCGACCATCGCATTGTGGAATTCAGCGCGACCTTGCCCGCCAGGCTCAAGATTCGCGGCTCGAAGCAGAAATTCATTCTCAAAGAATTGATGAAAAACAAGCTACCGGCGTCGATTCTAGCCCGCAAGAAGATCGGATTTGATATTCCCGCACACGATTGGCTGCGCGGTCCGCTTCGCCCGTTGCTCGTTGACACCTTAAATCGAGGCGCGGCCGAGTATGCCTGGTTATTCCGTCGAGGAGTCATCAAGACGTATCTCGACGATCACCTGGAGAGGCGCGCAAATCTTGGATATCACCTATGGGGATTGATGGTTCTGTTTCTGTGGATGAAAAAATGGCGGATTCAGGCAGCCTCAGCCGCGGCCAGAAAGGAGTGGGTGCAGGAAAGAACGGGTACGTATATGTAGGGGTCCTCGTCGTCGCCGCGGCAGTTTATCTGGGTTCAATCGTTTCTCCGCCTTCCTTAATGGATGATGTCGATGCCGTACAGGCGCAGATCGCACGAAACATGCTGTCCTCGGGTGACTGGGTCACGGCCCGGCTCGACGGGGTGGTGTACCTCGAGAAGGCCCCCCTCATCTACTGGCTCATGGCGGCATCGTACGCCGTCTTTGGCGTGCACGATTGGGCGGCGCGCATCCCGATTGCGCTGTCGGCAGTAGGGCTTTGCTGGGTTACGTCGGCCTTTGGCGTTTGGGCCTTTGGCAAGCGGGCGGGAGGCTATGCCGGTTTGGTCTTGGCTACCTCGATCGGTCTGTTTCTCTTTACTCGAATTCTCATACCCGATGTCATCCTCACCTTAACCATCACCCTGGCCCTATGGGCATTCCTGCGCGCCTTGGAGCCCGAGGAGGCGCATCCCCGATTTTGGGCGATGGTGATGGCGGCCAGCCTTGGCCTAGGGCTGCTATTGAAAAGCCTGATCGGAGTCGTTTTTCCCCTGGCTGCTGCCATCCTCTACCTGTCCTTTACCCGCCAACTGTTTTCCGCCTCGACCTGGAAGAGACTTCATCCCTGGAGCGGCATCCTGTTAGGACTAGCCATTGCCGCGCCCTGGCACGTTCTGGCCACACTCAGAAACCCGCCTTACTTCGTCTTCACCCTCAAGAGTGGCCCCGGGCAATACCACGGGTTTCTTTGGTTCTACTTCATCAACGAGCAGCTCCTGCGTTTCCTGAATCTGCGCTATCCCCGTGACTACGACACCGTACCGCGGCTCTATTTCTGGCTTTTCCACCTGCTGTGGTTGTTTCCCTGGAGTGTTTATCTGGCGGCTCTCGGCAAGCTCTGCTATAAGCCCATCGACCGGGCGGGCCGTACCCGACTCTTGGCCTTATGCTGGGCGGGATTCATCCTGGTCTTTTTCACGTTTTCTACCACCCAGGAATACTATTCCATGCCGGCGTATCCTGCGCTCGCGCTCCTCTTGGGTTCGGCCCTGGCGCTCGAGGGTGCATGGATCCGCCGGGGCAGCCGGGTACTCTCGGTGGTTGCCCTATGCGCGGCGATCGCCTGTCTAGTCCTCCTGGTCCTAAGCCGCGGCTTCTCCCCGACCGGGGATATCTCCTCGGCGTTGATGCGGCATCCGACGGCCTACAAATTGTCCCTGGGCCATATGGAGGACCTGACGATCGCATCCTTTGCGTATCTGCGCCTTCCGCTTCTGCTCGCGGCCGGCGCTTTCGCCATCGGAGCTTGCGGAACCGTGAAGGCAGGTTCCCAACGCGCAGTGCTGGCGGCGGTGCTGATGATGGTGGTCTTCTTGCATGCGGCTCGCATGGCCATGGTGGTCTTTGATCCCTACCTTTCCTCGCGACCGTTGGCAGAGGCTCTCAAGCGGTCTCCACCGGGAACCCTCGTGGTGGATCGCCATTACTACTTCTTTTCTTCCATCTTCTTCTATACGGGCCGTTCTGCGCTGCTTTTGAATGGTCGGTTCATGAACCTGGAATACGGTGCTTTCGCTCCCGGGGCACCCGCTGTATTTCTGGACGATGCTCAATTCAGCCGGCTTTGGAGCGAGCCCGGTCGCGCCTATCTGGTTGCCAGCCAGTCTCGGATCCCGCTTTTGGCCGGGCTAGTCGGGAAGGACCGCCTGATTGTGGTTGCCGCCAGCGGGGGCAAGGTTGTGCTCACCAATCAGGCTCTCCCGGCCGTGGGACTGGCCGGTACGGACCGAGGCGGGCGGGTTAGAGCCGGGAGGGGTGCGATGTGGCCTGAGATGGCTCAGATGGTGCTCCCAAGGCAGGAATGAGCCCGCGAAGGGCGCCGCTTGCGATAAAATAGGTATTCCGAGCACACAGCCTCACTTGAACATATTGCTACAAGTCACAGTCTTTCTCGCAAGGTGCATGCCGCCACGGGCGCCACGAACACCTTTCCGGAACCATTGAACTTGACGGTAGTCAGGAGGAAAAATGCGAATTGCGGTCTTAGGCGGAGACGGCTATTGTGGGTGGGCGACCGCGCTGTACCTTTCGAGTCGCGGGCACTCCGTGTCCATTGTCGATAATTTCATCCGTCGGCAATGGGATCACGAAGTGGGGGCGGAGACCCTAACCCCGATTCGCCCGCTCTCCGAACGCCTTCGAACCTGGCGGGAGCTGACCGGCAAGGTGATCGACACGTTTGTCGGGGATGTGATGGATTATGACTTCCTTTCGACAACCGTGAGGGAATTCAAACCGGAGGCGGTGGTGCACTTCGCAGAGCAGCGCGCCGCTCCCTACTCCATGATCGACCGCAAGCACGCGGTGTTTACCCAGGTCAACAACGTCGTAGGAACCCTGAACCTGTTGTTTGCTCTGCGCGAGTTTGCCCCCGACTGCCATTTGGTCAAACTGGGCACGATGGGCGAGTACGGCACGCCCAACATCGACATCGAAGAGGGCTACATCACCATTGAACACAACGGACGCAAGGACGTGCTGCCGTATCCGAAACAGCCTGGCTCTTTCTATCATCTTTCGAAAGTCCACGACAGCCACAACATCATGTTCACTTGCAAAATCTGGGGACTGCGCGCGACCGACCTCAATCAAGGGGTGGTGTATGGAACGATGACGGACGAGGTCGCGCTCGACGAAGCCCTGATTAATCGCTTTGACTACGATGAGGTGTTTGGCACGGTGCTGAACCGCTTCTGCGTGCAGGCCGCCATCGGGATGCCCTTGACAGTCTATGGCAAAGGTGGACAAACCCGCGGATTTCTGGACATTCGCGACACCGTGCGCTGCATTGAAATCGCCTGTCTGAATCCCGCGGGCAAAGGCGAGTTTCGTGTGTTCAACCAATTCACGGAGCAATTTTCGATTCTGGATTTGGCCCGAATGGTCGAAGCCGCAGGCAAGAAGCTTGGCCTGAAGGTCGAAATCGATCACATTTCCGATCCCAGGGTCGAAGCCGAAGAGCACTACTACAACGCCAAGCACTCAAAACTGATCCAACTGGGCTTGCAACCGCACTTGCTCTCCGATTCCTTGCTCGACTCTCTGATGAATATTGCACTCCGATACCGGGAGCGCGTCGACACGTCGATGATGATGCCCAAAGTGAACTGGCGGCAGGCGCGCAATGATCGCCAGAAGCACACCGACGATCCGGCCAAGCTGGTAGCCTCGGCGACAGGACTGGAAACCGTGTCCACGATGTCGGATGGCAACGGGAATCGCCGTTCCCGGGCAGGTGGGAAACCAGAGCTCGCCTACAGCAAGCGTTAACCGACGGAGAGCTGTTTTTCCGCTGGATTCGCGGCGACCGGAACCATGATGCCGTCGCGAATGCAATACTGTCCGTCGCGCCAGCGGAAGCGATTGCGCCCAAAGCTGATCAGCCAAAGGCAAAAAGCCATGGCATCCCAAACCGGGATGAGCCACAACTTTTTCCAAAGTGCCCGATCCTTTAACCCCCACACGCCGATCATCCCGGTGGTTAGAACTCGCAGTGCCAAATAGCAGCCGAGATAACCAACGGCGACGGGAAGAGTCGGGTGAATGGCAACGGCCGCCAACGACCACGGCAGCCCCAGAGTGAGCAGCAAGCCCAGATGTCCCCAGGGGCGCATGTGCCGCATGACAACTACCCAGCGCAAGCGCTTATGCACCAGATCGGGCATCGACTGGTAATCGGCGACCGTGTCGATGGTGTAGGGCAGCAATTCGACCCGATGGCCCTGTTCCGCGATCAGCCGTCCCACCAGCAGATCGTCGCCGGGACGGTTCTCAATCGCGTGATACCCGCCGAACTCGGCGAGGCGCGTGCGCGTCGTGGCAATGCTCGGACCGAGGGCAAATTTGACTCCATCCAGCTGGCGGGCGACCAGAATGCTGGGGTAAAAGTCGGAGACCATGCCAATCGTTTGCAGGCTCTCGGCGAGAGACTTCTCCTTGATGGGGACGTACAGGCACGTGACCGCCCCGACCTCCGGGTTGGCGAGTGGGGCAACCAGGGTGCGCAGGTAATCCGGTCGCGCTCGCACGTCACTATCGCTAATAACCACAATTTCATGGTGCGCCTCGCTGACTAAGCGAGCCAGTTTCGCCACCTTGTCGTTGGGCGCGTTGCTGCCGCTACCGACCAGCACTCGGATCCGACGATCGGGGAAATCACGCTGCAACCTTTCCAAGATTGCGACCGCGGGATCGTCCTTGTCCCCTACGCAAAAGAGCAACTCGTAATCCGGATAATCTTGTCGACAGAAGCTGGCAAAGTTCTCATACGCGTCCGGATCGATTCCGCGAATCGGCTTGAGATTACTGACCGGAGGAGTGAAGCTCGAATCCGGTGGAACCCGGCCTGGCGGACGATGGAAAAACCGCCAACTGCTGTACAAGCAGAGCACGTAGTAGATGAAGGGTAGAGTTGCTACCGCAAGTACCACAGGGTCGAGGATTGTCGCAATCATCCCTTTTCAGCTTAGCTAGATGCGGGAGGTCTGTCAAAGATTCTCCGTGGGAAAACCGCGGACATTAACCCCGAGCTTATCGCCAATAACCCTTTCCTGCTGGCCTGGATTGAGAGCCTACTGGGAGGCAGCCAGGATGCGCCAGATGGATCCCGACCCGTCGTCACTTACTAACAGGGATCCGTCGGGAGCCAAGGCTATACCGACCGGCCGTCCCCACACCTTCCCGTCGTCCAGCACGAAACCGGTTACAAAGTCCTCGTACTCGCCGCTGGCCTGACCGGTTTGATGCAGCGGGACGCGAATCACCTCATACCCCGCTCGCACGCTCTTGTTCCAGGAGCCGTGCTCGGAGGCAAAAATATCTCCTTCGTATTCGGCGGGGAATTGTTTGCCTTGGTAAAACAGGAACTCCAAGGAGGCGTTATGGGCCTGAAGCAGCACATCAGGCACGATGACTTTGTCCTTCAATTCGGGATGCGTACCTTGGTGGGTGGGATCCTGGTGGGCACCAATGTACCACCAGGGCCAACCGTAGAACCCTCCCTTCTCGACATGGGTGATGTAGTCGGGCACCAGATTGTCACCGAGGGAGTCGCGCTCGTTAACCGAGCACCACAACTCGCCAGTCTTGGGATTGATGGCCAATCCACCGCCGGCATTGCGGATACCGTATGCATAGACTTGCATGGCGGAGCCATCAGGATTGAATACCAGGATGTCGGCCCGATTCTTTTCTCGAGGCGTGGTGTCAGGATCGTCGCTGTTCGAAGCCGACCCCACCGCCACAAACATTTTTTTGCCGTCCGGCGAAAACTGAATGTCGCGCGTCCAGTGGCCCTTCCCGTCAGGTAAATCGGCAATGTGTTCCGGGGGGCCGCCGGCTTTCAGGCTGCCATTTTGATACGCGAAGCGGAGAACGGCGCCAGGTTCGGTAACGTATACCCATTGGGGGTTCGGGCCGGGGGGATAGAAGTTAATACCGTATGGCTTTTTCAAGCCGCTGGCGAACACCGCACTCAACTCAGGCTTGCCATCGCTGGTGAGCCCGCGGAAGAGCCGAACGCGTCCCGCTTGGCTTTCCGCCAGGAAGATGTCGCCGTTCGGCGCGGTGCGCATCAGACGCGGTTTCTCTAGACCCGTGGCGTATTGCTCCACTTTGAATCCTTGCGGAGCCTTGGGCCACACGTCCGCGGGACGAGGCACGATGTCCGGGCCGTTGTCCGACGAGGGGGTTGCATTCGGCGCGGGCAGGTCCTTCACCGTAATCTTGCGAACTTTTCCCGGCTCTTCGTAGCGGAAGTCCGTGAATGGCGGATCGGGTGGCGGTGCATTCAATTTTGCCGCTTGGGCCGCACCAGTTCGAGAGTCTGCTGCAGCGCCGCTTGGTGTCCCGGGAAGGCCGAGCGCCCGAAGGTAGGTCACCAGTTGCCAGCGTTCGGGCTCGGGCAAACTTCCCGCGGCTGGCATGCCACGCTGCGGCTCGCCTTGGGTGATAAACCAAAAGAGCTCTCCCGGGGTGACCGACTCAAGCACGCCGTCTACCAGCCCGGGCACATCCCCGGAACCCTCCGCATTGCGCCCGTGACAGCGTGCACAGTGAATACCAAACAACTGCTTGCCCTGGGCTCTGTCTTCTGCGCCTTCGTAGGGGTCATGAACAAGCTTGGAGGCATCGGGGGCGTTATGAAAGTTGGAGTCCTGCGCTTGCAGCACTGCAACCGGCAAGAATGCGCTTAAGGCTAGGACGATACTTGAAGCAAGAAATCTCACGAGCGATTTCGACATGACGTTCCTCCGTTGCCAACGGCGGTTGCAAAATTCGATTCTAAGTGGGGCGCATGCGATGCAAAGTGTCCAGCTCAGGCTCGTCAATCGCGCCTGCTGGCCATTCTCGAACGGCATGATGTAAACGTTGGCTGAGACCTTTGCCCCAAACCTCAACCCAATTGCCTAGCTGAAAGCCATCCTGTCCGTGGAGATGTCCGGGACCGAACCCATGAAATTGTAACGCGGCTCGCTCTTCTCCTAAACCGATGGATGGATGGAGGCCTTGAGGGAATCAGTATCCGGTAAGGAGCGGGAGTGCCCCAATGTTGAACGAAACTCCCCGGGCGCCCGGAAGTCACATAAGCTGAGGACGGGACAGTGCTCGACTCCGGTGCGGTTAGTTTTCAGCTGAGGTAGGGCGGCGACAACCGCGTTGCCGCCTGAGCGCTGCTTAGACAGGCATGTTTTTCGAAGCCTTCCTGCGCAACCCGGTTAAACGCGAGTGCAGCGACGGTTGTCTCTAGGTGGGGTGCGATCAAGCCCCACAGGCAATGCGAGCAGCACCAGCCCGTAAAGTCTTCGTTGTCGGCCCAGATCATGTGTCTAGTCATGCGTGGTTTTTGCGGTTCGGGTTTCTGCATAAGGATCGATTTCCGTCGGAAGCAAGAATATTGCTGACCTGCTCGAGCGCGGAAGGTAACTCGTGCCCTCGCTTAATGGCAATGTCTCATGGAACTCGAGGAAGGCAAAGTAACTAAGGGGGCAGCGTCCGATGGGCCGGGTGAACGTCTGGTGCTCATGCCCGGTTGACATACCACGCCTCGGCTTGGAGTGCATGTCCCGATCCGACCGCCCCCACCGGATGATAGAAAGGTCGGGGACTGCACACGAAAGCAGGATATGGACTCTCGACCGGCACGGCGGCGTGGGTTAATGTGGAGTTATCCGACAGGATTCAAAAGGGGGATGCTTCTAGCATTGCAGGTCTCCCGTCAATTCCGACCGCGTGGTCTCAACCGTTTCTGGTTGGTCGCGGCAGCGGCCGTCCTCGCCTTTACCCCCACGACAACCAGTCAACAAGACGCTCCCTTTAAGTACACCAACCACCTCATACACGAGAAGAGCCCGTATCTGCTGCTGCACGCGCATAACCCGGTTGATTGGTACCCATGGGGTGAAGAAGCATTTCGAAAAGCACAGCGGGAAAACAAGCCGATCTTCCTGTCGGTCGGCTACTACACCTGCCACTGGTGCCACGTCATGGAACGCGAGTCCTACTCGAATCCGCAGATCGCAGCGATTGTGAACCGGGATTTCGTGGCCATTAAGGTAGACCGGGAAGAGCGCCCGGACGTAGATGAGGTCTATACCCGCTATCTGGAGGCCACGACGGGCAGTGCCGGCTGGCCAATGAATGTCTTTCTGACTCCCGACTTGAAGCCGTTCTTCGGCGGAACCTATTTCCCTCCCGTAGATCGCGACGGGCTGCCGGGACTTCCCGCGGTGCTCAAGAAGGTGGCAACGGCATGGCAACGCGATCACGAAGAGGTTTTGGGTACGGCAGACAAGCTTGCCCAACAACTGAGTGCTTCGAGCGGTGGAAGCTTCGCCGCGGTTGCGCCGGCCGCTCTGCCGACAGCCTACGGCGAGATGCGGGTCGCCTACGATCGCACCAATGGCGGCTTTGGCGAAGCACCGAAATTTCCGCGTCCGGTTGCCCTGGAATATCTGATGCGTTACTCGCTGCGAGAAAAGAACAAGGATGCGCAGGACATGGTGCTGCATACACTCGATCGCATGGCGATGGGAGGGATCCACGATCAGCTCGGCGGTGGATTCCATCGCTATGCGACCGATGCGACTTGGCGCGTACCCCATTTCGAGAAAATGCTCTACGATCAAGCGCAACTGGCGCTGGCCTATCTCCACGCCTTCCAAATCACCCATAACGACGCCTATGCCCGGACCGCGCGGGACACGCTCGATTTCGTTCTGCGCGAAATGCGGCGCCCGGAGGGCGGGTTCTATTCGGCCCTCGATGCCGACAGCCCGGCACCGGGGAACCTCGGGCAAAACCGTGAGGGAGCCTACTACGTATGGTCTGCCGTCGAGGTCAAGGGGGTGCTGGGCGAGGCCGACGCGCCGCCCTTCGAATATCGCTACGGAATAGAGGCGGACGGCAACGTACCGGCGGCGCAGGATGTCGAAGGCGATCTCAAGGGCTGGAACGTTCTTTACCAGCAGCACTCGGTGGCCCAAACCGCCTCCTATGCAAGAACCGCCGAGCCAGCCATGGCACAACAGCTTGAGCGCGACCGGAAACGACTGTTCGCGGCCCGTACCCAGCGTCCTCGTCCACCCGTGGACAGCAAAATCGTTACCGCGTGGAACGCGATGCTGATCTCTGCGCTGGCGATTTCCAGTCAAGTGCTGCATGAGCCTGGCTATCTGCAGGCTGCCGAGGCAGCTGCGTCCATGCTCGAAACCCGTCTTTATTCTTCGCAGACGGGTCGGCTGAAGCGGCGTTATCGCCTGGGCGCAGGCGAGGTGGATGGTTTCCTTTCCGACTACGCAAACCTGGTTGAAGGCCTGCTCGACCTCTACGAGGCATCGTTCGATGTGCGGTGGCTGCACTGGGCGCTGCGACTTCAGCGAACACAAGATAGTCTCTTCTGGGACAAGCAAGGTGGAGGCTATTTTACGACGGCGACCTCGGACCAACATCTTCTTTGGAGGGATCGCGAGGCGTACGACGGAGCCGAACCATCACCGAATTCCATTGCCGCTATGAACTTGCTGCGAATCTGGCAGATGACCGAGGACGATACGGCACGAGAGAGAGCGGTGAAGACGATCAGCGAATTCGGAGGCCAACTGAACAACAACCCAGAGTCGATGCCTGCGATGATGTCTGCCTATGAGGCGCTGACCTCCCCACAGCGACAGATCGTGATCGCGGGAGCACCGCAGGCCGCAGATACCCGTGAAATGCTCGATCTAGTGTGGGAGCGCTACCTCCCGAACAGCATCCTCATGCTCGCCGATCAGGGAGCTGGACAACAAGAGTTGGCCCGCAGCCTGCCTTTCATGCGAAACATGCGGCCAAAGAACGGCAAAGCCACTGCCTATGTCTGCCAGAACTATCTCTGCAACCTGCCCAGCAGTGACCCCAAGGTTGTCGCCCGCTTGTTGGATGGTGAACTCCCAAGGCAATAGTTTCGCCCGCACCTCCGAACTAACCTACGGGATCCCGCCCCGCAGCCTGGATTCGCAACTTGCGGCTCCAGATCCTTCTATGCAACACTTTCACGAAGACTCACTCCGCGCATCACAGCTTCAAACTGGCGCTCGGCACCGGCAAGTGAACCGCTCGAGTGCCTGGGACTGACGCCCGACACAACCCAGGTGGGAGATTGATGGACCAGAAACAGCGAGCCAGACCAACGGCTGTCTCGAGCTTTCTACTTGTGGGTTGGCTTACCCTTTCCTTGGCGGCGATCGCCCAGAACCCCACCGCATCCCTGCGTGGTTACGTGCAGGATTCAAGCGGCGCCCGCTTGGCGCACGCACACATCACAGCCCGGGCGCGCGAGTCGGCTTCCGAGCGAGGGGTCACGGCCAATGATCGCGGAGAATTTCGGCTGAACGACTTGCCGCCTGGGGACTATCGTCTGATTGTCGGTGCCCCTGGTTTTGCCGAGGTGCAGGCCCACGTCAAACTCATCGTCAGCTCGGTCCGCGATTACGTCATCACCATGAAGCCCGCGGGCGCCGAGGAAGCAGTGCAGGTTGAGTCGCAAAGTTCCTCGGTTACCACTCAGCCAATTGAACTGGCGAGCGCCGTGCACCAGACGGCGGTCATGTCTCAGGACCTCGAAACTCTGCCTTTAGCCGCGCGCAGCTTTGCCAACATCGCGTATCTCGCCCCCGGAACCGAGCCGGTTGAGCCGTCCGACCCCACCAAGGCGCGCATCACGGCGGTTTCTACGGGCGGAAGCTCCGGCCTCAATAACGTACTGTCCGTGGACGGAGTCGACAATTCGGATGACTGGATCGGCGGATTCCTGCAGAATTTCTCGCCCGATGCCATTCAGGAGTTCTCCGTGCAGACTGCCCAGGAAGATGCCGACACAGGAGGCACCACGGCAGGCTCGGTAGTCATCACCACGAAGCATGGGACCAACGAATGGCACGGCGACGCGGCATTCTATGATCGCCAGGCGGCACTGAACGCGCGCTTTCCCATCGAGAATCCTGCACCCAACCCCAAGCAGCCGTTTTCCCGGCAAAACTACGTGGGCACAATCGGCGGGCCGATGCAGAAAGACAAGGCGTGGTTTTTGGCCGCCTTTGAATACGTGCATGAGAATGCCAGCATCGCCTACAGTCCGGCCAGCATTACGCAATTCGATGCTTTGGCTACTCTGGCTTCCCAAGAGCTGGTCCCGGGCGTGAGTTCGATTGCCGTTCCGAACTTCGTTCCGATTCCATTCCGCGATTACGATGGCTCGGTGCGCTTCGATTGGGCGCAGTCGCCCAAGTCGAACTGGTTCCTGCGGGTTTCAGGCGACAGCTACATCACGCACAATAACTTGGTACAACAAGGGACTCTTCCCTCGACGGGACTCGTAACCCACAACAATTACTGGAATGCCGCCATCGGCAACACCTATACCATTAGCCCAACCTGGCTTAGTACGCTCACCATTGGCGTAAGTGAACTGCACCTCACGCAGGCGCGCAACTCAGATCTCGGCTACGCCCTCGCCTTTCCCTTTAGTTCCACAACACTCACGGTTTCCGGCTTTGAAACCTTCGGCGACAATCAATTTGCTACGCCCATTACTTTTTTTCCCGACCTGCGCAACCAGGAAAAATATCAATTCCGTGATGACGTGACCCACGTCATGGGGCGTCATACGCCCCGATTCGGCATCAGCTTCATTCACGAACCGGTGCTGAGCGGCGCCTTTCCCGCCAACAACGAAACCCTCTATGCCTTTCCTCAGAATCCTAGCTATTACCTGACGCAACCCCCCTCGGTATTCACCAACGACCGATTGGCGGGAGCATCGACTTCCAACCTGGGTGGAAGTTTCTCGCAGAACGTGCAGCGGCTGGCTTTCTATGCCGAGGATTCCTGGCAGGTGACCTCGCGTCTCACCATGAACTACGGATTGCGCTATCAGGCGAGCTTAGGATTGTTCGAGGGGTCGGGGCGCAGCCAGTTAGAGAACCCGGCGTATCTCACGTTACAGGCCTTGCAAATTCCGCTGCAGTCGGGCGCACCCCAGGATTACCCTAAGCAAATCGGGCCACGCCTCGGGATCGCTTATGCTCCGGGCCAAAGCGGCCGGACCGTGATTCGTGGCGGGTTCGGAATGTTCTATGACGATCTGGCGCAGAACGGGTGGGCAACTGCCTTCCAGGCCGTGAACCAGCCATCCGGACCCTGCCGCTTTGTCAATGTTCCTGGCAACTACGCCTTAGTGGGACCGGGATGCATTCTTGGCGGCGCAGAAGCCCAAGGCAATCTCATCGCCTCGAACTACCGGACTCCCTACAACCTTCACGCAACCGGCGGCGTCCAGCACGCCTTCAATCAGAAGTGGATTGTCAGCGCCGATTACACCCATCAGGAGGGCAACCACGGCTATCGGGGCTACAGCTACACCAGCGGGGTCAATCTTTTCACTCCCCTCATTCCTACCTCAGATCCCAACTACGCGGCCGACCAAGCGCGCGTCGTTCCCAATCTCAATCTATTCAAGTCCGACAATCGCTCCAGTTACAACGCTTTGATGTTTCACGTGCAAGGCAACGTTTCCCGACGGTTCAACCTGGTGGCCAACTACACTCTTTCGAGAGCCCAGACTTGGGGCTGCGTCCTCGGGGAACTTTTTGATTACGTGAATGGTGTTTGCAATCCCCTGAATCCGTTTGCACCCGGGGACTACGGCCCGTCAGGGGAAAATGTCACGCATCGCTTTGTGCTCGCCGGCACTGTCTATCTTCCCGGCGGATTCGACCTGACCACCTTGACCCAGGTCGAAAGTGCCCGTCCGTTTACCATCACGACCGCGGACAACAGCCAGCGCATCGCCGTGAATG
>Ga0187780_10002261_pt1 | contig 14498 bp, 12 predicted proteins | sample 1015_Q2_SP10_20__FD_132429 | JGI IMG/M metagenome (GOLD analysis project Ga0187780, IMG submission 132429) | Tropical peat soil microbial communities from peatlands in Department of Meta, Colombia - 1015_Q2_SP10_20_MG | ecosystem: Environmental > Terrestrial > Soil > Wetlands > Peat | place... | reverse complement strand
CGCTCCGGTTGCCCAGGCACGAATGAGCGTCGGATAGAGTTCGGACAAATAAAGCCCGATGACGTCCGCTGCCGTGGCGGCGCCGAGTTGCACGATGATTCCGCAGCCAAGCAGAACTGGCCATGTCTGGAACCCGAGCGGACCTGTGACGACCACGCCCAGCGCGGCGCCGATGCTCGAACAGGCGAAGCCGATGACGAACCATTTGACCCGGCCGATATGATCGACGGTAAAAGCAGTTACGTAGCAAATGATGAGCGTAAGCACTGTCGATACGACCTGCAGCATGATCGCGCGGTTCGCGGGCAAGCCGCCAATCTTCATGTAGAGCGTCGGCGACCAAGCCAGAAATCCGTTGGCAATGAAATATGCGCCGAACTCCATACTCCACGCGACGAAGGTGCGTCGCAGGTACATGCCGCGAAAAAGCTCGGTAAATCGGGTCCGCTCGGGCCTCACGAGGGGTTTTGTGGACGGCGAAGAGGGCTTCCCGAGCCGCCGCGCCTCGTCTTCCATCCGGCGCACCGTGGCATCGGCCTCGGTGAGCCGACCCTTGGACGCGAGCCAGCGCGGCGATTCCGGCAATTTGAAAGCGGCAATGACCGCGCCTATGACGGGAAGGCCGCCTAGCGCGAAGAGCGCGCGCCAGCCGATCGTAGGGCCAAACAGGGCGAGGCAGAGGAGCGCGCCCAAGGGGGCGAAGAAAAGACCCCACACGAACATCGTCTCGTATAAAAGCGTGAAAAGGCCGCGGGTCCGACCACGCACAAATTCGGTAAAAAGCGCCGCCGCGACCGGCGTTGCCCCACCGAGTCCAAAACCCTGGATCGCGCGCGCCCATACGATCTGGTTGACATCGAGTGCCAACGCGCTTCCTACCGAGCAGAGCCCGAAGAGCCCGATCGAGATGACGAACGACCATTTGCGGCCGATGTGCTCGGCGCCATACCCGAACAGGATCGCGCCTACGAACTGACCGCCGGCGGCGGCGCTCAGCAGCGCGCCGCCTTGGCCGAAATCGAGCTTGAAGCTTGCCACGATCATTGTCATTGCGGTGGACATGCTCAGCACGTCGAACGCATCAAAGAACGTGCCGAAGCCGAGGATTGTGATGATTTTGAAGTGGAAGGGCAGGAACGGCAGACCATCAAGGCGGTGCGAGATATCTTCGGCCGTGACGGTAAGGTCAGGCGCTGGGCCGGTGACTGCCGTGGCCATAATGTTCCTCCCTGACGAGCAGGATGATACGCCGGGCCTTCTAACTTTTTCCTAGGCGAATGCTCGAGCGCCGTGACTGAGGGACGTGAGCGACGCCTGATACGGTAGGTGTTGCTTTTCAGGATCGCGAATGACGAACGGTGGATCGCGGCCGTCTGCAATCGCGGCAAGCGCTTGTCGCATCATCTGCCGCATTTGGATGATGCCAGCATCCGACGCGCCTAGATGCTCGTTAGGACGATCGGCGATCAAACCTTGTTGTTCGACAGCCATCCGATCTTGATCATTCGGATGAATCCCCCACCAGCCCGTCGGATCGGTCTGGTAATCGTCGCGCTTCCAACCACGCGTCTGGACGCGCAAAGAGCTCTCAGCGCTGTTGTACGTGCGAACCATGTAGAGTGCCGTGGAACCATCATCGATCGGCACGCGATAAAGCAAGGTTCGTTGCGGATCGGCGCCTGGCTTTTCCGGTCTTACGGTAAAGCGGTTCGTATACGGAAAGCAGTATGATGATCGATGAATATCGGATACCGCATCGATCAGCATGACGTTGTCGAACCCGTAATCGCGCCGTTCCCAGTGATAGGTGATTTTCTTGCCACTAACGATATGGAAGCTGCCGCCGTGCAGCCAAGGAAGATGTGCGAGATCCGGGATGTTCTCCACGAGTTGAAACCAGTTAGCCTCGATTGTGTCCCGTTGGATGATCTTTGTACCATTATCGAAAGTAAGGGTATCGTAGAGCGGCAAAAGCGGAGCGGGGTCCGGTCCGAGGTAGCCGAAAACGAGCCCGCCGACTTCTTGTACCCGATAGGCGTTCAGCCGGATCTTGTCCTTAAAGCCGCTGCCCTCAGGCTCAGCAGGTTGCTCGAGGCATTGTCCCGTCTTGTCATAGAGCCAGCCGTGATAGGGGCAGCGGATGCAGTCGCCTTCGACGCGGCCATAGTCAAGGGCGAGGCTCCGATGCGCGCACCGCAGCTGCATGAGGACAGGACCGCTGGCGCCGCGGTAGAGAACGAAATCCTCACCGAGGAGCCTGAGGCGTTGCGGCTTCGCGGTTACCCACTCAGAGACGCCAACGGGATGCCAATACCGACGCAGCACCTCGCCCATTCTGGTGCCAGGACTGACCCTGGTGAACAGATCGTTTTCCTCACGGCTAAGCATGGCTCGCCCTAATCCGTCTTGAGGAATTCCATTCTACTGGCCCGCCAAGATGCAGACATCACTCAACATCGCCCTGTGCGCGACCAGGGATTGCTCAAAAATTTCCCGCGAGCTCGCGTGGCCGATCGCTCAGCGCAAACTCCGAAAGCTGGAAAGCAATACGTTGCCTTGCTGGATCCCGAATGACGAATAGCGGGTCGCGCCCCGCGGCCACAGCGGCGAGGGATTGGCGCATCATCTGCCGCATCTGAATGAGGCCTTCGTCGGAGACGCCCAAATGCTCGTGGGGCCGATCGGCGATGACGCCTTGCTGCTCGGCGACCATGCGATCCTGATCGTTGACGTGGATTCCCCACCAATCAGTCGGATCGGCCTGGTACTCCCCAAGCTTTGTTGGTCGCGTCATGGTGCGCAACTCGTGCTTCGCGCTCGGGTACCAACGAACGAAAAACAGCGTTGTCGACGCATCGTCGTTCGGCACACGGTAAAGCAACGACCGGACGGGCTCGCCGCCAGGCGCGACCGGAGGAATCGTGAAGCGATTGGCCGTTGGATAGATGTAACAGGACCGGTGCGTATCGTTGACCCCGTCGATCAGCAACACGTTGTCGAGTCCGTAAGGTTTTTTCTCCCAGAGATAATCGATCTTCTTGCCGCCGCACATGTTGAACGTTCCGCCATGCAGCCAAGCGAGGTGACTGGTGTCGACGATGTTCTCAACATGGTTGAACCAGTTCGCGTGGATCGTCTGAACCTGAACGGCTTTCACGCCTTCCTCAACGGTTAGCAGATCGTACAGCGGTAGTAGTGGCGCGGGCTCGGGGCCGAGGTAGCCGAAAACCAGGCCGCCGGCCTCTTGCACCTTGTACGCCCGGAGGCGGACCTTGTCCTTGAACGAACTGCCCTGGGGCTCGGCCGGTTGCTCGAGACATTGTCCGGTTGGATCGTAGAGCCAGCCGTGATAGGCGCAACGAATGCAATCACCTTCGACGCGGCCGTGATCAAGAGCGAGGCTACGATGCGCGCAGCGCAATTGCATCAACACGGGACCCGAGCTCCCGCGATAGAGCAAAAGTTCTTCGTCGAGCACCTTGACGCGCTGCGGCTTGGCCCCGACCCATTGCGACGCTCCGACCGGATGCCAATACCGGCGTAAGACCTCGCCCATCTTGGTGCCGGGCCCTACCTTGGTAAATAGTTCGTTTTCCTCGCAACTCAGCATGGCTCGCTCCTGAGTACGGACGCCGCATAATCATACGGTCCAATTTGTCGCGATGTCATCTTGCGTGCGAGAGGTGCACCCCCCGTTGGCTCCAGATTCAGCCAAGGCCACTTGGAACTACGAAAAGGCCCGACAGAAGGAATTCGGGACCCCGGCCGCAAAAAAACAAAAATCGAGCCGTCTCTAGTTCCGAATGAACGCAAAAAGCCCGCGATATGCGGGCCTTTCTTGGGTGTCTGGCTCACACCTCCCGAGAGATGGGACTGGACGGCTGGGGGCTAGGATTCGAACCTAGACTCGATGCCTCACCGGCGTGTTAGAGGCATCCCTAAGGCCGCGGTTTTGGGCTAAGGCATTGAACTGCAAAGAGTAAATGAAATTGGGTGCGGGCACCGGCTTTGTACTTATCCAGGCAGCCAAACGACCGTTCGGTAAAGGCGGTTGCGAGCCCGCGCAACCAGCGTTATCTGCAGCCCGCCACGCGCAGTGGCGGGCTGCTTGCTGCTTGAGGTCAGAGCCGGGATGTCCGGAGACCGCCGCCGCTCCACTTCCCGCTTGCCGTTCTCCGAGCGCAGAATCTCGGCCGTCTGGGTGCGCAGCACTTCGCGATTCCTCTTAGCCGCGCGACCTTTTGCCGCTCAACCTCCGACAGATTGCGATGCAAGCGATAGGTGCCGCTAACGCTGTTCGCGGGTACCGAGGGTTGGGCGCTCAGGCAGCTCGGATGCCGCGCCGGATCGGAGTGAAGCCGCGATCTCGGCCCAGCGATAGCCCGTCAGATCGAGCGCGGGATGAACTGCACCGCAGGATTTGCAGGTTCGGTATGTTGCATCGGAGTTGAACGCCTGGCACGACCGTAGATAGCCCTCTTGCGGAAGCTCCACGGCCGTGTTCCAGACCTGTCGCCAAAGCTCTTCGCCGCAGCGCTCGCAGTACCAGCTCACCCCCTCGAGACCAGGATGCTCGGGCTTGAAGCGGTACTGCACCGATTCAGTCGTTGGGATGAAGCGGTGCGGCGTGCGCGCTGGTACATACACGAAATCGCCCGGCTCGATTGTGTGGTAGTTGATCGACCCGCCGCGAAACAGGACACTTCCGACACCCGACATCTGCACGATGACCGTGTCATGCTCGCAGATTAGGTAGAAGGGCTGCGGGCGGTCGTTGCGGCTCAAACAGAGCTGCGGATCGATCCCGGGCGGCAAGGTTGGAAACTCGTCGTACGGCCCGGCCTCGGGGGCCTCGCGCGTCGTCAGGAACTGGCGCTTTTGCCGCATGCACGCCACCCTCAGATGAGACCGGCCGAGTGATAATAACGCGCCGCGCCGGCATGCAGCGGGATCGAGGTCCTGGCGATCTTGGCTGGATCCATGGGCCAACTCACTGAAGCACGCTCTGGTGGCTGGTGGCGATATTGGCGCTCAAGAATCTCCTTGGTCTCACACATAGCCCAGGCGAGGAGATAGGCCACGTCTTCGTCGAGATCGTCGCGTGCGATTAGAAGGAAGTCCGAGAAGTCAATGGTCGCGAATGCCGTGTCGATGCCGCGCTGATAGCTCGCGGGAACGATGCGACGACGCCAACCAAGCGTTCGTTCGAGCCGGTCGAGAACCTCGTCCTCGACCGGAATAAAATTCAAGTCGTGTGTGTCCGCGAACTTCTGCCAATAAGGCGTCATAAAAGCCTCGTAGAACACCGCATCAGCCTTGCCAGCCTGGGCAAAGCCGAGGCATTCGTCCGGGCCGCCGCCTTCGACGTAACCCCCACCCCAAGATTCCAGCATGGCACGCGGGATGCCGGACGCCGCCATGATCGTCTGCACGGCATAGCCTAATGTGTTGTTGCCGTCGTCAAGCGAGGTTGCAATCTTGAGCGGCGGGCGCTTGGCGCGGAAATCCGCGAAGCTCTTTATGTCGTAGCGGGCCGGAATGGCAAGCACGAGTGGATCAGCTTGTGGCATCGTACCGAGCGCGCGCAGGTTGGGAAACGCCTTACCCTTAAAATAGCCGCGCCCATCCAAGGCCATCGGCACAAAGCCCGCAGGCACAAAGATCGACATTTGGACTTGGCCGTCAATCACCGCCTCTACGGCATCGATGCCTGCGCCACCAGTCCATACCGCGATCCGCGTGCCCTTTGCGCTGCGCGCGAGCACCTGCGAGGCAAGCCAGCCGCAGATGCGATGCAGGTTTGCCCAGCCCCAATCGCCTTGGAAATGCAACTCGAGCTTGCGGTCGATGAAGGGCGCTCCGGTCATCACCCGAACCACATGCTCACGGCGTCTTGGCCGCCATTACCGTTTCGAACAGTGCACGGCCGCGGCGCACCTTGTCGCTTTGTGAGGCATAGCGGTCGACACCCCACAACTCGAGCGGAAAGGGTGGGTTGACATGACCGCACGCGCGACAGGTGCGCCTCTCGTCGTTGTAGACGCGATATGTTGCGACACTCTCCACGATGGTGGTGAAGGGTGCGTGTGCCCCGCGCGTTTCGCGCTGCCGGCCGCGGGGCGCCGGCGTCGCGTCGAATTCGTGGTTTAGCAGTTCGGCCCTGCATTTGGCGCAACGAAACACGACGCGCTCCTTTTGCGGACGGCCGATGAGCTGACGCTGGGTGATGACGATGAGAGCGTATGCGTTTTGGTCGTCCTCGGCACCGAACGGGCTGCCGACGAAATGCTGACGCGGACCGACCCGGACGAAGCCAGGGCGGTAGCGCGAGCCTTCGGCGGCGAAGGTAATCGAGACCTCATCGACGTCGTTATAGTGCTCAAAGTTGCCGTAATAGGTGCCTGGTCCCCCGTCGAACAACGTGCCGCAGGGCACGATAGCGCCCTCGTCGAGGTAGGGAAAAAGCGGAATCAGCGCGGAGTTCGCACCCTTCATGAACTCGAAGACGTTTACTTTGAGCGGCTCCTTGTCGGCCGAGGGAGGCCCCAGAGTGAGCGTCTCTCTATCCGTGCCCATTTCATTCGCCCTCCCGGACACCGACGTGCCGGCAATAACTCTAATGGGGTGCCAGCGGCTTGACAATGCGTCGGGTGAGGCTCAGCGACATCTTCTGTGTAGTTAAGGTCGTTGCCCTTTGCCATTTGCGCGATGATCTGAGCGGAGTTCGCGGCGACGACGCTTGACGCCGCGGTAGACGCTTCGCGGTCGCGACCAGAAACGGCGCGATTTTCGCTGGCCGCCTGGGCGTCTTGAATTGCCAAGCTTGGAGAAGCCTCGCGACACTGCGCGTCGCATCCGGCTTGCCGGGTGGGAACGAAGCACGAATAATGGTGCCAAACCCGGCGTCATCCGCGGATTCCTAGATTAACAGGGTGGCCGAGCGGTCGAACACGCAAAGGGAGAAACAGAATGCTGGGCGCAAGGGATATTGGCGGGCTGATGGCGATGATGCCTGCCTTTGCCACCGACAATGCCGCCGACATCAATGCGGTGAATACCGTCGATATCGAGCGTCTCCACACGGGGCTGGATCGGATGATCCGCGATGGCGCCAACGTGATTGCGACCACCGGCAGCTTCGGCGAATGCCATACGCTTCTGTTTGACGAGTTCCGCACCTTGGCGAACGAGAGCGTGACCGTAACCAGGAAGCGCGTGCCGCTCTTCATCGGGGTCACCTCGGTCAACAGCCGCGAGGCGCTGCAGAAAATCCGCGTCGTCGACGGATCGGGCGCCGATGGGATCCTGCTCGGCGTGCCCTATTACTTTCCCTCCAGTGTCGATAACGCCATCCGCCTCTATCGCGAGGTCGGCGAGATGTTCCCGAAGTTGAACATAATGATCTACCACAACCCTGACCTGCACCATGTCAGGCTGCCGCTCGAGGCGTTTACTGCCATCACGAAGAATCCCGCGGTGGTCGCGATGAAGGACAGCCATCGCGACACACTGGAATTTATGAAGTTGCAGAAGGTGATTGCCGGCAAGATCAGTCACATCTGCGCCCAGCATCAATATTCGCCCTTTGCCGAGCTCGGAGCGGCGGGCTTCTGGTCGATCGATGCCTGGATGGGCCCCTGGCCGCAGCTCGCTTTGCGCGACGCTGTGCGGCGCGGTGATCAAAAACTCGCCCGCGAGATCATTCTCGACATCATGCCGCCGGGCACGGGCAGATTCGACCTCTCTTGGCGCGAGACGGCGAACAAAATCGGCATCAGGCTGGCAGGCTATGTCGATCCTGGTCCGCTTCGCCCGCCGTTCCTCGACATCCCGCCGGAGGTGATTGAGCGGCAAAAGAGACGGGTCGCGAGCTGGCAGCTTCTATGCGAAAAATATCGACCCCAGGTGAAACCCGCCGAATAAACATCGCCCTTCGAAGGCGCCGGCAGCGCGCCAGTCGCCCTACGGTTCATGCGCCTGTGAGAACATCGAAAGGGAACTTGGACTACCGCTCATTCCTGCCGCCTCTAGCGCCAGGGATCGAGTAGAATCCGGCCTAACACCTCGCCCGCCTCGAGTCTTTGATGCGCGAGGCGCAGTTCCGAAAGCGGCATCACCGCATGAATGGCGGGGCGAATGCGGCGCTCGCCCAAGAGCGCCAACACCGCGCGCTGATTGTCCAAGGTCGATGCGCGCGCGCCGCGGATCGTGAGCTCGAGGCGCGTGCAGTCCGCGACCGTGACCGGCAGGGGCGTCGGCGGCCCTTCCGCGGCCACCGGCACCAGCGTGCCGCCCCGCCGCAGCATGTCGACGCAGAGCCGGATCATCGGAGGATCGCCGCTGCACTCGATGGCGTGGTCGCATCCGCCCGGCGCTGCCTGCGCGCGGATCGCCGCGGCGTCGCGCGGCAAGACGACCACAGCGCTCGCGCCCATCTCGCGCAGAAACGCCTCTTTTCGCGCCGAACGCGTGACCGCGACGGTGCGTACCCCCGTCGCGCGCGCAAGATCGATGATCGCCGTCCCCATCCCGCCAGAGGCGCCGACGACGAATAATGTTTGGCCGAGACGCGCCTGCAAGCGGTCAAGCAGAATCCGGTGCGAGGTCGCATAGGACCACATCGCCGCCGCCGCCTCGGCCGGTTCGACCTCCGCTGGGAGCGGCAGCCAGTGCGCTTCCGGGCGGGCCACGAACTGCGCATTGCCGCCGAAGGTGGCGTGCCCTGGGTAGAGGCTTTCGCCGGTCGTGCTCACGGGATGAACGAGGCCCACCACGCGATCGCCCGGCTTCAGCGACCTTACGCTTTTGCCGACCGCTTCGACGATTCCGGCAGCATCGCGCCCAGGCTGCATCGGCAGCTTGAGTGCGCCGCCTGCATTGCCGATGCGGTATTTTACGTCCCAGCGAGAAACCGTCGTGGCAAGCACGCGCACGAGGACATCGCCATCGCCGAGATCGGGCTCCGGGAAGTCCCCATAGGTCAAGACCTCGGGGCCGCCATGGGCGAAAAGGCGAACCGCTTTCATCGCTCATCCCCCGGCCTGCCACAAAACCCACGGCGCTTCCATGGCTGCCGTGGTCCTGGGCATATTAGCTCTTGCCGCCCCAAATCGAGAAAGTTCCCTGTAAATTCTCCCTGATTAACATAGGTCCGGCGACTGCATATATCCCCCTCAATCTTGGCGATTAGGCTGTCCCCGAGGCACAATCATTGAGCGCGAAGGAGGCTATCGTGAAGGGTGCCAAAGCCTTTGAGAAGTACAACTGGAATGACCTTCCAAAGGAGGTCGTACGGCAGGGCGTGACGCGGGCCGGGTTTGCCGGCGAGCAAGTCCTCCTCGTCATGAACTGGCTGAAGCCTGGTATGAAGGTCAATCCCCACAGCCATCCTTTCGAACAGCTGGTCTACATCGTGAGTGGCACCGCGCTTTTTCATATTGGCGACGAAGTCGTGACGGCGGGAGCGGGTGATGTAATCCGCATTCCTCCCAATGTTACGCATTATGCGGAACCGGCGGGATTTGAAACGGTGCTCAACCTCGATGTCTTCTCGCCGATCCGCGATGACTATCGGCATCTGACGAGCTATCAGAACAACTAACAAACCGGCTCGACTTTCCGGTTGATACGATGGCAAGCCAAGTCGCGCTTCGTGAGGAGAACAACCGGCCGGTCGCTGAGCCTCCATCCGAGGCCTAGGGACGCCCGTATCGAGCTTGTAAGACCTATTCGGGCTCGCCAGCCGCCGAGCGGGCACCGAGCCGATAGCGTTCGCACCCGTCGCAATCCGCTGGGCCACGGACGCGTCTAGCGACCCCATCCGCGCACGCTTGCGTTGCACCTCGGGTACGGCGCGTCTTCAACGATCGGGAGTCGTGCCTCAAGGCCAATGCCATTGGAGCAGCGCCGACCAGGCGGCCGGCAGCGGCAGCATTTCAGCGCTGATCGACAACACGACGACGCCGAGGAAGGAGACCGCGGTGGCGACCAACACCTGCGGTCCGAAAATCTCGTGTCGCGGATTGAGCCAGCGTGAGGCGTGGATGCGGAAAATGTTGCTGAGGGCGCTCACCGGCGCGACGATCGTCACCGGTGCAAGCGCGATCGCCATGTAATAGAAGATCTGCGAGACATAAACCATCACACCGGAGAAGAGGAACCACTTCAGGGCCTCCGGACCGACGCCGCGTACTTCGCGCCAGTGTCCTGGGGCGACAAGGAGCAGCAGAATGGCGACGCTGCCTGTCGAGGCGCTGATGACGCCACCAGCGAGGACGGCATCGAGGCCACGCCCACCACCGGCAAAGCGCAGCAGCACCGGGCTCATGCCATAGCAGAGCGCCGAGAGCCCAGCGAAGACATAGCCCTCGAGCATGCGCGGCTTGAACTCCGCGGCCGCGATCGCATAGCGCGCGCGCCTTGCGCCCTCGCGCGAAACCACCGCCGGCCCGGTGAATATGAGCAGGATGCCGATGATGCGCGAGAGGGTCAGGGTCTCGCCGAGGAACAGGATCGCCAGGATGAGCGACACCACAAGGTTGAATTGCATCACCGGACCGGCAAGGTTGGTGCCGATCGCGCCGATGGCGCGGTAATTGGCGTATCGGCCGATGATGAAATGCGTGATGCCGGTGACCGCGAAGGCGATCACCGAGGCACGCGGCAATTGCCCAAACACGTCAAAGCCGCCGCCCAGCCCCAGAGCCAAGAGGAAAACGGGGACGCCCACTGGGATCGACAGGGTCGTCGCCTGCACCGGTGAGCCGCTGAGTACGCCGCGCCGCACAGCGGCATTGGTGATCGCAAAGGTCACCGCCGACAACAAAGCCAACATACCGCCGAGCACGCTTTCCTCCGCTTCCCCTTAAGCGATGCAGCGGCCTCGTCGAAGTTCGTCCTGCCGCGGGGTCGATGGAATGATCGGAAACCAACTGAAACACTGGGAATCTACGGAAATATAAGGGAACGCGTTGCAATCGACTACGCCGGAGCGCTTCGCTGCGCAGTCACCTTTGATGGGCCACGAAAGGTGCTCGACTTATCGAGGCAACACGGCATCGATCTTGTCGAATGCAGCCACGGCTATCCCCCGCCTGTGGCTTTGCTGGCGATGTCCGGCCGGCGCTTGTGCTCCGACATCCCGCCGATTGAGTGTTCTCAACTGAATCATCGGCCACTCTGAGGATCGCCGTGCCTCTCTTGGCTAAATTGCCGTCCGCCAGGCTGTCGCACTTGACCCCCCAACACCCGAGCAGCCCGGGCGCCGGCACCGATCACGCTGGATCCGGCAATCGAAGCCAAACAGAGGTCCCGGGGAGGTCGGGGCTCTCAAAATTGGCGCTTGATTTGGCATTATGCAGGTATTACAAGTCATTAATTATGTTTCAATATGTAGATTCGATATTCTAAACGTGATATCGGCTGGGCAACTCAGGGCAGCACGATCGCTCCTCGGTATCGATCAACGCAAGCTCGCGGAAATCTCCAGCCTATCGGTCCCAACGATCCAACGCATGGAAGCGAGCGAGGGCGTTATCCGCGGCAACGTTGATTCTTTGATGAAGCTGGTTGGAGCGCTTGACGCGGCCGGTATCGAACTGATCGGCGAGGGAGGCGTCAGTCAAGCAGGCGGCCGCGGCGTGCGTCTCAAAGCCGCAAGCTCCATGAAGTACCAGGGACGGCGCTGACCTGCCCATGAACGTTGCGATCGCGCTTTGGTGCGTTGCCGGCCTCATCGCCGCGTCCCCGCTTGCCATAGCCCTCGCCGGGCAGCGTATAGCGACACGGATCGTCTACGGGCTCTGCCTCGTCGTCTCGGCCATCGCACTTGCCGCGGCGCTTGCGGCGCTCCTCGCACAGCACCCGGCTTCCGTGATCGTCCTGCCTCTGGGTTTGCCGTGGATCGGGATGCACTTCCGCGTCGATGCATTGGCGGCGTTCTTCCTTGTCGTGGTCGATCTTGGCGGCGTGCTCGCGAGTCTTTACGCCCTCGGCTACGGCCAATACGAGGCCGTACCGCAGCGCGTCCTGCCTTTCTATCCCGCCTTTCTTGCCGGAATGAACCTCGTCGTCCTCGCGGATGACGCGTTCACCTTCCTTCTGTGCTGGGAACTGATGTCGCTCGCGTCCTGGGCGCTGGTGATGTCGCATCATCGCGAAGAGGGCAATATTCGCGCCGGCTACGTCTATCTCGTGATGGCGAGCTTCGGCACGCTATCGTTACTTCTGGCCTTCGGGCTGCTCGCCGGGGCGAACGGCGCTTACGCCTTTGATGCTATCCGTGCCGGCGGGCCTCCATCGCCGCTTATGGACGCCTTGATACTCACGCTTGCGCTCTTGGGCGCTGGATCCAAGGCCGGCCTCGTACCGCTTCATGTTTGGCTACCCCTCGCCCATCCCGCCGCACCCAGCCATGTCTCGGGCCTGATGAGCGGCGTGATGACAAAAGTCGCTGTCTACGCCTTCGTGCGCATCGTTTTTGACTTGCTGAACGCGCCGAGCTGGTGGGCGAGCATCACGGTTCTGGCGATTGCCGCCGGAACCGCATTGCTCGGCGTTCTCTCTGCGTTAATGCAGCACGATCTGAAAAGGCTGCTCGCCTATCACACGGTCGAAAACATCGGTATCATCTTCATTGGCTTGGGTCTCGCGCTCGGGTTTCATGCGAACGGCATGGCAAATGCCGCTGCCCTCGCTATGACTGCCGCACTCTTCCACGTCTTCAACCACTCGCTATTCAAGAGCCTACTTTTCTTCGGCTCGGGCGCAGTTCTCACGGCGACAGGCGAGCGCGACATGGAGAAGCTCGGTGGCCTCATCCATCGCATGCCGCTTGCAAGCTTTGCTTTCCTCATTGGCTGCGTCGCGATCTCGGCGTTGCCGCCGCTCAACGGCTTCGTCTCGGAATGGCTGACTTTCCAGGCAATCCTCCTGAGCCCGGCGTTGCCGCAATGGGGGTTGAAGATCTTGATTCCTGCAACCGGGGCCGTGCTCGCGCTTTCAGCTGCGCTCGCTGCCGCGTGCTTCGTAAAGGCCTTCGGTGTCACTTTTCTCGGTCGGCCGCGCTCGCCCGCAGCGACGAAGGCAGGCGAGACGGACGGCTGGTCGCTGACAGCGATGTTCACGCTCGCAGGTTTGTGCGTCTTCGCCGGCATTTTTCCTGGCTTTGTAGTCGACGCGGTGTCGTCGGTAACGCAGAGCCTCGTTGCTGGCGGCATGCCGCCACAGGCCGGAATTGCATGGTTCGCGATCGTGCCGGTGAGCGAGAGCCGCAGTTCCTATGACGGTCTCCTTGTCCTCGTCTTCATCGCGATCGCCGGATTCCTCGCAGCGACCATGATCCACCGGTTTGCTTCACGCGCGCTTCGGCGCGGCCCGGCTTGGGATTGCGGCTTCCCGGAGTTGAGCCCGCACGCCCAATACACCGCGACGAGCTTTGCGCAGCCGATCCGGCGTGTCTTTGGCGCAGTGGCGTTTCGCGCGAGCGAGAGTGTCGTGATGGCGCCGCCGGGCGATTGTAGACCGTCCTCCTTGACCGTGACGCTGCACGATCTGCTGTGGGATTCGATCTATGCGCCGATCGCGCGCGCTGCGGCTGCGACAGCCGATCGGCTCAATGCGCTGCAGTTCCTGACGATCCGACGTTACCTCAGCATCGTCTTTGTCCTGCTTGTGTCGCTGTTGCTGGTGATTGCGATATGGCTTTGATTGGCCCCTTCGCATTGCAGCTGATGCAGATGCTGCTGGTTCTCGCCTTGGCGCCGGGCCTCGTCGGCCTGGTGCGGAAGGTCAAGGCACGTCTCTTACGCCGCCGCGGCGCACCGATCGTGCAACCCTATCGCGACCTCGCGCGGTTGCTGCGCAAGGAGGTGGTGCTCGCGGAAAGCGCAAGTCCACTGTTCCGTGCCGTGCCCTACCTTGTGTTCGCTACAATCTGGGTCGCGTCTGCCCTGGTGCCAACCTTCGCGACCGGCCTTCTGTTCAGCTGGACCGGCGATCTCATCGCGATCACCGCCCTTCTTGCGACCGCACGTTTCTTTTTGGCGCTTGCTGGCATGGATGTAGGCACGAGTTTTGGAGGAATCGGCTCAAGTCGCGAAGTGATGATCGCCTCTTTCGCCGAGCCGGCAATGCTGATGATTGTCTTCACGCTGGCATTAATCGTGGGATCGACCGCGCTCTCGACCATGGCCGAGTACATGGCCTCGCCGGAAGTGGGCCTGCGTGTCTCGCTCGGCCTCGCCTTGATTGCGCTTGTAATCGTCGCCTTGGCCGAGAATGCGCGCATTCCCGTCGACAATCCCGCGACGCACCTCGAGTTGACTATGGTGCACGAAGCAATGGTTCTCGAATATTCGGGGCGACATTTGGCGCTGATTGAGCTCGCTGCGGCATTGAAACTTCTGCTCTATATATCCCTGATTGCCTGCCTGTTCCTTCCAATCGCCGCTGCGACTGCGACCGACGGCGCGGGCGCTCTGCTCCTCGGCTTCGCGGCT
>Ga0187780_10002260_pt1 | contig 14501 bp, 16 predicted proteins | sample 1015_Q2_SP10_20__FD_132429 | JGI IMG/M metagenome (GOLD analysis project Ga0187780, IMG submission 132429) | Tropical peat soil microbial communities from peatlands in Department of Meta, Colombia - 1015_Q2_SP10_20_MG | ecosystem: Environmental > Terrestrial > Soil > Wetlands > Peat | place... | reverse complement strand
TGGCGCTTCTCGCGGCCGAGGAGCTTGCACCAAAGCCCCTCGTAGAGCCACACGGCGGCGATCGCACCTCGGATGAGCCACAGAGGCGGCGCCAGGTCGGGCATCGGAAAACGATCCCCCGCCGGCATGTTATCGCCGGCGCCGGGTCGCCGACGCGAAGCGTCGGGAGTTACTTCCTCTTGTCCTTCAAGCGCGAGAGGAGGTCCTCGTAATCCTGCGATTCTTCGGAGAGGCGCAGGCCGAAGCCCGGAGTGCCGGAGGACGACATCGTCGTGGCGCCGCGGACGACGCGTCCCGTGAGGACGAGCGTTCTGCCTTCCGGCAGGTTCACCTTGAGGCGCAGCATCGGCCCGGTGCCCGGAATGCTCGTCGAGCGCACGTACATGCCTCGGGGTGAGACGTTGTGGATGACGCCCGTTCCGCGAAGCGCTCCCTGGCTGAACTCGACGGACATCTCCGCGAGACGCCGCCGCGCCGTTCGCTTCTCGACGGGCCCCGTGTCTCGCCGCGCCTGCACGGGCCGCGCCGTCGGCACGCGCTCCATCGCGAGGCCGCCTTCCGCCGGCCCGGCCGCTTTCCGCGGCGGCTCGGGCGCGTCCGCGACGGTCGGAGCTGGGGAGCCCGTCATCAGGTTCTGCGAGGAGACGACGCCGGTGATCTGGCCGCTCACGCTGCGTCCGTCGACCGGCACGAGAGACTTGAAGGAAACGGGAAAGATCTCCTTCGCCTTCTTGCCGAGCGCCTGCCACTGGCGCGCGAGCACATCGGGCTCCGGCGTGTTGTCGAACCAGAAACTCACGTGCCCGGTTCGGCTGATGATGACGGGCTGGAGGTAGTCGATGCCGGAGTCGTCCGCCGGAAAGCAGAACCCGGAGTGCCGGCTGCCGTCGGCGAGCACAAACTCCGTCGCGGCGAGAAAGATCTCGTCGTCGGCCTGCGAGAGCGCTTTTCGTTTCGTCGGCGCGATCGTCGCGTCGGCGCCCTCTCCTCCGTCGTAGCGCCAGACGGGGCTGGTCGCGAGGTCGAGCAGATTCAGGTCGGCCAGGCGCTTCACGAGGCGAAACTTATCGCAAGTGCGCCGGGCCGCGCCCGCTCCGAGAGCTCACATCCCCGGGTCGTCCGCCGAGGGGCCGTAGATCGACGGGACCTTCGCTCCCATCGGCCGGAGGTAGCTCGAGAGCTGTCCGCGATGGTGGATCGCGTCGAAGAGGAACCCGTAGAGCATGTCGCCGAGGGTGGACTCCCAGGCCGGCTTTCCGTCCATGAGGAACTGAGCCTTTTGCCCCCAGCGCTTGTCGTCGAGCTTGTCGAGCCGCTTCTCCAGCTCGCTCGCGTTTCGCTCGTAGGCCTTGGCCGATTCCTCGAGCGTCTTGGGCGCCGGTTTCTGCACGAAGTCGACCTTGAGGTGATCGACGAGCTCGCACGCGTCGGAGAGCTCCGAGGCGAGCAGCCACACGATGTCGCCGGCGGAGTTCGACCGCGCATGCGGCCGATAGCCGAGCTTGTCCGCCGGCACAGATCGAATGACCTTCACGAACTTCGGCTTTTCGGCCTTGAAGCACTGGGAGTAGTACTCGCGGGTATTCATGTCGCTCTCCTTTCGGTCGGTCGCGAGGGAACGCATTCTCTCTCTTTTTCGGACTCCCTCTCTCCCGCGCGCCGGGCGAACCGGCGCATCGTCACGTCGAACGAGCCGTTCGTCACCACCCCTCGTGACGGGCCGTGAGACCGTGCCCGCCGGGATGGGCAAGAGCGCCGAGGCGTGGGTCGTCCACGTCGAGACGCAACGGTACGGATCGGCCACCCGGTGGCTCTCTCGGGACGCGTCGTACGTGATCAGGGCCGAGCTCGTGCTCGCCGAGAAGGACGGCGGCACCCGGGTGACCTCCATGATGACGTAGGGGGTCGTGGGCCGAAGGTGGGCTAGGCTCCCGCGAGGAGGACCGATCATGCGGAACACGTTGCGCGCGGCTGCGTCATTCGCCGTCCTTCTTGTCGCCGCGGCTGTCTCATCCAGCGCCGAGGAGGTCCGCGAGCTGCTCCAGCGGCAAACGCAGGAGATGGTCGACGCGATCGCAACGGGCACCGTGAACGTCTGGGATCGATACCTCGACCCGGACGTCCGATACGTGGACGAGACGGGGACCGTGCTCACGAAGAAGGAGATGCTCGACGCGACGAAGCCGCTGCCAGAGGGCGTCACCGGGAGCATCGCCGTGACGCAATTCGACGCGGCGGTGCACGGCGACGTCGCCGTCGCGACGTACGTGGACGACGAGCGCGAGACGTACCACGGCCACGAACTGCACTGCCAGTACCGCACGACGGACACGTGGCGTCAGAGCGGCGGCGTCTGGCGCTTGATCGGCGCCCAGGTTCTCGCCCTGCGCGCCGATCCGCCGGCGGTGACCCTTTCGGCCTCGGCGCTCGATGCCTATTGCGGCCGCTACGCGCTGACGCCCTCGATCACCTACGAGATCCGGCGTCGCGGAGACGGGCTCGAGGGACAGCAGATCGGAAGAAATCCCGAGGAGCTGCGCGCCGAGGCGCCGGATGTCCTGTTCGTGCCGGGAAAGCCGCGCTACCGGTACCTGCTGCAGCGCGACGGGGCCGGCAAGGTCACGCGCCTCGTTCAGAGGCGCGAGGCGTGGGATCTGGTGTGGGAACGGGAGGCGCCGGCGCGCTAGGGGACGGGCGCATTCGACGTTTCGCGCACCAGACCCCTCGTTTTCTGGGGAAAAACGCGATATCCTCAAGCATGCCAGCCGATCCGTGACCGGCTAGCCAAGGGCGCTTTCGGGCGCCCTTTTCTTTTTGCGATAGGGGGAGACGCCCATGCCGGAGCCTATGACTGCCGTGCCCCGTCCGGATGTGCATCCAATCGAGCGCTGGACGCAGGACGGCCGAAACATCGTCGATCCGTCGGGTCAGGTCGCGGCGACGCTGCGCACCTACGACGAGGCGCGCCGTTTGGTCGCCGCCGTGAACGCCGTCGCCGGGATGCCGACCGATGCCCTGGAAGCGTGGACCACGGGCATCGTCAACGATCCCGTCCACGAGCTGGCCGCGGAGCTCGAGGCCCTGATTCAGTTCGGGCCTCGCCCCGACGAACGCCGCCAGGGCGAGCGACGCCAGAACGAGCGCCGCCGGGCGAAGACGGAGGTTCGCATCGAGGTCAAGTCGTGACGACTCCGTCGCAGGCGCACGCGAAGGAACGGCGCGAGGACTCCCGCCACGCGCCCGAGCCCTGGGCGCAGCTGGGACGCTACGTGCGCGACGCGGAGGGCCGAATCGTCGTTCGCGCGAAGAACGCCGTGGACGTCCGTCGGGTCGTGGCCTGCATCAACGCTCTCTCGGGCGTGCCGACGGAGACGATCGAGAGCTGGACGATTCAGGTCTCCGGCGGAGCCGGGGTGGGGCCCGATCCCGACCTGAACGCAATCCCGGGAGGGGCCGTCGAGGCGATTCAGGAGTTCATCGGAAGCGAGGACCGCCGTCTGGGCGACCGCCGAAAGGCGGAACGGCGGCGACCCGTGGCCGCCATTTCGATCGAAGGGGAGGTTCATGAGCGCCAATCTCGGGACTGAGGAGATCGTCGATCCGTTCGCGGCCGAGGAGCACGTTCTCGACCACGCTCCCGAGCCCTGGCGCCAGGAGGGACGCTACATCCGGGACGTCAACGGCGCGATCGTCGTCCGCGGCCGCACTGCCGCCGACGCGCGGCGGATTGTCGCGGCGGTCAACGGCGTCCGCGGCATCCCGACCGAAGCCCTGGAAGGCTGGAAGACCGACGACGTCTCCGATCCGGGCACTCGGCCCGATTTCGAGATCGATCTGGCGCCGGAGCTCGAGCCGTCGCCCTTCGCCGTCGCGCCGCCGCCGCGCCGTTCGGTTGATCGGCGCCGCCGCCAGCGGCGCGCGAACTTCGCCGTCGCCAATCCGGAGCAGCTCGTTTTCGACCGCCGCGTCTTCGAGCGGCGCCGCAGCGATCGCCGCCAGTAAGCGCGCGGGGCGCCCTCCTTACGAGCGAGCGGCGGGAAGCCAGCTTCGAATGACCGCGTGGTGCGGAGACCAGGCGGACCAGGCGGAGGCCGCCCAGTCTCGCACCCGCGTCGCATGGTCGCTGGCGTTTTGCTGCGCCAGCACGTCGGCGACCGTCAGGGCGCCGCGGCTCGGCGGCGGAGCAAGCCAGGTGAAACGCCCTTTTTCCTCGGCCGCGGCGCGCATCGCGTCGGTGGCGCGGTCTGCGCCGAGGCGCTTCTCGAGAATCAGGCAGAGACTGATCAGGTGAAGCGCGACGGAATGAATGCTCTGCGGCGATGGCCGGCCCGGGTGCTGGACGGCGTAGGTGTCCACCGTAAGCCGGTGGGCCCGGGCGTACCCTGCGTCGCTGTACTCCCGTGCGATGACCTCGCCGAAAGCGGCCCAGCAGGCCGGCGAGGATTCCATGTAGCGGTGCGTGGGGCCGTCGCGCTCGGGAAAGGACGCGCCGCAGCCCATGCAGGAGACGACGGAGTTCGCCAACCCGATGGACTCTATCCTTCCTCGCAGACTTGACGGAGAATGTCCGGCGAACTCGAGCTTCGATTTCAGGCAGGCCACGCCATGAGGAAAGGAAGGAGAAACGCGATGCGGAGATCGTTCGGGCTCCCGGTGGTGGTGGGTTTGATCCTTGCAGCGGGCTGGGTCTCTTTCGGATACGCGCAGGACAAGGCCGCGCCTGCGAAGAAAAAGGCGGCGGCACCGAAGCACACCGTCATGAACCCCGCGGACATCAAGTGGGGGGATGCGCCTCCTTCCTTCCCGCCGGGCGCGAAGATGGCGGTTCTGCAGGGTGATCCGAGCAAGCCGCAGATGTTCACCGCTCGCATCAAGGTTCCGGATGGCTACAAGGTCGCGCCGCACTGGCACCCGACGACGGAAAACCTCACCGTCATCTCGGGGACGTTCTACCTCGGCACGGGCGACAAGATGGACGAGTCGAAGGCGACGGCGATGACCGCGGGAGCCTTTGGCAGCATGCCGGCGAAGATGCACCACTACGCGTGGACGAAGGGCGAGACGGAGGTTCAGATTCACGCGATGGGCCCGTTCCAGCTCACCTACGTCAACCCCGCGGACGACCCTCAGCAGAAGAAGATGTAACGGGCCGGTCCTCCGGAAACCTCCGGCTGCCGCCCCCCGCTGGTGCGGCAGCCGGCTCCCTCTGGCGCGGGCGCGGCGTTTTCCGGCTTCTCGGCTGTTGATATCGTTGCGCGCCGAGCAACGTCGTGACAGACGAGGAGAAAATGAAACTGCGCCTGAGACTGTCCGCTCTGGTCCTGTCCCTGCTCGCGGCCTCGGTTGCGGCGGCTCCCGCGGCCGCCGGCCCTGACATCCACGACACGCGAATGCTCACGGAGCCCGCCGTGTCCGCGGATCGGATCGCCTTCATCTATGCCAACGACCTCTGGACCTGCTCCCTCGACGGCTCGAGCGTCCGGCGGCTGACGTCGGACATCGGCGTCGAATCGAGCCCCGCCTTCTCGCCCGACGGCAAGTGGATCGCCTTCTCGGCGCAGTACGAAGGCAACACGGACGTCTACATCGTCGGCGCCGACGGAGGCGTGCCGCGTCGGCTGACCTGGCATCCGGGCAACGACATCGTCCAGGGATTCACTCCCGATGGAAAGTCGGTTCTCTTCACCTCGCCGCGGGCGGTCTACACGGGGCGCTACACGCAGCTCTTCACCGTACCGGTCGAGGGAGGGCCGGAGGCGCAGCTGCCGATTCCCAACGCCAACCGGGCGGCGTATTCGGACGACGGCAAGCGCATCGTCTACAACCCGGGGGCGCCGCAATTCATCCAATGGAAGCGCTACCGCGGCGGCGCCGTCTCGCAGGTCTGGATCTACGACGTCGCGACCCACGCCGTCGAGAGAGTGCCTCAGCCGCCGGCGCGCGCCAACGACGCCGGCCCCATGTGGGTCGGCAACACCGTTTATTTCCGCTCCGACCGCGAGGGCGAGTTCAACCTCTATTCCTACGACCCCGCGTCGAAGGCGATCAAGCGCCTGACCGACCACAAAGACTTCCCGATCCAGAACGCCTCCGCGGGCGGCGGTCACATCGTCTACGAGCAAGCCGGATATCTGCATCTTTTCGACCCGGCGACGGGAAAGGCCCACAAGCTGGCGATCGGCGTCGCGGCGGACCTCGCGGACACGCGTCCCCGCTTCGTCAAGGAGACCAAGGAGCGCAAGTACATCCGCGACTTCTCCATCTCGCCGTCCGGGGCGCGCGTCGCGATGGACTTTCGCGGCGAGATCGTGACCGTCCCTGCCGAGAAGGGGGACGTGCGCAACCTGACCAACACGCCGGGCGTTCACGAGCGCTCGCCGATCTGGTCGCCGGACGGCCGCTCGATCGCGTATTTCTCCGATGCGTCGGGCGAGTACGAGCTCCTCATCGCCTCCCAGGACGGCAAGGGCGAACCGAAGAGGTGGAAGCCTGCGGGCGCCGGCTTCTACGAGTCGCCCTCCTGGTCGCCCGACAGCAAGAAGATCTGCTACGTCGACAATTCGCGCGCGCTCTACTGGATCGACGCCGGGACCGGCGTCTGCAAGAAGGTCGCGGCGGATACGTTCTACACGCCCTTCAAGACGCTGCGCCCCGCGTGGTCGCCGGACTCCCGGTGGATCGTCTACGCTGTGAACAACCGCGCGCTCGTTCAGGCCGTTTCCGTCTATTCGCTCGAGCAGGACAAGTCCTTCCCGGTGACGGACGGGCTTTCCGACGCGAGCGAGCCGGTTTTCGATCGCTCAGGCAAGTACATCTTCTTCTTCGCGTCGACCAACGCGGGCCCGCGCGTGAATTGGTTCACGCTCGAGAACACCGATAGCAAGCCCGCGCAGTCGATCTACGTCGCCGTCCTGCGCAAAGAGCTGCCCTCACCGCTCGTCAAGGAGAGCGACGAGGAGAAGGGCCCGGAAGCGTCCAAGAAGGACGGCGCCCCCGACAAGAAGGACGAGAAGAAGGACGACAAGAAGGACGAGAAGAAAGCCGCCGCGGACAAGGCCGACGACAAGTCCAAGCCGGCCGCGCCGCCCGAGCCGGTGCGAATCGACTTCGACGGCTTGAGCCAGCGGATTCTCGACCTGCCCGTTCCGGCCGCCGATCTCTCGAACCTGCAGCCCGGCGAAGCGGGACAGGTTTTTTTCCTGCGCGCCGCCGACGAGAAGAGCGCGCTCCAGCGCTTCGACCTGAAGGACCGGAAGACCGAGACGCTCCTGGCCGACGTCGAGAACTACCAGATCTCCGCGGACGGAAAGAAGCTCCTGTACCGAACCAAGGAGAGCTGGGCGATCACGTCCGCTTCCACGAAGAAAGTCGACATGAGCGAGGGCAAGCTCAACGTCGCGGCCGTCGAGGTCCGGATCGACCCGCGCGCCGAGTGGCCCGAGATGTTCGAAGCCGCCTGGCGGATCAACCGCGACTACTTCTACGACCCGCGCATGCACGGCCTCGACTGGAAGGCCATTCACGACAAGTACGCGGTCTTTCTGCCGCACCTGACGGTCCGACAGGACTTGAACCGCGTCCTCCGCTGGATGCTCTCGGAGCTTTCGGTCGGCCACAGCTACATCACCAACCAGGGCGATCTGCCCGAGCCGACGACGGTCCCGGGAGGCCTGCTCGGCGCCGATTACACGGTCGAGAACGGACGCTACCGGTTCGCCAAGGTCTACGGCGGCCTCAACTGGAATCCGGACCTGCGCTCGCCGCTGACCGAGCCCGGCGTCAACGTGAAGGCGGGCGAGTACCTGCTCGCGGTCGGGGGCCGCGACGTGCGCCCGCCGGCAAACCTCTACAGCTTCTTCGAGAACACCTCGGGAAAGCTGATCGAGATCACGGTCGGCCCGGATCCGGAGGGCAAGGGCTCGCGCACCGTCTCGGTGGTGCCGATCGCGAGCGAGCTCGCGCTGCGCAGCCGCGACTGGGTCGAAGGAAACATCCGCAAGGTGGACGCCGCGACCGGCGGCCGCGTCGCCTACGTCTGGGTGCCGAACACGGCCAATCTCGGCTACACCTACTTCACCCGGTACTTCTACCCGCAGGACTACAAGGACGCCGTCATCCTCGACGAGCGGTACAACGGCGGCGGCTCGGTCGCCGACTACTACATCGACGTCCTCCAGAAGAAGGTGATCGCGTACTGGAACTTCCGCTACGGAGCGGACATGAAGACGCCGTCCGGCTCGATTCAGGGCCCGAAGGTCATGCTGGCGGACGAGAACGCCGGCTCGGGCGGCGACCTGCTGCCCTGGATGTTCCGGAAGTTCAAAGTCGGCCCCATCGTCGGCACGCGGACGTGGGGCGGGCTGATCGGCATCCTGGGTTTCCCGGAGCTCATGGACGGCGGGGCCATCACCGCGCCCAACATCGCTTTCTGGGATCCGGAGAAGGGTTGGACGGTCGAGAACGAGGGCGTGCCGCCCGACGTCGAGGTCGAGCAGACTCCGGCCGACGTGATCGCGGGCCACGACCCGCAGCTCGAGCGGGCCATTCAGATCGTCATGGAGGAGCTCAAGAAGAATCCGCCGAAGGAGCCTCAGCGCCCGCCCATCCCCGTCAAGACGGGCTCGGCGGCCGGCCACTGAGGTAGGCTGCCAGAGACCGCCATGATCTGGCATCCGGCGGGTTTCGGCATCGGCTGCGTCTTTGCGCTCATCCTGTTCGGGATCGCCGGGACGATCTTCTGGATCTGGGCTCTGGTCGACTGCGCCACCAGGGAGCCCAACGAGGGCAATCAGAAGGTCATCTGGATACTCGTGATCGTCTTCACGCACTTTATCGGCGCGCTGCTGTACGTGTTGATCCGGCGCCCGGAGCGCCTGCGCCTGGTCGGCAAGTGACGCAGGTTTTCGCGAAGGTCGAGAGTGGAGGTAGCGCCATGATCGGTCGTGCCGGTCTTTTTTTCGCCGTCGCCGTCTCGATGCTGCTTCCTGAGGCCGCGGCGGCTGCCGGCGCCGGAGATCCCGGCTACCACCTCGTGCGCAAGATCGAGGTCGGCGGAGACGGGGGATGGGACTACCTGACGCTCGACGCCGCGGCGAGGCGGCTTTACGTCTCGCGGGGGACGCGCGTCATGGTCTTCGACGCCGACAGCGGGTCGTCGGTCGGCGAGATCCCCGAGACGGCCGGCGTGCATGGCATCGCGCTGGCGCCGGACTTGAGCCGCGGCTTCACGAGCAATGGCCGGTCGTCGACCGTCACGGTCTTCGACCTCAAGACTCTCAGAGTCCTCTCGACCGTCAAGACAACGGGGGAGAACCCCGACGCAATCCTCTACGACCCCGCCTCGCGCCGCGTCTTCACCTTCAACGGCCGCAGCGACAACGCAACGGCGTTAGAGGCCGCCGACGGAAAGGTCGCGGGAACCGTGCCGCTCGACGGGAGGCCCGAATTCGCGGCGGCGGACGGGAAGGGCCGGGTGTTCGTCAACCTCGAGAACAAGAGCATGGTCGCCGTGATCGACGCGGCGAAGCTCACGGTCGAGAAGCGGTGGCCTCTCGCTCCCTGCGAGGAGCCCTCCGGGATGGCCATCGATCGACAGCACGGCCGGCTCTTCGTCGGGTGCCACAACAAGTTGATGGCTGTCGTCGACACGGAGGGCGGCAAAGTCGTTGCGACGGTGCCGATCGGCGAGGGCGTGGACGCCAACGCCTTCGAGCCCTCGACGGGTTATGCCTTCGCTTCGTGCGGCGACGGAACGTTGACGGTGGCGCACGAAGACGCTCCGGACCGCTTTGCCGTCGTCCAGACGGTCTCGACGCAGCGCGGCGCGCGGACCATGGCGCTCGACGAGAAGACCCACAACGTCTTTCTCGCGACAGCGCAGTTCGGCCCGCCTCCCTCGCCGACGGCAGAGCAGCCGCATCCAAGGCCCTCCTTCGTGCCGGGCTCCTTCGTCCTGCTTCTCTTCGGCCGCTAGGCGCGGTGGGGTCAACGCTGACTTCTTGCAGAAGAGGGCCAGCCCTGCACAACGGGTCACCGCGGACTTCTTGAAGAGACCAGAGCCGGCCAGGGTCTGTTGCCTCTCGCGTCGTTGGGCGCCGCGCACAAAATCAGCGTTGACCCCGTTATGCAAGAAATCAGCGTTGACCCCTTCAGGCTTCAGGTCTTGCCGAGGAGGCAGATGCCCGACCACGGGCGCGAGCCCTGGCGCCCGGACGATTGGGGCAGCAATGCCATGATGCGCAGGATGAGGGGCAGCCGCTTGTGTCCGCTCGCCTCCTTGAGCGGCGACTTGACCGCGAGGGGGCGCCAGCCGTAGGGCGCGAAGAAGCCCGGTCCTTCCGGTGGGCCGAAGAGCAGAGGCGCGCTCGCGCGGTCGAGCGCGGGACCGTACTGCTTCTGAAGCATCCGGAGAAGTCCCGGCGAAGAAATGTCGAGGGCCCAGCGCTGGAAGCTCGGGGCCGCCGCGAGGTCCGTCGCGAGGGCGCCGACGCCCTCCGCAGTGAGATAGATGAGGAGCCCCTCCGTCAGCACCAGGACGCGTCTGGCCCTCGCCGAAAGCCGCGCGAAGAGCGCTTGCCGCGCCGGCCGATCGGCGACGTCGAGGCGCACGCGCTCGAGCGCGCAGACAGGTTTCTCGCCGCGCAGAATTCCCTCCTTGTAGTCGAGCAGGTCCGGGAGGTCCACCTCGACCCACTGCAGCGCGGGCGGGAGAGCCATGCGGTACGGGCGGGCGTCGAGGCCGGCCGCGAGATTGACGACGAGATCGGTTCCCTCGCGGATTTCTTCCGCGATGTAGCGGTCGAAGAGGACCGTCCGCATCACCCAGGCCCAGTCGTACTGCGCCTTCTTCGGAATCGAGTCGGCGATTCGAAGGCCGCGCTCGCCCGCGAGACGCCGCGCGTACGGATCGCGGAACAGGGCGTCGGCCCGGTCGGTTTCCCTCGCGCGATAGACGGCGGCCCAGAGGGCTGTGTCCGAGACGTTGCGAAAGGTCTGCTCTTGCGGCATGGCTTCGTCACTCGACGGGGCGCGGCTGTCCGCCGACATTAGCCGAGGGGAAGCCGCGGGTAAAGAGCCGGCGGCGCGGGCGCGGCGAGAAGGGCTAGAAACCCTGACGTTGCCGGGGCAGCCCCGCCGCATCCCGGCGCAGGGGCTCGGCGCGGGGAATCATCGTGCGCTGTCCCGCGACGTCGGTCTTCTGCACTGGCCGCTCGGTGATGACGACGTCCACGTGCCGGACCTTCTGGTCGCGATAGAGCGTCAGGCGGACGCTCGTTCCGACCTTCATCACCGAGAGGGCGTGGTTCAGGTGATCCTGATCGCCGACCGGCGTGCCGTCCATTTCGGTCAGAATGTCGCCTCCGACGAGGAACGGGCGTCCGCCAACGGTGACGTCGAGATTGCCGCCTTGAATGCCGGACTGGCTGGCGGGGCTGCCGGGCTCGACCATTTCGATCAGGAGACCGTCGACGAGAGGCAGGCGAAGGATCTGCTTGAGCTCCGTCGACACGAACTGTCCCTGTACGCCGAGCCAGGGGCGCACGACCCGCCCGTGCGTCAGGAGATCCGGGAGGAGATCCCGGATGAGCGTCGTCGGGACCGCAAAGCCGATTCCCTGCGCCTCGGGAAGGATCGCCGTCGTGATGCCGACGACCTCGCCGCACCGGTCGATGAGCGGCCCGCCGGAGCTGCCCTCGTTGATGGCCGCATCCGTCTGGATCAGCGGCTCGCGAAAGGACCACGACACGCCGGGGAGAATGCGATTGACCGCCGACACGATGCCGCGCGTCAGCGTCTGCTCGAGGCCGAATGGGTTGCCGATCGCGTAGACCTCGTCGCCGGGCAGCAAGTGATCCGCGAGGCTGAGCGCGGCGATGGGCAGGCCGTTCGACGGCGGCGCGACGCGGACGAGAGCGATGTCGAAGAGCGGGTCGGCCCCGGCAAGCTGCCCGGCCAGCGTCTTGCCGTCGTCCAGCGTGACCTGGAGCACCGGATGCTCGTAAACGAGATGCGAGTTGGTGAGGATCAGTCCCGAGGAGTTGATGATGACACCGGAGCCGGACTGGCGCTGCATGCGGCTCGAGTCGTACGGGTCGATCGCCGTCGCGACGATCGACACGACGGCCGGCGAAACGCGCTCGTAGAGCTCCGAGACGGATTCGCGACAGTTGAGAGGCAGGCCCGCGAGCGGCGGAGCCGAGCCCGCGTGAGCGGCCGCGAATCCGACGAGGACCGCGTGGAACGCGAGCCGGTTCACGAGGCGCGGCGCGCCGCGGTTGTCTCCTGGCGCAGTCGGCTCCACAACGCTTAGACGGGGAAGGCCGCCGATCCGTTACCTGCCGAACGACCCGCCTTCCGGCCGCGAGAACAGCGGCGCCGGCCGCGCCATTCCGTGGGCCGCGGCGCGCGGCGGAAACACGGAGCGCCCGCCGCACGTTCTTCTAAACGGAGGTTAACCGTCATGGTTTCCGCAAGGGTCTTGCTTCTGGCTGCCGCGGTCGCCTCCCTGGCGGCCTGTTCCACGCTTCGCACGTCGGCGGACTACGACCGCTCGACCGACTTCTCTCGCTATCGAACCTTCGCGTTGAAGGACGTGAAGGTCAAAGACGACATTCTTTCCAGACGTGTCGAGAAGACTCTCGAGACGCAGCTCGAAGCGCGCGGTCTGAGCGAGAGCGACGCGCCGGACCTCTGGATCGTGCCGCGCGTCCGCCTCGACCACGAAACACAGATCGACACCTTCGGCAGCGGCGGCGGCTGGCGCTGGCATGCGTGGCCGGGCTGGTCCGTTTCGACGGTCGAGAAGATCCCGGTCGGAACGCTCGTCGTCGACGTCGTGGACGCGCGGAGAGACGAGCTCGTCTGGCGAGGCACCGCAACAGACCGGCTGAGCCCGGACGCGACGCCCGCCGAGAGGGACAAGGCGATGGACGAAGCCGTGGCGAAGCTGTTCCGGAGCTTCCCGCCGGCGTAGCCACAATCGGCGCGGGCGCCCGACAGGAAGGCCGGGCGCCGTTAGACCGAGGCTGGGGGATCGCAGCAGGGGTGCATCGAGAGAGTGCTCGCGTGCTGCGCGCCTCTCTCCGCGCGCGCGCCCGTCCATCGAGCCGCGAGCAGAACCAAGCTGCCTGCGGCGAGCGCGAGGCTTGGCCACAGGAGGGGTCCGAACCTCGCCTGGATAGAAGCGATGAAAGAACCGAGGACTCCGAGATCGAGGGCAAGGCAGAGAGGGCACTTGGGAAGGAGCAGAACGCCGATCGCCTGCGCGACTCCCGCCGAGGCGAGCCAGGAGAACCAGCGAGACCGAGCGGGCCGAGGCATCGGAAAGACTCTAGCACCGCGCCGGAACAGGGAGCGAGACGGCTCGAAGCAGGGTGGGGGTCTGCCGAGTACGGGATTCCTCGGCCTGCGGGCCTCGGAAGGACGGTCCCAATCGCGACGACTTCGGCGCCCAACGCGCGGTCCAAGATGCCGCGTCGGGAGCTCTGGAAGGAGCTCGCCCAGGCAGACCACCATGGTGTCTACCGCATCGATCGGATCGCGATCGAGCACGACGGACGCGCATACGCTTACGGCTACGGGCTGACCCTCGGTCGTCTCTTCGTCGCCGACGGGATGCGGTAGAGAAGAGAAGGAAGGTTTACCTCCACCTCTCACCTGACACCTTCCACCCTGGTCACCTGACACCTTCCACCTGGCGCGCGCCTCGAGACGACAGGACAAGAAAGTCTCGATGTACCAGTGCCTTAGCGGTCGAGGAGCGAGATCCTGCGCCTTCGTCGAACCCTTTACCGGCGGTTTCGCGTAAGAATCTGAATGGGAGTGTCCGGCGGTGGGCGCCCGTTCTGCTGGATCTCCCGGCAGTTCGACAACCAACGGTACTCATTTGTCCCTTGGGCGGGCCTGAGATTGTTCGGCGGAAGGGTAAGGAGTCTTTGAGGTGGAGGTGTCGGGGCGGTCTGCCGCCTCGGCATGACACATCCACGGAGGTTTCATGGCGAAGAGGATGATCCTGATGCTGCTTGGCGTGCTCGTCTTCGTCGGCGCCATCGCGGCGGTGAAGACGCGGCAAATCAAGACGGCGATTGCGCAGAACTCCTCTTACAAACCGCCGCCGGAGGCCGTGACGACGGTCGTCGCGAAGAAAGAGGAGTGGCCCGACACGCTCTCCGCGATCGGAACGGTCACCGCCGTGCGCGGCGTGATGGTGAGCGCGGATCTTGCGGGCATCGTGGCAAAGATCAACTTCGAGTCGGGCCGCGCCGTCAACCAGGGCGACGTGCTGGTCGAGCTCGACACGCGGCAGGAGCGTGCTCAGCTCGCCGCCGCGGAGGCGCAGCGGGATCTGGCGCGCCTGAGCCTCGAGCGCTCGCGTGGTTTGAGGGAGCAGGGCGTCACGGCGCAGGCGGACCTCGACCAGGCCGAGGCGGCGGAGAAACAGGCGGTGGCGCTCGTGGGAGAGATCAAGGCCACGATCGAGCGCAAGACGATCCGCGCTCCCT
>Ga0187780_10002259_pt1 | contig 14501 bp, 11 predicted proteins | sample 1015_Q2_SP10_20__FD_132429 | JGI IMG/M metagenome (GOLD analysis project Ga0187780, IMG submission 132429) | Tropical peat soil microbial communities from peatlands in Department of Meta, Colombia - 1015_Q2_SP10_20_MG | ecosystem: Environmental > Terrestrial > Soil > Wetlands > Peat | place... | reverse complement strand
GACTTGCTGGCCGAATTTGCACACCGAGAACATCGCCCCATCTTAATATGCGCGGGCGGGATTTCAAGTGGACGTTGGTGTAGACATCCTGGGAAGACGTCGCAACAGGGGACGCAAGCAGGACCGCGAGGCCGAAGATCGAGATTCTTCGCTGCGTGGCCGGACGTCCCGCTTAAGCGGGACGAGTAGCAGCGTCCGGCTACTCCACTCAGAATGACACCGCGATAGGGGGCACCGTCGGAGGCTGGAGAATCCACCGGGTGTTACCTAGCGCGGGAGAGCGCGTGGGCGATGCGGGCGACGAGCGCGGCGCTGGCCTGCGGATCGGCGAGGCCGCGCACGTCCGTGACGAGAACAAACGGGCGCGCGCCGATGATGATGCTGGCATCGTGATGGTCTGCGCCGGGAGGTCGGCGCGGGGCGGCCCGGAGAGGCGCCGCGCCGGAAATGACCGCCTGCAATCCCGAGCGGGCGATCAGGCCCATCATCTCTTTGCTGGCGTTGGAGTTGACCACCCGGTCGTTCGCCAGGCCCCAGAGAATCACCATCAGAGCGCGAGCCGAGGTGACATTCTTCAATCCCTCCGCGGAGGCTTTGCTGTCGCCAAACCCCGCCACCAAATCCATGCCGTCGGCGCCCAGCATGTGAATGCGCTGACGAATGGCGTCGAGGCCGAGCTTTTCGATCAACAGATTCGCAGCCAGGTTGCTGTCACGCGTAATCATGGCGTCGCAAAGCTGGCGCAGCGTCATGGTCCTCGCGGCGGCGATATCCCGCTGGCCGGCGGAATCAAGGCGGTAGGCGCTGCCGTCGGCGGCGCTGCGAAAGTCGGTGTGCAGCGGCACGGTGTCGCTCCAACGAAGCTCGCGAGCGCTTACGCGCGCGTACAGTTCGATCATCACCGGAATCTTCATCGCCGCCGGGTACTCGAACGGCGTTTCGGCCTGGAGGAAAAGTTCCTGCGCGCCGTCCAGCGAGCGGAAAGCGAGGGAGACGTCCGCGCCGCTTTGGCGGATGAGTTTCTCCACCGCGTCGCGTGCCGGGCTTTCGCGCGCCGTGCCGGCCACAGAACCCTGTGCCAGCGCGGATGAAGTGCAAGCGAGGGCAAGGCCCATGAAGAGCAGCCAGCGAATTGAAAGTAACGGCGCCATTTCGTCCCATTCTACGGCATTTGCGCGGGTCCGCTGTGCGGAAGGAAAAGGCTAGCGGCGGGCCTGGGGCTTGGGGGCGAGGACCGCGTCGAGGGTAAGGCCGGGGGAAAAATTCAGGGTGACTTCGAATTTGAGCAAGCTGATGGCGTCGCGCTTGCCTCCCTTGCCCAGCACGACGTGAGCGTGGAGGATGTGAACTTCGCCCTGGCCCAGACGAATATCAGCGGCTTGGCTCGCCAGGCGCTGCTTTTCGTCATCGGAGAACGTGCTCGGGTAAAGGACAGAGTTGACCACTTCCTCGGCCAGGCGGTGGTCTTCCACCGAGAGGACGAAATTGAAGCGCCGGATGGTCATAGCAGCGGCTTCCTTCGTCGAATAGCCGTAGGCGCCCGCCAGGTAGCGGTCGTTATAGAAATGGAAAGGCGGCGTGGCCACTTCGGAGAATTCCACGGATTCGTCGGCGGGCTGGGCCCGCGGCGCAACCTCAATGACCCACCCGCCTGCGGAGTCGCCACCCAGCGGAATCAACCGAAACATGAGGCCACGGCCGACGTCGTGTTCGAAAGCCTTTCCATCGGTGACTTCTCCGGCAAAGTGAACTTCGGCGGGATCCGAAGAAGCCGATGAAGCCCGCACGGCGGATTGCGCGAAGCAGGCCAACCTGGGAAGGCCCGCCGAGGCAAGCCACAAGCCGACGATGACTGCGCCGGCGCTGGCCGGGGCGATGGAGCGGGCGGACATGGACGCGGGGATTTTACATCGCCAGGGCGGCAGTTGTCGTGAAAGAGACGTCAGGTCGCGGCGCGACCGAATTTCGTGTTTCGATTTTCGAAAGGCCGCGGTTACGTGCCTTCGGACCAAGAGGCGAGATAGAGTTCCTGCTCGGGCGTGAGCTTGTCAATCTGCACGCCGAGGGACTCGAGTTTCAGCCGCGCAATCTCCTTATCGAGGTACTCGGGGACAGGATAAACCTGCTTCTTCAGCTCCTTGGCGTGCTTGACCATGTACTCGGCCGAAAGTGCCTGATTGGCGAAGCTCATATCCATAACGGAGGCGGGGTGGCCTTCGGCGGCAGCGAGGTTGATGAGGCGGCCGTCGCCGAGGAGATAAATCCGGCGGCCGTCCTTCATGGTGTACTCGTCGACGAAGGGGCGGGCGATTTTCTTGCCGCTGGAGAGTTTTTCGAGCGCGGGAATATCAATTTCGACGTTGAAGTGGCCGGAATTGCTGATCACCGCGCCGTCCTTCATTTTCTCGAAGTGCTCGTGGGCTAGGACGGACTTGTTTCCGGTGACGGTGATAAAGACATCGCCGATCCGCGCGGCTTCGTTCATCGGCATCACGCGGTAGCCGTCCATGACGGCTTCGATCGCTTTGACGGGGTTGATTTCGGTGACAATCACGTCCGCGCCGAGCCCCTTGGCGCGCATGGACACGCCGCGGCCGCACCAGCCGTAACCGGCGACCACAACTTTCATTCCGGCAATCAGCAGATTCGTCGCGCGAATCACGCCGTCAATGGTGGACTGGCCAGTGCCGTAGCGATTGTCGAAGAAATGCTTAGTCAGGGCATCGTTGACGGAAATGACCGGGAACTTGAGCGTGCCATCCTTGGCCATGGCGCGCAGGCGAATGACGCCGGTGGTGGTCTCTTCGGTGCCGCCGATGATATTCGGGATGAGGTCGGTGCGCTTGGTGAGGAGCGTCGTGACCAAATCGGCGCCGTCGTCCATGGTGACTTGCGGCTTGTGGTCAATGGCCGCGGCAATATGCGCGTAATAGGTGGCGTTGTCCTCGCCCTTGATGGCGTAGGTAGGAATGCCGTAGTCCTTGACCAGGGACGCCGCTACGTCGTCCTGTGTGGAAAGGGGGTTCGAGGCGCAGAGGACCACGTCGGCGCCGCCGTCGCGCAGGGTGATGGCAAGGTTGGCCGTTTCCGTGGTCACGTGGAGGCAGGCCGAGAGGCGAATGCCCTTGAGTGGCTGCTCCTTGATGAAACGCTTGCGGATCAGTTGCAGCACGGGCATGTGCTGGTTGGCCCATTCAATGCGGCGCCGGCCTTGTTCGGCCAGCGCGAGGTCCTTTACGTCGCCTTTGATCTTGGCTGCAGTCTCCACGAGAAACTCCCTTTCTGTAATTTCTAGACGCGAGATTTGGAAACTTCTTTCGACAGGACAGAGGACTCGCGCTAGGCGCGAGACACCGCCACAGAGCCACGCGCCGTAGCATCGCGGAGGGCATCGGCCTTGTCCGTACGCTCCCAGGTGAAACCCGGGCCCGTGCGGCCGAAGTGTCCATACGCCGCGGTGGCGCGATAAATGGGCCGCCGGAGATTGAGGGCCTCGATGATGGCCGCCGGCGTGAGCTTGAAGAAGGCGCGGATCAGCTCGGTGATTTGCGCGTTGGGAATCGTGCCGGTGCCGAACGTATCGGCCATGACAGAAACAGGCTCGGCGACGCCGATGGCGTAAGCGAGCTGGACTTCCACCTTGCGCGCCAGTCCGGCCGCGACGATGTTCTTGGCAATATAGCGCGCCATGTAGCAGGCCGACCGGTCTACTTTCGAGGGATCTTTGCCCGAGAAGGCGCCGCCGCCGTGACGGCCGTAGCCACCGTAGGAGTCCACGATAATCTTGCGGCCGGTGAGCCCGGCATCGCCCATGGGACCACCGGTGACGAAGCGGCCGGTCGGATTTACGTGGATTTTAGTCTGGCCATCGAACATGTGCGGCGGAACGACTGGCTTGATGACTTTGTCAATGACCGCGTCGCGCAGATCGGCGTGCGATATCTTGTCGCTATGCTGCGTGGAAATGACCACGGTATCCACGCGCGCAGGCCGGCCGTCGCGGTACTCAATAGAAACCTGCGATTTGCCGTCGGGACGTAGAAAATCGAGGACGTTCTTCTTGCGGACTTCGGCCAGCTTCATGGTGAGCTGATGCGCGAGCTGGATGGGCATGGGCATCAGCTCGGGGGTTTCGTCGCAGGCGTAGCCGAACATCAAGCCCTGGTCGCCCGCGCCGCCCGTGTCCACTCCCATGGCGATGTCGGGGGACTGCGGCTTAACAGCAGTGAGGATGCCGCAGGTCTCAGCGTCGAAGCCGTACTTGGCCCGCGTGTAGCCGATATCGGCAATCACTTGCCGGGCGATCTTCTCGTACTCGAGTTCGCCGCGGGCCTCTTTCTTGATGGTGATTTCGCCGGCCACGACCACCAGGCCGGTGGTGACCATGGTCTCGCAGGCCACGCGCCCGTAGGGGTCGTGCTGCATGACCGTATCCAGCACGGCGTCAGAAATCTGGTCCGCGATCTTATCGGGATGGCCCTCGGTGACAGACTCCGAGGTAAACAGAAACTTCTCAGGTGCGTTTGCCAAAACAGTATCCTCCAGCGGCGTGAACAACTATCGGTTAGTCTCGTTGCGCCTTCGTGGCAGCTCGCGACAGCCAAGCTAACATAGGGGTCAACAAGTGTCAATCTTGTGCAGCGAAAGGGCTTAAATCGAGGTTGAACGGTGCGAAAGAGGACTGGGAAGCGCACGATGCAACTTGAGTGATGCGACAATGACACGGAGACTCGCCGGACTGCCGGATGGGCTTACGGGTGTGGCAGCAAGCGGGCAAAGCTCGGAGCGGCCTTCTCGGATTCGCTAGTCTCGTCGGATTTGCCTGACTTGCCTCCCCAGGTCCAATAGAGCCCCAGGTAAGCGTAGGTCTCAGCCTGACCCGCCACGCTGTGGCCGTAGCAAAAAAGGAGCTGGAAGCCGGGATTGCGGAAGTAGTAGTAGCCTCCCGAATCCACGAGCGTGGCAGAGCGGGTTTGCGCGGTGGCCAGCCCCTCTCGCCCGTGCGAGAAGACCTCAGTCCCGAGTGTTAGCTTCTTGCCGAGATCGCGCTGGATGAGCCATCCTCCGTACGTGAAGTTGCGGTAGCCCGGGGCTGTATTGATGGTCTCGCCGGCGCCTCCATAAGTGGTCCAGTGACCGAAGCTCTTCTGCGCCCATAGCGGCAGTTTCGCCCAGCCCTTTCCTACACCGAGGCTCTTCGCGGCATTGCCGGAAGGTATTTCGAACATCGTGAAGGTGCCGATCATGGGGCGGCGTTTGGTCTCTTGAATGAACCGGTACTTCACGCCGGTTTCGATGTCGCCCAGGCCGAAGGCGTTGGGTCCGCTACCGGACGGCGCATACTTGGGGTTGTTCGACGGAAACACAGCGGCCGCCGGAACGATCAAGTGGAGATGCACGTTCGGCAACGCACCCCAATTGAATTCCAGAGCCGGGCCAACCGTGTCCATTTCCACGCCGGTACCGTCCGCACTACCGAATGCGTAGAGTTCGTAGTGGCCGAAATCAATCGGCTGGGGATCGTCGGTCTGAAAGGGCGGGCCGGCCCTTGCCACGGCCGGGGCGATGATCGCAGCCAGTGTCAGCGCGGCCCAGGTTACAAAGATTTGCGAAGACAACCGCGGCGCCACAGACGGCTTTGCACCGTTTACCGTGCCTAGAGGTCGCGTGCCTCGCGGGAGTAAGCGCATCGGTTAGTTGCGCACGGCTTAGCCAGCGGCACGGCGGTAGAGCAGATAGGCGCGGATAAACGGGTCCAAATCGCCATCCAGCACTTTTTGAACGTCGCCACGCTCGAGCTTGGTGCGGTGGTCCTTTATGAGCTGGTAGGGCTGCATCACATAGGAGCGGATCTGGCTGCCGAAGCTGATTTCCGGCTTGGCGGCGTCGAGCTTGCGGGTCTCTTCGCGGCGCTTTTCGAGTTCCGCTTCGTAGAGCTGGGAGCGGAGCAGTTTCATGGCGGTTTCGCGGTTCTTGTGCTGGCTGCGCTCATTCTGGCACTGGACAACGATGCCCGTTGGCAGGTGCGTGATACGGATGGCGGTCTCGACCTTGTTGACGTTCTGGCCGCCCTTGCCGCCGGAGCGGTAGGTGTCAATGCGCAGGTCGTCCGGATTGATAACGACTTCGATGCGATCGTCAATCTCGGGAATCACGAAGACGGACGCAAACGAGGTGTGGCGCCGTGCTTGCTGGTCGAAGGGTGAAATGCGCACGAGACGGTGAACGCCGCTTTCGCTCGCGAGCATCCCATAGGCGTTCTCGCCCTCAATGCGCACGGTGGCCGACTTGATGCCCGCCTCTTCACCGGGGCTCGAATCGAGCACGGTGGCCTTCATCCGCTTGTCCTCCGCCCAGCGGAGGTACATGCGCAGGAGCATCTCCGCCCAGTCCTGCGAGTCAATGCCGCCCGCGCCTGACTTGATCGTGAGAATGGCGTTGAGGCGGTCGTTCTCGCCGGCCATCAGCGTCTTGGTCTCCAGCTCGCCGACAAACCCATCAGCGGCCGCGAGCTCTTTGGCGAGGTCTTCGAGGATGGCTTCCCGCTGGGCCGTGGTGGCTTCTTCCGCGGCGAGATGGAAGTAGGTTTCCAGGTCGCCCATTTGGCGATCGAGCGTCTTGGCGGCGCTTACGCGGTCTTCAAGCCGCTTGCGTTCCTGGAGGACCGCCTGGGCCTTTTCTGGGTCCTCCCAGAAATTCGGGGCGCTGATTTTCTGCTCGAGAGAGGTTAGCTCGGTTTGCGCGGCGGGGGCGTCAAAGATAGCTCCGCACAAGCTCGATGCGCTTGGCGAGCTCGGCATAGCGTTGTTGCAGGTCTTCAATGTGTTCAGCCATCTGAGAATCCTTAAACTGAAATTAGAAAAGAGAAAATGCAAAATGGCAAGGAGGAGGGCCATGCCGCTGTAGGCAGGTGCCTTTTCCCCCGATTTCTATTTTCGATTTTCCATTTTCTCTAATGCCTCTTCGGCACGACGGCCCATCCCCACAGCGCGAGGGCGGCGGCGATGCAAACCCAGGCGAACCAGTCCCCCCAGCGCGTGTATAGCGTCTGCACGCTCGTGAAATCGTACGGGGCATCGAGCTGGCCACGGACATCCGTGGGAAGCGCCGCAACGATGCGCCCGTAGGGATCCACGGACACCGTGAAGCCGTTGTTGGTGTCGCGCAGCAGCCAGCGGCGGTTCTCGACGGCGCGAACGCGCGCCATCATCAAATGTTGCGCCGGAGCAGCCGAACGTCCGAACCATCCGTCGTTCGAGATGTTAATCAGCAGCGCGGCCCCGCTTGCCGTAAAGCGCCGCACGGTCTCCGGGAACACGGCTTCGTAGCAAATGAACACGCCGAAGCTATGCTCGACGGAGCCACTCGCTGGCGAGCCTTCTAGCGCAGGGGGACTATCGTGCAGTTTCCCTATGCTGTATTCCGAGCCCGGAGTGAAATCCGAGATATCCGCCGTCAGCCGGCCGGCAAACGTCAGCCAGCGGCGCAGGGGAACGTACTCGCCGAAGGGCACTAAACGTATTTTATCATACGTGAAAGTGCGCTGGCCGGAGGGGTCGAGCAAGGCGGCGCTATTGGTGGCGATCCAGCTCCCCGCGGCATCCTTCTTCCAATCCTCGACGCCGACCAGGACGTCGCTCCGGGAGTTTCGGGCCATGCGCTCCATGCGGGCAACAAACTCAGGCTCCTGCAAGCTGAACGGCGCGGGAACTTCGGGCCACACGATTAGGGATGGCACACCCGGGGTCCGGCTTGACGCGTTAACGCCGATGCGTTCGAGTTCGTCGAGCTCGCCTGCGTGCGCTTGAAGCCAATTGGAGTGATAGCTCTCCGATTGCGGGAAATTGGTCTGCACAAGGTGGGCGACGTGATGCGGTGTCGCTGGCGGGACGAAATGCGGCCCCGCGACGCCGATCACGATCAGCGCGGCCGTGACCGCGCCGGCTGTTTTCCATGCACGGGGCGTGCGCGCCAGAACTGCGTAGGCCAACAGTGAACCGTAGCCTGCCACAACGAAGCTCAGCCCGTATACGCCGGTCACTGGGGTGAGCTGGACGAAAGCCAGATTGCCGCTGGCAGCGTAACCGATCAGGTTCCAGGGAAACCCGATGATGGGCAGATGGCCACGGGCAAATTCGAGGGTCACCCACAACACCGGCGCGAGCACGCACGCCAAAACCTTGCCCTTGCGCGAGGCCAGCGCCACGCCCCAGGAGAAAAACGAGCATACAATCCCACCCGCGATGCCCATCAAGCCGAGAATGCCGGCGGAAGTCCACGGGTCCACGTTGCCATACTGGCGCATGACCACGGCAATCCACGGGAGCGACAGCGGATAAAACACGAGGCCGTGAAGAAAGCCGTAGAGAGGCGCGACACGCGGCCGTTCGGCAGCGGACGCCACCACTAATAGCCCTACGGACACCCACGCCAAAAGCCCAAGGTTGTAGTTGGGGAAAGAAAGCGCCAGGGCTGCGCCGCTCGCCAAGGCGAGCAGCGAACGCATATACCAAGAAAATTTCATTCAACGTTTGATGATAGCTTTGAAACCGGCGCGGTCAAGCGCACTTCGGGCCGATTGGACGGCGTGGTCGTCCGGATAGGGTCCGACCTGGACGCGGTAAAACTTGTCCGCGGTGGGCGCCACGACGAAGGCCGGAAAATTCTTCTTCTGGAGCGCTGCGGCCATGGCCATCGCATCGCTCTGCTGCGTCAGGGCGGCCACCTGAAGAACGATCGTTCCTTTGAGCAGCTTCGGTGGCGCGAGGTGGGCGGCCTCGGGAGCGGGTTGCGCCGGGGCAGGAGATGGCTCCTTCGCCGTGCTGCTGCTCGGCGGCGAGGCGACGGCTACCGAGGGCGGGGGAGCAGGAGCGGCTGCCGGCGCGGGATTGGCAGCGGGCTGGAGGTGGTCGTTATCCTTCTTGGTGTAGAAGTCCCATTCGCCAGCGGGAGCAGGGACGGTCGTCGGCGCGGCTTCCGGCGAAGGTTTTCCAGGGACGCGAGCCACCGCGGCCGGTTTATCAGCGGACGCCGCAGCGTGCACCGCCGAGCCGCCGTACTGCGTGCGGCCCATCACGTAGCCAAGCGTAAAAAACACGCTGCAAAGCACCACGATGCCCAGAAAGAGTCCGGCCAGATGCCTGCTTTCGAGCACCCGGTCGCCGCCCCCGCGTTTCCCGTTACCCCCCGCCATGCGCCTTACTTATTCCCCTCCGTGGCCTTCATCCATTGCGAAATGATGTCCACAGGCACCGGGAAAACCACGGTGGTGTTGCGCTCGGCGCCGATTTCCGTGAGCGTCTGCAAATACCGGAGCTGGATCGAAGCAGGCTGACGCGACAGAACCGCGGCGGCTTCGGCCAGTTTCGTCGAGGCCTGCAACTCGCCGTCGGCGTGAATGATTTTGGCGCGGCGCTCGCGCTCGGCCTCGGCCTGCCTGGCGATAGCGCGCTGCATGGACTCCGGAATATCCACTTGTTTGACCTCGACCTTCGTTACCTTGATACCCCAGGGCTCGGTATCCTGGTCAAGGATTTGTTGCAACTTCGCGTTTACCTTTTCGCGCTCAGCCAGAACCTCGTCCAGCTCGAACTGGCCGAGCACGCTGCGGAGATTGGTCTGGGCGAGCTGCGAGGTGGCGTAGAGGTAGTTCTGCACCTGCGAGAGCGCGAGATTGGCGTCCACGACGCGGAAATAACAGACGGCGTCCACCTTCACGGAGATGTTGTCGCGAGTCATGACGTCCTGCGGGGGGACGGCGAGAGCCTCGACGCGGAGCGACATGCGCGTGAGCTTGTCAATGGGGTAGAACACCAGGCGCAGGCCGGCCTTCTTGGCCTCCGGCAGCATGCGCCCCAGGCGCAGCACCACGCCGCGCTCCCATTCCTTGATGACGTAGACGGAATTGAAGAACCAGATGAGAAACAACACGACCGCAATCGCCACTCCGGCCAACCCGATGTCCATGCTTCCCTCCTTAGGCATACCGCCGGGCGTCAAGAAGACGCCGACGGTTTAACTGGGTCCACTTCGAGCGTCAGACCTGCCACTTTATTCACGCGGACGTGCGCTCCCTTGGGAATCACTGCAGTCGGGCAGGCCGCGCGCCACAATTCGCCGTGTACGCGCACCATTCCGGTATGGGCGGCAGAATTCACCGCCTCGATGACTTCCCCTTCGGCTCCCACCATTTCCTCCATGCCCGTAGAAAGTTTCCATTTCCGCGACCGTAGCACAAGCCGCATGAGAATCACGACGATGACCGCAAAGGGCACGACTACGCCCAGCGCCGTCCCGAGGCTAACCCCCGCGCCGGTCAGCGGCGAATGAATCAGCATCAGCGCGCCGAGAAGCATGGCGACCACTCCTCCCACTCCCAACACGCCATGGGTGGGAAACTTGGCTTCGAGAATGAAGAGCGCGAAGGCTACGAAAATCAGCAGCAGGCCCGCGAAGTTCACAGGCAGCATGTGCATGGCAAAAAGGGCCAGCACCAGCGCAATGCCGCCGATCACTCCCGGCGCGAACATGCCAGGGTGCGTGAATTCCACATACAGTCCCAACACACCCACAATCAGGAGAATAAAGAAGACGTCTGGCTGCACGATACGCGAAAGGAATCTTTCCCGCGCGGTCATTTCGCGCGGCGTGATGACGGGGTGCGCCAGGGCGAGCCGGACTGTCGCGCCATCGAAGCGAATAATGGTCCGGCCGTCGAGTTTGGCCAGAAGTTCTTCGCGGGAAGAAGCTGCCAGATCAATGAGTTTTCCGTCCAGAGCTTCCTGCTGGGTGAAGGCTTTGGCTTCCGTGACGGCCTTTTCCGCGAGGTCCGCGTTGCGCCCGCGCTGTTGTACATAGCTGCGGAGATAGGCCGTGGCTTCGTTGGTGATCTTTTTGTGCAGGGTCTCGTCAATGTTGACCGGCCAGCCGCCGATGGCCATGAGGGGCGAAGCCGCACCCGTGTCCGTGCCGGGGGCCATGGCAGCCACGTCCGCCGAGAGCAACACGAAGAATCCGGCTGAGGCGGCGCGCCCACCCGTCGGAGCGACGTAAGCTACCACTGGCACGGGCGAGCGCAGGATGGCCTGAATAATGGCCCGCATAGACGTGTCCAGTCCGCCGGGCGTATTGAGCGTAATCAGAATCAGGCCGGCGTGCTCGCGGCCGGCCGCTTCGATGCCGTTGACAATGTATTCGGCGAGAACGGGCTCGATTTCGCCGTCTATGCGCAACTCCACCACAGTGGCCGGCGCCGGTGTTTCCGCCGGAGGCGCCGGAGCAGCGGCCGCCCGGGCCAGGCAAGCCAGCGATACCGCGGCGAGGAAAAGGCCCAGCGGAAGCGAGTGTCGCAGGGAGCGGAGGTTCATCTCGGGCCGCCATTATAGCAACAGAACTGCAGCCGAACGTGAGACCTTCTTGAAATTCACTTCGGAGCCGCGGGTTCGGCGCTTGGAGCGTAGGGCGCCTGGTAGCGGAGGACTTCCTGGACGTGCGGATCGCGGATGACGCGGGCGAAGTCGGGGTCCTTCTCGACGGAGCGGAGATTCTTGTAGCCCGCGTCGCGAGCCAGCTTCAAGTAACGGGCGGTGCGCTCGGGGTCCCCCGCCTTCGCGAACGAGCGGGCCACGACGAAATAGAGCGCTCCCGGATCCTCAGTAGAACGCTGTTGGACGATGGACCCGACGCCTCCTTTGCGCTCGAAAACCTCCGGATCGAGCGCGAGGGCTTTGCTGAAAGCCTCCATGGCCTGCGCGTACTCCTTGATTCCACAGTACGAGTAGCCGAGATTGCTGTACACGCCGGAAAGATCGCCGGGGCACGTAAGGGCCTTCTTGAAATACTTGATGGCTTTGCCGTAGCGCTTATCGGTGTATTCAAGGGTACCGAGATTGTTGATGGCGCTGCCTAGCTGCTTGTCCGCGCGTACCGCCCTTTTGTAATAGGAACGGGCGCTGTCCAGGTCACCGATTTGCTGGTAACAGATTCCAATCTTATTGAGCAAAGCGGCATTCCGAGGCTCGTGCTGCACAATTTCTTCATACGCTTTGGCGGCCTGGGCGTATTCTTTGCGCGCGACCAGAATGTCCGCGCGCATCTCGGCACGCTCGCGAGGTGTCATCGGCGCCTGAGGCGCGGCTTGCTCGGGCGCCTGGCTCTCCGATGGGCCTTGTGATTGACCTGCGAAAGAAGTTTTCGAGGAGTTCCCCACTGCCCCGGCGGGTTGGTCCGCTGGCTGCTTGGCGAGGCTGGCTCCCGTGGCGAAAACTACCAGGACGAGGAAGAGGACCCAGCGCTTCATTGCCCTGCTCCTTGCCGCAACACCGCCAGCGGCCTGCCTTGCCGTGGTCAGGGATTAGATTTATCTGGCGACTGCTTGCCGCCTCCAAAGATATCAAAGATTCTGTCGAGAAAGCTCTTTTTCGTTTCCGGCGGGCTGGGCGGAGGCGTGGCGGGTTTTGCCGCGTGCGTTGGGTTCGGCCTGGGTTTCTTTGGCGCGCTGGGCGACGGCGCGCTCGCTGGGGCTGTGGATGGGGGCAGTTCCTCCGGTTGGGCCGCCGCCGTCGGAGGAGTCTCCTGTTTGCCGAGCAAACGCGCGAGCCAAGAGGCTGGGGCATGTTGCGCGGGCTGGCCGCCATGTAACTCGCAGAGTTGCGTAGGCTCGCTGCCGGCGACGAAGTATTCGGTCTCGCTCTGCGGACAAGACGTCGTGGCGAGCTGGCCGGTCTGCGGGTCAATGGATTCGGCCACGATGCCCTCCGGCGGATCAAACGGCTGGGCGTTGCGATAGGCCGGCAGCGTCACCGCCCGCTTCATGAACTCGGCCCAAATGGGAGCGGCCGCCTGGCTGCCGGACAATTCGAGGTCTCGGTTGTCGTCGAACCCCACCCAAACGACGCAGAGCAGGTTGGACGTGTAGCCAGCGAACCAGCCATCGCGCGACGTGCCGGTCTTTCCGGCCGCGGGCGCGTCGAATCCAAACGCGCGCACCGGGTAGCCGGTGCCGTGATTGATGACGTCCTCCATCAGGCTCGTGGCCAGAAATGCAACGCGCGGATCGAGCACCGTGCGTGTCTGGGGCGCGAGCGATTCCGCGATGCTCCCGTCGGCGGCTACGACGCTGCGCACGAACAGCGGCTCGGCGCGCACTCCGCCTGCGGCGAACGCCGTGTATCCCGCGGCCACTTCGATGGGAGTCATTTCGTACGCGCCGAGAGCCACGGCGGGCGTCGCCTGGATGTTCGAGCCCAGCCCCAGCTGGCGGGCGAAGTCCACAACGCGTTGGTAGCCGATCATTTCCGCTACTTTGACTGTGGCGACATTGAGGGAGTGAACGAGCGCGTCGCGGACGGTCACGGTGCCGCGAAACTCCTCGCCGTAATTATTCGGTGTGTACTCTTTTCCATCGAATTCGAATGTGGTGGGCTCGTCGGCCACCGTCGTGACGGGCGTGACCACGGGCGTCAGGCCCTGTACGGCGTTGTCGAACGCGGCGGCGTAGACAAAGGGTTTGAACGCGGAGCCAGGCTGGCGGTGCGCTAAAGCGTGATTGAGCTGGCTGGCGCCATAGTCGCGGCCGCCCACGAGCGCGCGAATTTCACCCGTATGCGGATCGAGCGCGATGACGGCGACCTGCACTTGCGGCGCAGCTTCGCCTCTCCGCTTCCAAGCCGCATAGCGGCGCGCGAGCAGTTTATCCACCTGTTCACCGCCGCTCTGGACTGCGTCCGTGGCGGCGCGCTCGAGCTCGGGATCGAGCGTCGTATAGATGCGATAACTCTGCGAGGTCAGGTCGCTTTCCGAGAATTTTTCGAGCAGATGGTCCTTCACCATGTCCACAAAATACGGCGCGGAATTGCCGGCCGTGCCGCCGCCGGCGAAATGCAGACGGGCCTTGCGCGCCGCCGCTTCCTCTTGAGGAGCTAGGTAATTATCCTCGCGCATTTGCGCCAGAACGCGATTGCGCGCTTCCTCCGCGCGGTCGGGATGCCGCTCGGCCGCCGAGTAGTAGTTGGGCCCGCGAATGATGCCGGCCAGAAAGGCGGCTTCTCCCGTGGTCAGCTCGCGCAGGTCCTTGCCGAAGTAGGCTTGAGCGGCCTCGCCGAAGCCGCGAATGGCGAAACTGCCGCGATTGCCGAGATAGATGTCGTTGGCGTAGAGCTCGAAGACCTGCCGCTTGGAGAAGCGCTCGTCAATTTCGGCGGCCATCAGGATTTCTTTGAGCTTGCGGCGCCAGTCGCGCTGGCGCGTAAAGAAGAACGAGCGCGCCACCTGCATGTCAATGGTGCTCGCGCCCTGCGCTTTGCGCCCCCGGCGCACATCGGCCAGCGCCGCGCCCACGACCCGGACGAGATCGAGCGCGCCGTGCTCGAAGAAGCGCTTGTCCTCGGCCGCCAGCACCGCGTGCAGCAGCACAGGAGGCACATCGTCGAAGCGGACGACGCGCCTCTTCTCCCGTGAGCTGTCGAACAGGTTGGTGATGAGCTCCGGCTCGATTTCCGCGG
>Ga0187780_10002258_pt1 | contig 14505 bp, 12 predicted proteins | sample 1015_Q2_SP10_20__FD_132429 | JGI IMG/M metagenome (GOLD analysis project Ga0187780, IMG submission 132429) | Tropical peat soil microbial communities from peatlands in Department of Meta, Colombia - 1015_Q2_SP10_20_MG | ecosystem: Environmental > Terrestrial > Soil > Wetlands > Peat | place... | reverse complement strand
GACGTCCACATTGGGCGCGGCTTCGATCTGGCGGATCAGGTAGTCGGACATGCTCGCCGCCAGGGACCGCGATCGGACGAGAATCGTGACCTGCCGCGCGTACTTCGACAGGTGCAGCGCGGCCTGCCCAGCCGAGTTGCCGCCGCCCACCACGAAGGCGGATTCTCCCGTTACGGCCTGCGCTTCGATGGTGCCGGCGCCGTAGAAGACGCCCGCACCGGCCAGCGCCTCCAGCTCGGGGACCCCCAGGCGCCGGTACGACACCCCGCTCGCGATCACCACGGTGCGAGCCTGGACCTGGCTGCCATCCTCCAGCCCGACCACCAGCAGGTCCCGGTCTTGGGCCAGCGACGTCGCCGGGTTTCCGTACACGAAGTGGGTGCCGAACACCCACGCCTGCTGGTAGGCGCGCTGTGCCAGCTCCGCACCGCTGACACCGCTGGGGAATCCCAGATAGTTCCTGATCCGTGAACTCGTCCCGGCCTGGCCGCCAAACGCCTCCCGCTCTAGCAGCGAGGTGCGCAGGCCTTCTGACGCCGCGTAGACCGCGGCGGCCAGGCCGGCCGGCCCGGCGCCGACGATGGCCACGTCATGAATCCCCTCGGCGGGCCGCACGTCCAGCCCCAGCGCCCTAGCCACCTCGGCGTTGGCCGGGTCCACCAGCACGGCCCCCGTGGACAGCGACAGCACAGGCCCGGCAGGTTCGCTCACGCCCAGCCGGCGCAACGCCGCCTGGCCCTCCGGCGAGTCGCTGGGGTGAAAGCCGAACGGGACGCTATTACGGGCCAGCACATCCCGGATCTCGTGGACCCGGGCCGAGGGCTCGTCCCCGATCACCGTCACCATCACCCCCTCGGACCGCCCGCCCTGCTCGCGCCACCACTCCTCCAGCGATCCGGTGATCACCTGGTGGAACTGCTCATCCGGTGACCACGTCGGCTTGATCAGGTAAAACTCCAGCCAGCCAAGCGCCGCCGCCTCCAGGAATGGCGCGGGCGTCGACATGTCACCCCAGGTGACCAAAAGCCCCCGCCGGGCGGTGGGAAAGAATTGCCTCACCCGGGCCAGCAATTGCGTCCCGGTCATCCCCGACATCTGCTGATCGGCCAGCACCAGCGGCACATCAGCCCCCGTCGCCTTCAGCTCCGCCAGCCGGGCCAGCGCCGCCTCCGCTGACGAACTAGACACCACCTGGTAGTGCGCGCCATACCGCGATTCCAGCTCGAGCGCTAGCGACTGCGAGCTGGCGTCCTCATCATCAACCACAACGAGCACCGGCTTCGCCATGACGGCCACCCTATGCCCCGCCTCCACGTCGTCGCTGCGGCAGGTAAGCAGAGCACCGGGGCCGAGTCGGCGCGGGCCCCAGAACCGGCCGCCAGCCCTTGCGCAGGTAGGCCAGGACCAGCAGGGGCTGTCGACCCGGATTGAGCCTGCACCACGGTGAGCTGATCTATGTGCGGTGACGGCGGATGATCCGGCCGGGTAAGTGAGACTCTGACGAGACAACGGCAGCGTGGCAGGGTAGGAAAGCCCCTGGAGCCTCCGGCGGCGGATGCGGATCTTGGGTGGGCTTCTCCGTGACCCGGAGCAAACGCCCGAAAATGGTGAGGCCCGCGTGGTGGTCGGCACTGCGGCTGGGCTCGTCCCTGAGGATCTGCATCAGGCTGGTAGCTTCCGCGCCCGCAGAGCCTTGTCGGCGACATCTCGTCCCTCAATCACGGCCCGGCACATGGCGACGTCCTGACCATGCTCGGCTAGGAAGGCGTCTGCCCGCTCCAGCAACTCTGGCGAGGCGGCAGAGTACGGGAACAACACCAGCCCGAGGATTATCCGGATCATGCCGTCGCGGGAGGCCCAGACCGCGGGGAACTGGTCGAAGAACGCGTCCGCGTAAGGGGCGAGCAGCGCAGCGTGCTCCACCTGGTTGAAGGCCACCCCGACCTCGACGGTGTCCTCCATGCCGAACTCGTCGGGCGCGGTGAGCAGCCGCCACGCCTGCGCCTTGTGGTCGGCGTCGGGTATCGCGGCCCGGCACGCCGCCGCATGCCTGCCCCCGGTGTTGGTGTTGTCGCGCTCGAGTTCAGCGCCGATCTGCTCCTGTCCGGCGCGTCCCATCGCGACCAGCCGGGCAAGCAGGGCCCAGCGCAACTCGGTGTCCACGCTCAGGCCCTGGATCTGCTGGCTGCCGTCGAGCAGCCCGGCCAGCAGGTCGAGCTGGTCGTCCGAGGTCGCGGTCCAGCCGAGCAGCTGTGCCCAGGCAAGCTGATGGTCGCTGTCCGGCTCGGCGGCACGCAGCAGGTCGATGCCCGCGGCGGCAAGCTGCCGCTTGCCCTCCGGTACCCACGCCGGATCGGCCGAGCTCATCATGTGCCGCGAGGTGAACCTGTGCAGCTGCTGCAGCACCGAGATCGATGGCTCGTGGCCCATGCCTGCGGCCACGATCTTCACGAAGGCGGGCACCGACAACTCGGCCTGGTTCGCCATGTCCATCACCGCGCTCCAGCAGATGGTCCGCGCCAGCCCATCGCGGAAGGCCCCGATGGAGGTAGTCAGCGTGGCCAGCGAGCGCTCATCGAACCTGACGATCGCGTAGCTGAGATCGTCATCGTTGAGCAGCAGTAGGTCCGGCTGCTGCATGCCGACCAGGTCCGCCACTGGCGTCCGCGCTCCGGCCACCCCCGTCTCGACCCCATGCGTGCGCACCAGCGCGCGGTCGCTGTCCCGGTTGTATAGTCCGATCGCGATGTGGTGCGGTCGCAGCGTCGGGTGGTCGGCCGGCGCCTCCTGCAGCACCGCGAACTCGGTGAAGTTGCCTTTGTCGTCGGTCGCGAACTCGCCGCGCAGTGTGTTCAACCCCGCGGTCTGCAGCCAGCCCTTCGACCACTCGCCCAGGGTCTTACCGGAGCTTGCCTCCAGCGCCCGCAGCAGGTCGGCCAGAGTGGCGTTGCCCCAGGCGTGCCCGGCGAGGTAGGCACGGATCCCGGCGAAGAAGTTGTCCCGGCCCAGGTAGGCGACGAGCTGCTTGAGCACCGAGGCGCCCTTGGCGTAGCTGATCCCGTCGAAGTTGGCCTCCGCCAAGCTGAGCGTCGGGGCGTCGGCGGCGATCGGGTGGGTCGAGGGCTGCTGGTCCTGGGTGTATCCCCAGGTCTTGCGGCCGGCGCAGAACGTGGTCCAGGCACTGGTGAACCTGGTCGCCTCGGCGCTCGACTGGCTGGCGCACATTTCGGCGAACGACTCGTTCAGCCACAGATCGTCCCACCACTTCATCGTGACCAGGTCGCCGAACCACATATGCGCCATCTCGTGCAGGATGACCTCCGCTCGCAGCTCGCGCATCGTGTCGGTGACCTTGGACCGGAACAGCATCTGCTCGGTGATCGTGACGCAGCCGGGGTTCTCCATCGCGCCTGCGCTGTCGGTCACGAACACCTGGTCATATTTGGCGAACGGGTAGTCCATGCTGAACAGGCCGGTGTAGTAGTCCAGGCCCGCCCTGGTGATAGAGAACATCTCGTCGGGCTCGAGGAACTCAGCGAGCGACCGGCGGCACGCTAGGCCCAGCGGGATCACTTGACCGGCCGGTGTGGTATGCGAGTCCGCGACCAGGTGGTACTCGCCGGCGACGACCGCGGTCAGGTAGGTGGAGATCCGCGGCGTCGCCTGGAAATGCCAGACAGCCCTGCCGTCCCCGGCGGACTCCGGCTGCGGCGCCGGCTGGTTCGACAGCACGATCCAGGACTCGGGCACTCCGACGTGAAAGGTGAACTCGGCCTTAAGGTCTGGCTGCTCGAAGCAGGTGAAGACCTTTCGGGCGCCGGCGACCTCGAACTGGGTGGACAGGTAGACCCTGCCGTCCGCACTGTCCTGCGACCTGCTCAGTCCGGAGCCGTCGCTTGCGTAGGCGCAGTCGGCGACGACCCTCAGCTCGTTGCGGGCTGCCAGCCCGGTCAGCGCGATCCGCCCCCGCGCGTACACTGCGGCGGGGTCAAGCGCCGAGCCGTTCAGCGTGATCTCATGTATCCGCGCGGCGACCAGGTCAGCGTAACTTGCCGCACCGGGCTGAGTGCAGTCGAAGGCGATCACCGAGGTCGAGCGGAAGGTCTCGGGCCCGCCAGTCAGGTCCAGTTCGACGTCATAGGAACCCACTCCAAGCAGCGCGGCCCGCTGTGTCGTCTCATCCCTGGTGATTTCCGCTACCTGCATGCAACAGCTCCGCCCACGGTGGCTAAGTCGAGTGAGAACTTATAGCTCCGGACGTCGGCCGCGCAATGTGCTCAACGCGTGCTGCCGCTACTGCCCAGGCACGCGCCAAGCACAGGCGGGCACTGGCCCATCGCCTGAGACCGTGGCGTGGCCTTGGAAGAAGCCCGCGTCCCGGAAGGCGCTGGCCGGACTGGCGGACATGGCCGACCGGGTGCGGCAAGGCCAGCCCTGGCTCGTGCCGCTCCCGGGACTAGGGAGAAACCCTAGGGCCGGGCCTGGTCGACGCAGTCATCATCAAGGAATGAGCAACGCCGCTTATCCGCCTCGCTCTCTGACGTCGGCGGCGCACAAGCTTAGGGACCGTCCGTGAGGCCGTACCTGTGGTTGGCCCGCAACAGGTCGATCCGGCTCCTCTTGATGGCCTGGGGTCTCAGCTACGCAGGCGACTTGGCGGCATTCACTGCCGCGTCGGTATATGCGTACCGGACGGGCGGCGCCGGGCTGGTCGGCATTCTCGGACTGATCCGGGGGCTGTCGGGTGCATTCCTGGTGCCGCTGGTCACCAGCTGGTCTGACCGCGTTCGGCGGGAGCGGCTATTGGTCGCCTCCGTGGCGCCACGGGCGCTGCTGCTCGGCGCGGCTGCGGCCGCAATGATGGGTGGCGGGCAGGCCGTCCTGGTCGTGGTGCTGGTGGCGGTGGAGAGCGGGCTGGCCAGCGTCTTCCGTCAGGTACAGGCCGCCTTGATGCCCTGGCTGGCCCGTACTCCCGATGAGCTGACCGGTGCGAATACGACCGCTAGCCTGATCCAGTCGGCGGCCATGGTCGGCGGTCCGGCGATCGCCGCCAGCCTACTTGCCATCAGCACCTCACAGACGGCGATGCTGGTCGCGTGCGGGCTCGTCGCGGTCGCGGCGCTGCTGCTTGCGGGTGTGCGGCCGCTCGTGTCACAGGCGCCGGTCAGGGCGGCCGGGCGGCTGAGGCAGCTCACGCGTGACCTGGCGGCGGGCTGGGAGGTCGGGGTCCGGCGGCCTGGCGCGCGGGCGCTGGCCGTCCCGGCCGCCGCCCAGACGTTCGGCCGCGGAGTGCTCAACGTGCTGACGGTCGTCATCGCCCTGGAGCTGTTCGGCCTGGGCTCGGCCGGCGTCGGCTGGCTGACTGCGGTGCTCGGCCTGGGAGGGCTGCTCGGCGGTCCGGTTGCCGTTCTGCTCGTCCGCGACAAGAGGGTGGCGCGCTGCTTCGCGGCCGGAGTCGCGGGCTGGGGAGTGCCGATGATCCTGCTGGCGTTCGCCCACGCGCGATACTGGCCATCGCTGATGTTCGGGGTCATTGGGTTCGCCAACGTCATCGACGACGCGGCGGTTTACAGCGCATTGCAGCAGGTAATCCCGTGCCGCATGACGGGGCGGGCGCTGGGGGTGCGAAGGGCGGTGCTGCTGTTGTCTATGGGGCTCGGCTCGGCGGTCGCGCCGTTGCTCATCCATGCCCTGGGCGCTCGGGGCACTCTCATCGCTACCGGCGTGCTGCTGGTCGTGGTTGCCGCCTCGTACCTACCCAGACTGAGGGCCATCGACCGCACGATTGCCGCCCCCGGCCCCGATTTCGCGCTGCTGCGGCGGGTCTCGTTCTTCCGTCCGCTGCCGTTCGCGACGGTCGAGCACCTGGCCAGCGGGCTAGAGCGGGCGAGTTACGAGCCAGGGGACGTGATCATCGCCGGAGGCGAGCCCGGCGAGCGCTTCTACCTCGTCATGGACGGACGGGCACGGGCCGACAAGGGTGGCGAGCAGCTCAGCGAGATGGGCCCAGGCGAATCGTTCGGGGAAATCGCCCTGCTACGACGGATACCCAGGACGGCGACCGTCACCGCCATCACCCGCCTGGAGGTTAAGATCCTGTCCCGGGAGGAGTTCCTGGCCGCCGTGACATGCCACCCTGAGAGCATGCAGGGCGTGGACGAAGTCGTCTCAACCCGGCTCAGGGTCGGCTGACCCGGGCCGGGCAGATGCCTGTGGCTGCGGCCGCCGTCTCGTGTTCGAGGGCGACGGCCAGCACAACGACAGAACGATCTTCCGGGACCAGGTCCGGCGGCCGCGCCCGCGACAGGGCCGCCGGTCATAACGGCGGGGTGTGAGCCTCACGGGAGTCTTTGAGACGACCGCGGCCTCAGATTATTGCTCTGGCCGCGTGAGAGGTCCGTTAGCTAGTGATCCTGCCGCCGCGTGGGCCGTCCCGGCGGCGGCGGAGATGCCGGTGCAGTGCCGGAGTAGGGTCCTGTGCTGTGTCCGGCCAGGAACTGGTGGTGACCTGGACCGGCGGAACGGTGCTGCAGGCCGCTGCGTTCGACGTGAAGGGGAACCTTCAGTCGGTGTTCTCGGGACGGCCCGGCAACCCACCCGCCAGCGGCCAGGCGGCCTCATCTTCGGATCATGGTCTATCGTGCCCGATATGGACTGGAGGATCGAGCTGATTGCGATACCGGTGACCGACGTCGACCGCGCCAAGGCGTTCTATGTGGATCAGGTCGGCTTCCACGCTGACCACGATCACCAGGTGACCGACGCGCTGCGGTTTGTGCAGCTCACCCCGCCCGGGTCGGCATGCTCCATCGTGCTGGGGACCGGGATCACCCAGATGCCGCCAGGCTCGCAGAAGGGCGTGCAATGTGTGGTGGCCGACGTCGAGGCCGCCCGGCAGCAGCTCATCGCCAACGGCGTGCAGGCCAGCGACGTCGACGTGCAGCCGTGGGGCTCCTTTGTCACCTTCAGCGACCCCGACGGCAACACCTGGGCGCTGCAGCAATTGCCGTCATGGCGGTAGAACACCGAGATGCTCGACAACCTCACCGGCTATCTAGCCTCCCAGACCGCGCAATCAGGCGCCAATCCCTAAAGCACCCTCCACGCACACATGTGTGCACATCACGGGCCAGGTCGCCGTCAAGAGAACCTATTCCGCTGAGATCATCTCACTGATTCCAGCTCGAGGCTTCGAACAAGTGCCCATTCAAGTGACAGCTTTTCAATTTCTATCTTCCATTGCCGACATCCACGCGGCGCGGAAGAATACCGGCGGCGGGTCGGCACCGCCGAACCAGTCTTCCGGTTCTCAAGACCTGCCAGAAACTGACCGTGATATCCCGCCATGGCGTTCCTGCCCCGCGTCAGCGCGCGCCCAACGTCCCGGGTGCTGGCGGACGAGGGATGGGTGCATCGTTCAGCTGCTGGTCAATGTCGACGAGAATGCCGCCGTCTTCGATCTTGCATGCGTAAACCGGAATGGGACCGCAGGCAAACACACCGACGGCCTCGCCGGTGGTCAGGTCGTAGCGTGATGCGTGGGCGGCGCAGACCAGCGTGTCATCATCTTGCAGGGTGCCCTCGTGCAGGGGTTGCTGCTGGTGGGTGCAGGTGTTGTGAATCGCCCTGACGTCGTCATCGTCGAGACGAATCAGGCAGATCGGTTCGCGCAGTTCGTCGACGAGCATAGTGTCGCCGACCTCTAGGTCGTCGAGATTCGCGACGACTACGAATGTCATGGCTGTGTCCTTCCTTTTGCGGGCCGCCTGGACGCCGGCTGGCTGCCGCGCACCTCGATCCAGCCGTTACGGATCCGGGTAGGTAGCACGGGTTGCGGCTGGCTAGCCGGGCCACGGCTGACGCGCCCGTCGGCGAGCGCGAAACGGGATCCGTGCAGCGGGCAAGTGACGGTCAGGTCTGCGACCGGGCCGCGACTGAGCAGGCCGCCCGCGTGGCTGCAGATGTTGTCGATGGCGTACAGGCTGCCGCAGTGGCGGTACAGCATGATGTGACGGCCCTCGGCCTCGACGGCGATCGGCGAGTCGTCCGGAAGGTCGGCCTCCTGCATCGCGCGGGTCCACCGCCGCGGCTCGACGGCCCACGCCACCCGGCTGACCATCACACCTTTGGTAAATACGAGATGACCGCCGAGGTAACCGGCCGTGGCCGTGACCACAAGGCTAGCCGCGCCCAAAGTGCGCGCCGTGCCGCGATGGCCGGCCATCCGGGTGCCCAGGGAGGCACCTTGCAGCCCAAGGGCCACCGTGTTGAGGAGGCCGTGGAAGAGCCCGACGCGGCGGTCCTGGTCGTTGCTGACGGTCCAGTCGTTGAGACCGGTCAAGACGGTAGCGCCTGCGGCGAGGATGCCGGCCGCGCTAAGCATGCCTGCGGCATCGAGTCCGCGGCGGGAAGCTGGGTCGCGGTCCGTAGCGTCGAGTACCAGGACGCCCGCCCACAGCCCGATGGGTAGGTCGCTAAGCGCTGGGTGCAGCGGGTGGCCCATCCAGCGGCCTCCATGCAGCAGCTCAAGGGCCAGATTGTCCTGGTGCCGTTCGCGGACAGGCTGCAGTACGGCGGTCAGCCAGTCGCTCAGCGTTCGGAGCCAGCCAAGCTGGTCGAGCCAAGCAGTGATATCGCTATGCCAACCGACCAGCCGGGTAGTAGCGAACGGGGAACTGATAGCCGACTCGGCCTGCTGGCCGAGTGCTGCCGGATCGTCGGCTTGGCCGCCGCCTCTTCGCATCAGGTTCCTCCATGGGGGCATGAGCTTTGGCTCGATCCTGAAGAGAATTCTCCAGGTTCTGGCTCATCCTGCTCGTCTCACCTCGGTGCACATGCCCGGTGGGATCGCCTCGGCACGGCCACACCGGACGATCCCGGCTCTCGGGTGTTTCAGTGAAGATGCGGCTGACGCGTGCAAAATGGCGGGGCCGGGTGCACATTGGGCTGATGAGGATACGACACCTGGACATGGTCCCGTCAGTCCACCCCGAGGCTTACGTGGCTCCCACCGCGGTGCTGAGCGGCGAGGTGCGCGTCGGCAGCGGCAGCTGCATCATGCACGGCGCCGTGGTTGCCGCCGAGGGCGGCCCAGTTGAGATCGGCGCCAACTGCGTGATCATGGAAAACGCGGTGCTGCGCGGCACCCCGCAGTACCCACTCATCATGGGTGATCACGTTCTGGCCGGTCCGCACTCGCATCTGACCGGCTGCGGGATCGCCGATGAGGTGTTCATCGCCACGGCCGCCCGGGTCTTCAATGGCGCGCAGATGGGGCGGGCCAGCAGCGTCGCGCTCGGCGGAACGGTCCACATCGGCTGCGTCGTACCGCCGCTGGCCCGGATCCCGATCGGGTGGGTGGCAGTCGGTGAGCCCGCGCGCATGTACCCGCCTGGTGAGGCAGAGGAAATCCGGGCTGCCATCGCCGAGATAAGCGGCGGCTTCCTCCCGTTCGTGTTCGGCATCGATGAGGTCGCTGACCGCCGCGAGCAGATGCAGGCCGCGCTCCAGCGCTACACCACGGCGATCGCCCGCCAGCACCGCCAAGACGAGGTTATTCCCGCCTCAATAGGCGATGGATGAGTCAGACCAACAGCACCGCGGCCGCACAGTGCTCAGGTACCTGGGAGCAGTCGTGACGTGAAGATCTCCGAGTCAGCTCCAGCTGTTGATCTGTGGCTACGTTGCTGGGTTTCGGCGCCAGCGGTAACGTTCCCGGAACGCTTCGGGCGTACCGTTCCCGTATGAGGGAGGGGAACCCGGTGGCGAGTCCAGCCGCAACAAGCCGGGGAACTCGCCGCTTCCGGCCGGCATCGTCGCGGACCGTGCTGGTGGTCCTCGGCTGCCTCGTGCTGGCCCTGATCGCCATCGTTGCACCACTCGCGCGGCTCTCACACCAGAGCTCGACCGGTAGCGGCGGCGGCGCGTCGGCCTGGGCCTTCTTCCCGTTCGGCGTGGTGGGCTTCGTGGTGGCCTGGCGGAGGCCACACAACCCGCTCGGCTGGATCCTCGTCGGCCTGGTGGTCGCCGGGGCGCTCAGCGATGACGGCAGCTTGTATGCGATAGCCGATTACCGGCTCCGCCACGGCACGCTGCCGCTGGGGTGGGTGGCGATGCTCGCGCAGCCTTCCTGGGCGCCCGCGATCGTCCTGGCCGGGCTGGCCGTCCTGCTCTTCCCCGACGGCACCCCGGCCTCGCCGCTGCTGCGGCGGGTGCTGTGGCTATACCTCGCCCCCGCCCTAGTGTGGATGGTCAGCGCCTACGTCCTTACCGTCAACGCCATCATCCGCCACGACATCCGCGTGGATTCCGGCGGTAACCTGCTGGCCCTCGACAACGGCCCCAGCTCGCCGGGCTGGTGGAATGTGCTGCAGGATGTGGTCTTCGTGGCCATCCTGCTGGGCTTGCTGCTGTCACTGGCCGGGCAGGTGGCCAGCTACCGGCGCTCGTCTGGTGAACGGCGGCAGCAGCTGAAGTGGCTACTAGGCGGTCTGGCGGCCAGCCTGGCCGGGCTGGTCACCGCGGTCGCGCTGGGACACTCGGCTGGCTTCTGGGGCGTCGTCAGTCAGGTCGCCGCGGTGGCAGGCATCTTGGCGGTGCCGGTGGCCATGGGTGTGGCCATCTTGAAGTACCGGCTGTATGACATCGACCGGATCATTTCCCGCACCCTGGGCTACTCGATCATCACCGGCCTGCTGGTCGGGGTGTACGCCGGGCTGGTGCTGCTGGCCACGCAGGTCTTCGGGATTCATAGCACGGTGGCCGTGGCCGCCGCCACGCTGGCCGCCGCCGCGCTGTTCAATCCGCTGCGGCGGTGGGTGCAGCTCAAGGTGGACCGGCGGTTTAACCGGGCCCGGTACGACGCCGACCGGACCGTGGCCGCGTTCGCGGCGCGGCTGCAGGACACCGTTGATCTGGATTCGGTCCGGGGCGACCTGGCCGCGGTGGTGAACCAGGCCTTGGAACCCGCCCACGTATCAGTGTGGATCAGCCAGCAGGGCTGAAGCGTCAAACGGGGCAGCACATGTCGGTGTTGACGCCTTGGGGTGGATGAGGAACATGTCGACGGCCGGCGCATCATGCACCAGGGTCACTGCCACCTACGACTGGACCCGGCTGACCGATGAGAATCGCTTTGCGCGGGCCCGGGCGACTACGGCCGATCGCCTGCGGGCCTCGCTGGGCCGGCTCGCGGCCCTGGCTGAGGAATCCTGACCGCCCCCAGCGCGAAGGCCCCGCGAGCTGGCCGACCGGAAGCTCAAGGCGCGAGATGGGTTCGCCGCGGCGGCCGACGGCTCAGATGAGTGCGAGTCGCGACCAGTGCCTTCAAAGGCCGGGCGGCTAGCGCGCCTTGCGGGGGCTGACCATCCGGCGCTTGCGCAGCGACTCGAGCCATTCCTGCCCGCTGAGCAGCCGGGTGGTCTTGCCCGCGGTGACCTCGCCGGCCGCGGCAATGGCCATCGCGACGCTGGCCGCGGTCATGTCATCGGCGGCCTCATACACCACCAGCAGGTCATACTCGCCGAACGGGAAGCCGGCCACCACGATGGTGGCGGCCAGGTCCCGCAGGATCGGCCGGATCGCCTCCACCGGGTCGTGCGGGTCGGTCAGCTGGGCCGCCATCGTCTTGGCGGTATAGGAGGCCTGGTACATGTACAGCGCCATCGAGACTCCCGGGTCCGGAACAGGCGGCCGGGGCGGGGCACCGGGCCGCGGGCCCCTGCGGTGTCCCGATCCTAGACCCGGCCCGGCCGGGCGGGCCAGCCGCCGCCCGGCCGGAGAACCCCCCTTTTTCCCCGACGGGCCGGCGGCGGCGAGTCGTCGGCCTGCTCGAGACCGGCATGGTGTGGATCAACAGTCAGGGCTCGATGGCCGACCTGCCGTTCGGCGGGACCAAGCGCTCGGGCGTCGGCCGGGAGCTAGGTCCCTACGGCATCGACGAGTTCGTGAACAAGAAGCTGGTCTACACCCCGGGTGCTGGCGCTGCGCTGAGCCACCCAGCGTGCGCACCGGTATCAACTACCTGATCGGCGGAAATGACGCAGAATCTGGCGTGCGTAGTACGTCTCCCAAGGTTCGCCAGGAGCCTCGGACGTGTATTGCTTGTCCAGGCTGACGAGCAGGTAGATCAGCTCGCTGCGCACCGGCCTGGCGCCCAGCAAGTCCACGATCATCGTGTGAAGCGCGCCTGGGCCTTCGTCTCCGGCCCGCGCTGAACATCGCTGCCTGTGGATCGCCGTGGACGGCAGCCTGCGCGCGGTCACCAACCTGGCTGCCGATATCAAGCACTAACCCGCTAACCGGGTGGGAGGATGGCTCCGGCCGCTTTGATCAGCGGTTTTGTGGCGGTCGGGCTGGCCGGTGCCCTGATCACGAGGTCACGGTGCGCACCCACGGGTCGTGTTCGTCGCGTTTCTTTCAGCGCAGTGTGCGGAACGCGGCGCGCAGCTCTTCGGAAAGCAGTCGGGGTTGTTCCCAGGCGGCGAAGTGGCCGCCCTGTTCGGCCTGGTTGAAGTAGATCAGCTTGTGGTACGCCTGCTCGGTCCAGCTGCGCGGCGCCTGGACGTACTCCTCAGGAAACACCGTGACCGCGGCCGGCAGCGAAACGTCGGCGGGGGCGTAGAAGTTCTGGCCGGTTATGGCTAGCTGCCAGTACAACCGGGCCGCGGACGTCGCGGTGTTGGTGAGCCAGTACAGCGAGGTGTTGTCGAGCCAGTCGTCGCGCGTGATGGCGCCATAGGGGTGTCCGGCGAACAGCCCGGCGAGGTGCCCGTAGGTGGTCGCATCGTGGTCCAGGAGCCAGGCCGCCAGGCCGACAGGCGTGTCGGCCAAGCCGTAGCCGATCGTCTGCGGGCGGGTGCCCTGGATCACGCCGTACCCGCGGTGATAGGTCGCGAACGCGACCTGTTCATACGCCCGCTTTTCCGCGCCGGACAGGCCCGCCGGCGCAGGATCGCCGTTGCGGATGTGACCGAGCATCTCCAGCGGGACCATCTGCGCGAAGTTGACATGGATGCCGAGCAGCCCCTCGGGCGCCTGGCGCGCCATCGCGGCCGAGACCGCGGTGCCCCAGTCGCCGCCTTGGGCGACGTAGCGGGTATATCCGAGTCGTCCCATCAGTACCGCCCACGCGCGTGCGATCCGCTCCAGGCCCCAGCCGGTGGCGGCGGGCTTGCCAGAGAACCCGTAACCCGGCAGCGACGGGATCACCACATCGAAAGCGTCCGCCGCGCTCCCGCCGTGTCCAGCGGGATCGGTGAGCGGCTCGATGATCTTCAGCTGCTCGATGACCGAGCCGGGCCAGCCGTGTGAGACGATCAGCGGCAGCGCGTCCTCATGCGGCGACTTGACGTGGATGAAATGGACGTCCAAGCCGTCGATTTCGGTGGTGAACTGCGGCAGCGCGTTCAGCTTCGCCTCGCATCTGCGCCAGTCGTATCCCGTGGCCCAGTAGTTCGCGAGGTCCTGTACCGTCGCGAGCTGCACGCCCTGTGACTGGTCATCGACGGGCTCCCGCTCGGGCGGCCGCCACGCCGCGATCCGCCGCCGAAGGTCGACGATCGCCTCTTCGGCCATGCCGACATGAAACGGCCGGACGGCTGGATCCGCGTTCATGGCAGTCGTGTCGGTGCTCATGATCTATGTCCCTTCTCGCGTATCGAAGACGATTGCGTTGATGGGTTACCGGCGTACGGTCACAGCGCGCCCTTCTGCGCCTTTCCGGCCGGATGCGGCACTAGGACCTGCACCTCGAGATCGCTGCTCAGCTTGCCCTGCAAAGCCGACCGCAGGTCGGCAAGGGCCGCCCCCTTGCCGTGTTCCGAGCGCGCCTGCTCCGACTTGTACTTCTCGATCATGATTAGCCGGTCGGGCCCCTCGTGCAGCGCATAGAGGTCGACGCCCGGTTCGTCATGGACCCGGGCGATTGCCTCCTCAAAGACCGCGACCACCTCGGCGCGGTGCTCAGGGATGGGAAAGACTGTGACGACGACGACAACGCTCATGTCAGCTGCTTTCCTCTCCTTGGGATCATTCCTTCCCCCGGTGCGCAGTCATCTAGCGGAGCGGCGTGAGCGCCGCGCGGATCTCGGTCGCGAACAGCTCGGGCTCTTCCCACGCGGCGAAGTGGCCGCCCTTGTCGGCCTCGTGGAAGTAGGTCAGGCTGGGGTAGGCCTTCTCGACCCAGCTGCGCGGGGCCCGGAAGATCTCGTCGGGGAACGTGGTGAAGCCGACCGGGAGCTTGACCTCCGGGCGAGCCTGCCCGGCCGCGATAGCCTGGGCTCGACCGCCCTCCCAGTACGACCGTGCCGCCGAGGCCCCGGTGCCGGTCAGCCAGTACAGCGTGATGTTGTCGAGAATGTGGTCCCGGGTGAGCCCCCCGGCCGGCTGCCCGCCGAGGAAGGCGCGGGAGATCTTGTCGTAGCTGTCGGTGTCGTGGTCGAGCATCCAGGCCGCCAGGGCGACGGGTGAAGCCAGCAGGGCGTAGCCGATCGTCTGCGGCCGCGT
>Ga0187780_10002257_pt1 | contig 14507 bp, 16 predicted proteins | sample 1015_Q2_SP10_20__FD_132429 | JGI IMG/M metagenome (GOLD analysis project Ga0187780, IMG submission 132429) | Tropical peat soil microbial communities from peatlands in Department of Meta, Colombia - 1015_Q2_SP10_20_MG | ecosystem: Environmental > Terrestrial > Soil > Wetlands > Peat | place... | reverse complement strand
GTGCCGAGGCATCGTCCTCCTCCTTCGCGACATCGTCATGCGCCTTGTCGAGGAGCTCAGCAGCTTTGTTCAGACGGCCAATCCAGCGGAGGTGAGTGTCGATTCCCGGATGGTCGTCGAGGTTTTTACCGTCGTCGATTGCGGCGGCTTTGATTTCTCCGATGGCCTTGTCGATTTCGTCGATGGCGGCCTTCTCGGCGTCATGCATTTCGCCGCTATCGGGGTGCGCGATGTAGGCGCGCGCGTAGCGCAGGTCGGCCAGCGCGTGAAGGTAGGACGGGTGCCTGGCGGGCGCGGGTTTTGCGTTCGTACCGATCGCGAATATTGAAAGCGCGGCCAGCGCCAGCAGGAGAGGGACTTCGAATCTGAATTTCATCGCGTGGTTTCCTCCGGGTGGATCTTCATCGGCAGATTTGGGTGCTGCGAACTCGGAAACAATCTAGCATCGCTAGCGTTTGGAAGATACCAGTTGAGACTTACGCATGACGCCCGAAAACCAACAGCCGTCCCGATTCGCAAAATGCGCGAATCGCCTATAGAATTAGCCGCCCATGAAACGGATCGCAATTCTAGGCTGCACCGGTTCCATCGGCCGGCAGTGTTTGAAAGTCGTGGACTCTTTGCCCGGGCGATTTGAGGTAGTTGCTCTGGCGGCCGGGGCCAACGTGCACCTTGCGATCGAGCAGGTTCTTCGATATCGGCCGAAAGTCATTTCCGTTGCCACGGAAGTGGGGGCAGCGGAAGTTCGGGATGCACTTACGGCCCGGAAAACAAAGCTCGATGGCCCGATGCCTGAGATTCTCTCCGGTGCTGAAGGCATCGAGCGCGTCGCGACGCACTCCGATGCGCAAACCGTCGTTTCGGCAGCTGTGGGAGTCGTCGGACTGCCCGCCACATATAAAGCGATCGAGCAGGGCAAAGACATAGCACTCGCCAACAAGGAAGTGCTCGTGGCCGCCGGCGAAGTGGTGATGGCGGCCGTCGCGCGACATGGCGTTTCGCTATTGCCGGTCGACAGCGAGCACAACGCGATCCACCAATGCCTTCGGGCGGGAACCCACGGGGAAGTGAAGCGGCTCGTGCTCACGGCCTCTGGGGGGCCCTTTCGGAAGACGCCGATTTCGCGCCTGGCCAAAGTGACGCCAAAGCAGGCTCTCGCCCACCCGAACTGGAAGATGGGGCGGCGAATCACGATCGATTCCGCTACCCTGATGAACAAAGGCTTCGAGGTGATCGAGGCATGCCGGCTATTCGGCATGGGCCTCGACAAGATTCAGGTCATCATCCACCCGCAATCCACGATTCACTCGATGGTGGAATTCGTCGACGGCTCGATCATTGCGCAGTTGGGTGCGACGGACATGCGCATGCCGTTGCAATACGCGCTAACTTTTCCGGAGCGGGTTGCATCTAACGATTGGACGCTGGATTGGACGACGCTGCGAAAGCTCGATTTTGAGGAAGTCCCGGCGCGAAAGTTTCCGTGCCTTGAACTCGCCAAATCAGCCCTACGGGCCGGAGGCCCATTGCCCTGTGCCTTGAATGCGGCGGATGAAGTTGCAGTCGCCGCATTCCTTGAGCGGCGGTTGCCGTTTCCAGGAATCCCAGTGGTAATCGAGCGAGTGCTTGAAAGAATGCCTCGGAGCCAGCTCCACAGCATCAACGACGTGCTGGCAGCCGACACAGAAGCCCGGCGGCTGGCGCGAGCGGAGGTCCAGCGGAAGCCGAAGTCCTGGCGGAGGTAGCGCATGCCGTGCCAGTTTGGAACCGGGCGGCGCGATGCGTTGTTTTCAAAGCAGCAGGGATTTTTATACAATGAATTTGAGAGGTCATGGCCATTAGCGTTCTGAGGGACATCCTTGCCGGAGCCGTTGTTCTCGGCGTCCTGGTTCTTGTTCATGAATGGGGACATTTCGTCGTCGCTAAGCTTTGCGGCGTTCGCGTGGACGTGTTCTCCATTGGATTTGGCCCGCGCCTTTGGGGAGTGAAGCGCGGGGACACGGACTACCGCGTCAGCGCATTGCCGCTTGGGGGCTATGTTCGCATGGCCGGTGACAACCCGGTGGAGGAGCGGAGCGGCGCTCCCTATGAGTTCTTGTCGCGCCCACGCTGGCAGCGATTCCTAATCGCCATTGCGGGACCGGCGATGAACATCCTCGTGACATTCCTGATTTTCTGGGGGATTTACACATTTGCGGGAATGCCTGTTGACGCCTACCTTCACAAGCCTGCGGACGTAGCCGCCATACCGCATACGACAGGCGCTAGCGCAGGAGTCCAAGCGAACGACAGAATTTTGGCGGTGAACGGCGTATCGACAGCGACATGGGGCAGCGTGCTGACGCAGGTCAACAAGGCAAATCCGGGCGCACCCGTCTCTTTGACTGTCCTTCGAAATGGCGCGCAACAGACTTTGAATTTGACTGCACCTGCGAAGGGAGAATCGGTTGACTCCCTCGTTGGCTACCCGCTGCTGCCTCCAGTGATCGATGAAGTGGAGCCGGGCTCTCCCGCGTCCAAGGCCGGCCTGCAGCCGAATGACCTCGTACTTTCGATGGATGGGACGCCCGTGATTACCTGGCAGCAGTTGGTGAGCCAGATTCGTGGTTCGAACGGCAACCCCATCAAATTCGTTGTCCGCCGCGATGGGAAGGAAATACCCCTCGAGATCACTCCCATCCATGCTATGACGGCCGAAGGCGAGACGATCTGGCAGATCGGCACGCTGCCGAAATCAGAAGAAGTTTTTGAGAAGCAGGGAGTTTTCGCGTCCGTGGGAGATGCCTGCACGGAAACGGCTTTCTATGCGAAGTTGATCGGGAACGTTTTTGCCGGGCTATTCCAGGGCAGGCTCTCCGTGCGCGATCTCGCTGGACCAGTCGGGATCGTGCAGATGTCTGGGCAGGCTGCCAAGGGCGGTCCGATGGTCCTGCTGAACTGGATGGCCTATATCAGCCTGGACTTAGGTCTGTTGAATCTTCTGCCGATTCCGATTCTTGACGGCGGTCACGTCCTGATGCTTGCGATCGAGGGGACCATGCGGCGCGATCTAAGCCTTACATTCAAAGAACGTTTCGTCCAAGTGGGCCTCATCTTCCTGCTCGGGGTTTTCGCCTTCGTGATGTACAGCGATATCCTCCGGGTCATCCAAACGCACGGGCACTAGTCCTTCCACAGGCTCTCATAGCTCGCCACGCGGCCCGGAGCAGGCTTTTGGTATACTGACAGAGTCATGGCCTCCAGTACTGGACATCGTGTATCTGTTGGCGAGCGCATCAACGTTCACGAGCCTGCAGGGCGGCTCCAGCGCGAGCTTGGTACTCGCGGCATTCGGCTGACCCGCCAGCGGCGCGTAGTGCTGCAGGTGATGGAGTCGGCTTCGCGACACATGGATGCGAGTGAGATCCTCGAACGAGCGCAGGAAATCGACTCTGGGATCACGCGCGTCACGGTCTACCGGACGCTCGACCTGCTGAAGAAGCACGGGTTGATCGATGAGCTCGACCTGCTCCATCTTCGCGGGCATCGCCATTACTATGAGAGCCACGGCCCTCGCGACCACATCCATGTGGCTTGCATCCGTTGCGGGAAAGTTCGGGAATTCGAGAGCGAGCTTTATGAGGACTTGAAAAAGCAGATTTCGCGCGATTGCGGCATAGAAATTACCGTCAGCCGGACTGAAATCGGCGGGCTGTGCGATGATTGCCGCAAGAAGAACTCGTAGCCCGAAGCTCTTTCCTCACCGCGAGGCAGCAAAATATCCCTTGGCATTTTCGAGATCTCGCAGCACCTGTGCTCGCAGCGCGTCCGGGCTCGAGAACCTTTGCTCATCGCGCAACCGCGTCTGGAAGCGCACCTCCATCGGGCCGCTTGTGAGATTCTCGCTAAAGTCAAACAGGTAGGATTCGATCGTCACGCGCTTGCCGTCAAAAGTAGGCCGCAAGCCAACGTTCGTTGCGGCTTTGTAAGTCTTGCCTTGGAGAATTACCTCCGTAGCGTACACGCCATTCTTCGGCAGCATTTCCTGCTCGGTGGAGAGATTCAGAGTCGGGACGACGAGTTTGCGCCCCTGACCCGTACCTGTCCGGATTGTCCCGGCGAGCGCATAGCACCTGCCAAGCAGGTTCTTCGCTTCGTCAACGCGGCCATCGCTGAGAGCGCTGCGAATCGCCGTACTGGATACAACGATGCCGTCCTGAGTGACAGGCGGGACAATTTCGACTGTGAAGCCCCAGCGTTTGCCGAGATCGGCGAGCATATTCACGTCCCCGGCTTGTCCGTGGCCGAACCGGAAGTTTCCTCCGACCAGCACAGACTGAGCGGCCATTGTGTCCACCAGGAACCTGCGGACGAAATCCTCCGCGGAAACACGCGCAAGCTCGACGGTGAACTGCGCGACAAGCGCGGCATCGATGCCAAGTTTCTCGATGGCGGCGAGCCGCTGGTCGAGAGACATCAGCAGCGGCGGAGACTGCGACGGGCGCAGGACTTTCGAGGGATGAGGATAGAACGTGAGCACGCTCGCGATGCTGCCCGTTTGCGTGGCCAGTTCGCGCACACGACCTAGAATTCTCTGGTGGCCAAGGTGCACGCCGTCGAAGTTTCCCACAGTCAAAACCGTTCGCCGGCCGGAATGGCTGAATTGCTTCTGCCATTCTGCCTCGGAATGGAGAGTTGCGAATGGCATTAGCGCGCTACCCCCAGTTGCAACCCGTCATAAGCCAGCCGGACATTTTCGGGCAGTTTCGCGTTGGCCGCTTCGTGACCAAGATCGTGGCAGATATGTGTGAACCACGCGCGCTTCGGCCCTAGCTCGGCGACAAGGGCCAGCGACTGTTCGACCGTGGAGTGCGTCGGGTGAGGGACGTAGCGCAACGCGTCGAGAATGAAGTCGTCAAGCCCCGCAAGAAGTTCCTTCGAGTTTTCGGGCACGCGGCTAAAGTCCGTCAGGTAGGCAGCCTTGCCAAACCGGAATCCCAAAACCGGTTGGGAGCCGTGCATCGCGTGGATCGGAACGATTCGCAAGCCGAAAAGGTCGAACGGGCCGTTGATCGTATGGATGGCAATAAGAGGCACGCTGCTCTCGGAGGGCGCTTCGTCGAAGATGTATGCGAACTGCCTGCGTAGAGTCGCGATCGTCTCAGTAGAGGCATAGACGGGGACAACGCCACGCTGCTTGAGATTGTACGGGCGGATGTCGTCCAGGCCGAGAATGTGGTCGGCATGGCCGTGGGTGAAAAGCACGGCGTCGAGGCGATCGATTCGCGCGCGCATGGCTTGGAAGCGAAAATCCGGAGTCGTGTCGATGATGACGTTGCGGCCGTCATAGCTGAGAAGAATCGAGGGGCGGGTGCGCTTGTCGTGCGGGTCGGCAGACTCACATACCGCGCAGTGGCATCCGAGCGTGGGCACGCCCATCGATGTGCCAGACCCCAGAACCGTCACTTGAATCGAATGCATGAGTCCGGAGGAAGGACTGCGAGAACCCTGGCGCGGCAATCAGCGCTTCGCGGCCTTGTTTGCCATCGCTTCGGCGGCGGCTTTAGAGACTTCCATGAATGTCAATTTCAGGCTGCCGATCACTTCCAGCAGGAGCTCCTCATCCGTCTTGGCAAGGTTGCCGCGCGTGGCCTCGCGTAGGGCATCGAGCATGTCGATCAGTTCGCGCGCACCTTCAAGATCCAGGAACGCCTGGCCGGTGCGAGGGTCAGCCATGCCACCGAGCATGGCGGCGACGTTTCGCGTGAGAAAGTCGACGAGCATTTGGAAGCCGCGCGATGGAGGGATCGCTTCTGCAGCGGGCTTTTGCTCGGCGGTAGACGATGGAGTGTGCGCCGGGGCGGAACTTTTCTTGGGAGTCTCCGCCATGCGGGCGCTCGAAGCCTCTTCTTCGCGCCGCTCTTGGTCGGCGACCTCTTTGCGGAGTTCGCCCTCCTCGGTAAACAGCCGCCGGTCAACTACCTTGAAGCTTTCATCCTGCTTGGGCTCAGCCACTTGTGGGATCCTCAGTATTGCCGCCAGTTGCAAGCAAAATTCTAGCATCGCCTTCTAGGCGTCACAAGGGAGAGTGCGCGGATACAGGTAGTGGCCTAACATCGTAATTTCATCCGGCCAGTGCGGCACTCATCGTTAGGACACTACCCGGATACAAGTGAACTTGCGGAGGCTCTGCCGCTGCTTGTAGATTGGCGTGACAAGTACGGAAGGGCAAAACGAGATGAGGAAAATTGTCGCAAAGCGAAAGCCGCCGGAAAGGAATTCTTCGAAGGCGAAACTGCAAATAAGCGCCCGAGATCGGGCAGCGGGGAAACGATTCGAAAAACTGGTGGCACTGCAGTCGCGACTTCGCGGCCCTCGAGGTTGTCCGTGGGACAGGGAGCAGACCCACGAGTCACTTCGGAGATTCCTGATTGAGGAAGCCTACGAAGTCCTCGACGCAATGGAATCGGGCGATCCTAAGAAGTTCGCCTCCGAGCTCGGCGATCTGCTGCTTCAGATCGTTTTCCACGCCATTCTCGCGGAGGAGGCAGGGAAGTTTACGATTTCGGATGTGGTTGAGGCCGTGCATACGAAGATGGTCCGGCGGCATCCGCACGTGTTTGGAAGCGTAAGCGCGAAGACGTCTGCCGCCGTCTTGAAGAACTGGGAGCAGATCAAGCGTGAGGAACGGGCAGAGGGCCGAGCTCAGGAGGAAGCGTCCATACTCGATGGTGTGCCGAAGTCGCTCCCGGCGATCCTGGAGGCGTACCAGCTTACGCGACGTGCGTCTCGCATCGGTTTCGACTGGGAGGAGCTGGGCGGCATTCTGGACAAACTGGAAGAAGAGAAGAAAGAAATCGAATCCTCCGTGCGGTCCGGCGGTGGACCTGCGACGCGCGAGGTTGAGGAGGAGATCGGCGATCTGTTTTTCGTGTGCGTCAATATCGCAAGATTCCTGGGTGTGGATCCGGAAATCGCGCTGAAGAAAGCGAACAGAAAATTCAAGCGACGTTTCCAATGGATGGAAGCAGCGGCAATGCGCGAAGGCAAGCTGTTCGCCGATCTGCCGCGCCAGCGCATGGAAGAGTTGTGGAACGAGTCGAAGAAGCGCATCTAACCCATTTCTCGCCTATAGCAAGTTCGCAATGCGGCCATAAGCGGGGTTATGCCTGCCGCCATGATTTCAAATTGGACGATGCAGCATCTTGAGAAGATACTGGTCCCATGTCGAAATCACCCGAGATGAACCTATGGGCATCTTCAGAGCATGCGCTCGACTATCTCCGCCGGGCGGATTCAATCCCACATCGGGCTGAAGGAGAATCCGCGCTACTAGAGTTTATTCGGCTCCGCGGTGGACGGATTCTTGACCTGGGTGCAGGGGCTGGAAGGCTGATCGAACTGGTAAAGGCGATCCGGCCTGATGCGGAATTCGTAGCGCTTGATTTTTCCCCGACCATGTTGGCAGAACTGCACAAACGGTTTGATGGCGATCGCCGCGTTGCGATCGCGGACCACAACTTTGAGGAGCCACTGCCATCGATGGGGCTGTTCGATGCCGTGATCTCGAGCTTTGCGATCCATCACGTGACACACGCCAGGAAGCGGACGCTCTACGAGGAAATATTCAAAATCACCGAACCGGGAGGCGTCTTCTGCAACCTCGAGCATGTTGCTTCCCCAACACTGAACCTGCATATGCAATTCCTAGGCGCGATCGGATGGCCGGATGAGGATCCGTCGAATAAGCTGCTCGCTTTGGAAACACAATTAGCCTGGCTGCGGGAAATTGGATTTCAGGACGTCGACTGCCACTGGAAATGGCGCGAACTCGCCCTCTTCGCTGGAGCGAAGCCTTCCTAGCCGCGCGTGCCCCTACAATTTCGCTAAAGTTCTCATGGGGCTGAAAGCCGAAGGGAACTTCCCGTATACTCTCAACTCAGTCCTCATGACCCAGTCGCGCCCCAAACAAGAAATCGAAATCCGACACTGCGCGACACTCTCCGAATACGATGAGTGCGTCGGCGTGGAACACGCCACGTGGGGTGAGGAAATCTCGATACCTTCAGCCATCTTCGTCGTGGCGCATCATACGGGCGGCCAGGTGATCGGCGCTTTCGACGGCAGCAGCGGATCGAGAATGGTGGGGTTCACGGTGGCACTCGTAGGAGTACGTGCAGGCAAGCCGTTTCTTCATTCGCACATGACTGCCGTGCTGCCCGAATTTCGTAATCGGGGTGTCGGACGGCGGTTGAAGCTATTTCAACGGCAGGATGCCCTCCGGCGCGGCCTCAGTTGGATCGAATGGACGTTCGACCCGCTCGATCTGAAGAACGCGCATTTCAATTTCGTGAGGCTCGGCGCAGTGGCACGGCGGTATATTCCGAACTGCTACGGCGTCACGCCCAGCCCTTTGCATGCGGGGCTCCCGACGGACCGTCTCGTGGCGGAATGGGTGCTTGACTCCGACCGCGTGAAGGCCATTCTTGCGGACAATCCGATACCTTTGAGGAATCCTTCCGCGCGCGTCGGAATCCCTGCAAACATCGCGGAAATCAGGGAAAGAGACCAAACCGCTGCCGCGCGAGTGCAGGATCAAACGCGGGAGGAATTCCGGAAGTGGTTCGGCAAGGGCTACGTGGCAACGGGCGTAGAGAGGCGCGGCGACACCGTGGAATATGTGCTCGAAAGGGAAGGCGCGATCGCCGGGCTCTCCTTCCCGAGGATGAATGAGGACTGACGAAGCGTGCGAGTCCGGAAAATCACGTTACGCGAGATTCACATGCGGCTCCTCTCGCCTTTCGAGACGAGCTTCGGCAAGTCGGACCTGCGGCGAATCCTGCTGCTTGAGGCGGATGTCGAGGGGATTGCAGCATGGGGAGAGTCCACAGCGGGAGAGAATCCGTTCTATTCCTACGAAACCGTTGAAACAGCGTGGCACATACTGCGCGACCATCTTTGGCCTCTCGTGCGCGGCAGGGAAATCGCGGCGGCTTCGGAGGTGTGGGATCTGCTGGCTCCTGTGCGCGGGCACAACATGGCGAAAGCCGCGCTCGAAACAGCGCTGTGGGATGCCGAAGCCAAGCAGAAGAATCTGCCTCTCGCAAAGCTGATCGGAGGGACGCGCGAAGAGATTCCGTGCGGAGTCTCGATCGGCATCCAGCCAACCATGGATGGCCTAGTTGCGAAAGTCGAAGAAGCGCTTGCGTCCGGCTACCAGCGGATCAAGATCAAAATCAAACCGGGGCGCGATTTTGAGCCTGTGAAGGCCCTGCGCCAGCGCTTTCCGCGAATTCGGCTGATGGTGGACGCGAACTCGGCGTACCGCCTGGAGGATGCGCCCCTATTGAAACGGCTTGATGCGTTCCATCTGATGATGATCGAGCAGCCACTCGGCTGGGACGACATCTTCTCGCACGCTCAGCTTCAGAGACAGATCGAAACGCCGATCTGCCTCGACGAGTGCATCCACGACGATGAGCAGGCGCGTGCCGCGATTGAAATGCGAGCGTGCGGGATCATTAACATCAAACTCGGGCGCGTGGGTGGCCACACACCCGCGAAGCGCGTTCACGACGTCTGCCAGGCAAACTCGATTCCGGTGTGGTGCGGCGGCATGTTGGAATCCGGGATTGGGCGCGCGCACAATATCGCGATGTCGTCGCTCGCAAATTTCTCATTGCCGGGGGATGTTTCGGCAAGCCGTCGCTACTGGGCGGAGGACATTATCGAGCCGGAGGTGGAAGTTTCCCGGCAGGGAACGATTCGCATTCCATCCGGTCCCGGCATTGGATATACGCCGCGAATCGATCGCATCGAATCGCTTACGAAGCGGAGGGAAATCCTCGAATAGATAGCCGCACGACGCCCAAAAGAAAAGGCCCGGAGCTTCAAGTTCCGGGCCTACATTTGCCGCTAGTGACGGAGCGCGCGACTATTGCTTCGGCGGGGGAGGAATGAACATTTCGAGGTCGATCTGAATCGCAAGCTCGTCTCCAACCATGCCGGGGTCCGCGCTCACACCGAAATCCTGCCGGTTGATCTTCAAAGTCGCGGATGCGCCACGATGAGGGCTACCCATTGCCGTGACTGGTGCTGTGGGCCCGGTCACATTGAGTGTCACCTCTTTGGTGACGCCGCGAATCGTCAGATTGCCGGTGACAAGCAGGCCATCACCGCTCTTCGCGACCTTCGTGGATTGAAAGGTGATCGTAGGGAACTGAGCGACATTCAGGAAGTGCTCACTCTTCAGGTCGTCGTCGCGGCGAGATACGCGCGTATCGATGGAGGTTGCGTCGATCGTCACATTGACGCTCGACTTCGTAATATCGGAATCATCCAGCGTCACAGTGCCACTGATTTTCGTGAAGTCGCCCTGTACGTTTGAAATGCCCAAATGGCGCACTGTGAACTGGGCATTCGTGTGATTGGGGTCAAGCTGCCAGGTCGTGGTTGCCGCAAACGACGGCACCGCGAGCATCGCCGCCAGCCCAACAGCCATTGCAAACTTCTTCATCTCCTGCCTCCTCGAAGTGGTTTCAAAACTGTAAGCGATCGTTTGCAGCGACGGGTGCGCCGCAGAAAGTTTCTTTGGGTTTGGGCCGCACGCAGCCTGGAGCTCCACCCTGAACCCCAGCCCCGCGGGAGTATATACCAGTTTGGTTCCGACCGGATTCATCCGTTCTGCGGTCCAGGCCGCGTTGACACGACCTGACTCGCATGCTACGTTCCGCGTCGAAATGACGGACGGCTCATCCCGCAAGCGCATCGCTGTAATCCCCGGCGACGGCATTGGCAAGGAAGTGATCCCAGAAGCAGTGAAAGTTCTGAAGGCAGCAGCTTCAGCAGGCGGCCGTGATGTGGTGCTTACTGAGTTCGATTGGGGCGCCGATCGTTACTTGCGCGACGGCACAACTCTGCCGGCCGATGCTCCCGAAATGTTCCGGCGGGAATATGACGCCATTCTCCTTGGGGCGTTGGGTGACCCTCGGGTGCCAGGAAACCAGCACGGCGCCGACATTCTACTGGGGCTGCGCTTTAAGCTCGACCTTTATGTGAATGCCCGGCCCTGCGTTCTTTTCGATTCACGGTTGACGCCTCTTAGGGACCGCACGCAGAAGGATATTCAATTCACCGTCTTGCGCGAGAACACGGAAGGTCTTTACGTCGGCATGGGCGGCTTTTTCAAGAAGGGAACGTCCGACGAGATCGCCACTCAGGAAGACATCAACACGCGAAAGGGCGTCGAGCGGATTTTGCGCTATGCGTTCGAATTCGCACGGCAGCGGGGCCTGAAACGCGTCTGCATGAGCGACAAAGCGAACGCGCTCGCTTTCGGACACGATCTCTGGCAGCGCGTCTTTGCTGAAATGCGGCGCGAATATCCGGAAATCGAATCCACCCACATGTATATCGACAACCTGGTGATGCAGATGGTCCGTGACCCTTCGCAGTTCGACGTGATCGTCACGTGCAATCTCTTTGGCGATATTGCGAGCGATCTCGGGGCACAGATTGCCGGGGGCATTGGGCTTTCTCCCTCAGGGAACATCCATCCCGGCAAGGTCTCGATGTTTGAGCCCGTTCACGGGTCGGCGCCAATGATTGCGGGGCAGAACATCGCCAATCCCATGGGCGCCATATTGGCGGCATCCATGATGTTTGCCTACCTTGGATGGACCGCTGAAGCAAAAGCCATGGAAGACGCTGTCCGAGATGCGATCCAGGAGGGAAACACCACCGTGGACCTAGGCGGCAATCTCGGCACGCGGGAAGCGGGGGACTGGCTGACAAAGCGTGTCGCGCGTGCATAGCTAATCCGCCGAGTTCGCTTTGCTCTTCTCAGTGTTTTTCTCTATGCTGCTTCGGGCCGCTTTTGCTTGAAGGCGCATAGGGAGGACGAATCCTCATGTTTCGCAAAATCGCCGCGAAAAGCACTTTCCTTGTTTTGCTCGCGGCAATGGTGTGCGCAGGGCAAACGACGAAATCAGCCGCCGACCCAGCACCAGCACTGAGTGCAACTTCGCCGGAGGAGGTAAGGCTCCTGAAGTTGACAGAGGCTTTCGTTCGCAGACTCTTTGCATGGGGGCCGAATGTCAAAGTGCAACTGGGCCCTTTGGCGCAATCCGCAGCCGCAGATTTCTACACCGTGCCAGTAGAGATCTCGATGGACAATCAGAAGGAATCAGGCGAGGTGTACGTTAGCAAAGACGGCAAGACCCTGCTGCGGGGGGAAGTCTTCGACATGGGCCGCGATCCCTATGCGGACAACCGGGCAAAGATCCACATCGAAGGCAGCCCCACGAAACGCCCTGCCGAGGCGAGCGTCACTGTCGTAGAATTTGCTGACTTCGAGTGTCCGCACTGCCGCGAGCTCTACGAGAATTTGAAGACGATCGAGACGCGCTATCCGCAGGTGAAAGTCGTCTATAAGGACTTTCCGCTGACGGCGATCCATCCCTGGGCGGAGACAGCTGCGATCGGGGGCCGCTGTGCGTACGAGCAGTCGCCGGCTGCGTTTTGGAAAATTCACGACGCGATATTTGAAGGGCAGGATGTGATCTCGCCGGAGAATGTATGGGACAAGCTCGTTTCGTTCGCATCCGATGCCGGACTGAACACAGACACGTTCAAGACTTGCCTTTCATCTCCAGACGCAGAGAAGGCGGTCGATGCAAGCCATGCCGAAGGAGTGGCGTTGGGTGTGAACAGCACGCCAACTGTCTATGTGAACGGGCGCCCGATTGCCGGCGGAGATCCTGCCACCATAATGCAATACATCGATTTCGAACTGGCCCAGAACGCGCCGAAGGATTGAACTAGGCGGGCGGGGGGCTATGTTCGCGATTCTTTTCTCCGATCACATAGCCGCCTGAGTTTCAGAATCATTTTGGCGATGGTTCGGGCATTTGCTGGCGGGCGCCCCAATTGCTGCACAAAGTAGACGCTCCAGTCCACGTCAGGAAATCCCATGCGCGTCGCCTGCGCGGGCAGTTGCTCGCGCCACGTCTTCCGGTCCCGCTTGCGAATTTCCTGTAGCGCTCGATAGACGACGCCGTGGTCTGATTCCTGCCAGTGGTGGTCGGCGAGGGAATGGTCGAAGCGCTTCCACTCCTCACGCACAAGAGATGTGCTGCAAAGCGCACGCAGAATGCGTGCCTCGAGGAGTGCAATCTTTGCCAAGGGGCCCGGTTTGGACGCAGACGAGCTTCTGGGAGCGCGCACGCGCTTATTGTACGGCTGCTGTGCCGAACCGAGATGAGACACTCGGGAACGATGGGCGAGCGCAAGTTCAGGCTGCAGCGTTGGTCATTGCCGGGCGAACAAAATCGATGCGGTCAATGGCGGCTGCAATCCCATAGAGCGGAGTCAGTTCGCGTGGCAGAGAAACAATTCTAAGAGCCTTCGCACTTGCGCGAATCAGGACGGAAGCCCGGTGGTTCCTCTCGGTCGGGAGGGCAAACGTCAACTCCATCGGAGTCCCGTTCTCCACAGGGACGCTCGAATGAAAGTAGATGCCGGAGCGAGAGATGTCCCTCAATTGCGCAGTATGAAATTCCATGGGTTTGTTTCGGGTCAAACAGACTTGCAGCGGTAACCTGACTTCATACCTCTTGGCCTTTCTGCGGTCCCCCATAAGCCCCCCAGTTCGAGCGTAGGCTGAGTTGCAAACGCGCTGCCAGGCTTTGGGATGATTCGTGGAAGCTGAATCGAAAAGACTTACGTAAGCTTAGTACCAAGTAAAGCGACCCGAACCGGGGAATACTTTCCTTCAATGGGAAAATGGGAAATAGGGGCTAGGTACTGCTGGTCACAGAACAACTTCGTGCAAAATAGAAGCGGCCTCTTCCTCCGTAAGCAATCCCTTTGCGACAAGGAGATGAATCAAACGATTGGCTGTCGACTGGTCTCCACCGCGCGAAGGGTGGGTATGGTACACGGGGGGCCGCTGGGTGTGAAGCGGAGGAGCCTGTTCATGGTGAGTGCTATGGCGCCCTGCTGTGAGTTCATTGAGCCATGAATCGAGGGCATCACGGTGCGGAGGGTCGAGCGGGTCGAAGGCGATCCCCATGCCAAGTCCTACTTGCGAATAGACCACAGTGCCCTTGGCTTCGAATTGGGTTCGGTCCTTGCGGACACTGACGTGAACCTTCGAGCCGACCGGGAATGGCAACATCGTATCGACGAAGCAGCCGCCCAAGCTCAGATCGGTGGTGCGAGTCGAAAAGCGGGCGCCTGAGCCGAGCTCGACGACTTCGGCGGCAGCTGTGAAGATGTGGCGATCTGCGACGCGCCTTTCCGCGGCCCTTGTGGATGAGCCCTTCGCGCTCGAATACCCACGGTCAACGTTTTCAGATATGTACATAGTCTTGAGCGGGTCCCGCTTTCCCTTACGGATTCAAGCTGCGGGACACAGAACAGTAAGAATCATTGTCCCCGCCACATTGCGCTACTGACAAGATCAAAGCGAGCTTCTTTGCCCAAAAGACAATCAAGCCGACGGATCTCCCGGGTCCATTCCTTGGCCT
>Ga0187780_10002256_pt1 | contig 14509 bp, 10 predicted proteins | sample 1015_Q2_SP10_20__FD_132429 | JGI IMG/M metagenome (GOLD analysis project Ga0187780, IMG submission 132429) | Tropical peat soil microbial communities from peatlands in Department of Meta, Colombia - 1015_Q2_SP10_20_MG | ecosystem: Environmental > Terrestrial > Soil > Wetlands > Peat | place... | reverse complement strand
CTGCGCGCCGCTGATGCGGCGGCCGCGCGGTGGTCGTCGGGTCATTTAGTTTGCCTTCCTCCAGTTGTGCCGGGAGTTGTGGGAGTCCGGGCACAGACACCACGAGCCATGTGCGGCTCTGGCCGGCTCTGGCTGTCATCGTCAAGCGGGGGACGCGCTTGTGTCAGGACTGTCTCGAAGATCTTCGAGGTGTAGATACGGTCGCGTCCTGGTCACGGACCTGTTTCGCTTCGTGAGCGGGCGACCTGCAGGCTGGTCAGCACGGGCCGCCCGTGGGCATGGTACGTACATGGAGAGGCGGGCATGACCGCGCTGGCGGAGGCGCCCGGATCGGGCTACCAGTTGCGGGTAGACGCGCTCGGCACGCTGCCGGTCTCGATCGTGATGGCCCCGCAGCAATCGGTGATCTCCCTGCTGCACCAGGCGGCGTCGGGACAACCGAGAGGCGCCCCGGTCGGCCTGCTCGCCTCGATCTGCAGGGCACTACGCCCGCAGGCTCGGTTCGCCGCGCAGCCGTTCACCATTCGTGGCCCCGTCGCCGTACCGGACTTCTGCGCCCCGATACCGCCGCTGACCGACACGTCCGTGGCCGAACAGGCCCGGCGGCTGCGGGACATGGATGCTGACGTGCTCACCGAGGAGTTGCAGACGGCAGAAGGCTGCGACTGTTTCCCGCCAGGCTGGCAGATCGCGGCTCACCAACCGCGCCGGTGGCTGAACTCCATGGCCGATTTGTCACTGGACATCTGGGCGGTGATCGAGCCGCGGTGGCGGGCGGCCGGGCCGCTGTTCGACCGCGAGGTGCGACGGGTCGGAACCGCGGCGGTGCGGGGCGGCATGGGGGCGCTGTTGAATAGCCTGCACCCACGCATCAGCTACACCGACGGGACGCTCGCCCTGGCGCATCCGTGCAATCGGTGCGTCCCGCTGGGACGGCGCCGCCTAGCCCTGCTGCCGATGATCGCCGGCCGCGACCTACCACCTTCATCAGCTGGCCGCGGCCGGCCTGGTCACCCGCGAGCAGCGCGGGTCAAGCGTCCTGGTCAGCCGCACCGTCCGCGGCGATGAGCTGGTCGACCTGCTAGCCAACTGACCCGGAGGGTCCATGTACCCGTAGCCGCCCGCGGCGCTAGGCGAGGTACTGGCCGCGGGCGCCCCGGGCCTCCTCGGGCCTCCTCGGGGCGCACGCCAGCCATCAGGGTTACAACGATGCGGGCGTGCATAAGCGAGGCCGGCTGCATCAGCAACCGGTAGCTGCGAGCAAGACCCGGCATGCCTGGGACATCCGTGCGGATGGAAGCTGAACCACGCGCCGCCGGAACGCATCCATGGGCAGCGTGTGCAGGTTGTCGAAGTTCGCGACGCAGTGCGTCGGCACCCCATCGTCCTCCGGCGTGAATTCCAGTTCGGAAACCAAGCCGCGGACGGTGCGCGTGAGCGCGGCCACGACCACAGCGCCGATCCGGTCCGCCACCGGGTCGCGAGTCAGGACGAGCACGGGCCGGTCGCCGCCGGGTGTCGCAGCGAACCAGATCTCACCCCGCCGCATGGGCCCAGTCTGCCCAGTCCTCGGCCGGGCCCCAGTCAGCGACAGCCGACAACGCGCGTTCCCCTTCGTCCAGAGGCTGCCGTTGCCAGGCCGCGGCGTCGGTTTCGCTTGCGAGACGGTTCAGCTGGCGGCGGACAGCGTCGCGCAGCAGCTCGGACCGATCGACACCGAGGCGGTCGGCCCATTCCTGCACCCGCCGCGCTTCTGCCTCATCGACCCGGAAGCTCAGCATCGTCATACATATACGATATCGCGTATGACATGACCCGGGCAACAACTCAGCACTGTCCGCTTCATAGCGCTCCCCCACCAACGATCACGCCTCAGGGGTGGCAAAACGGCCGATCAAGATCAGAAACGAGAAAGGTACTAGGCAGATATAACGGACATGCAGGAGCAGGGTTGGCATCAGCTGCGGTGCACCACTGGTATGCGTTTCTTCTGCTCCGTGACAGCGCTGTGAGAGACGATTCGGATAATCGTTGACGAGGCTCAGCCCCATGCCCGGGAGGCCGCTGAGTCAGCGCTGGTGTGCGGACGGCGCGAGCAAGCCCAGAGCGCGGGCGGACTCGACCGCTTCCGCCCGGCTGTGCGCGCCGAGTTTGGTATAGATGTTGCGCATGTGGGTCTTGACGGTATTCGTCGAGACGGACAGCTCGCTGGCGACCTCCGGCGCCGACAGGTGCGTCGGCAAATAGCGCAGTACGCGGATTTCACTTTTGGTGAGCGGCTCGCGCGGCGCCCGCGGCCCGGCGGGCGGCGGTGCGGGCCTGTTCCCGGCCAGCAGGTCGAGGATCTGGGCGATCAGGGCGGCATGCGCGGTGCGCTGCCGGGCGTGGCGCTCGAGCAGGCCGGGCGCGGGATGCATCAGGAACCACGTGAGCGCCCTGTCGGGTTCGGCCAGATCGAGCGCGCGCTCCAGGGCGCGGCCGGCGGCGGCCTGGTCGCTGAGCGCGTCCCGGGCGATCGCCTCCAGCAGGAAAGCCTCAACCAGCCAGGACCGCCAGCCCACTCTTGCGGTGCCCTCCAGGGTCGGGGCGAGCACCACGGTCGCCGAGTGCGGGTCGTCCCGGGCGAGCCACAGCGCCGCCGCGGCGATGCGCATCTCCCCACGGTCGCGGTCACGCTCGCCGAGTCCGGCCAGGACCTGCTCGGCATCATCGGTCTCGCCGAACCGCACCAGGGCTTGCACAAGCCAGGCCCGCAGCGGCCTGGCAAGCGGATGCGGCCCGGCCAGCCGCTCAGCGGCCCGGAACGCGGCCAGCGCGTCGGCGGCCCGGCCGCGGCCCAGCTCGAGCTGGCCGCGGACGTACTGGCCCCCCATCGCCGCGGCAGGGTTGGCTTCCGCCCTGAAGATACGCTCGGCGCGCTGCACCCAGGCCTCCGCCTCGTCCAGCCGCCCCTGCCAGCCCAGCGCGGATCCAAGGGCCATGGAGGCGAAGCCCGCGAACAGATCGTCGGTCCAGCCGTGGCGCTCGGCCAGCTCGATCGCCTGCCGGCTGAGCTCCTCTGCCCGCGGAAACCACCGGTTGAGCTCGATTTCCGCCCGGTACACCAGGCCCATGAACTCGAGATAGGGCCGCCCGATCCGGCGCGCCAGTGTGATCGCCTGCTCCAGGTGCGACTCGGCCTGATCGAGTCGGCCTGCCCAGGTCTCGCTGTCGCCGATTTCCACCAGCGCCAGCGCGCGCAGCTCCTCGCCCAGGCCCGGCCGCGTCGCCTCCGGAGCCCCGGCCGCCGCCAGCAGCCGCTGCGCCTGGTCGGCCCGCGCCGAGAAGTTGCCGCTCCGCCCGGCCACTAGCAGCCGGACCACCCCGAGCAGCACCTGCGCCTGCCCGCGCCGGCCCTCCGGCACCGACGCCGACCCCCGCTCGGCCAGCCCCAGATACCGCTCCGCCGCCTCCAGCGACCCGCGGGCCAGCTCATCGGCCGCGGCCACCGCCGCAAGCTCGCCATCGGCCGCGGACGCCTGAGCCGGGAATCCGGCCATGAGCGCGTGCACCGTCGCCTCCTGCCCGCCCAGATACAGGCCCGGCCAGTGGTCGGCCAGCAGCCGGGCGGCCAGCCCCCAGTCCTGAGCCGACTGAGCATGGCGGACCGCCTCAGCCTGGTACCCGTGCCCCGTAAGCCAGGTGGCCGCCATCTCGTGCAGGGCTGTGACCTCCACGGGCTCGGTGCGGCGCAGCTCCAGCTGCAGCAGGTCGGCGAACAGGTGGTGGTAGCGGAACCAAGACCGTGCCGCGTCCAGCGACACGACGAACGCGTTCGCCTCCTCCAGGTCCTGCAGCACCCGCTCCCCGCCGCTGCCCCCGGTCAGCAGATCGGCCAGCTCGCCGTTTACCCGCTCCAGGATCGAGGTCCGCAACAGCAGCCGCCGCACCTCCGCGGGCTGCCGCTCCAGTACCTCGGCCAGCAGGTATTCCGCCACCGTCCGTTCGGTCCCGGAGAACTCGGCCGCGAACCGCTCCGGATCGGGGTGCCCGGCCAGCGACAACGCTGCCAGCCGCAACCCCGCCACCCAGCCCTCGGTCCGGTCATACAGCATCCCCAGCGTCGGGTCGGCTAGCTCTACCCCGGCCGCGGCGAACAATGCCCCAGCCTCGGCCAGGCTGAACCGCAGATCATCGGCACGGATCTCGGTCAGCTCCCCCTCCAGCCGCAACCGATGCAACCCCAGCCGCACGTCGTGCCGGGTGGCCAGCACGAACCGCAGCTTCTCTGGTGCGCGCATCACCAGCAGCTCCAGCTGCCGCCGCGCCTGGTCCGAGCCCAGCTCGTGCAGGTCGTCGATCACCACCCATAGCCGCTCGTCCAGCGGCGCCAGGTCCTTCAGCAGCCGTTCCACGATCGCCCACCCGTCCAGGTCCGGCGCCGCCGTCAACGCGCGCACCAGCGCCGACCCCGCCGAGGTCCGGCGCAGCGCGCCCAGTACCGACAGCCAGAATCGCTGCGGATCCCGCTCGCCACGCCCAACCGGCACCCACGCGGCGCCCTCGGCCAGGCCCGCCTCACCGACCCAGGACCGCAGCAGCACCGTCTTGCCGCTGCCCGCCGGCGCCGACACCACCATCACCCGCGCCGACGCCCCCAGCCGCTCCCACAACCCCGGACGGGACACCACCGCCGCCCCCGTGGGATAGCGGCGAAACGTGGCATGCACCGCGACCGTGTCCGCCGTGTCGGCGACCGGTTCGTTGATGGTTGTCATTTCCTATCTCCTTGTCTCCAGCTCAGCGAAGACGGATCCTGGCACGTGTCATCTACCGTGATAGCCGGTGAGGGCCGCGCCCAGGACGGCCCGGGCGCGATGTAGCAGGACTCGCTGGTATGCCGGTGACACGCCGACGGCGGCGCAAACCTGCCCAGTGGGCATCCCGAAGACGTCGCGCATAGTGACCACCTGGGGCTGCCGCGGCGGCAGTGCCGACAACGTCCAGTCCAGCTCGAGCAGGACTTCCCTCGACAGCGCCACCCTTTCCGGGGCCGTGTCGCAGTGGGAGGTGAAACGACGCCCTCAGCGGACTGCGGGCTGTTAACGAATGACTGCGCCACGCGGAGCATGATAGGTGACCAGTGCTGCACCAGCCGGGAAACCGCGGCCTCGTCGCCCGCCCGTAGCTGCGCGACGAGGTCAGCGTCGGCGCAAGCCTCTCGTGTATCAGCGGCCTGGGACATCGCGGTCGCCTCTCGGTCTCGGATGATCCGAGCCTCGCTCAGTGACCGCGCGATGCGCCTCCCCCCTCACCCCATCTCACTCAGGTGAGAAACCCGCGGGACCATTCGGGATAAGGACTTCCTATCTTCCGAACGGATAGTGGTGCTCGCGCCCTGTAACGCCTGCTACTGGCGGAATCTGTCGCCTCGGCGGAGGCGGTGGGTGGGTGGGTGGGTGGGTGGGTGACAGCTGGCACCACCGAGGTCGTGATCATGACCAAGTTGTTCAGGCCGGGCCTCCGGCAGCACACCATGGAACACACGCGCCTGCACGACCTGCTGCGCCAGGGGTGCACGCTGCCGCTGACCCTTGTCGTAGCGCCGGCCGGGTGGGGGGAAAGCACGCTCGTGGCCAAGTGGCTGGCCCGTGACGGGATCGCCGCGGGCTGGGTATCGCTTGATGGCGGCGACAACGATCCCGTGCGCTTCTGGCGGTATCTACTGCTTGCCGCCGACCAGGCCGGGTCGGCGGCAAGCGCCGCCGACCCCTCGAGACTGCGGTCGACACTGTCCTTGCCCTCGCCATCATGTAGGCGAAAGGAGGCCAGGAGGCTCTGGCTTACTTGTCGTGACACGGGTGGCCGGTGTGGCGTGCAGTGTCCGGATTGTGGCTTTTATGGGCGTGTCGGGCGTTAGCCGACGGTGACGACCAGGGAATTAGATTTGTGTCCCTTCATGATCTGGAGCCGACGGCGACCGGTCTCGGCTTCCGCTTGGACCTGCGCGGCGCTCGCCGCGTCCACCTGCAGCCCTTGGCATCTCCTGCGAAAAGGTGCCTGAGGAGGCGTCGGCGCGAGCCGCGATCTGATGCCAGTCGATGTGGCCGGCGTATACCTGGGCCAGCGGTTCAGGAATGCCGAGAGACACGAGCCGTGATACCCGCCAGGTGTGCACCAGCAGATCTTCGTGGTTTACGGCCTCATGGCGGGTGATGGTCGATTCCATGGTTCACCCCTTGGCGGTGGGTATGACTTCAGGGTCGTGGGGTTCCAGGCCGCCGGCACGGTCAATTCGGCCAGTTCTTATCGGCTGCCGAGACCGGGGCTGGCGGACCGGTTCGCGGGAAGAGGAACCACCGCCCGTTCGGAGAATAGATCTTCTTCTGCCGAACGGACGGTGGCTTGTGCACGCCCCACCGGGGATTACGGACCTTCTGGTCAGGGCTTGTGCTGGGCGGTGAACCCTAGCTTTCCCGGCACGGTGACGGCGCCGCTCTTGCCGCCCTCGAAATCGCCAGGGTCAAGGCGCTGGCCGGTGGCGAACTCATAAGCAGTGCCCAGGATGGCCTTGGACGGTAGTAGCGTTCATCCCAGACCAGGTCGTAGGTCGTGGTCGGATCAAAGCCCTGCGCGGAAAAGGCCCTCCGGCCCCGGCCGGTCGTACGCCCGCACGTTCGCGGGTCACGTGGTCCCCCACACCACATGGGTCATCGGGTCCTCCCAGGATCGTGATGGCCTGCGGTCGCGGGCCGGGTTCCTAGTTGCGGCCGGCCATGACGCCCCCGTCGACGTCCCAGATGGCGCCGGTGACCCAGCTGGTGGCCGGGGAGAGCAGGAAGGTGATGGTGTTGGCCAGGTCGCGGGCGGTGCCGGTCCGGCCGAGCGGGTGGAAGCCGTCGAAGCCGTGCAGGGTCTCGTCGATCTTGTCGGCCGGGATGAACTTCTTGAAGATCGGGGTGGCCACAAAGGCCGGGGCGACCGCGTTGACCCGGATCTGGTGCGGGGCCAGCTCCAGGGCCAGGTTGCGGGTCAGCGCGTGTAGGCCGCCCTTGGCCGCCGAGTACGCCGACGACGGGGTGGCCGCGATAGCCTGGTGGGCCCACATGCTGCCGATGTTGACGATGGACCCGCCGCGGCCCTGCGCGACCATCCCGCGGGCCACGGTCTGGGTGATGAAGAAGATGGCCCGGTCCAGTTCGGCGTAGGAGTCGTAGTCGGCGCCGTCGTGGTCCAGGAAGGGTTTGGGGATGAAGAGCCCGGCCGCGTTGACCAGCAGCGTGGCGTCGGCGTGGTCATCGGCCAGCTGCTGGCAGACTCGCTCGGCCTGCATCCGGTCGGTCAGGTCGGCGGTGATGCCGGCCGCCGGGCCGTCCTTGGCCAGGGCCTGGACGGTGTCCTCGACTCGGCCGGGTTCCTGGCCGATGATCACGGCGCTGCCACCGGCCGCGACCACGTCCGCGGCGGTCTGCCGCCCCATCCCGCTGCTGCCCCCGACGACCACCAGTTTCTGCCCCGCGAACACGGGCATAGCCATGGCGTGCGCGGGCTCTTCTCCGGACTGATGCGTGCTCTCGAGCCAGTTCATGCTCATTCAAACGTTCCTTTCGGCTGGATGCCCGGTGCTTGTTCACTAGCAAGCCTGTGCGCGGCGACCCGGCCGCACACCGTCGAGGCAGGTAGCATTCTGCGGTCGCGGGCCGGTGGTGGCGGACTAGCAGATTTGACGGTGCGGGCTCAGGCCGGCAGACGACGCGCCGTGGGCAGATCCGAGATCTCGGCTGGGTTCTGCTGGGTTTGCTCAATCACGATGCGGGCGAGTTCGACGCGTGAGCCGATGTTGAGCTTGCGGAATACCTGGCGCATGTAGAAGGCCACGGTGTTGACGCTGACGTACATCCGGTCGGCGATCTGCCGGTTGTTCAGTCCCTGGGCGACCAGTTCGGACGCGGCGCGTTCGGTCTCGGTCAGGCTTTCCCAGCCGGTGACGGGCCTGCGGGCCGATTGCGTCCAGTGGCGGCGGCGCACGCCGAGTTTGCGGAGCCGGCGCCGGACGCGGGCCGCGTCGGCGGCCGCACCGGTGGCCTGGTATCCGTGGATGGCCCGGGTGAGGCAGCCGATCGCGTGCTCCTGGTCCGCCTGCCGGGAATGCAGGACGCCGAGGTCTTCCGCCGCAGAGGCCTGAGCCCACGGGTCGGGATGGGTCGCGGCGGCCTCGGCCAGCCGGGCCGGCTCCTGACCGGCCAGGCCGTGGCTGTGCGCCGCGGCGGCGGCCAGGGCCGGGTATCCGGGGTTGGCGGCGGCGAGGGCGACGGCAGCTCGGGTGACGATAGCGGCCAGCTTCGTGTCGCCGCCAGCCAGCGCGGCGCGGACCAGCCAGGCCGCGGCGGCGGGGTCGCCCAGCAGCAGCCCGGGCGAGGCCGCCAGGTCGCCGCAGATCTGGCGGATGTGGCCGGCGGCCATGCCGTCGCGTGCCTGGCTGATCTGGGCCTGGGCGAGAGTGGTCTCGGTGCGCGCGTACAGGCCAGGAAAATGCGGCATCGCCTCGGTCCGGGCGGCGATGTGCCCGGCCGCAGTGGCGAGGTCCCCGCGGCGCAACGCGACCAGGCCCAGAACGCAGCGCGCGGCCGCGGCGTACCCGCGCGCCCCGAGCGTCTCGGCAGTGTCCAGGGCGTTCCGGCCCGCTGTCTCGGCCTCGGCCAGCCGGCCGGCGGCCAGGGCGATGCGCGCGAACAGGATGGCCAGGGCCGCCTGGGCGGGGATGCCGTGCAAGGCCTGGCTGTCGGCAGCATGCAGGATTTCCTCGGCCTGGTCGAGCTGGCGCAGGTCGATAAGAGCGGCGGCGAGCGCCAACAGCGGCTGGACATCGCGGGCATCCGGCGAGATCCCGGTACCGTGGCGCGCGGCCTCCCGCAGCAGGGCGAGTCCCTCGCTGACCTGGCCGTTGTCCCAGCTGATGACCGCGCGGGCGATCAGCGCCGCCACCGCGGCCTGGCTGTCGCGCCGACCTGGGCGGGCCAGGATGGCGTCGGCGGCCGGCCCGGCGAGCTCATCGCGCAACCCGGCCAGAGCCTGCAGCTGCGCGGCCGCGGCCTGGTCGCGCACCTCGCGCGGCAACTGCGGTGCGGCCAGCGCCATCTTGGCCTCGGCGGCGGCGTCCCGGGCCTGGCCGCGGGCGCACAGTACCGACGACAGCGCGCACCGCAGCCGGGCCTCGGCGGCCGGCGGCAGCGGCCTGGCCAGCGCGTGCTGGGCGGTCCGGGCGGCGGCGTCCAGTCGGCCGGCCGCGGCCAGCGCCTCGGCGGCGGCCACCACGCGGGCCAGCGCGCCCGGATCAGCCGGAGGGGTCAGCTCCACCGCTCGCACCGCTAGATCGGCTGCTGTCTGCGGAGCGATGCGCAGGGTCTGCGCCGCCGCGGCGTCCAGGTCAGCCACCGACGCGGGGTCACCCGGGTGCGCGGCGGCCAGCAGGTGACCGGCGGCCAGCACCGGCGGTCCGCCCCGGGCCAGCAGGATCTGGCCGTACTGGCGGTGCAGCGCCTTGCGGGCCGGCCGCGGGATCAGCTCGCCGACCGCACACCCCAGTAGCTGATGCCGGAACGAGAACGCGGTCCCGGCCACGGCCACCAGCCCGGCGCCCATAGCCTCCTCCACCACGGGCAGCAGCGCGGTCGGGGTCACGCCTAGCATCTCCGCGGCGTCCTCGAGCCGGAACGAGCCTCCCAGCACCGCCGCCGTAACCAGCAGCTGCCGGGCCTGCTCACTCAGCTCGGCCAGCCGCCGCCGCGCCAGCTGGTGCATCCGCTCGGGCAGCCACGCCGAAACCAGCACGGCACGGCCGTCGGCGACCGCTACGGAGTCATCGGCGGCCAGGCCGCCGACCAGCTCGGCCAGCATCGAAGGGTTCCCGGCGGCCCCGGCGGCCAGGGCCAGCAAGCCTTCGTCCGGCGGCGCGCCGAAGGCGTCAGCGAGCAGGCAGGCCACAGCATCATCACCGAGCGGGCCCAGGCTGATGCGACCGGCACCATCGTCCTCCAGCAGCCCGAACAGGCACTCCGCCTCGTCCCGCTCCGTACTGCACCGGGCCAGGACCCAACCGACCGGCTGCCACCTCAACTCCCGCGGCAGCACCCGCAAGGCGGCCAGCGTGCCTGGGCTGGCCCACTGCAGGTCATCCAGGCACACCAGGACCGGATTCGCCGCCGCCCGCTGTTCCAGGTGTGCGCGCAGCTGGCTGATCCACCATGCGGTCGCACCCGGCAGATAGTGATGGCCACCGGTGGCGAGCCGGGCGAACGGCTCAGGGAGCGCCGCCCGCAGGGCAGAGAACGGGATCACCCGGCTCAGCTGATCCGCCGCCCCCGCCGCCAGCGAAAACCCAAGCGCCGCCGCCTCATCGGTGGCGCCGCGCAGCACCAGGGACTTGCCTATGCCCGGCTCCCCCTCCACCAGCACCACACCACCACGCCCCTGCTGGACGCGCCGCAGCAGGTCACGGACAGTCGTCTGCTCGACCGCACGCCCGGGCATAACCTCATCGCCAGCGGACCGCAACCCAGGCGCGGCCGCCCCGCGCGCTCCCGGCGACACATCAGTGACCGCGACTGTCACATCAATCGCCTCGCTCCACATCTGTTGCCATCAGCCTCCATCGGCGAGCCCGACGCCTGTTCAGCGGGCCGCCGCGGACGGACCACCTGCCACGCACCCGCACCCGCGCCGTACTCCGGCGCTGAGGCCGCGAACGCCTCGCGGGCTACCGAACGCGCCCAGCGCATTCGGATCACCGCCGTCTCGGGATGATCACCGAACTCCTGCGCCACCCGACCGGCGCAACCTGAGCAGCCGAACGCCCGGATCGCCGTGGCGACGGCCCGCCGAACCTGACTGGCGCTGGGGTCCTCGTACCGCTGCAGCCCCGAGACGAACAGCGCATCCGTCTCAAGGGCTCTGGTGCTGAGGCCGAGCAGCGCACCGTGGCGGGTCTGCTGGATTGACTTGATCCCGCCGGCAGTCTCGTTCGACATCACGGCACGCGCGTTCGCAGTTGACGGGACCCGTGCCCGTGGCGAGATCCCCGCTGGGCCGCTGGCGGGCCCGTGCTTCGGTGGGGCTGACGCCGGCGATCTCCGGATCTGTGCAGATCGGGCACGGTACAGCTGTGGTGCCTGCCAGGCCAAGCCCATGTTCCTCTCCTTTCAGATGCGCCCGGGCCGCGGGAAGCCCGGGCGAGGGTGAGGTTAGGTCCGTAGACGAGGTGCTTCATGCCTCATCGGCGCCTCAAGTCTCAGGCTCGGCCGGGTGAGCCCGCTTCGCACGATCGGGAGGATTTGCTGCCAGCCGTACGCCCGATCGGCTCGCGCTTAGTTCGCCGACAGGCGACCTGGTGACGACGGCCCGGCCGCCGTCACGAGCGATGCTCGGGTCTGATTGTGCGTGCGGGCGGCCCAGATCCTACGGATCGTATGAGGCAGGCTCATCCCTCCGGGTGCGAGCCTCGGCGCACGCGGCAACAGAGAGCGGGCTAGCCGTGGACATGCTGACAGCGCTGTCGCTCTCGCATCGCGTCAGTGCGGCGGAAGGCGGCGGACTTCGAGCAGCTCCAGGCCGAGGGCCTCGTCATCGATGACCAGCCACAGCCGCTCTTCCAGCGGCGCCAGGTCGGCCAGGCATCCTGCACCACGTCCTCGGCGGACTGCGGGCTGTCCACGAACGACCGCGCCACCCGGAACATGGCCGGTGACCACTGATCCACCAGCCGGGAACCGCGGCCTCATCACCCGCCCGTAGCCGCGCGACCAGTACCGCGCCGGCGTACACCCTAGCGAACGAGCAGCCTGGGAGATTGCGACGGGTTCGGCCTCGCCGCTCTCGACACTTCGAGGACGTCTGCATCAACGTCACGCACCTTGCGCCGGACGTGCGCAGCGCCAGGTCCTGTGCTTGCGCCGGAGCAAGACTCGTAGCGACACGCACTGCCGGAACGCCTGGCACCATCAGGTCAACCCGAGCTATCCTCATCGCCAGGCTCGGACGTCATCCGGACGTCATCCAGTTCGTTCCACGCTCAACAGGTCCAGCCCCAGCTCGCGTACCAGGTCGAGCACGCCATACAGATGAGACTGATCGCGGATCTCACCGACCAGGGCAGTCTGCCCGACACCGGGCTCCAGGTCCAGCCCCTCGAAGGCCGACGCGAGCCGTTTGGTCAGGCGTCCCCGGACCGTAATCCGGTACCTGGTCGGTGCCAAGTGGCCTCCTTCGGGGTTCGCTGCGGCGGGCCAGGTGACTTCGGCGAACGGAGCCGGGCCGATCCGGCCGGTGTGTGGCCGGTCCATCCCACCGGGGTGGCCGCGAGTCGGCGTATAGCTCACCTGCACCACGTCGTCCCAGCCGAGTTCGTCGCGGTAGATCACGTCCTCCCGGCTGCGGGTGGAGTACAAACAGCCGCGCTGGCTACTTGACGTTCGTGTCGTAGAAGTCCTTGATGCCGCTCGCGATCTCCTCAAGGCAGTCCTCGACGGCGAAGTGCCCGGAGTTCAGCCGGACCATCGTGGCGTCGGGCAGGTCGCGCAGGTACGCCTCGCCGCCTTCGGGAGTGAAGAAGATGTCCCCTTGGCCCCAGAAGATGAGGGTCTTGGGCCGGTCCGTGCGGAGCCGCTCTTGCCATTCGGGATAAAGGGCGGCGTTCGTGCGGTAGTCGTAGAACAGGTCGAGCTGCACGCGGTGGGCGTGGGGACGGGCGAGGAAGAACAGGTCCATGTTCCAGTTGTCGGGACTGATCTTGGCCGGGTCTGGGTGGCCCGTGGTGTAGATGGCCTTGACGGCGTCGTGTTGCAGGAAGGCCTCGAGCGGGGCCTCGGTTTCAGCACTCCGGTTCGCCCAGAGCACATGCCGGATGCCGTCCCAGGTCTCGGTGAAGCCCTCTTCGTAGCTATTCGCATTCTGAATGACCTGCCACTGCAGCCAGTCGGGGTGCTTCTTGATGAGGCGGTTGCCGATCGGACCGCCGTAGTCCTGCAGGTAAATCCCCATCGGGCCGGTGAAACCGACCGTGGCGAGCAGGCCGTCGACGATGTCGGCGAGGTGGTCGAAGGTGTAGTCCCACGTCGCCGGGTCCGGCATGTCGGTGTTCCCGAAGCCGGGGTAGTCCGGTGACAGGACATGGAAGCGGTCGGCGAGGGCCGGGATGAGGTTGCGGAACTGGTGGGAGGAGGCGGGAAACCCGCCCAGTAGCAACAGCTTCGGGTGGCTGGGGTCCCCCGCCTCGCGGTAGAAGACGTCAAGTCCTTCTACCTTGGCGGTGTGATACGTGGTCATGCCGACCTCCGGTGGGTGGCCGTCCCGAGCAGCTGCCCGAGCGGACGGTGATAGTGACTTCAGCGTCGCGGTGCTCCTGACCGCCGGCACCGTCAGGATGGCTAAGTTCCCATGCGGGCAGGCCTGGTCCGGTCAGCTTGAGAGCGCGCGGCCAAAAGAATTAGTCCCGGGTATCCGCTGCGGGGACGTCCTGCGAGGGTGAAAAGTGGCAAGCGACCGCAGCCCCTTCAAACCCGGCCGACACGGAGGGGCTGGGCTCCGCACCCAATGCCTATCAGTCACGCCAGCCGTTCTGCTAGAGGATCTCGCTGAGCCGACGGCTGCCTCGCGCTGATGCCGCCCGCCCCGAGAGGTTGGCGCGGGCCAGGCCCTCAACGACGCGGCCGGACAGCGACGGCGGGGTCTCCAGGTAGAAGACCGGCGTGCGGAAGGCTGCTACGGCCCGGGCGATGCGGTGGTAGGTCTTCGCGTCCCCGTAGTCGCCCGAGATCATGGACAAGCGTTCCGCCAAACGCGGGAACACATGCTCGTCGATGGCCTCGCCGGTGTCCCGGATGGCGCGCCGCGCGTGATCTCGCAGGGTCGCGGCGGACCACTCGCTGCGGGCTACCCCGATGATCCGGCAGTGCAGCATCCGGCGGCGCTCCAGGCGGTACAGCGACCGGAAGGTCATTTTCTGCGCGAGATCTCCCGTGATGCCGAAGATCACCAGGACATCCGCAGCCGTGCTCGCTGGCGCCGACATGTGGATGCCGGCCTACTGCTTTTTCTCGGCGTGGCCGCCGAATTCGCTGCGCATGGCCGAGAGGATCTTGTCGGTGAACTCGCCCAGGCCCCGCGACTCGAACCGCTGCAGCAGCGCCGTCGCGATGGTCGTGGCCGGAACGCCTTCCCTCTACCGCAGCGAGCACGGTCCACCGGCCCTCGCCGGAGTCGGAGACCCGCCCGGTTAAGTCGTCAAGCCCGGGTGAGCGCGCGAACGCGTCGGCGGTCAGGTCGACCAGCCACGACCCTACGACCGATCGCTTCTCGCTGAGGCTCACACGCGCGGCATCACGTGAAGTCTTGGTCCGGCTGGCCCATGGACATGGCGTCTTCGTCGGGCTGGCCCATCGACATGGACTCCTGGTCCGGCTGGCCCATCGACATGGACTCCTAGTCCGGCTGGCCCATGGACATGGCGTCTTCGTGTGACATGTTCATCTTCCTT